>Ga0075458_10000774_pt1 | contig 10470 bp, 7 predicted proteins | sample DEB3_08_DNA_FD_77576 | JGI IMG/M metagenome (GOLD analysis project Ga0075458, IMG submission 77576) | Aqueous microbial communities from the Delaware River and Bay under freshwater to marine salinity gradient to study organic matter... | ecosystem: Environmental > Aquatic > Marine > Coastal ... | reverse complement strand
CAAGGACTACAAAGTTTACTTTCCAGCCTAACAATGGGTGGAGAAGCAAGCGCTTCAGCGAGAACCGTAACTCAAAGATAAACAAGTAGGGGACAATGACAACACTAATTGCGTATCAGGGAAAAGGATGGGCAGTAGTCGGATGCGATTCTCGCTCATCTGATGAATCTGGTCGTCCATTAGTTATGGCTACTCATAAGGTAGTTAATAACAATGGCGTGTTAATTGCTGGCAGTGGTGCAGGACGTGGTTCTAACATTATGCAGTTTGGCTGGAAAGCACCTAAGCCAACTGCAGCAGATGCACAAGACCTAGATGGTTTTATTAGTAAGAAGTTTATTCCTGAAATGCGTAAAGCCTTTATTGATGCGGGCTACGACATGAAAGAAGATGGGGATGCAGCAGAACATGATTCAGACTTTCTTGTTATCGTTCGCGGAGTTATTTATCCTATCTTTGGAGATTATTCTTGGGATAGGGATATTCGTGGTATTTACTATGCTGGCTCTGGCAGTGATGTTGCTCTTGGGTCCTTTATTACTTTGCTCGAAACTATTGATGCGAGTGACCCAGAAGTTGTTCAAGATGCAATCAAGCAGGCGATAACAAAAGCATGTGAGTGGGATATCTATACAGCCCCACCAATTATTACAAAGATTCAGTACGCAAAATGAGTAAGGCATTTAGGGAGAAGATAGAAGAAGCACTTCGTATTCTAGTTGATGAAGACCCTGAAGGGCATAACTTTATATGCGCTAACTGGTTAATCATTACAGAATGGGCAGACTATGAAGGCACACGCTATCTACACACTGAAGTCAGTGATGCCATGACTCCATGGAATGCTTACGGCATGATGCGTATGGCTAAGGAATATAACAAAGATTCTTTTACGCCAACAGATGATGAAGAAGATGAATTGGAAGATGAAGGAGAAGAATAATGGCAGAACGTGGTGGATATCGTGCGCCGTCTAACCCAGCACCAGTTTCTGGTCCTGGCGCTCTTTCTCAGCGCACTGATGGGGGACCGACACAAGGTGCAACCTACATTCCAGGACTTCCATATGGACAAGGACAAGAAACCTACGCAAATCAAGTAGCAGCACCTATGGCTGGTAACTCCTATGCAATGGAAATGCCAACAGAATTAATGGCTCCAACACAGCGTCCTAATGAACCAATTACATCTGGTATTGATATAGGTGCTGGTCCTGGAAGCGAAGCATTGAATCTTCCTAATCAAGAAGAGCCAATCTCTGTTACTATGCGTAAACTTGCACAATTTGACCCAACTGGCGAAGCAGAAATTATTTATTCAACACTTGCTGAATACGGGTACTAATGGCACGCATTATTAAACCAGTAGTAGGTGAAACTAATCCTGCAATTTACAGTGCTGCAAAAAATGCTAACCTGCCTCCACAACAGCAGATTGCCGTAGAACAACTTTCTTATACAGTTAAGAAGGCTAAAGAACTACGCGCTATGAATGCTGACCAAGCAAAGCGTGAGTTTCAGGCTTTAACTGATGAAGCACAGGCAAACATTCGTGCTTTATATCCAAGTGCTAAGTTTCTAAAAGAAGACCCAAGCCTTGTTCAGCGCGGTATTGGTTTAATTGGTACTGGTGTTAAGGGAATACTAAGCCCAATTATTCAGACCTATAAGGCAGCCGTTGAATATGGCAAGGCCATTAATACTGGTTATATTGCAGTACGTCAAACTGCACAAGGTCAGAACCCATTTGCTAAACAAACATGGGATGATGCATATAATGGACGTAATGCGTGGGATTTAGGTGCCATCAAAAAGGTTGAACAGGTACACGGCGCTGCCAATGTAATAGTTGCAAAGGGTTTAATCTCTGGTAAGACACCTGGCGAGATTATTGAAGAATACGGTAAGCCAGATGCAAAGATTCTTGATGCTATTACTAAAGCCTTTGATGATGAAAAAGCATTTGCACAGATTATATTTGATACTAAGGCTGCTGCTATCTCACCTGGTAGAGATTTATATCGCAAGATTTACACAGCAAACCAAGCAACTAGCGGAAATTTAACTACACGTGTTCTAAGCGGTAAGTATCAGACTGGTGTAACTGGAACTATTGATGCTTTATATCAGATTGTTGTAGACCCACTAACTTGGGTTACTGGCGGAACTAGCAAACTTGCTACTAAAGGTAGCCGTATTGCAGATAACATTGTTAAAGAAGCATCTAAAGGTAACTTTAAGGGTGCAATCCGTCAGACATTTGCAGACCCAAGCGTTAAGACGCTTTGGGATAATGGTGTTGGTCCAGCAATTAAGAAGTTTGCTGAAGCCCCAAAGGGTTCAATGGCAAAATCTAATGCATACCGTGAATTAGTTCAGGCATATCCTGGGTTTAATGACTTTAAAACCACTGACCTGCTTGCAAAGAAAAAAATATTTGATGCAGATACTGCAGAAAAATTCTTTGGCGAGATAGAGAATGTAAACATTCTACTTAATGGCCGTGTTGATGGCATTACCTTTATGCGTAATGGTGTTGCAACCGCACAATCAGAGCGTCACATTAGCATGGGTATCGCTAAAGTTGTAGATTCAATTCTTAACCCAAATAGCGCCAATGCTAAAACAGCAGTTGCAGTTGCTAATAATCAGAATAAAGGTTTAGATGCTGTAAGCATCCTAAAGACTGCTGGTGCTGATATTGATAAAGGCGTTAACCGCGTTGGTATTGAACGCTTTGTAGATATTGATAAAGATATTAAGCGAGCACGCCGTATTGGCGAGATTATGGGTAAGTTAGCCAGCCGTAATCCTGCTGGTAGTCAGATTCTTTTAGGCGAAGATGCTGTTAAGACTGCAGAAAACTTCCGTCTTGTAGCACGACAGGTATTTACCCGTGATATTGCAGACTTTGTGACATTCCATTTCTTGGATTCAGAGGCTGATGAGCAGGTTATTATGATTCGTAATCTGTATGCAGCAGTTATGCACCGCTATGGCCTACATGGAACTGCTGAAGGCCGCAAGGTTATGGAAGAAATTCTTAACAGAACTTTTAATAACCGTTCTGGTATGACTACAACTTCTAGAACAGAAGTTCCTGCAGATTTTATTGATGAAATTAGCCAGCATGTTACACGTGTTGAGAACGATACTCCTATTGTTAATGCCCGTGGCATTGTTCAGCCAAGTCAGGTTGCAGAAGGAATTGGCGCTCTACCATATGAGCGCATTCTAGAAGTAGCAGCAGAAACACGCCGTAAGAATTCTATTCCTGCGCTATTTGATGGTGCTACACGTAACCATTATGTAAGTCAGTTTGTTAACTTCTGGACTATCTTAACTCTTTTCCCACGTTTGGGTATTCGTTCTGCTATTGATGAAGCGTTTATGTATACACTAAATGCTCCATTAGGAGATTTATTATCTCTACGCAAGATTAGAGATGTTCAGGAATTTAAGAATGTAGCAACTGCTTTAACTGGTTCTACATCTGCAGTTGGTCCTATCAAGCGTGGAATCAACAAGGTATTCCGTAAAGGTGGAGCAGAAGAAACTCTTAGCCTTGATGAACGCAAGATGATTCCACAGGATATTGCTACTGCTAAGAATATTCCTATCGAAGAAGTCACTAACATGATGATTCGTGAAGAGACACTTAGCCGTGTGTATTCAGCCTTTGCAGTGGATGAATCAGTAGCCCGCTTTAAGTGGCTAAAGGATGCATTTATCCATCATCCAGATGTGCTTAACTCAATGGCTGCATCTGTATCTGCTAAGACTTCTCTTGGCGGTAAGTTTGATAAAGAGATTATTGATGCTATCTTTGAACCATCTACTCTATCTAAGGCGCTAGATGATGTCGGAGTTAAGACTGGCCGTAAGTTCCGTGCTTTATCTACAGAAGAACTACGCCGTACTAATGATAAGTACCTAACACTGGCTCACTTTGATACATGGTATCGTCAGTTCGCAGCCAATAAGTACAGCCTTAAGTCAGGTTCAGTAGTAGACCCAGCAACTATCTTCTTTGAGAATAATGGACTACGCACAGCAAAAGACTTTGCAGTTGCTAGAACTAATATGCTTAAAGTTCTTGGTGTTGAATATGACTTTACTACTCGTCAGTTCTTTGTAAAGCGTGCTGGAGTAACTAAAGAGTTTCTTTCACTATTCGGAGATTCTGTCCATTACCGCCAACGCGGTATTCAGGATGCAGAGATTGCACGTATCCACGTAGAAACAATGCTACTGGATATGCGTAATACATTTCACGGCGGTCCTAAGTCATTCAATGATGACCTGTTTAGCCTAATGCAACAGCGTCATGCAGATTTAGTTGCATATGAAAAGACATCTGGTAAGACTATTTCAGGCAAGTGGGCTAAGGTCGCTAATCGTCTTTCATTTGAAGACTTTGAAAGAGCAACTATTGGTAAGCAACCAACTGGTGAAATTAATACTGCTATTGAATTTGAAGAATTCCTAGAGAAAGCAGATATTGAAACTGCTTGGGGTAAATGGGGCAATGCCATTATGGACCAGATGGACCGTCAGGTTAATGGTCTATTCCGTCAGCCAGCAATTCTTACAACCTATAGCCGCTTACGTGATGGTTATGAAGGACTGCAAAAAGAATTTGCAGATAAGTTATATACACAGATGGTTGAAGAAGGTAGATATACAGACCTTAAAATCATGCGTGAGATTGCAGATGATGCAGCATCAAAGCGATTTACTGAAATTGCTATGGATGAAGCAGCAAACTCTATCCTTAAGTATGTAGATAATCCTGCTATCCGTTCTAACTTTGCACTATCTACTAGAACAGTTGCACGTTTCTATCGTGCTACTGAAGACTTCTGGAGACGCTACTATCGCTTAATGCGTGAGAAACCTTTGCAGGTTATCTATCGTATGCGTTTAGCGCATCAAGGTTTATCTGCCCGTGGTGAAGTTTACTATGATGACCAAGGTGAGCCATACGTAGTATTGCCAACTGATACAATTATTAACACAGCAGTTGAACCAGTAGTGCGTAAGTTCTATGGTGGAGCATTTAAGATTCCACAGTTTAATGATGTTACTCTTAAACTGCGTTTGATTAACCCATCATTCTCACCAGATGCTGGTCAGCCGTCACTATCTGGTCCTATTGCAGCCCTATCATTCTTAGGAATTAAGGGCATGCTTGGTTATATTCCAGGAAAGTTAGGCGATAAAGCAACTAACTTTGCTAATGAATATGATTCATGGGCACTAGGTAACCTTGGCGATAATATGGATTTGCGTAAAGCGCTTATGCCATTGTTCTTGCAGAACCTAGAAACAATTGGACGTGGTGCTGTAACCAATGCAATTGATATTGATGAGATGAATCGCCAGGAAACAACTGCAGCATTTCAGGCTATTGCCTATCTAAAAGCATTTGGTGGACCAGAAGTTCAACTATCTGCTAATCCAACAGAAGAAGAAAAGGCTAAGTATCTAAAGACTGTTAAGATTGCAGCACATAACGTGCTTGCAGCCCGTGCATTCTTGGGAATGATTAGCCCTATCTCACCAACTTTACGTGAGAGCAAAGGTGTTCCAGACTATATTAAGCGTACTGGTGTAACTAACCTACGTGCTGAGTTCTATGACATCTTGGCTGGTATCTCTAAGACTGAAGGTGAATGGTTATCAGACCCGTACGAGTTAGCAGTTGCTACATTTATAGGCAAGAATCCAAATAAGGTTGTTTATACAGTTTCTCGTAATGAGAAGTCAAGCAAGATTGCCATTGCTAAGACAGATAAAATGTATAAGTGGGCTTCAAATAACCAGTCATTCTTAAAGACTTATGGTGAAGCAGGTTATGTATTTGGCCCACAAGTTGGCGATTACACAGCAGATGCATATACATGGCTAGAAGCACAAGGTTTAATTAAGTTACCTACACTAGAAAAGTATTTAGATAGCGTATCTATTGCTACTGCAAAGCAGGCTTACTTTAATATCGAACGCGAAGAGCGTGAAGCACTTGCTAAGACTGCTGCTCCTGAAACCCGTAAAGGAATTATTCAACAAGCAACCGCACGCCGTGCTGCGCTAAAGGCTGGATATCCTTTGCTAAATACAGCGCTTAATACAGGTGGCTTTGAGGTTGAGACCGAAAAGGGAATTCTTTATTCCATTGAACAGATTATTGCAGACAAGTCAACCCCTGTCTCAAATGAAGTTCGTAAGAATATGGGAACTGTTACCGCTTTGGTTCGTGAGTTTATTTCATTCTCAGAAGACCCAGAGTCTAGACGTTTCTATAACTTCTCAGACTTAAAGCGTGCTAAGCGAGCACAGATTGAACAAATACTAAACGACTTAATTGAACTAGACCCAGCAATCAGAGAGGCAAACAGAGCAGTGTTCTCACCAATCTTAAGTTTCTACTCTCGTGACACATACACGACAGAGGTGCGATAATGTCAAACACCTATCCAACGCCATCTAATATTCCTGGAACGCTAAAGAAGTCTAGCAAGGACACAACCCGTTCTGACATGCTGCAAGATTTTGGGCCTGAAGGAACATACCAAGTTGTAAAAGATGGTAACTCTTGGATTCTTGTTGGAACTGAAAATGCCAAAATACCTGGACGTGTATATCTGTTTATTGATAGCAATGGCGACTATGATATTTTAGGCGCTGAAGCAGTACGCAAAGCGTATATGGATGAAGCAAAGAAAAGCAAAGGTGGAGTTGAATATCTACGCCAGCGTCTATATAACGCTGGCTACATGTTAGATTCTGAATACTCAACTAAAGATTCACTTGCTTTAGCCCGTGCTATTACTGATTCAGCAAGCGATATTTCTACTAGAGCAGTTATGGATTTCGTTGATAGCGATATCTTAATTACTCAGTCCTTTGATAAGTATCTTAATACTGCAGTTGCTGGTAATGCTAAGCAACCAAAGTCTGGTTCAGGACTTAATATAAGCACCAAGATAGATACAGACCAAGATATTGATTCATACTTCTTTGACATGCTTGGACGTAGGGCTACTCCACAGGAAAAGCAGGAATACTACAATGAAGTTACAAAAGAAGAAAAGGCTGCTTTAGTTAAGCAGAAGACTGATACTGCTGGTAAGACTACAACTACTGGTGAATACTTAGACCAAGAAGACTATGCTCGAATCAGGGCTAAGATTATTAAGCCAGCAATTAAGGGAACAGACCTTGAAAGTCTGACTAAGGGTAATGGCTCAGTAGCACAGGGAGTATCTAGCCTAAAAGAATATGCTGCTTCATATGGTATCCGTTTAGATACCAAGCAAGCCCTTGATAAGGTAATGGAAACATTCTCACCATCTGGTCAAACAGATTTAAAGATTGCTCAAAATGCTATTAAGTCTATGGCTAAGGGCTTTTATGGCAACATCTCTAACCTAATTGACGAAGGCGTTAAGCCATCTGATATTGCAAATCAGTATGCATACTATAAGGGTCAGTTATTAGAACTACCTGATAATGCTATCAGTATCTTTGATGAAGATATTCAAGCAGCACTATCCAACAAGGATGCAAGTGGAGCACAAAAGGCTGGTGTTATGACTTTAACTGAATATGAAAGACTATTACGCACTAGTCCAAAAACAAAACAACTTTGGCTAAATACTAAAGGAGCGAAAGAAGAAGCATCTGCGTATGCACTTAACATTCTTCGTTCGTTCGGATTGATGGCATAATGGCACGTATTCCTAATAGAATGATGACTGATGGTGAAGGTACAACTACCTTAACACCAGAACAAATTACTGCACAGGTTCAATTAGAATCACTTAATGCTGCTCGTACTGGTTTAAATAATGCTTTGATTAATGCTGGAATGGCAACACCTACAACTATTGTTGGCGCTAAGCCATTTACACAGCCTATGACTGTTGCTGGTCAAACTGATGGCGTAGTTGCAACACCAACTACTAAGCCAATTAATCAGATGAGTCCAGAAGAATTAAAGGCTTACCAAAAGGCTCGTCTGGATGCTATTACTAAAGCCCGTGAAACAGGTGAAGGAACTACTCCACCTTACGAAGCAGGTCCTGGCGAGTATTGGCGATATGTTGGTGGTAAGTGGAAGTTATATAAGAGTCCTACTCCTGGAGGTAGTCCTGGTGGTGGATTTACTGGTGGTGGAGATGATGGAACTGATACCACTAAAACTATAACCAATGTTACTTTAGTATCTACTGAAACCGATGAGTATGGCAATGTTATTGGTATTTACTCTGATGGTTCTACTAAGACTTTAATTGCATCTGGCAATAAATATAAATCAACTGTAGATGTAGATGCATATGCTTTACTTGAGGCTACATTCAAAGACTTTGGCCTAGAAGAGTTAGTTCCTGAAATCCAGAAGTTTATGGAACGTGGACTAGGTTCTAATCAGGCTGCTATTGAACTACGTAAAACTACTGCTTACATCAATAGATTCCGTGGTAATGAAATCCGCCGTAGCGCTGGATTGAACGTAGTAACAGAGGCTGAGTATTTAAACCTAGAGAATTCATATAATGAAACTCTACGTGCCTATGGTTTGCAGGGTTACTTTGGTGTAGATAGAAAAGCCGCTCAGTCTAAGATGGCAGATATTATTGGAAATGACATCTCATCTACTGAGTTTAAGGATAGAATTGATACCGTAGTAACACGTGTAAATAATTCTGACCCAATGATTAAGAACACTCTACGTTCTTTCTACAATATTACAGATACAGATTTAGTTGGATACTTCTTAAGTCCAAAAGAAAACCTACCTAAGTTACAAGAGAAGGTAACTGCTGCTGAGATTGGTTCAGAAGCACTAAAGCAGAACCTTGTTACTGGTGTTGAATCAGCAACAGCCCTTGCTCAACTAGGTATTACCAAGACTCAGGCTAGAGAAGGTTACTCAGCAATCAGTGGAGTATTACCAACTACAGTCAAACTTGGTCAGATTTATGGCGAAGAAGGAATCAATTACACACAAGCAACAGCAGAAGAAGAAGTCTTTAAGCAACTTGAATCTGCTAAGCGTAAGCGCACCAAACTAGCCGAGAAAGAAATCGGTTCATTTAGCGGTGCATCAGGACTAGGACGCGGCGCTTTAAGTAGCGGCAATAGTTCATTCTAAGAATCCCTAGACGGACCGACCAGCCCCGTCAGGTGTAAGAGTCTGGTAGCAGAAGCCAATTACAAATCCCCTTATGTAATTGTGGTCTGCGATTAACTACTAACGAAGGGTGATGTTGCATGAGCAACGAAAACTACTGGGATAACGATAACGATAATCTAGAGAACGAATTAAACCGTTCTAATAACTCGTCTGGCGATGATGGTATCGCTAACCTACGCAAAGCCAAACGAGCAGATGAAAAGCGCATTAAAGAACTTGAAGAACAACTAGCGAAATTCTCTCAAGAATCTAATGAGCGAGTCGTGAAAGGCATCCTAGAATCAAAGGGAGTAAATGTTAAGGCTGCACGTCTTGTCCTAAAGGACTTAGAAGACATCAATGAAGAGTCAGTTTCTAACTGGTTAACTGAAAACGGCGACTTAATTGGGTATACACCTAATCAAGATAAGCCAGTTGACCAAGAGAATCTGCGTGCTTTGAAGCAACAAGATGACTTAACGCAGTCCGCAATGACTCCCGCTTATTCAGAAGATTTAGAGCGAGCAATTCTTAACGCTACTTCTGAAGAAGAGATTATGTCAATCATTAAATCATTCGGTTAATTCGTAACCGACTAGACCAGAAAGGTAGGACATCGCCAAATGGCAGACGTCTTTACAACCACATCCTCTGGCTTAGGAAGCAATCTTGTAACATTAGCCTACGATAAACTTATCGAGACTAATCTTCGTATCCTTCCAAAGTTCCGTGAAATTGCGGACAAGAAGGTCGGCTCCCTAACCCATAACGGTTCTTCAATCCGTTTCCAATTTAATACAGATATTGCTGACACAACTGTAGCGGGCGCAACTCTTTCAGAGACTGTTGACCCAGATTCAGTTGCACTTCCAGCAACTTCATACATTGACGTAGCACAGGTAGAACTTGGTCGTTCAGTGCTTCCAGTTAAGAAGATTAACTTGATGTCAATCGCAAACATTGACCCATGGGTTGCTAACGCAGTTGGCTTCAACATGACAAAGACACTTGACAACGCAATCCTTGCGAAGTTGGACGCAGGCGCGAACATTGTTCGTGTTGCTGGCGGTTCAGGCGCAGTTTCAAGCGTATACGAAGGTGTTGGCACAGTTGCTGCTAAGAACACAATTGCTCCAGCAGACACAATGAAGTCTGCTGCTATCCGCACTGCTGTTACTAAGATGCGCTCTGCAGGAGTTCAGTACAAGGCTGCTGGTATGTATGTTGCATACATTCACCCAGAAGTTTCTGCTGACCTACGCACAGAGACAGGTAACAACGTATGGCGTACAC
>Ga0075458_10000773_pt1 | contig 10481 bp, 9 predicted proteins | sample DEB3_08_DNA_FD_77576 | JGI IMG/M metagenome (GOLD analysis project Ga0075458, IMG submission 77576) | Aqueous microbial communities from the Delaware River and Bay under freshwater to marine salinity gradient to study organic matter... | ecosystem: Environmental > Aquatic > Marine > Coastal ... | reverse complement strand
GATTGCCCCATGCCACGCGCCGCAAGGCTGCGCTCAATGGCCTTCTGACCTTCCGCAAGCCGGAATTGATAGCCCGGGTCTTGCGTCAAATCGCCGGGCTGGAATGTACCTCCCAACGCGCCGGACATAAGATCATTTGAAAGCATCTGGTTTGCCTGTAAGCCAGACTGATTGTAAGGGGACAGTCTTCCAGCCGCCTGATTTCTTGCGGCCAAAAGCTGCGCCTCTATTTCCTCTTGCGTCTTATATTGTTTGTACCCGCCTAGCGCAGTACCCAAATTATTTAACGATAACAAGTTACCACCTCCACCAGTTGCTCCGGTTATTGGCGAACCGCCAGACCCGCCACCAAATAATTTACCCACACCGCCTACGGCCTTACCAATGCTGCCAAGTATGCCAGACCCGCCACCGGATAATCCCGCCAATGCTTGATTTGTGCCGCCTGCCTTTGCGACTTGAGAAAGAGTAGCGGGGCCGAATGTCTTTCCGCCAATACTTCCAAGGCCGGGGACGCTGCCGCCGCCTCCGATATATCCACCAGCTCCACCAAGCGCCGCGCCAAGCAACGCCCCCCTGCCACCGCCGCTAATGCCGCCGCCAATAGCGCCGAGTCCTGCACCAAGAGCTGCCTGACCGCCAAGGCTTGAAATTCCCAGAGCCGTACCAATGCCCGGAGCCAATAGAGAAAGTCCGATTGGGGCTAACGTTTTAAAAATACCGCCAAGTCCACCGCCAAACAATCCACCTTTGGGTTTATTGGCCGAATATTGATTTCCTATGGAATAGTCAATATTCCTCAATTCTTTATAAAGAGCTGGGTTAGATGTCCTGTACGACACATTGGGATCATTCGTTGTGATCCCGTATTTATCGTACGTTGAAAGATACCGATTTAAATATTGTTGTTGCTGACTTTTCGGCAAGCCGGAAAGCTGTTTTCTTTGATATGGAACCAATGCATCAATAGTCGCTGGCATTTAATTATCTCCTATCCTGCCTCACAAATTCCGATAACGCTAAGTGGAACAGTAACAGTCGTCCACGTTGGCACATAAATTCTATTAGTTGCCGCCGCAACCATTCCCGGCCCATCACCAAGGTTTCCGGTTACTGCAAAACAAATTCCGTTGCCTGAAAAAACAAGCGGAAAATTGTCGATATATGTTGATCCTGCCGTGGCACTGGTATTCGTTGCTGGCGTAATGTCCACGCGGAAATAAACAAGCCTGCGGGTGATCCTGTAATAATATCCAGTGATTGTCGGCGTTCCCGTTTGCGTCAGATTGACAAATGTTGGCGTCCAGCTTGTACCAGTGTCGCCCTCAAATATTCCATTGAAAAACAATATCCATGAACGGCTTGCGCGCGATTCTTCATCGGCAATCGGGTCATAAATAGGAGCTGGGCGCACATTACTCATGATAAATATGCGCCTACTATCGCTACTTTTACGGGGTCTGTAACTCTAATCCAAAAGGTCATCTGCTCGGCAATCCCCAAACGTCTAAATGCGACTTTTGTCTGGTATTGCCCTATAGCGCCCAAAGAGGCGGTATATTCATCCGACCATGTACGAGCGCCATCTTTGCTTAGCCGCAAGGAAACAAGTGGGTCTGATCCCTGTCCTGAAGTTAAACCGACCCCTGTCTCAAAGCCGATTTCAAGCTTATTATACCTTATTCTTTTGTCCTCGTCACTTAAATGTGTGAAAATTCTATCACGGGCGATTTCATCACCAGCATCGCTGTAATAGTCCATTGACATTTCGTAAACTTTACCGTTCCGGCGATCCCCGACAATGTGCTTGCCAAAAATAAACATACAGCAGGAAGCAAGATGCAGGCTGCTTGTGCCGGAAGATTCTAGATATGCCCTCTCATGCCAAAGACCTGTTGAAACATCATAAACAAGTGTAGTTTCCAGACCGCCACCCGTTAAAACATAAAAATCATGACCGTCTTCCTGATAAGAATAGGCGGTCATATTTTCTTTGTCGGTGGCCTCACGAATGCGGATTTCAATGGCTTCTGTGGAAACCCGTTCTGGCGAAAATCCCTTGGCACGATAAACAATGCCAACGCCGTCATCATTTTCACCAACCCAATAAACAGTCCCACCATGCTCTACAGCAGTGTGAGGAGCCATTATTCCGAAGGCCATTTCTGCGCCAGATATCTTTTGAAATGGAAAATCACTATCCCCTGTATTTGTCCAGATTTCCGTTGATTTGCTGCCAAAAAGCCAAAGTTGGCCAACTGCACGAATCGGCCTCTTCAGAGTGTCCGGTGCGCTTTCGGCGGTAGCAAAATCAAGCGCAGCCCATGCCGTCCCGTCATTAATGGACGAAATATAAAATTTCCCGCTGCTGTTTTGATTGACAATAAAGTAACCGTCGATATACGTTACTGACCCTGCACTGGGAAAATCAACATCTGAAACAACGGCAAAAGTATCGCCTGAATATGTTAGTGTGTAGCCATCATCACCATCACAGATAAAAAGCTGTACCCCATTTTCATCCATAGAAACATTTCCAGTCGATGTATTTAATGTTCCCCTGCTTGTCGCCGTTCCAGCGCTGTCAACTTCATAAAGCTTGTCACCGGACACGACAAAAGCGCGATCATTCGCCGCTGCAAAGCATCCACGTATCGGGCCGCTGCCGCAGGTGGAAAACAAAGAAAGCCCCGGTGTGCCGTAAAGCGCAGATGTTTCCTTGCCCTGTTCATCAGAAATTGCAAACAGGTTTATGCACCGTTGCGCGTCAAATGGCAGCGATCTTTGTTCATACGATGGGCCAACTAGACCTATTTTCATCTATCCCAGTATCCTGTGTAGATGCTATTTGTTGAATATCCCAGTGGAGCGTCAATCGACCTGTTCCGCATAACCGCTGATTTAATCGCGCCCCTGCTTTCTCTCGCAGCCATCATCATGGCCTGCGTTACCTCCTGACCGTACTCGGACGATAATTCAACGGCCAGATTATCAATCAATGCTTTTTTCCAGCCCGCAGGCAGGTCAACCGTTCCGGCCAGCGTCATGGATGTAAACGGCTTCTCGCTCAACAGATAAAGCGTGTACGCGCCAGCGGGAACGCCATATAGCTTGATTGTTCCAAGCGGGTGGCCGTTTGTGTAGTTTAGATATTTCGGAATTGACTGGCTTGATTTAGTGCTAATTTTTGCATAGTTTTCGTCAGATATAATCTCAAGCGGGTAATCTGTTGTGTCAATTCTAACATAAGCGGAAATGATCCTTACTGGCTTTGTGGTATTGATATCGCCGCCGCTGCCGATAGTATATTCACCATCCCCACCCGTTAAAACCTTACTATCTAATGTTCTGGAATAAACAACAATGCTTTCATTAATCCAGCTATCAACCATGTTGTTTAGAGTTTCAAGCGCGTCATCCGCTTCGTCTGACGACGGTGATTCCGTTTTTGTTAGCACACCAATCTTTCGCATTGCAGCTTGAATTATATCTAGGCCAGTGGTCATTATCGCCCTCCTAATTGTAATATCGGGAAGCGGTTTTTAAGCCGCTGCCCTGTATTAAAATCAAGTCAATACGCGAGTAACCGTCCACGCTTCAGGCCGAATAACCAGAAACGTGATGTTTTTGGACGCAGCATCAATGCCGGAGCCAGTCGTGTTGATGACTTGCAGCTTCACTGTGTCGGCTGCGGAAACACGGGCATTGGCGATTACCTGACCCGCTTCCAGTGCGCTATCCATAGCGATAATGAAATCGCCAGTTTTAACGCCCGTAACGGTTGCCGTTTCTTCTTCGGATGTGTTAGCAGCAACAGACCCAAGATCAACGGCAACGGTAATCATCGTCATGCCCTGAATGTTTCCTGATAAAGTTGTCGTCATATTTTTATCCTTTCAATGGTGTAAAGGTGGTGGGGGCATTACACCCCCACCCATCATGGTTAAGCGGTTACGCGGCAAGCCCATTCAGGACGGACTGCGACCAGACCGCCAAGGAAGTCAAGGCGGGTAATCATTTTGCGCGTCAGAACATCGAAGTCACGGATGATTGCGATGTTCACGCCGTCCTCAGTTGCTTGCTCGGCAAACTCAGCGCGAACAGGCAGAACCAGAGGAACGGAGCAAACGCGGAACGCTTCCTTGTGGAACATCAGCGACTGCTTGTAAGCTGTCGAAGCGGAACCAGTCAGGATCGTTACCGTTGCGTCATCAGCGGGCAGCGAGTCAACATTTTGCAGCGAACCGGAAGCGGAGCTGTAAATCGTCGGGCTGATCGCAACGTCCGCATCAGAAACGCCAGAAGCCGTGACATTCGCCGTAACCGTGAACGGTTGCAGGAAGCCGAGGCTTTGTTTTGTTTGCGGATGAACGGCGTAGACGTTGGCAATGGTAAACACAGTGCCTTTAGTCAGCGTGCCAGTACCGGTCGTGATGCCGTCAAGGTGGATCGTGCTTGCGCCCGTTGCCACCGCTGCGTCATCAACTGCAATGCCGGAAACGTCCGTACCGTTCGTGTGGTTATAGAGAAGCTCGTTCTCCATCCACGAATATCCCAAAGCATCACCGATATAGCCTTGACCGTATTCTTTTTTGCCGAATACAAACAAGTTTTTATTGGCATTGACCGCCGAACGCATCGCAGTGCTGTCCATCAGGAAGTGGCGATTGTCTTGCGGGCAAAGATACTTGTTCATACGCTCACGGCCTGCCAGAACGGTATCAGGGTCGACAACCGTCGAACCAGCCGTGCCAACGAGGTTGTAGGTCGCTTGCGTAGCTTTTTGCAGCATCTGGTTTTCAACAGAAGCGGCCATTGCTTTGATTGCGGGTTGTACAAAACGCTCATATACCGCGCCAACGTCGATATCATGTGCAAGCTGTTGGCTGTCAAGATCAAAACCGATAGTGGCGATTTTGTCCAAAGGCAGGTCAACGGCACGCTCTTTGATATCCTGAAGTGCGGATGTGAGATCGAACGAGGTCGTGCCAACGGTGTACATCGGAGGAATACGAACGCTGATCGTATCGCCCGGCGCATGACCGCTTGCGTCAGATTTGAACTCGTCCTTGCTTACTTTACGGGCAGCTTTGAAAAACTGCACGCTATCTGCCAAGTCAGCAGCGGCCATTTTAGCCAGCTTCTTGGCGTTACTTTTGATTGTTACAATTGAGTCAGCCATAGTGTTTTATCTCCTTAGATTAGTTTGTGTTTTTTTAGCAGCTCGCGTCCCGATAATTCATCGTCCGATCTGCCACCAGATACGCCCTTTGCCGAACTGATCGGCGCAGGGGCTTTTGATATTGTTTGTTTAGGCGCTCCCACAGGCTTTTGCGCTCTTGCAATTTCCATTGCTGCCTTGTATGGCGACATGGTGGCAAGAGATTCAAGCCTTCCTTCTTTAGCGAGATTGTAAAACGCCAGTGGCGCGTCATCCGCTTCAAGGAAGGCCATTTGCACATGCTCTGGTAATTCATCAGCAATGCTTCCGTATTCCATGAACACATCTTTGTAATCTGGGATAGACTGCATGTATTCGGATGCTTTTTCCTGAACACTTTCGCGTCTTTCCTCGACCCACATTTGTGCTTCATACGAAACTTCGGGCTGTTGCTTTTGTTGCGCCTCATTTTTCCCTGCTGCCTCTTTCTGGAGCTTATGCAGGATTTTTGCCTCAAGAAAATCGCCGTAATTGTTGAACGACTCCTCTTTCGGGGCATCATCAACTTTTGGCTGGCTTGTCTGAGATTGCCTGAACCTTTCCAATTCGGCTTTGTATGCGGCCATTTCATCACGCATTTTTTTGATTTGCTTATCTCTGCGGGAAATAGCATTGACGGCTTTTTTGGGGAACGGAACATCCTCCGTCTTAACAGGCTCTTGCGCCTTGTTTTCAACGGGTGTGCTTTCCGCCCCAGTTTCTGCAATCTGCTCATGAACCGCATCGGCGATAACCGGATCGGCTTGTGTGGCATTACTTACAGCTTGATCAGTCGTCATTAGTTTCTTCTCCCTGTGAACGCGGCGACATGCCTGCGTTATTGGCCGTGGCCAATTCATTGTGCATGGCTTGTTGAGCCTGCAAAATTCCCGCTTTTATTTCTTGCTCCTTAAGGTCAAGCTCTCTTGCCTTAAGTTGAATTTCCATCATACGAATCTGATTTTCAGCGGCCATTTCCTGCTGCTTTAGCTGAAGCTCTATTTTCTGAATTTCTATTTTTGCGGATGCTTCTTCTGCATCGGCCATTCCCTCTTGTGCCTTCAGTTGCAGGTCGGCCTGCTTGTCCTGAAGCTGTTGCTGAAGCTGCGCCATTTCCTGCTGCATGGCCTGCAAGAGCATCTGCCCTTCCTGAATTTTGGCCTCAAGTTGCATTTTTTCAGGGTCTTGTGCTTTGTCTTCTTCCAGAAACTTTGGATCAATAACCTTTTTCATCCTCTCGGACATGGCCTGCGCACCAGCAAAGTCCATATTTTTGAAAAGCAGATCGCCCATTACCTGCATCAGTTCTGGCTGTCTGGTAACAACATCAGAGAAGAACTGCGCGGCCTCTTGACGCTTGGTGGTGTACGATGCCCCGGTCACTACCTTCACGTCATACTTTCCTTGGCGAAGATCAAACTCGCGCTCTTGCCCTTCAACGGCTTCGCCATTGACTCCAATTTCCTTGCTTTCGTCCTCAAGCCCGATAATGCGGATAACTCGTGGGGTGTCGTAAATTTCAGGAATGGCACAGACAAGAATGCGGCCAAGGTGGGTAATGGAACGGACAAGATTGTCGCCAAAATGATATGTCGCTACATCGCCCTCTTGCTTGCGCTGGTTGATTGCTACACCGGACGTTTCATTACTGCGCTGCCCTATAGCGGCATTGTACATGCCCATCGTGGCCTTGATATAGTCAACCGTTTCACGGGCTGCGTTAACTATTCCAGTGGGTACAGTCGGGGGGTCAAGGCGCTGAGGGGCCGGCGCTGGATTGCCCTGCGCGTCCTGCTGCTTATACCGCAGAACCATTGCCTTATCGGGATTTTGCCAATCATCCGCAAAATCTTCTATTTGCCCCTCGGCGGCCATCACTGGAGCCTTCGGTGTTTTCATGAGCAGCTCAGTTTCTAAAGAAACCCAGTAATTGAACATGCGCTGTGCAGCTTTTGACTTACGTATCAAGCTGAACAGGCTGCGCCTGCCGTCTTTCCAGTGTTCCTCTCCATAGACAGGAACGATGGGGATATACTTGCCGGGGAACCATGTTTCTTCCAAAACGTCTTGGCCTGATAACTTGAAATGCTTAACTTTGCTCTTGCGGATTTTTCTGGTATTGGAAATGGGCATGCCTTTTTGATATTCAAAGACATTCCCAGCATCATCCATTCCGATTTCAATTTCTTCTTCTTCCAAGACAAAATGCTCGGCAATCGTGATAACATCTTTGCCAGACTTCCTATCATCGCGCTCATCAGGGCTTTCAAAGCAAATCGGGTCTTTACCGGGATATTTGCGCTTAAATTCGTCAATGCTGATCTTGTCTATAATGGTAGCGTGGCGGGCATCCTTGCCATCACATTCGACTGAATTGCTGTCAATCCAGCATCCCAAAGGATTAACAACGCGCCGGATGAACAAATCCTGATTAAAGCTCTCGTCATCTGAATAATCATGATCGACACGCAGGAATCCAATGCCGCATTTTACTGCGTTCAGCGCCGCCGTGTCGTAAGCATCATCCGCATTGCTGGCATATTCAATATTTCTAATAAGCCCCTGAAATATCTCGGCTGTTTCTATGTCACTGTCTTTGCCACCGGGGATTACATTAATTGATGGGGTGTTCTGCCGAATATCGTTGGCGACTTGGTGGACAAACTGACCAAGCTGGTCGATTGTAAGTGCCGGGCGGCCTGTAGAGGTGCGGCTTTGGTAATCGCTCTCATCCCATTGCGCGTAAGGATCATCAGATAAAAAATGCAGATCATCACGGGCTTTGCGATAGTTTTCAGACCACGCTTCCTGATCCCGCTTTAGTCGTTCCTGCGCTGATTTGATAATATCTTCTGCCACTCGCCCGCCATACGTAACACACGCCATAATTGGCGTTTTGTCTCTGCGTCACGATGGCCAATATCCCTTTATGGGCTTAACTGAGGCCTATCGAATTTGCTAATTGTACAATAAAAAAACCCCCCGCACAAGGCAGGGGGCTAAAGTTAATCTCAAACGCAGATAAATTAGTTAACGTCAGTCCATACACCATTGCCGCCAGCGACCTGCGCCCAAAGGTTTGCGCCTACAGCCTCAAGCGTGATCGAGCCGCCAATGTCAGTGCAACGGATAGCATCGCCAGCAGACGGTGCTAGTGTTACAACGCCAGTCGTGCCGTTCGTGGTGGATACAGAGCCGATCTGGTCAGTGCCATCAGCCGGGTTGATGTCGAAGTCATCAGCCGTTCCGCAAACAAACGTATAACGTGCGCCGAGGACTGTGGATGCCTCCGGCAGGGTCATAACGTCTGCGCTATCGGAAACAAACGTCTTTCCAGCCTGTGCAGCGGTGATTGCTACAGTCGTGCTTGCTACCTGATCTTGTTTGAAGCCAAAGAACTGATCTGCGCCATCGCCAGACAGGTCACCAGTTGCAGTGATGTCAGTGAACGCGCCAGCCTTGGCCGCGCCAATGCCGTAGATGTTCGTGCAGGTGATAAATCCCGCATCGCCGTCAGCATCGGTATCGAGGTTGTCAAGAGTGCCGTCTGCGTCATCATCCAGATCGTACATCGGAATGCGGCAGTTGCTGTCAAGACCAGATGCCGTTTCAGCAGTCGTATCATATACATTCAGTGTCGAGTGGTCGAAACCAGCGGCATAAGCAGCCGTGGCGATCATACAGAGAGCGAATGCTCCAATCATTACTTGTTTCTTCATTTTAGATTTTCCTTTGCAAAGGTTAATGTTTCGATTTAGGTATTGTACTCTAAAAATTATCGGGATTAAAGCCCCATGTATGAGCCTTGCCGCATAGGGATTTGCATGGGCGCTGATTTGACCGACAATGCGCCCTTGGCCAGCTTTGCTGCCTGCGCTGCATATCGCGCAGCATCAGCATAATGCGAAGTCCAATCATGACGCGGCTTGGATTTAAACACGCCGCGATCTTCATCCCATTCGTAAGCGTAGTTTTCCAAAGCGTGAATACCGTCCTTACATCCGTTCGCATCAAAAACGCTGAATTGCAGCGTCTGGCGCAAAAGCTCAATCCCCGGCGTGATGTCTGTTTCTCGTGTCAAGACGATATTCGGCAAACCCATTGAATAAAGCTGCTTTGAAACACTGTCGCCCCTAATATTTCCATGTGCCCCGTCATGAGGCAAATAGTGGCCGTTACGAGCGTAGTTATAGCCTTTGGCCTTGACGATTTTCGCATAGTGGTCAAGCTGCTCTCCGCTATTCTCATAGCACTCCAGCCAGCGCAATTCACGGCCAACGAATTGAAGCCAGAATATGGCGGTACTATCGCCGAAGCCCAAATCCCACGCCGTGAACACCTCACATGCCGGGTCATACGGCACGCGAGTTATGCGCCCATCCTCACGGGCTTTGTTGATCTGCTTGGCATAGACCGCCCCGCTGCGCCGCGTATCCGGCTCGCCCTCCCATATGTGCCTATATGCTTCAGGGTCTTCGCGCTCAAGCCTGTCCTTTTCTTTACGCAGCACATCTGGAAAAAACGGGTTATCTCGCCAAGAGATTTTTACAGCAATCACGTCAGGGTCTTGCTTGGAAATGAAACGGGCATATGTCGGATCTGTGACGTTTTTGACGTTCATCGAAACCCAGATTTCCGACCCCTCTTTTCGGATAGTCGGAATGACAATTTCCCATGAACCGTGGGAAACATTCTCGGCCTCTTCTATCCAAAGAATATCTGCCCCCTCTAAAGATTTAAGGTCGGTTGTGTTGTGCTTAAGCCCACGGAATTTAAATTCGCTGCCGTTCGCGCCGCGAATAACGGCCTCTTGAATATCATAAAAATCGGTCAGGCCGTGTTGCCTGATTATATCGGCCAGCAGTGTGTGAACGCTGTCTTTGATTGATTTCTGGATTTCACGGGCGCAAATAACGCGCATGGTCTTTTCCATGCCCATTACCAATAGCTGCCGGGCTATGGCATGGCTCTTTGCGCCGCCTCTGCCTCCGTAGCATATTTTATAGCGTTTCGGTTGGCGGAGAAATCGGAACGCTTTCGGAATCAATATATCTGACATTTACATTTTTCTCTATTGGTGCGCCATCCGCGCCAGTCAATTCCTGCCGCGCCAGCTTAGGAATGTGGTATTCGACTGTGTTCATGAAACAGTCATACGCCAGCTTCGGGTCTTTTTCGGCAATCGCGTCAAGCCATGATTGCAGGCGGTCTACATTGCCCTCGACAAACATGGCAATGGCTTCCCTTGCTTTTGTGGTTGATTTATTCGGTACGCCCTTTG
>Ga0075458_10000772_pt1 | contig 10488 bp, 8 predicted proteins | sample DEB3_08_DNA_FD_77576 | JGI IMG/M metagenome (GOLD analysis project Ga0075458, IMG submission 77576) | Aqueous microbial communities from the Delaware River and Bay under freshwater to marine salinity gradient to study organic matter... | ecosystem: Environmental > Aquatic > Marine > Coastal ... | reverse complement strand
ATTTATGGATAAAAATATATTAGGATTAGATAGTTTTAAATATAATGTTACAAGAATAAGTTTGTTTCTTGCAATAATTATTACATTTGTATTTTTTGTTTTAAGACTGTTAGACATAATACCAAGACCGTCATTGGCAACATTAAACACAACAAGTCTGCTTTTCTTTTTAATAGCAATGTATGTTTGCTTATTAAAATGCAAAAATAAACTTTATACAATACAGTTAGTAACATATTTTGTAATTATTACTTTTATAACACTTCAAACTGTTATTGCAAAATATAATGTTTTTCTACCTGTATGGGTTGATTTTACCATTTTAACAGCATATATTACAACAAATAAAAAAATAGCCATAATCATCTCAGTTTATAGTTTATTTGCTCTTTTTTTTATAAAACTGTTCAATCTATATAATATCGATGCATTTTCCTTCATGACCCTTATAATGAGTCTCGTAGCATTTTCAATATTAGGTTTTTTAATTTCCCTACAATTAGACAAATACGCAAAAGAAACACTTGAGCAAAGTAAAAAATTAGAAAAACTTGCTTTAATAGATGAGCTAACTCAAATTTTTAACAGGAGGGCTTTTTTTAAAATTGCCCAAAAACTCTTAATGCAAGCAAAAAGAGAAGAAAAAACACTAACTCTTATCATGATGGATATCGATCATTTTAAAAAAATAAACGATACATATGGACACAAAGCCGGAGATATCGTGTTAAAAAGTTTTGTTTCAGAAATTCAAAAAATTATTAGACAAAATGATTTGTTTGCAAGAATTGGAGGCGAAGAATTTGTACTTCTTTTGTATGATACTTCGGAAAAAGACGTAGATGCTATTGTTGATAAAATTTTAAACGCCATAAGAAACATGCATATTTCAATTAACGAAAATACAATGATACAAATAACGGTGAGTTTAGGTATATATATTATTCAGTCTTACAATGAAGACAATATTCAACAAGCTTTAATTAACGCTGATAAAGCACTTTATGTAGCGAAAAAAACCGGAAGAAATAAAGCTGTTTATTATTGAAGCAATAAATCCTCTATTACCTTTTCAATATTTTTATATTCATATATATATCCATGTTTAACACCATTAATTATAATTTTCTTATTTAAGTTTGGTATGTTTTTTAATAGATTATCAATATTTCTTTGCGGAATGATATCATCATTTTCAACCAATAAAACATTAACGGGTGCTTTAACTTTTTTTATCCATTCAATCTCAGTAAATTTATATTTTACTAATTTATCAACAGGTAAAAAAGGATATTTACTTTTTGCTACATTAACAATTGAGTCAAAAGGTGTTATTAAAACAAGTTTTTTGATGCCTCTTTTAGATGCTACATACGCTGCCACTGCGCTTCCCAAACTTCTTCCGATAATGATATCTGGTTTGTATTTGTCAAATATCTCAAGAGAATATTTTAATATACATTTCTCACAAGGTTTGCCTTCACTTCCTGCATATCCCGGATAATTAAAACCTATAAAATTAAATCCTCTGATTTTAGGGGCAATATTATCTAAAAACTCAATAACATTATTAGCATTACCGCTAAAATACAAAACCAAAGGTGAGTTTTCATTGTTTTTTGTAACCGCACCTTCCAAAATAATTCCATCACTTGTTTTAAACGATATCTTTTTAGCAACCTTAGGCACATACTCTTTAGCCCATTTTCGATTAAATATTTTACTTTCTTGCGTAACATACAAATAAATAACCGCTCCAAAATAAATAACTATTCCTACTAATAAAATAAATACAAATGTTTTCATAATATACCTTTTTAAACCTTTTTAAACACATATTAAAATTGTATCTTAATTTAAAATATATAAATATATTAAGTGTCTGTCACTTATAAAATCAAAAATAAAAGCGGGAATCCCCGCTTATAATTAAAACTCTATTAGACCTTCAAGAGGAGATGAGGCTGTTGCATAAGGCTTTTTAGGTATTCTTCCGGCTTTGTAAGCCATTCTACCTGCAATAACTGCATGTTTCATAGCTTCCGCCATCGCTATAGGGTTTTTGGCTTGTGCGATTGCCGTATTTGTAAGCACTCCGTCAGCTCCAAGTTCCATCGCTACTGCAGCGTCGCTTGCAGTTCCTATACCCGCATCAACAATTACAGGTACGTTTACAGCGTCTTTTACAAATACAACATTGTATCTGTTTTGAACGCCAAGTCCGCTTCCGATAGGCGCGGCAAGAGGCATAACCGCATGAGCTCCGGCATTTTCCAATCTTTTTGCCATAATAGGATCATCGTTCGTATAAGCCATAATTGTGAAATCTTCTTTGGCTAATACTTCACACGCCTTTAGCGTCTCCATTACATCTGGATAAAGAGTTTTAGCCGTGTCACCGATAACTTCAAGTTTAATAATATCAATTCCTGTAGCTTCTCTCACAAGTCTGAAAAGTGTGATCGCTTCTTCTGCCGTAGTACAACCAGCAGAGTTTGGCAAAATCTTAACATCCGTATCTTTGAAATAATCCATTAAGTTTTCTTCATTAGGATCCATTATATTTACACGTCTTACCGCAACAGTAATCATTTCCGCACCACTTGCAAGTGTTGCGTCTCTTGTAGTTTGAAAATCTGGATATTTACCGCTTCCTACTATCAGTCTGCTTGTAAATTCATATTTTCCTATTTTTAAAATATCGCTCATTAAATCTCCTTAAAAACTATTTCTTTTTAAATTTAACATAATCCCAAATTTCTTTGTCACCGAAAAGCCCTTTTCTCGCAAATAACATTATGCCTAAAAGAATTAAACTAAACACAACCATTCTAAGGCCCGGAATTCCATGCACAGGACCAATTGACCACGTTGCGTCGTCAAGAGGTCTCAACACTTCCATACCGCCGATAAACAGAAGCGTTCCTATAATAGCACCACTCATACTTCCAAGACCGCCAAGAACGATAATAATTAATAATTGGAATGTTAGCATAAACGTAAACTGATCAGGAGAAATTGAACCGATAGAACTTGCTAAAAGTCCTCCTCCCACACCTTCAAAAAATGCACTTGTCATAAAAGCCAATGTTTTTGTTTTAAATGTATTAACACCCATCGCAAGAGCCGCATCTTCATCATCTCTTACCGCTTTCATCGCACGTCCGTATTTAGAATATACAATATTATAAACAAGTACGATAGTTACAAGAGCGGTAAACCCTATCCAGAAATAACTTGCAAACCCGGGAATTGAGTCAAGCCCCATAGAACCGTTTGAAATTTCCGGATTATTGATTAAGAAAATTCTGATAATAAATCCGAATCCTAAAGTAACGATAGCAAGATAATCACCTCTTACCCTAAATACAGGAAAAGCAAGTGTCAGTGCTACTAAAGCTGAAACGATTCCGCTGATAATTAATGTAAAAAACGGATTAGGTAAAAATATGTCTTTAATAAACGGATAAGGGTCTGCAATCATATACATATCAGCTTTTACTTCCGGACTTAGCATTAAAAGTGCCGTAACGTACGCACCTATAGCTACAAATCCATTAGGTTCAAGTGAAAACTGCCCTGTAACACCATTGATTAAATTATAACTGACAGCAAGGATAATAAAAATATACACATTCCCCAATACCGTAATCGTATAATCATTAAACAAGTTTGGTGAAATATATAAAAATCCTAAAAATACAGCTGTTACCGCAGCAATTATTCCAAAATATTTTGCGGCACTCATATCTTTTAAATTTAATTTTACCTTTTCCATCATTAAAACCTTTGTCTTTCAAAATCTATACCCATAATTCCTGTAGGTTTAAACAGTAGTACGAAAATCAGGAAAATAAATGCAAACGCATCTTTCCATCCTCCGAGTTCTGGGAAGAACCCAGGAATTGCAACTTCTGCAAATCCTAAAATAAACCCACCTATTACCGCACCTGTAACACTTCCGATTCCACCAACAACAGCGGCAGCAAACGCTTTAAGACCTACAAGCATACCCATATAAGGGTCAATGCTCGGGTAAGCCATAGCATAAGCAATTCCTCCTATTGCTGCAAGCGCACTACCTAATGCAAATACAAAAGCAATGATTTTATTTGAATCTGCACCCATTAATTTTACTGTTTGGATATCAAATGCCAATGCCCTAATTGCTATACCTATTTTCGTTCTATATAATATAAATAACACAATACCTAATAACGCCAATGTTAAAATCGGAACAAGAACTGTCAATACCGGAACTGTAAGTGAACCTACATGTAAAATATGAGAAAACCATTTAGGAAAATAGAAAGCCTGATATGTTCCTCCCAAATATTGATTGGCAATAACGTTAAATAAAGATTCCAAGAAAAATGAAATACCAATTGCTGTAATCAAAAGTGAAATTTTAGGCGCATCTTTATCCAATAAAGGTTTATATGCGCTTGCATATGTCAAAATACCGACCCCGGCTGTAAAAATGATCGCAAACAATACCGAAACATAAAAATTAAGTCCGATTATTTTGAAAAAAATAAATGCCATAAAAGCACCCACCATCATAATATCACCGTGTGCAAAGTTAATAAGTCTTAACACACCATAAACCAATGTATACCCGATTGCAATTAATGCGTACATACTTCCAAGCGAAAACCCGTTTACAATCTGTTGCAACACAAAACCGATGTCCATCTTACTTTTCCTTTTCTCTCATTTCTTTATAGATTTTTTCATATTCTTTTTTAACATCATCGCTAACTTTTCTTCTTGCAGAAATAAAACCGATTATATCATTATTTTCATCTTTTATAGGCGTAATTGTAGCATCTACCCAGTAATATTTTCCATCTTTTCTTAAATTTTTTACAATTCCATTCCATTCTTTGCCTTGCAAAATGGTATTCCACATTTCTCTAAATACTTTTTTAGGCATATCAGGATGTCTTACAATACTGTGCGGTCTACCTACCATTTCACCTTTTTCATATCCAGATAGTGCCCTAAAAACCGAGTTCGTATAAGTGATTTTCCCTGTTATATCTGTTTTCGAAACAACAGGCCTATTGTCTTTATTTATATCTTCAAACCTTACTTCTTCATTAAGTATCACTTCCTTCCCCTTTATCACACACAACTTTATTTCTTCCTTGTTTTTTAGCAAAATACACTTTTCTGTCAGCTTTTAATATTAAATCTTCAATATCCTCACCAAAATCAAATTCACTCACTCCTGCACTAATTGTAATTTTGATTCTCTTTTTTTCGCAAAAATCATGTTCTTCAACAAACTTTCTAAAATTTTCCAACTTTTTACAAGCATTAATTCCATCTGTAAAAGGCATTATTATAAATATTTCTTCACCGCCGTATCTTGAAACGATATCGGATCCTCTGAAATTATCCTTGAGCAGTTCAGCCAATTCTTTTAAAACACAGTCACCTATTAAATGTCCGTATGTATCATTAATTTTTTTAAAAAAATCTATATCTATCATTGCTACGCTTAACGGAAACTTGTATCTTTTAGCCTCTTGTACTTTTTGAGATAAAAATTCTTTCATATATTCTCTGTTGTAAAGTTTTGTTAAAGGATCTGAAATTGATTTTTCATAAAGCATTTTGTTACTATCTTCAAGTTCTCTTAATATGAGTTCTTTTTCTAAAGAAATCGCAACAGGTACGGATATTTTATTCAACAACATTTCAAGGAGCGTTTTTTCTTTTTTATTCATGTTTTTATTAATAATTATATAAATGTCACCTATTTTTTTATCGTTTTGTTTGAGCTCTTTTTTAAATGAATAATTTTCATCCATATGATCAATTTCAACTATTTTGTGGTCTTCTCCGAAAGAAAAACAATGTTCTACTTCTGATAAAGGAGAAATACCACAAATTTCAATCTTTTGAATAGAAGGAATAACTTTCTTAATATTATCAAAAAGATTTCTAAGCACTAAATTAAATGAACTGAGCGATACCGTGTCTTTAAAAAACTGTTTTAAAACCTCATCGGTTTTGTTTAAAATATATAAGTCACTTTCATAATCATCCAACAAATAAAGCCCGCATTCTAATTCTTTAAGCTTATCTATAAGCGGATCGATCATATCTTTTTTGATTATTGAACCGTGTTGAGGTGCAATCATTAAAGGATGTTTTTTCTGAACCTGTTTCAGCGCATGGTGTAATACTTCTCTACTCGGCATATAATGCTTATGGAACGGTTTGGCCGCTTCAAAGTAATCGTCGACATCTTTTGCAAAAAGTGAAAATTCATCCGTTAACCCACCGAATAAATCACTTGAAAATAAAATACCGGTTTTTTTATCATAAGTACAAAATGCTCCAGGAAAATGAGCATATGGGGTAAATACAAACTCAAGTTCTCTCTTTCCGGCTTTTAATTTCCAGTTGTGCTGGTCTATAAGATAAAAAGGAGTGTCCCACATATAATGTTTTAAAAGCATTTCGGTTCGCCAATGGGTAACAATATACCTTTCATTTTTTGGCATAATTTTCTCAAACGTAGAATAACATCCGACTATATCAGGATCCTGATGATGCATAATAATATACTTAATGTCTTTCAAATTAATCAAAGAATTCAATTTTTCCAAAACAACCGGAAACGTAATCATACTCCCGGGATCGATTAAAATAGATTCGCTTCCGTTTTTAATCAAATACACATGACACTGGAATGGGTCATCGGGTATTACATATCCTACCCAATATACATTAGGTGCAATTTCAATCGGTTTACTATAATCCATTTTTCCTCTTTATTAAATAATAAAAACATTAAAAAGCACCATAATGCCGTTTAATGTTTTTACTCCCGAAAGGGAGAAAAAATTAAGGCTTGATAAGTTCTTTAAATACAACTTTTCCGTCTACGATTTCCTCAACAACTGCAGGTTTGTTAATTGGGTTTCCAGTTTTAGGATCGATTGTTAAATAACCTGTAACCGCTTCAAGGTTTTTAGTATGTCTAAGTGCATCGTTGATACATTGTTTGAACTGAAGATTAGTTTTATTAGCTTTAGTATCGCATTGTTTAATTGCGTTGTAAATTAATAAATATCCGTCAGCACCAGTTGCTGCGAATGCACTTGGAGATCTTCCGTATTTAGCTTTAAAGTCTTTAATAAATTCTTTAGAAAGCGGAGTTGGTGCTTTTGCAGGGTCGAAGTGATCAGTATACATTACACCGTTAGCTGCTTTTCCAGCAAGTTTTTTAAGAAGTGCAGGGTCTGCAATTCCGTCACCACCCATTACAGGAGAATTTACGCCAGCTGCTCTAAGTTGTCTTACAAGTAGACCTTCTTCAGGCGCATAAATTGGTGTATAGATAAAATCAGGGTTAAGTTTTTTAATTTGTGCAACTTGCGCGTTAAAATCTTTATCACCACTGTTAATAAATAATTTTTTAAGAACTTTTCCTCCGTCTTTTTTATAAGCTTTTTCAAAAGCTTTTGCAAGACCAACTGAATAATCCTGTTTCATATCGAAAACGATTACAGCAGTTTTAAGATTGTGTTTTAATGCATATTTTGCTGCTACTGTCCCTTGGAAATCATCTGTGAAACATGCTCTTGTGATATATTTGCTTCCTTTTGTAACTCTTGGATTTGTAGCAATTTGAGTAACTGTAGGAGTTTTTGTTGCTCCAGCAAATCTTTTAATTGACAAACTCATTGAACTTGCAAGAGGTCCTTCAACTGCTACAACTTTTTCACCACTTACTAATCTTTTATAACCATTAACAGTTTGAACTTTGTCAAATTGACCGTCAACTACAACTAATACAATTTTATCACCGTTTGGTAAAGTATTATATTTTTCATGAACAAGCTTGATACCATCAAGTGTTTTTTGTCCAAATGATGCAATAGGCCCTGTTAAAGGTTGTAAAACACCTACTTTAATTTCTTTTGCCGCTAATGTACTTGCAACAAGTGCGCTAAGCCCAAGTGCTAACAATTTCTTTTTCATTCACGCTCCTTTTATGTTAAAATTACCCAAGTATTATACCAAAAATGAAATTACTATAAATAAAGGGATTTAATGATAGATTTAAAGCTGCTGGAAAAAGATTTTGAAAACGTTTCAAAACGCCTTAAATTAAAAGGTGTAGATGAAAATAACCTGGAAGAAATCAAAAAACTATTCAAAGAAAAAAAAGAGATAAAAACAACACTTGATAAATTATTAGAACAACGAAATATTCTATCAAAACAAATCGGAAATTTTATGAAAAACGGTGAAAAAGATAAAGCTGAAGAAATAAAAAAAGAAGTAAACAGTTTAAAAGAAGAAATTTCTGTTCTTGAAGAAAAATTAAAGACAATAGAAGATTCTTTACTGCAAAAAGCTTTGGTAATTCCAAACATTCCGGATGAAGACGTCCCTATAGGAAAAGATGAGGATGAAAACGTTGAAATTAAAAGAGTTGGTGAAATACCTACCTTCGATTTCGAACCCAAACCTCACGACGAACTTGGAGAAAAACTTGACTGGCTCGATTTCACAAGAGGTGTAAAACTGGCAAAAAGCCGTTTTACTGTAATGAAAAAAGACGCCGCAAGACTTGAAAGAGCTCTTATTAACTTCTTTTTAGACCACAACAGGGAATGGGGATTTGAAGAAGTTTATGTTCCGTTTATGGTAAACAGGGAAACAATGACAGGTACCGGTCAGCTTCCTAAATTTGAAGAAGATTTATTTAAAATTGAAAACGAAGAACTGTATCTGATTCCTACGGCAGAAGTACCGTTGACAAACCTTTTCAGAGATGAAATTATCACAAACCTTGATGAGCCTATTAAATTAACGGCTTATACTCCTTGTTTCAGAAAAGAAGCGGGGAGTTACGGAAAAGACACCAAAGGTATAATCAGACAACACCAATTCGACAAAGTGGAGCTTGTAGCAATTACCAAACCTGAAGACAGTGACAAAATGTTTGACGAAATGGTTGCTTGTGCATCAAACGCACTTGAAAAATTGGGGCTCCCTTACAGACAGCTTATGCTATGTACGGGAGATTTAGGCTTCAGTGCCGCGAAAACAATAGACCTTGAAGTGTGGATACCTTCTCAAAACAAATACAGAGAAATAAGCTCGGTATCAAACACGAGAGATTTTCAAGCAAGACGTGCAAAAATCCGATATAAAGACGGCAAAAAAAACAAACTCGTTCATACGTTAAACGGAAGCAGTTTAGCAGTTGGAAGAACATTAGTGGCCATTATGGAAAATTATCAGACAAAAGACGGAAATATACAAATACCTGAAGCGTTAAAAAAATATCTATAAGGTAAATTGTGGCGGAAGAAAACAAAAACAAAGAAAACGAAAATCAAGAAGAAAATGTTATTGTAATAGAAGAGAACGATAACGAACAAGAGAAGAAAAAAAATAAATTTATTCTTATAATAATCATTCTTCTTTTAACAGCAATTATTCTTCTTTTGGTTTTAGCCGCTGTAGTAATAACTAAAAAAAAGAAATCTTCCGCCAATATCTCTCCTGAAATTACCGAAATTACAAAAAAACTTGAAAAAAAACATATTATTCAAAAAGACGAAATAAAACAATTAATCAAAAGAGCAACTATTTTATACAATAAAGGTGAAAAAGAAAAAGCCCTTCAAATACTAAATAAACTCTCAAGTTATTCAGAAGCACTTTCATACTATAATCTCGGAGTAATAAAATTAGAAGAAAAAAATTATAAAAAAGCCTTGGAATATTTTCAAAAAGCCATAAAAAATAAAGACAACAGGGCACTGAGTGCAATTAATGCAACATACGCATCTTTAATGTTGAAAGATAAAAAATTATTTAATTATTATAGACGCTTGGCATATACGTTTTTACCGGAAATTGCAAAACTTAAAAGTTATCCTTATTATTATGCCGTAGTAATGTACTATATGGGATATGAGTTCGAATCTATTCCAGCACTTAAAACAAAAAATCCTTATAAAGAAGAATCCAACAGGTTACTAAGTGCAATTTATCAATATTACGGTGATTTTACAAAAGCCCAAACAATTGAAGAAAATCCTTTTTATAAAGGCCTTGCGCTTGCACGAATAGGTGAATACGGACTTGCCAAAACATACCTTTCTATTTCTGATAAAAACGAATCGAAATTTGCTCTTTCACTGGTTGACTTAAAACTTTCGAATTTTACAGAAGCGGCAAAACTGCTTAAAAAATTTCAAGACAACAATATTTATCCTATAACAGTTTATTTAAAACCTTCCCTATTTGAAACCAAAACGGCTCAAAAGTATTTTAAAGAAAACTTCTTGAAACATAAAGAAGATTTTTACGATCTTTTCTTTTATTATGCCCCTTATAAAGTTTTTAATATGAACCAAACCATTTCATACCTGAAAAAGGGTATCGCCGGTATTCCTATCGGATCAATAGAAGAGTCTCAGTCCTACCTTAGTAAAAGTGCAACTTATT
>Ga0075458_10000770_pt1 | contig 10501 bp, 15 predicted proteins | sample DEB3_08_DNA_FD_77576 | JGI IMG/M metagenome (GOLD analysis project Ga0075458, IMG submission 77576) | Aqueous microbial communities from the Delaware River and Bay under freshwater to marine salinity gradient to study organic matter... | ecosystem: Environmental > Aquatic > Marine > Coastal ... | reverse complement strand
GTGCTCTACGCGACGGCCCGGATGATTTTGGGGGTTATCTCGGTCTTAGCGCCCTTGCGTGTATTGCATGCACGATGCGCCAACTGGACGTTGCCTAGTGTATGTGTGCCACCCCTTGATAGCGGAACGATGTGGTCAATGGTTGGGCCTCGTTGATCCCATCCATGCAGACTCATATCAACAACGTCGCCACAGATACCACAAAGACCAAGTGATAGTGAGGCAACATCTTGTAATGTAATCCGATCTCCAAGCCTATACGCAACCCTTCGTGTGTGGCTCTTTTGGACTTGGGTTGAGTTGGTCGAGCATCGCTGCGAACAGTAGTATCTGGTTCGTCGTTTACTTGGATTCACTCTGACCGAAAACGCAACGCCACACTTCTGGCAGCACGTTTCAATCCACTTAGATTCTTTATTCCAGCGTCGCCTGCCATACCTAGCCCATTTTTTTAGGCGACACTTGTGTGAGCAATATCTAGAGCAAGGATTACCCTTAACCGGCCCGCCGCAAATCCTGCATTCCGGAAACTCTTTGGGTGTTTGCTTGGCTCTCCTGGATTGTTCTCGAATCCAAGCTATCTCACCGAGTAGCTTCTTGTGGTGAATAAACCCACACTCACGCCCACAACAAACCTTGCGGCGATTCATAACGAACTGCTTACCACACACTATGCAGTACGCGGTGTTTCCATTGAAGACCCGCATACTATCGCTCTTGCACTTTCTTGAGCAGAAGCGGCTGTTGTTTTTTTTTGTTTTATATGTCTTTCGACATTGAGCGCATTCCGCATCTCGCCATGTGGTGCTGTGCTGAACGCAGTACTTCCGCTTATGCCTGGCGACAAACTCGGCACCACACTTCTGGCAGTTGAACACCCTTTCAGCCTTTGGCACATAGGGTTTCTGCAATCAATCAACCCTTACGCTCGCGGCCAAACCCGCCGTCTTCTCGCACGGTTTTTCTGTTGTGACACCCAGAACACAAACTTTGCCAATTACCAGCGGCATCCCAGAACCTCTGGTAATCCCCCTTGTGTGGCACCACATGGTCAACCACCGTCGCAGGCACCACGCGCCCACGCTTCAGGCACTCAACGCACAGCGGGTGCGCTTGCAGGTACAGCAGCCGCTCTCGCTTCCACCGTGCGCCGTACCCTCGCTTCGTGGCGTCGGGCCGCGCTTCCTTGCCCTTGCGTAGTCCGCGCAGCGGGTGGAATGTGGTTGGTCTTGCCGGCATGGCGCACCTGTGCGATGGCTTGTCTAGCCTGTGGCAGCGGTATCAGTTCTGCGCCGTCATCGAACATTTGTCATGGAGTGCTGCGAGGTCGTTGTTGCTCATGGGTATCTCGTGCCCGTCTCGCCGGCGACGGCACTTAGCTATGTCGCGGGCGTTATTGAGCACCACGGCGCGAATGAAGCCACAGGTGCGGGTAGGCTCGCATCTACGAAGGACACGGCAATCGTGAGAAAGTAGGGCGCTCGATGCGCTGGAAAGGGCGTCGGCGTACTCTTGGGGTCGCAATCCGATCGTGCCCGCCTTCGCACCGAGCGCGGCCCGCATGATGGCGAAAGCCTTAGTCCATTCGGACTCGTCTCGCTCAATCAGTAGGGTCAAGTTCAAGTGCATGTAGTTATATGGACACAACTCCCCAAAACTCCCCGCGCACGGGTGAGTAGGCCATCAACACTCTTGACTGTGCGATTCATCTCTTTGGCGATTTCCTCGTAACTCAGGCCATTCGCGCGAAGCTGCAGCGCCTCCCTCTGCGCGTCCGGCAACCCATACACCAGCACGAGTGCGTCCTCTTTGCGTGGCTTGCGCTTGCCCTTGCGGAGCGTCGGGTCAATCTCGATCAGCGCCTGCACGCCCAGTTCCAACACCTCGGCCTCGGCCAGTCGCCGTGCGTAGTGGGCGTGCGAGAGCGGACAGTGCAGACGTTCAGCGGCGTCGCCCAGAATGCGCGTGAAGTCCATCCAGTCGCAGCCGTAGCGGGCGTTACTCCAGGTGTCTATGCCTGAGATTCGGGTGTGGTTCATTCCTTCGCCGCCTCCACGTCTTGCGCCAGCCGAATCAACCCATCCACCCTGCTCGCGTCCCGTATGCTCAGGCAGTATCCGTCTACCGTCCTGATTCCCAGTTGAAACGATATTCGTTGAAACAAGTAATTACGCCGATTCCAAGGTGTCGGGATGGGCGGCGGTGTCTTGGTGAGCGGCGGATCGTCGCGCAGCCACGCGAGCAGGCGCTTGGATTTGTTGTCGGGGTGGGAATACTCAAACGGCATTGGTGCTTCGCATCCTCTCCACCGCTTCCCCAAGCCTACACGCACATTCCGCTGCGCCATACGGTTGCCATTGCCGGATGGACGCCTGCACGGCCTGGTACTCGCGCAGGACTTCCTTGGCTACCTCACAATCAGGGTTGACGGCCAGCACATCCTCGGCGTCAAATCGCGCCCTGTGTGTCGGGTGCTGCTGTAGCCAGTCGTTTGCGATGTACCACGCGCCATCGTCGCCACGTTTGGCGGCGTTACATGCGCCCTGGGGTGGGTCGCCTTGTATTCGTCGGTGGTTATCCATCAATCCTCCAAGGACTCGCATTACATCCCTGTAAATACCGATTCCCCTCGTAGTCGTATATGCACCGCGTCATAAATCGGCGGTCTTGCCATAGGCTCAGGTCGCTAGTTTTCAACCCTAAGCACAACTCCTTCCGCATGAAAATCCCATTCGTCACCGTCGCCGCGACCAGCCTGTAGCCCTTGGATTCCGCGAGATCGGTTATTGCAAGCAGGCTACTGCCGAGCATCCTGTCGTCGTTTTCGTCTTGCACGAGGAACAGGTCAACCGCCATAGTCGGGTTGAACTCAATAACTACCACCTTCGGCTCATAGTTTGTGAGGTGTTTCCAGACGTTGTAATCCTGGCCGTCAATGTCGATGGAAAGCAGGTCGAAGTCGCGCGGTGTGTTGGTGTTGGCGAGGATCGCTTCTAGTGAGGTGTAGCCCGTTGGTCTTACCACCTGCCCGATGGCTACCGCGTTCTGCGGCGTGTTGGCCTGTAGCTGCGCGAATCGATCGGTGTCGCCCTCAATCAGGATCGCGTTATAACCCGCTTCCACTAATGCCTGTGTATTTGAACCATTGATACCATCCCCTGCACCCACGTCTACACACCAGTGGTTTGGGTTTGGTAGACGCGCAAGGATGTCGGATAGGATCGCTTGCTCGCCCCATTGGGAATAATCTTGCACCATTAAACCCCCTTACCATTCGGCTATTTTAGCATAGCTCTGGTTGCCGCGATTTCTTCCGCTTCGCCTTGCGCTGCGCGTGCCCGTTGCGCTGGTTCACCACGTAGCGCCGCCACGCCAGCACGGAGTCGTCATAGGTGATGGTGTTCCTGCGCCGCACCTCGTTGCCGTGCGCCTGTTGCACCTTCGATAGCCTGTGCTCCCAACACTTCGCGCAACAGTAGACGATCCCGCCTATTTCCACGGGTTCGTGCCGCCAGTTCCGGCGCGGGGTGCCGCAGGTGGCGCACTTCGTGTCTCGCGAATGGGTGAATTTGTGGGTGTTTCGTGTCGGGATAACGTCCGTCAGTATTAAGCATTGATCCATAAAGCCCCCGTTTTCAGTGGTTTACGCTGGATTTTCAGTGGTTTTGCGTCGCTCAGGTTCGCTTATAGGACGAGATTTTGCCCGCCTAATGGCTTCGTATGGTTGATAACTACACTCGAAGGGGAAGGTCACGTTGGAGAGGAACACACGTTGGGTCAGCGCCTGCATCGTCTGGCGGCCTGTCCCTGCGGCCCATGCTTCAATTTTAGGCTCCAAGAGACTCATGCCGCCCCCATTTGCTGCGTTTGGGTGTCAAAACTGATACGAAACTCCCCAACAGGCCCGTGCCGGTTCTTGGCAAGGTCTGCACATAGCGACCGCACAAAGTTCCCGTGCTCCACCCGCTCGTTAGACAACAGCAGCACAGCGTCCGCGTCCTGCTCTATAGCCCCTGATTCGCGGAGGTGGTGAAGCCCAGGCTTCGATGTGGCGTCCTCGCCTTCCCCAAGGCGGCGAAGTTGGGATAGCACGATGATCGGGATGCCGGAGCGCATGGCGAGGCGCTTCAATCCGCGCGACACCTCAGCAACCTGTTCCTGCCGGTTCGCGGTCGGCCCGCGCGACTCCATGAGTTGCAGGTAGTCCACGATGACGAGGTTCGGTTGCTCGTTGTTGCGCTTGAGGTTTTCAATGGCGACTTCCACATCAAGGACGCTGAACCCCTGCCCTGCGGATATCGTGATTGGTAGCGCCTGTGTCGCGGTGACGGCTTCCAATAGGCGCGTCGGCACCTCGTAACTGCTCATGTCTTTTCGTAAGATGACGCCACCCTTGACGCTGATTAGCCGTCGCCCTACCTCGTTGCGCGACATTTCCAGCGCGAAGAACATGACGCGACTACCAGTAGATGCCGCGTTGACCATCATATTCACCGCGAGCGCCGTCTTGCCTCGGCCTGTACCCGCGCCAATCACGAACAGGTTGCCCGGTGCCAGCCCGCCGAGCATGTCGTCTAACGGCTGAAATCCAGTGGTTATCGAGTTGACAGGTCCAGCTTTGATTTCTTCGAGCACATCCTTGAGCACGTCGCCAATTCCAACCGGCGCGACTGCTACCTGCGGGGAAATGTCTCTAGAAGCCCTCTCAATCATTTCTAATAGTTCGGAAGGGGTTTTATCCTTGGCAGACAAAATCTTCGCGCCTAGGGCAGCCGCGAGCCTTTTACGGCCATCCGTAACAACACGCTCGGCGTAGTACGCGCCCGTTTCACTGATAGAGTTGTTCGCGTAGAGGTTGAGGATTTCGAGGCGCTGCTCGTTGGATACGTCGCCGCCCTGCCGACGCGAGGCCCAGTCTAGGGTTTCTTTGTCCCATAGCGGGATGTCCGGCGCTCGTTCGATGAGGTTGTCGTACAGGTCGCGGTAGAAGTCCTTGGAAAAGAACCGTCCACCACCCGTGCCGAGGATGCCGCGAATCACCAGGCGCATCGCCGGATTCACGAGCGCCGCGAAGATAGTCGCGGACTCGCATTCTTGGGTTGAGACTTGGCTGCTCATAGGTAGCCGTCCCAACGGCGTTTACTCGCCTCTTTTACACCAGCGCCCCCCTCTTTCAAGGAGGGGGCGCTTGTAGTTGTATTAGTGTGTGTAGCATTGCGGTCGGAATGCGACATACTATGCGGTCGCAATGCGGTCGCATCCTTTTGGCATTTCCACCTCTTCGTGGCGTTGCGTTTGTTCTTAACCGCGATACCCTTCATCCGGTTCAATTCGGTTACGATCCGAGGGTTGTAAAGTTTGCCGTCGCGGGACTCGAACTTACGGCGCACGGCCTCGGCGGACGCAGCCCACCACCCACCGAACTTACCCAGTAGGCTTTGGATCGCCGCGTCGTCGTCGGGAATGCCGCCATCCTCGCTCCGCCACGCCTTCCGGCAGAGCACCCAGTAGCAACACTCGGCCTCTGGTGTCATGGTCTGCACGTCTATGGATTCCTCCCAGTCCGAGAGGTAGAACGGCATCCACGGTCTACGTCTACTTGCTGCTCCCATACCACCCCACAGCTGTTACTTACTCCGAAATTTTCTCCACCCGCCGCCGCACCACAATCACACTCTTCCTGTCGCACGCGAGGCAATGAATAAGCCGCTTGCCAGCCCCGTTAAACCCGCGCCTCTGCGTCATCTCGCTGTTGCACTTCGGGCAGTTGTGTCCACTGTAGACGCGCTTCTTGCCTGTGATGCGCGGCCAGTCCATATCCTTTTCGGGCACGTTGAATTTGTGTGAGCAGCCGCTACAGACAACCCTGCGCATCCGCTCCCGCGCCTTGATGTAGGTCATCTGCACATTCGTCTCGTAGCCTTTGCAGCACGGGCACTGAAACCGGATACGGTTAGGTCGCTTCTGTGCCGCGAGCCGGAGCGCAGGGTCTACCACGCGCTCGTAGTTGCCCGCCTCCTCGCGCTTCTTAGCCTCAAGCCGCCGTGTGTAGTAGCAGCCGCGCGAGTTCCATTCCTTCGACCTGGAGCCACCCTTGAACGCCGGGCAGTACGGTTTACCATCGTGGTACTCGAATGTGCGATAAAACGGCTCGCGCGCGCCGCAGGTTGTGCAGGTCATACCGCATTCTGCTCCCGCGTCTCGAAGAAGCCTTTGAATCCCCACTCCTGATCCATGACCATGCGCGAGTAGAACGGCGTGTATGAGTTGTTCAGTACAAACTCCTCGCTGTTCGTCCGCAGCTTGTGCTCCCACCGCAGAACCTCGAATATCTGCTTCATGCTGCCCGCTGTCGCCCCGCTCGCGCGTAGCTGCTTGGCGAGGCGCACGATGGCGGCGTATACATGCGGGTTTGCCGCGTGGAAATCTAGGAATCGCTGCTCGATGGACTTGTAGCGGTCGGTGTAGGGCGGTAGGGTGAGTTGTGTAATCATTCGGCCTCCTTGCTTAGCGCGTTCGCCATCTGGATACATACGGCGGCGGTATCTTGCAGTTCGGCGACTATCGCCTCGCGCGTTCCTGTTGCGTAGTTGCGCTCAAGGATTGCGCGGCAAAGCTCACCGTACTCCTCGCCGAGCACGACGGCCATCGTTTCCAGACTGCGCGGCCCCCACTTCTGTAAGTTCGTCTCCGCTTGTCTCTGCCATTTCTCCATCACTGACTGAATCTTCGGAGTAAGCAAGTAGCTCGTTCCCATGTCGCCCCCTCATATGGATTCCGTGCTCAAGGTTTAGTGCGCCAACACGCCAGTAGGACGGCTTCAACTCGATGCCGACAAATCGCCGATTAAGACGAAGTGACTCATAACCCTCGGAGCCGATGCCGCCGAACGGCGAAAACACCACGTCGCACGGGTTGCTCCAGAGCTTTACGCATCGCTCAATAACATCTAGCTGCAACGGGCAGAGATGCTTTTCGTCCTGTTCCTCGCGTCCAGCGCGGTAGTTGTTGAGCACATTCGTCTCGCTGATTCCGCCTGGACGTTCCGGCGTCTTGCGATACCAGATCGGGTTAGCCCACTCGATCCACTGGTCGGCGGTAATCCATCCTTCGGGGTTGCCGTACTTCTCGGAAATACCCGCGCGGATTGGCTCGGTGTTGTCGCCTGGTTTCCTGAATTGCAGGACGTAATCCGCTAGCGCCATGTGCATCCGGCTGGAATCGGTCGCCAGAGACTTAAAGAGCAGCCCCGCGTCCTTCGTGCGGATAGCTTTTAACTGCGGGTCTTTCTCGATGCAGACCTCGCCGTAGTAAATGAATCCGCCATCCTCCATAGCGCGAATCACGTCGCCACGAAAGTCCTTGATGCCGATATACCCATCGGCCCCCTTGAACGCGACACCTTGGCACAGATGGACGCAGCACGAGCGCCCTGGTTTGAGTACACGCAGAAGCTGAGGCACAAGGAATCGGTAGTGCTCAATCATTTCTGCGTGGCTTCGGACGTTGCCCATGTCGCGCGGCGAATCCGTGTACGCATACATACCCGGAAACGGCGGCGAGAACACAGTCAGGCCGACGCTCTCCTCCTCGATTAGCGCCGAACACTCGACGCAATCACCGTTCATCCATCGATATTCGTCTTTCCTGATTTCATCCAACAAGTGCATGACGACCCTCCTCCATAGCTGACACTATGTTTTCCATCATTGCTTCGGCCTGCGCTTCTTTGCGCTGGATATTCGCAAGGACGGCACCTTCCTTTTCACTGATGACGACGTGCGCGTTGACTTCGCGCTTCTGCCCGAACCGCCAGCATCGCCGGACGGCTTGGTAATACTGTTCCCATGAATCAGACAGGCCGACGAATGCCATGTCTGAACAGTGCTGCCAATTGAGGCCATGACCCGCGATGCTCGGCTTCGTTACCATGACGCGGTAGCGGCCCTCGGAAAATCCGATCAGGGCGTCGCGCTTGTGGTCGTTGTCGTCGGAGCCTTTTACTTCGACCGCATCGGGAATAAGCCGCGCCAATTCCTCGCTCTCGGAGTTGAGGTTGCACCAGACAATCCACGGACGGTCAGACTGGTTTACGAGTTCGGCGCAGAGGCCGGCGCGTTTGCCGATGCTTTCCTTGCGTGCGGCGCGACGGTCTTGCAGGGTCTGCGCTTCGATGGCAAACAGGAATCCATCCGTAACCGTGCCATCTACTACGTGCTGAATCGTGTTTAGCTTCGGTAGCTTGAAGTGCTTGTCGCAGTAGCCGAGGTCGGCGGGGCTTCGCATCGCAATCGACCACGACGATAGCCACTGGTAGAACGGTCGCTCCGCGTGCCCCTTCAATCTCCATGCGTGGGTCGTGTTGCCGTCCTGAATGAAGTAGAGCGCGATGGCTTCCTTGCCGGACAGGATACTCAGGAAGTCGGACTGGTTGATTATTTCGATTAGGTCATTTGGCGCTGGTGTAGCGGTCGCGGACAACCGGAACTGCATCTCCGAGACGAACGACGTGAGCATCTTGCGGTAGTGGCCGTCGTAGTTTTTAAGGATGCTCGATTCGTCTAGTACGACCCCGCCAAAATATTCGGGCGTGAAGTGGTGCAGCATGTGGTAGTTCGTGACGTTGACGCCTGGACGAATACCGTCCTGCGAACGGCATACGTTTACCTCGATTCCAAACTTCTTGCCCTCGCGTGCCGTCTGTTCAGACACAGCGAGCGGCGCAAGAATCAATACAGGCTTGTCAGTGTATTCGCTGACACGGTGCGCCCACTCAAGCTGCTGTGGTGTCTTGCCGAGGCCACAATCCTCGAACAGCGCAGCGCGTCCGCGCTTGAGCGCCCATTGCACGCAATGTTTCTGGAACGGGTACAGCTTATCGTTTAGATCGGACTCGTCAATATCGAATCCGGTCATCACGCTGTTGTGCCGCTTGCTTTCAAGGAATGCCGTGTAGCTCATTGCTCCTCCACTCCCCCAAGTTAGAATCCGCCGTCTCTCCGGCTGTCACGCTTCCGCCGCGTTCGCGCCCATCCTTGCTGAATGGAATCTAGTTGCTCGGCGCATTTCTCCACACGCCGCTACGATCCCGGAACTGCCGCGTGTCTTGCGGGTACTTCTTGAGCCGCCCCTCGATGGCGTCCAGCCGCAGGCCAGCCTTGATGTTTTCCAGCGCGTCCACCCGCTTGCGCTCCACGTCAATCTCGGCGCGGAGCGTAGCCGCGAGCGCGTCTAGGTCGGCTTGCGTGGCGTAGGTGGGCGTGGGGGTGGGCGTCGGGTCTGGGGTGGGCGTGGGTGTGGGATCGGGTGTTGGGGCGGGCGCTACGGCAACCTGCGGCCCAAAACCTGCGGCAGCGGAGGCGGTTGGACGCCAGCCATCATCCGCAGTAAACGGGATGCCGTCAGCGCCAACCGGATTATTCACGTCCACACACTTCGGGTCGGTGTGAATATCAGTGCCGACAAAGCCACTCTGACCATCCCACGAGAATCCACAAATAATGTTCCCGATGGTCACTTGCGAGGGCGTCGTGCAGCTTGGGTCGTACACCGTGCCGCCGCCGCGATTGAGATAGATATTCTTCGTCCAGTTGCCAGAGGTAGCCGAACGCATCCCGTTCGCGTTGGATGCGTTATAGACGATGTTGTTCTGGAAGGTGACGCGCTGGATGCCTACGTTCTTGGCAAAACACGCGCCCCACGATCCGCCGCCGTTGTAGTTGTTGCTACCCGGAGCGGGAGTGTATGGCGGGTTCCAAAACACGTTGTTACGCACGATGATGTCGGACATGCTGCCCGCGATCTCGTCCGCCAGAAACAGACCTTGCAACGTGCCGACCACAAAATTCTCTTCGATGGTGACGTTCTTTAGAGTCTCGCCGTTGTTGGAATAGCTCTGACAAAAGTCGAGGTGCGCGTAGTCGCTACCCGACGATGGCGCGAGGTCGGTGTTCGACATATTGTTTCCGTGCGCGTAGTTGCGCCGGATGATGTGCCCGCTACCCCAAGCCCGCTGAATATCGCAGTCGCCTTGACCATTCAGCCAAACGGCGCGCTCGTACTCGTTGCCTTCGACCAACCAATTCGTGCCGTTAATCCAGACGGCATACTGGCAAGAGTAGGTGTGATTCTTTAGGACTTTGATGTTGGCTCGCGCAGACAGTCCGCTCGGCGCAATCGCCATTTCCCACCGTTCGAAGTACAGGCCAGAGACTTCGGCGTTATCGGATGCGATGCTTGCGCCGATACCGCTACCAGCGCCGGAGCCGATGACCTTCGCGCCACTCTCGCCGCGCACATAGATCGGCTTGTTCAGCGAGAACTTTGAATACGTGCCAGCCGGAACGATGACGCCAGTGCAGCCGGACGACACGCTACAGTTGGCGATGCCGGAGTCAATGGACTGGCCCGACGCTAGGCGGATTTCGCTCGCCCCCGCGCTAGGCGCGTAAAACAACGCAGCCCCAAGCGCCGTAGCCGCGAGCGCGAACGCCAGCGCGAC
>Ga0075458_10000769_pt1 | contig 10502 bp, 21 predicted proteins | sample DEB3_08_DNA_FD_77576 | JGI IMG/M metagenome (GOLD analysis project Ga0075458, IMG submission 77576) | Aqueous microbial communities from the Delaware River and Bay under freshwater to marine salinity gradient to study organic matter... | ecosystem: Environmental > Aquatic > Marine > Coastal ... | reverse complement strand
GATTAACTGAATGTAATCAATGATTATCAAATCCAATCCGTGCTTTGCCTTATGCAATTTGCATTTGCCACGAATCATTTGCAATGAATTATCGGGGTCATCATCGATGTGGAATGTCATTGGTGGGTTGTTCAAATATTGCGTGACTTGCTTCACTTCTTCATCAAACAACGCATTGTTCCGGATGCGGCCATTGGGTATTTGACCCACGATTGAAACATAGCGTTTGGCCAATTGTTCGTTCGACATCTCCAATGATAGGAACAACACGCGCCCGCCTTTCATTGCGAAATCATGGGCAAATGTCAAGGCAATCGCTGTTTTACCCATGCCGGGCCGTCCGGCCACAACAATCATGTCGCCCGCATTATATCCCCCAATTGCTGAATCTAATTTGGCCCAACCGGATGATTTACCCGTTAGTTTGTCGCCACGCTTCATGGATGCGGTGATTTTGTCAATCACTTCAAATGATACGGCATTGATGTCTTTTGGCTCATTGCCAATGTCGATTTGTGATTCATCAATAACGCGTTGCAATTGGTTCTTCACTTCCATCAATCCACCATCGAAATTGATTGCTGAAACCTGATGTTTAATCGAATGCAAAACATAGTTATATTGAATTTCGACAATTTGATTTTTGATTGATGGAACACCAACGCAATTGGATGACAAAATTGCACATCGAACCTTTTCATCACGATTCAAATACTTTCCGATGGTAAACGGGTTCACGGTTTCGCCGGATTCGTAAACAATCCGCATGGCTTTGATGATGTTGCCCAATGATTTGTCGGTGAACCATTTTTGCTGAATCTTTGGCAAATGGTGGTGTAAATCAGTATAAAACGATAATTGACTAATGATGTATTCTTCGGATGTCATTGGAATGTGATTTTGCATTTGTAACACTTATAATTTTTGTTGACCTTTAAAAAACAAACTTTGTTTCGGGTATTGCATTGCGGGCAAAATTTCATTTTTTTGACTTCAATCGAATCAAACACGCTTTGCCAATATTCATGGCCTTGCGGCGTGGAATCCCATTTGAACGCATCCAACAACATTGTTTTCATATTGTAATATCGTTGCACCTTTTTATCCTTTTCAACCAATTCGATGAATTCTTTGTACATGGGCAATTTCTTTGCCTTTGTTCTCAATTGTTCGCTTATTTGTACATCAATTATTTTCATCTTTCAACGCATATTGTACATGAATAGAATGGGCATTTTCACCCAATGTTGTTTCCTTAAATGCTTTGCGCATTATTTTGACAAAATTGGCGCGTGGTGAACCAATTTCAGCGATGAACGATTGGATTTCATCGGTGGCAAATGATTTGTCGGTGTGTTCGATTTCAATCGTTATTATAAAAGTTTTCATTGCCTTTGTATTTCCTTTTTTACGACATCCCAATAAACATACACGCCATGTGATGTTTCGCGTTCGAAATTTTCATCATTATCGCGCAATTCGGCAACTATTTCATCAACTGCAATCATTGCGCATTTTTTCGCATCGTCATCGTGTAATGAAAACAACAATTCATGTTCTCCGGTTTCAAGTTCAACGGATTCCGCATTGACCATTTTGAAACTTTGAATCAATTCTTTGGCCTTTTCAATCGGCGTTCCTCCGGTTTGTTGTTTGTTTTGAATTATGCTGGCTTCATTGTTTTTGCCTTCGATGCCTTTAAATTCATTTACGACATGCGAAATGATTTTCATCACATCAACTTTGTCTTTTGTCACCGTCGATGTGAATTCCATTTCAATCGCGGTTTGGTTGTGTTTAATCGTTATTTTCATTTTGTTTCGTTGTATTGTTTTATAAAAAGTGAACATTCATACCATGTCCCGGTAAATAGGTGATTCCCGTTCAATACCACCACGCATTGGTTGTGACTTATTTCTTCAATCCACATGATAATTTTCGATTTTTAATTTTTTGTATGTTGTTGATTGGATTGTTGGCGTTGTTTTATTGTCGCTTTGTTGTTTCCATGTCCGGACGGCTGCCTTCCAATCCTTCATCGGGTTTTTGCCAACCTTCCATCCATTTGATTCGTAGTAATCAACAAACCGTTGCGACATGTCATTCATGTTCAATTCGGCCATGTATTTACGAACATCATCAACCGGGGGTTTGCTGAACCTTTTTGGCTTTTTGGGTTTTTCGTCCAATACTATATTTATATCATTATCATTATCATTATCATTATCGGCATTTTTTGCATCGTTTGGTATGCGCTCGCATGCGTTCGCATCCCACCGCATGCGTGCGGATAATGAATTGCGTTCACGGATTTTTTCGTATCGCACCAAATCGCGTTTCAATTGTTGTTTGATTGGTTCAAATGCAATTTTGGTGATGACATTGTCGGTTTCCGGATTCAGGTCGTTCACATAATATAAAACATGTTTAAATAGGTGGCCGGCTTGCTCATCCGATAATTGTTCGATTGTGTGTATTATGTCGCAATACAACACAAATGATTTTTTATCCTTTGCCATTTAATTCATTTAAATTTAATGCAACATATTGTTTGCCATCATGCCATTTTGCGATTGTCAATCCGGTCATCATTTCACGGATTTGGCGCATGGTTCGTTTTACGGGTTTATCTTTTTCCATCATGAAAACAATGTACAAATCCGCATTTAAACCAAATAGGAATTCAAACGCGCTGTAATTGATTACATCATCGATTTTCATTTTGTTTGTGCCTTTAATATGAAAATACATCATGCGTTGTTTTTTGGCATTGAAATACACAAAATCAGGCAATGAGCGAATCAACCGGTGAATGTTCCAAAATCCATGGATGTTGACATCCTTTTCATCAAATCCAAATCTTTGAACGGGCATGCCAACGCTTTCCATGTAATCGACAAACCACATTTCGGACATGTTTGCAACGCTTTGCCGCTCCTTGTATGTGTTAGATGCTTTGTCCATAATCTTCTGTTATTTCCAACACTCCCAACGCTTTGTTGTAAACTGCGCGCGCGTGTTTGTCGTGTGCTTTCCATGATGAAAATGTGTTCACAGCATGAATGATTGATGAATGGTCACGGCCCAATTTCATACCAATTTGCGCAAATGTAAAATGGTAGTGAATGCGCAAAATATATGAAAACATATGTCGAACCAATACCACATCGCCATCACGCGTTCGGCCCAATAATGTTCCCGGCGTTAATGCGCCAACCTCGCAACAAACTTGCAAAACACTATTCATCAAATCCAACCGTGATACATTGTCGGCCATTTTTGCGTTGAATGGGGCTTTGAATGTAATGCGCGGGCAAATCAATTCGTTTTTCAACGATGCGATTTCCTTTTCGTAAAACGCGCGCATTCTCATGATGTCATTCGATAGGCGCGAATTTTTACTTTTTTCCTTTACATAATCCCGAAAATAATCTTTTGATACTGTCATTTGATGTTTGGTTTGATAATATGGTGTTTTTGCCATCCTGATGGATGTAAATGAAAACTTTCTTTTCGTACTCCTTTAACTTTTGTAAATAATCAAATAATTCTTTTTGTGTGATTGTTTCTGTGTTTTCAAAGTGAATTTCAATTTGTTCGATTGGTGTTTTTTCGTATTTCATTTGTTCTTTTGCTGGCTGTTCTATCTACAAAATATAATTCTTTGGCCTTACTGAATCCGGCGTTGTATGCCAATTGTTGGTCAATTTTTTCTTTCATCCGGAAAAATTGTTTTTCATGGTCGGTGAATTGAAATTTGGCAAACTTTTCAACGAATTCAATAAATTCTTCGATTGGTGTTTTCATTTTAATGCGTCAATAATTTGTTGTTTAATATCTTCAATTTCACTTTCGGTGATGATTTGCGGGATGGTCAATTGAATGCACATCCCGTCATGTTCAATCGTGATATGTGTCATCAAAATGCAATTCGTTCTTCAAATACTTTTGCAAAAAGGTTGCAACCTGATTATCAATCCATCCGGATTCAAATGCGCGCTTCACCCACAAATGTTTTTTGCGCCTCTTTACATGTTCGGCATGCGCAATGATGCCATCAACATCCGTGTGGGCCACCCATTGTGAATAAATGTGTTTTCCCAATAATACTTCACCGGATTTGCGAATCAATCCATCATTTTCCAATGATGACAATGCGGATGTCACGGATTGATGCGCGCCCAAATACATTCGCAATGAATAGGTTGAAATTGATTGATTCAATCGAATGCGGTGGTAAACTTTGGCCCGCATGGTTTGCAATTGACCCGATTCGATTTGTTTTAAGAATGCGTAAATTTTTGCGCTCATTTTTCGGCCTCCCTTTTCTTTGCGCGTTGGTTTGCTTTAATAACGCGGCGTTTTTCACGGTGTACGGCTTCTTTCAATGCCAAATCTTCATATTTGCGTTGGACATCCTGATACAAATTTTGGAATGTGGTCAACTTATCATTGACATTTGCCAACTGCGATTTTTGAGCCATCAACTTTGATTCATTGTCAAAAATCGTTTTGTTTTGTCGCCAAATGTTCTTTTCAAGGCCACGCACTTGCGCACGGCTGGCATTCAACATGGCCCACAATACAAATGCGCACAAAGTTGATATGGTTAAAAATACATAAATCATTTGTCGGCCCTCCCTTTGTACATTCTGCGTTGATGCAACATTTGTGTGAACTCATTGAATTCGGGGATGTATTCATCGCGTTCGAATTCATAGGGTTTGGCCTCCGGCATTTGATTGAATCGCTTGGTGTTCAATTTAATGCAATGCGCGCCGTACATCACCGCAATGGCGATGGGCGTTCCGATGATTAAAAAAATAATATCCATTGTTTCGTTGTTTTGTATTGGGTAAATGTGGGGGCATTACGCCCCCATTATGTTTAAAATTTATATTGGGTAAACAATTCGTAATTCATGCCCGGTGTAATTTGATATTCACCGCATTCATCTTGACTTAAATAAATGTAATTTTTTACACTCAATTGTGAAATGTAACCTTTGATTTGTTGTTCGGTTAAATCCGTGATAAATTCAATTACTTCATTGAAATATGTAAAACATCCACGGGTGTATTTGTAAGATGAATTTACAATTGCTTTCAAAACCAATAATTCGTTTGTGTTTAGGTTGTTGTTTTTCATGTGCGTTGTCATTGTGAATGCAATGTTAGTACACATTATGTTCACTACAAAATATTTTGTGAAAATTTTTTCATTTTTTTATGAATGACATGATTTTGTGAATGAATGGCACAAAAAAAAGGGGTTGCGCCCTAATACACAACCCCTTAAACATGAAAACAACGATTTCAATGATTACTTCGGCAAATATACCGAATCCATTTGTTTACAATTGTAACATGTTTATATTTGTACCCCCTAATTATGGAAAACAACGAAATCACAATCATCAGCAACACAACCGGTGAATCCGGTCAAGTGTTTGCACCCGCGCAATTTGAACATGCGCAACGAATCGCCAAATTATTGTCATCATCCGACCTTGTTCCCAATCAGTACAAAGGGAATATTGCAAACACAATGGTGGCATTGGAAATGGCCCACCGGATGAATGCATCGCCATTGATGGTCATGCAAAATTTGCACATTATTAACGGCCGGCCATCGTGGGGTTCGTCATTTATCATTGCATCGCTGAATTCATGCGGTCGGTTTGGAACATTGCGGTTTGAATCAACGCCGACATCATGCAAGGCCGTCGCATTGGATAAACAATCAAACACGATTTTGGACGGGCCAACCGTGACAATGGAAATGGCAAAGGCCGAAGGATGGATTGACAAAACCGGTTCGAAATGGAAAACGATGCCGGAATTGATGTTGAAATATCGTGCCGCCGCTTTCTTTGGTCGCCTCTATGCCCCCGAAATCATGATGGGGTTATATAGTGCTGACGAAATCGTAGATATTGCCGCAAACAACGCGAAAAGGGGTTAACCCAACGCCGTTGTAATATGTTTGGATTCAATCAATGTGTATGTGAAGCGGTTGCCATGAATGGTGGCCGCTTTTTTTATGAATGACATAAACACATTGAATTCCGCTTCGCGTTTGAAAACTTGACATCCCTCCGACCAATTTTCAACAAATGTTGAATCCACGCCGGCTTTGTGAATGTTAATGCCAAAAACACCCTCACTTGTTTTGTCTTTGTCGAACACCAAATCACGGTCGCCATCGCGATAAACTTTGATATTCCCGCATTGTTTTAATGCTTCATATTTGCCCTGATGCAAACCGATTGCATGCGAACCCGGATATTGACCCGGAACAACAAAAGAAACACCGCCGGCCGCTTTGCCCTCTAACATGCCTTTTTTGCCGGGTTCGGTTGTTGCATCCCATTGATAAAATACCCATTCGCCATTCACTTTGAATGATAAGGTCAATAAATCATCAAACGCGTTGGTCACTTTTTCGCCGGTTGAACTGTTCCGGATGCCAATGATGTTCACATTGTATTCCCCATTTGTGAAATATTTGTGGCCCAATTTGGCCATTGCCATTTCGATTTGCTGTCTTTGGTATTTCATATAATTACAAATATAATCAGGGCCACGCCAATGGCCATTGTGATTTTTTTCAATCTCAAAAACTTATCATCGCGTTTTTGCAATTCATCCAATAATTTGTTTTGAATCTTTTCATGCTGGGCAATCACTTCGGAATCCAATTTCCGGTATTCACGGCATAACGCTAAATTTTCGCGCGCCTCCGCGCCTTTGAGTAAATAAAAGTTACTTTGCGCAACTGTCAAGGAATCGATGCATTGCGATGATGCGTTTTGTTGTGTTGCAATCAGTATCGCCGCGATGCTCAAAATATAATGTTTCATATTTGGTATTAATGATTTGTTGCGTGTCGTGTAATGTGATGTATTTGCGTTTGATGATTTCCAATGTATCCAATTCTTTTTTAACAATCCGGATGGCTGGGCCATGCACAACATTTGTGGGGCGTGGAACAGCAAAGTTCAAATAAACAAACCCGCCAAACACCAACAACAACACCAACAAAATTGTCAAATCAACTTTCCGCATCCTTTTTGCCTGAAAATTTATCAATGGATGTGAAACCCAATGTTAAAATCACAACCCATTCCACGGATTCAACCAATTCTTTTGATGGCGCGATTTCTTGGGGTGACAATGAATTGTGGGCCATTGTTCCGAACAATACGAATGCGCCGATAATGCCGACAAATCTTTTTGAACTGAATTCACCTTTGTCGCCCTTGAATATTTCTAAAATTCTTTTCATCGTCCTTGACCGCGATACCTTTTCGCGGGTTTGTTATTTTTTGAGTGAACGCCCTTGTTTTTGCGTTTTGCTTTTGGTTGCCATTTACCAACCGATGTTGTTGATTTTGCTTTTGCCATTATTTGTAAATATAAACGCGGAAAAATTCGAAATCATCCATGCCGCCATTTTTTTGATATTCCAAAAATGCTTCATACAAAGGCCCTTTGTAGATTGGCCCATTGTCAATTGTTGCCGTATCAATTCCGGATTCCAACATTTTTGTTGCGTAAATGGCCACTTTTGATTCAGCCATTTCAACGGCTTGTTTTAATTCGGCCTTTTCTTCGACCTTGGATTCAACCAATGCTTCGCCTTTGGCTTTTGCAACTGAAACCACGGCCGATGCCATTTTCATGTTGTTTTCAACCTTTTTCAACATCAATTCAATTTCGTCCACATTGGGCGCGTTTACAGCCCCGACGGGGTAAACCATTTCTAACAAAAAGATAATGGCAACAAAGACCGTTAAAATGTGTCTCATAGTTTTTTTACGGTGTTAATGATGCGCAATTCTGTAATTGCTGCGCTCAATGCTGAATCCGATTTTTTCAACGCCGATGACATCCGGTCAACTTTCAAATCTAATTGGTCAATTTTTTGGTTGGCCTTTTCAATTTGTTCGGTGTACGAACTTTTGACATCGTAGTATAAATATGAAACCGCGGCCAACATACAAAATGCAACGGCGGCCACGGGGTTTTTCTTGAATTGGTCAAACGAAACGGGCAATGCGTTTGCGTTAACGGCTTTTTTTGCGGCGGTCATTTTTTGTCAAGTTTATCAATGTTTTTCGAATAATACCGGATTGCATAAATACCCGATACAATACCAACAATGGCCAAAATAAGAGAAAAAACCGGCTGCCAATTTTGGGCAAAAGTGATGATTGCCGAACTTGTTGAAATGCCCGTTGCAATCGCGGCCGTGGTATCATTATAAAGGTGCTTCATTTGTCAAAATAGGTTTGGGAATTACACAATATTCGCTTTCAGGATATTTATCGCAAAAGGTTTTGAGATACAAAGAATCATCACCGCTAAAAGTATGCACCCCACACGGCTTTGGGAACACCTCAAACGGGGCAAAACTTGCGGGTGGTTCTGAATAAAACAGAATGTCTACCGCCCATTTGTCGCTTTGGGTGATGCATTCGCCTTGCTCATTCTTTTCTAAACAAATGAACCCAATTTCAACAACTGCGCAATCTTTCCAAGTTGTTTCCTCACCATTGGTTTGTTGTATGTCTTTTTGGAGTGTTGCCCATTCGGTAGGGGTGAACTCGAATTTTTGAAATTTCATTTTAGATGGTTGTTAATGCGATGCACTCCGCATCTGTTAAAGGTGTGGGAAATAAGTCCATTTGTGAAATGAATTCAGTTTGGCAAGGTCCACCCGATGCACAATATAGGTATTCCATTAATGTTGTAGTAAATGAACTTGCGGAAACAACTTTTGTACCATTAACAAAAACATCCGCAGTACTTCCGTTCCACTTAATTGCCATTTTAACGGTGCTTGTTATTGTAGTGTATAAAAAACCACCACTTCCCGAAACCCTTTTCCAAATGGTCAATCTATCCGTTCCACCACCATTTACCAAGTACAAGCCATTTCCATTTGTTGGGGTTAAGTTGTCCCCTAAATACAAAGAAACATTACTATTATCCCTTGACAACGCCACATTATTCAACAATTCTACAAACCAAGTACCCCCACTCGCTGTAATCAAACCATTGGTGTAGATGTTATTGCGTGAGAATGAATCCGCAACCCTTGTCGCACTTGCGGTGGTTGTTGGTATGTAGGTTGTGGGGTATGCGCCGAGTTCCCATTGGAAATATGCAACATCCACATAACCATCCGTAACGGTGTTATTTGATGAGTTAATAGGCGCAATCCAAAGTGCTTTGTTTGTTGCTATTCCAAGGTCGTTACAAACCAATACAATTTGATAAACATCGGTTGTTATTTTTTCAAAAGTTGGCGTCAATCCACTTGATACATTTGTGAATGTTTCAGTTGAAAAATCAAATTCACAAACAACATTTGTCAATACACCAACCAAAATTTGATTAATTAGCAAACCTACTTTTGCCGTGTTTCCTTTTCTCAATAAAACTGAAAACGCTTTTGTTCCTGATGCAAATGTCCCAACATTGTTAATTACTACCCTCGCCCCCGTACCATTCCAAGTTCCATTATTAGTGGAGTTCTTTGTGATTCTCGTTGCGGTTAATCCTTGAATTTCGGCTACATTGCTTAATGCGTAGTTTGGTTTTACCCAAACACTTTGGCTTAAATCACCACTATAAAGAACAACATTCGTCCTCTGAGGTTCTAACAACAACGCTGGACACCCGCCCCCGCCATTTTGGTAGGTTAGGCGTGGAACATTTAATCTGTCGGTAGTGGGGAAATAGGGTTTGGCGGTTGAGCCGATGTTTAATTGTGCGCCCCAAAGAAAAACACCATCTGTGCCGTTTCCCGCAAATGCTTGAAGGCGAGTTGAACTTGCCGAAGGTACTACCGCTAAAAGGAAACGCCCAGTAGTGGTACTTGCCGCGGTTAAAGTGTATGTCAAACGATACCACCCATTCCCAACGGAGGTAATTGTTGCAGTACCGCCATCTGTGGTACCCAAAGTACCGTCGCTTAAATTAAAATTGGCATAATTAGTAGTAAACCCAGTAGACCCAGTAATTTGCACAAAAGAATATCCCGATGCTTTCACATAAAAACTTTGAGTATATACAATGCCTGATGTTATACTGCTATCCTGCAACATAAAATGTGCAATATTAGCCACGCTTAACACCGCCTTGTCTGCTGTTGTCGTTCCATTTGGCGCGGTTGTTGAATCTGCAGTTATTGAGATGTCAAATACAGTCCAAACCGCATTGTTAAAAGTTTCACTTTGTTGCAAATCATTCCACGGGCAAACCTCAACCAATCCCGCACTATTTATGCGCGTTCCGTTGGATGCACGGGTGAATGATAAATCGCCCGACCCGTCGGTGGGCACAACACTATAGACCGTGTCCTCTTTGTAGCCAGAAGGTATAACTACCAGACTCGCCTTATTTAATAAATCGCTCATAAATTATAGATTGTTTAATTTGTTCAACAAACATGAAACGCCTTCATAATACCCGCCATCGGCGGTGACGCGTGAT
>Ga0075458_10000768_pt1 | contig 10516 bp, 8 predicted proteins | sample DEB3_08_DNA_FD_77576 | JGI IMG/M metagenome (GOLD analysis project Ga0075458, IMG submission 77576) | Aqueous microbial communities from the Delaware River and Bay under freshwater to marine salinity gradient to study organic matter... | ecosystem: Environmental > Aquatic > Marine > Coastal ... | reverse complement strand
AATAACGTCTAAAATATAGCAATATGCAGAGCAGCGTATATATTGGTGGCAAATTAAGACCATTTAAGTTCGGTACTAACGCAACGGCAATTTTCTGCAAAGAAATGGGCATTACGTTAGGCCAGTTCAACTCTGTTTTTTCACCCGAAAAGATGGCAAAGCAAGAGATTCAAGGTGACGAAATAGTCACTTTGATATTCGCCGGGCTTTGCGCTGGGTGTTATTCAACTAACAGCCCTGTTGAGTTCAACAAGTGGCATGTAGGGGATTGGATTGACGAGCTTAAACCGGAACAACTTGCTGCTATATTTGAAAGTATTGGGGGGATTAAAAAGGAGCAAAAAGGTTCGACAAAAAAGAAGTAAGCACCTCGCTCGATTGGGACGGGGTGCTGAAACTTGCCTATGAAGCCGGACTAACTCCAACGGAGTTTTGGAACGCAACTTGGGACGATGTTTGGGCGACTATTGACGGTTATAATGCAAGGGAGTTGAACGCTTGGAAGCGCACCCGCGAGATTATAACAATGATTTACAACACCGCTCAAGGTCGCAAAGGCAAGGCAAAGAAGTCAACCGAATTGATGCCATTTCCTGACGATATGAAAGAGAAAACTCCAATAGATAGGGAGAAACTATTTAGAGAAATGAGAATAAACGCCGAGAAAACAGGCATAATCATACCCGAAAAATGGCGAGTTTAGGAGAGTTATTTGTAAAGATTGGGATTGATGCGACCGAGTTTAATCGTTCCATAACAGGAATGTCAAAGAAACTCGAAGAGGTTGGCAGCAAGATGAAAGACGTGGGGGGCGATTTGTCAACCTACATCACCGCTCCAATCGTTGCACTCGGAGCTGGTTCAATCTATGCCGCTGGTCAAATGGAAAGCCTTAGCAATGGACTAAAGGCTGTAATGGGGACAAGTGAAGCGGCTGGAGCTGAATTAGAGCAACTGAAAGAGGTCGCAAAGTTACCCGGATTAGGATTAAAAGAAGTAGTACAAGGGTCTATAAGGCTTCAAACGATTGGATTTAGTGCGGAGAAAGCAAGAGATTCAATGAAAGCCTTTGGTAATGCAGTTGCAACCGTTGGAGGGGGGCGTGAGCAATTAGAGGGCGCATTATACGGGCTTCAACAGTTAGCAAATACAGAGTTTCCGCTTGGCGAGGACTTGAATATTATTAAAGATGCCATTCCGCAAGTTACCCCGTTATTAAAAGAAGCGTTTGGAACAGCCCGAACTGAGGAGTTACAGAAATTAGGTATCACTTCACAAATGGTTGTTGATACCATTATAACAGGGCTGAACAAATTGCCCCCTGTTGCTGGTGGTGTTAACAACGCTTTTGAGAACTTAAAGGACGGAGGGTTTAACGCCTTAGCCACACTTGGAGAGGGAATGCTTGAGATTATCCCATTAGAGGGTATTATGAACGCTTTGAGTGGTGCGTTAATGAGCGTTGCGAATTGGTTTAAGGAACTCGGGCCGATAACAAAAGGAATCATTTTAACTGTTGTTGGGTTAGCCGCCGTTGCTGGTCCGTTGTTGTTAGCACTTGGAACGATGGCAACCCTATTACCTGTTATTGCTTCGGGTTGGGCTATGTTAAGCGGTATGTTTTCTTTAGCTGCTATCAAGACAGGAGTTGTTACAGCGGCTCAATGGCTCTACAACGCTGCATTAAATGCGAATCCGATTGGATTAGTTGTTGCCGCTATTGCTGCTTTGGTTGCTGCCTTTGTAATCGCTTGGGAGAACTCGGAGAAATTCAGAGGGGTTATTAAGGGTCTTTGGGCTGCTATACAAGTTTTAGCGACTAATATAATTGATGGATTTACAAAGATTCCGGGAATAATTATTGATGCTTTTAAAGCCATTCCAAAGGCTATTGGAGATTCATTCAAAGGGCTTGGAAATTTATTAAAAGCTGTTTTTGCGGGGGATTTTAAAGCAATTCCAGACATTTTAAAAGACTTAGGAAAAAATATTGTTAAGTCAAACCCTTTGACTGGAGCTGCTGTTGCATTAGGTAAGGAGTTTTCCAAAGGAATGGGCGATGCTTTCTCTGATACGTTTGATAAGGAAATAGCAGATGCAACAAAAAAATCAGAGCCTAAGACAAAACCAGTAGCTAAAGAGGGTGGGGTTGTTTTAGGTAAAGAATTAGGAAAGGGTATAAACAAAGGGCTTAAAGAAGAGGTTGACATTAGACCTTATATTGAGGAGCTTGACAAAGAATTAAAGGGAGAAAGTTTATCCGTTTTGCCAGTAGAAATCGAACCTATTTATGACGATTTTGAGCAAGAGATAGAACAAGAAGTATTTGAGCCACATATTGACGCTGTTATAAAACAGCACAAAGAACACGAAGCTGTTGTAAAGAAAATTAAAGCGGTTGCCAATGAATTTGCTAAAAAAGTAGGTGAAGCAGCAAAGAAACTTTATAAAGGCATAACAGACGGTCTTAAAGGACTTGCCGCACCAATAACGGGCGGAATGGAATCAGGCGGCGGTGCTTTGGGGGCTTTGATGGAGGGCAATGTTATCGGGGCGTTGGTATCGTTGTTTGGCGATTTGGCAAAGGAAAGTAAAGGCTTCGCGAAACTGATGGAAATGATTAACTCCGTTATGAGTAGCGTAATGACAGCCCTTGCACCCGCATTCGATATGCTTGTGACTGCATTGCACCCGTTAGTCGGAATCATTCAGAGCGTTATGTCGACGCTTGGCGAGATGTTGATTAGTGTACTTGAACCTATCTTACCACCATTGATGCAGTTACTTGAGATAGTGGCAATGCTATTCGAGGGACTTAAACCATTAGTCGCTGCCATAGGTCAGTTAGTCGGTATCATTTTAGACGTTGTAATCGATTTGATTGAGCCACTTATAGAGCCTTTGATGGGATTATTTGATATGATTACTCTAATCGTTCAGGCACTTGGTCCGCTTATTCGCATCATTGGTGAGATATTAACGCCTATATTCGAGATAATCGGGGCAATATTAGAGAGTGTAATCGCTCCGATACTGGCTATTGTGGCTGAGATATTGAAAGTTTTAGCACCTATTTTGGAGTTGGTTAAATTGTCTATGAACGCAATGTATCCTATATTAAATTCATTAGCGTTTTTATTTAAAGGAATTGAAATAAGTCTATTCCCTATCATAAAACTATTCGAGTACTTAGGAAAGGCAATACAAGTTTTCGTTGATTGGTTAAAAGAAAAGCTCGAAAAGTTCGGAGTAAACACAGATAAATTAAGTCAAGGAACTGCAATAGGTGGAACAACAACACCCGGAATGAGTACAACCTCAACCGATGTCGACTATTCCTCTTATGGTGCAGCCGATACAAGGCAGCCAGTACAAGTCGAGGGACAACTTAAAGTAAGTGGCTCGGATTTGATTGCAGTATTGAACAACGCACAAAAGGTTAGAAAATTCACTACATAATGGCATTCGGACAAAAATACCAAGTCGAAACATACACTAACAACGGAGGACATTACTACGTTAAGATTTATCAAGATGCTTGGTCAGGTGCAACAACTGAATTAAATTGCGCAGCGAATGGTATTGTTTTAGACTATCCAGCTGCGTCCGATATATTCGACCCGATTCGAGGTTCATCGCTTACGCTCAATCTAATTTCCGAAACAGATTTCCAGTTTGAGGAATTTTTCGACACCACGTTCGGAGAGTATAAAGTCGAACTATACAACGTAACAACAGCATCAATAGAATGGGAGGGGTTTAACTCCGCTGATATTTATACCGAGAATTTCGAGGTTGCTCCGTATGGGATTACTTTACGTTTCGTTTGTGGATTAGCTGAATTAAAAAATATTCCTTTTAGTGGTGTTGGTGGTGCGTTCCCTTTGAAGAATATTATTTGGGTGTTTCGACTTTGTTTGAATGAGATTAACGATTTAAACATAAACGATTGTTTCGATTACTTCGAGAACAGCCATTCAAACGGTGTAAACGATAGCGCGTTGATGCAGACTTATGTTGATACTAATACCTACGTTTATATTGAAGAGGGTATTGAAAAGAATATAAGTTGTTATGATGTGCTTTCAAATATACTCCGTTCTTTAGCGTGTTATATTGTTCAATCAGAGGGCGCATGGTGGGTTATTAGAGTTAAAAACTCTTACAATTATAGTCAAACTTATATTTCACACCCGGCGGCGGTCGGTGATGAAGATAGAGGGATTGTATTCTCTGACGCAGCAGCAACTAAAATAATAAGCCGCTCCGTTGTCGATAGTTCGTCTTATGCCTATGCGACTAATTTAAGGCACGTCGAATCGACCGGAACAATATCATTTACCGAGAAAATTAAGCGACTTCGATACATTTACTTACCTTATAAGAATGGGTTTGGTCTAATTAAAAACGGTGACTTTATTAGAGATTACGGGTTGAATGATAGTTTAGTCCCAGCGTTTTGGTCTGTTAATGTTATGGATAGTACAGATTTTACATCCTATGTAAACGAACAACAGTCTATAGTTTTCTTTAAAGACTTAGACCAAGACAACCCATTAACAAATAATAAAAATATTTATCAAACAATAAACGGAATACATATAGCAACAACAGACCGTATAGGGTTCGATATTCGAGCTTATTATCAAAATTATGTCGAAGAAGATTCTGTTTTGCTTGGTTATTCTGTTAAAATTGAGCGGGTATCAGACGGTGCAACAAGGTACTTAAAAGTAAATGCTGGTAAAATTGTTTGGATAACCTCAACAACAGAATATAGAAACTATATATCTTTAGTAAAAAACACAGAAACTAATCGCTCATACACTTACGACGCTGAGGGCAATTTTCCATTTGATGCTAAATGCAACATAACAGTTAAAATTTACAAACCCTATGCTGGTGTTGCAAACACGGGTGGATGGGTTCAATTAAAACGTGCTAACTTTTATTACTTAGCCTCAGGAAGCAACACTCAAGAATTTATTTATACATCAGAAATCGCAGACAGTAAAGAAGTTTATGAACTAAAGGCATATCATGGTGACGGAGTAAACTACGGGTCAAATGGAGCTTTCAGACTTTCAAACGGAACACTAACAAACGCATGGGGCGGCTCAAATTTACCTATTCATGAGGTGGTAAGTGACGATGTTTTAACTATTCTATCCGGCAATAACAAACTTTTAGACCTTACTATTGAGGGTAAAATTATACCAATTCAAAGGGTTAATTTTAGTTTTGATTTTCCAAGTGGAACAACAAACTCATATTTCGCTTTACTTGGGTTCTCAAGGGATATTATGACAGATTTCTACACTTGTAATCTACAAGAGGTTAGGTCGTGGGTTTTTACGGCGAATACATTTTCAGGTATTGACGATTTACCGCCGTCACTTGAGCCGATTCTTGACCCTGAACCTATTAAAACAAAAACAGTTTTAACCAATGGAACTACAACAAACTCCGATGGTGATACAATAAACTATTTCGCATAATGGCATCGACATTACTTTTTGCAAACTCATTCAGCGAGAACCCAACAACAACGATACGGGACTACTCCGAAAACCAACGCGATGGGGTCGGGGTTTCTACGGTTTGCGCTGCCGATACCGTTGGTTATTATTTGAGTTTAGACGGGGCTACGGACTATTACACCGTTGCAAATACAACCGATTACTGCAATGCGAACTTTTCTATTTGCTTCGAGATATATTTAGATACATTAGCAGTCACACACAATATAATTAACACCTATAATATAGGTTTAACGAAATATTGTTTTTCTGTTTATGCAGAAACAGGAACAAACAACATAGTATTCTACATGGAAGAGAATGGGGGCGGTACTGTATCAGCCACCCGAACGATAACAGCGACCACATGGCATAAGGTTGTTTGCACTTATAACAATTCAACCGGTGCAATGAAAATCTACTTAAACTCTTTGGAGAACGTAGGTACTGCAACGCTAACGAACTCCGTTGCTCAAGATGGTGAGTTCTGTATTGGTGTAGATAGCGCGACAAAGGCAGTCGCTTTCATGGATGGTCGAATAAGGGATATGAGATTCTATACTTCAGTTGTTTCTGATGACTTCATTAAAACATTCCTTGACGATAACGCGTCGAGGGGAATGAAACTGCCAGTTGATACAACTAAGTTCAGCGTTGGGGATATGTTGCTCACAAGTAATAACGAAGCGGCTCAACTTTGTGTTTATGCTAAAGATTCTGACTTCGTTTATTGCTTACCATTCAATAGTAATGCAGTTCAAATCAATGACCAAGTATATCGAATCGGTCACCGATGGGACACCGCTCGACAATATTCGATTGAGATAAGCCAAGAGGGTGAAGCGATTAACTGCCATAACTTAGTAAAGAAGTTCTCCGAATACGACAACGGGTCATACCATACCACATCGGTTACTAAGAACGGAGTTGTTGAATATGCAACTATTATTTCAGACGATTACACCGCGAAAGTATGGGATTCAATGATAATAGCCGATGGGATAACAGCGAATAAAACTGTCACGCTCCCCGATTCATCAGATATGAATGGTCGAACAATTACGGTAAAGAATTTCACAGCAACATACACATTAACAGTTCAAGGGAGCGACGATATAGACGGTGAAGCGTCAATCGACTTACTTCAATACGATTCGGTTTCAATTTATTCAAATGGTTCAGTATATTTTATTCGATAGATTATGACATATTTTAGACGTTCTATTTTACAAGCAACAAACAATTCAAACGAGATAGTTGATTTAGAAGCAGACAGTAATGGTCACTTAGAGGTTGCGTTGCACAGCCCCCGCACACCATTTGGAGCGGTCAACACAGAAAGCCTTACACCGGAATTTCAAGTCGATTCAGTCTACGGTATCAATCCGCGTGAGGTTATTACAACAACCGGTCATGCCGTTACACCCGGAGCTGCTAATTCAGGAGCAACAACTGGAACAAATAACTTATTCAAATGCTCAACCGGAACAACTCAATATTCATTTGCTTCGATTCAATCGCGCAAAAGGTTGAGGTATCGAGCGGGTCAAGGTGTTATTGGCAGATTCACAGCTTTATGGTCAACTCCAGTGGCTTCATCAACAGTTGTAGCGGGGCTTGGAACGTCTGAAAGTGGTTTCTTCTTTGGATATAACGGGACATCGTTTGGAATACTTCACTCTACTGGAAACGTGCGAGAGGTTCAAACATTAACGATAACAACCGCATCGACCTCAACAAGCAATTACAACATCGAACTATCGGGCGTTACAACAAACGTAACAGCGACAAATAATGGCAGCACAGTAAAGACCGCTTATGAGATTTCGCAAGGTACTTACCCCGGCTGGAAAGCATCACAAAGAGGTTCAACAGTTGTTTTTTTAGCAGATAGTCCGGGAAACAAGGCGGGGGCGTTCTCAATAGGTCAGTCAGGAGCGGGAACACCAACAGCGGGAACATTTGTAGAAACAACAGCGGGTTCAACAACAGCCGACACATGGATTACTCAAGCCAATTGGAATGGTGATAAGCTCGACGGAACAGGACCAAGCGGCGTTACATTGGATAAAACAAAAGGAAACGTATTTCAGATAGACGTTCAATATTTAGGATTTGGTGGTGTGGTGTTTAAAGTTGAGGTTTGCCCAAGTGGGAATAATCCCGACTTTGTAACTGTTCATACCATTGCAGCCCCAAACAACCGAACATCAGTTACAGTTAATCAACCGTCATTTCCTTTTACGATGGCGGCTTATTCCGGTGGAAGCACAACCGATGTAAGTGTTTCTGTTGGGTCTTTTGCTGGATTCTTAGAGGGTAAGAAAGTATTGACAGGACCAAGAATGACACCTTTTGTTGAAACGAATAACTTTGTAGGTTCAACCGCTTCAACTTACTATCCATTGTTCACTATAAGAAATGAATATACTCACACGCATAACGGGGGTGTTTCAAATAAAGCTAATCAATCGGTTGTTTATCCTTTAAGTATTTCATGCTCACATGATGACGCAACGCCTGTTACTTTTTATCTTATAAGAAATGCAACACTTTTAGGTACTCCGAATTTTACTAAATTTGACGATGAAAGTTGTATGTATTGGGACACCGCTGCAACAACTTGCAGTTTTGTAGACCGTAGCCAAGTTCAATTCGCTTACACTCTTGGTCAGAGTACTGGCGGCGCGTTTGCTTTCACAGACGAGTTAAATATACAACCCGGCGAAACTTACACACTCGCAGCGAGGGCGGTTACCGGAACAGCGACTTACGTTATTGCTTCATTAAACACTCGCGAGGACCAATAATATTTTAAAACTAAAACTCAAATTTATTAAATTTGCACTATGAGTTGTGATATTGATATTCTACAAGGTTCGGACGTGCCAATGCGCACTTTCAAAACATACGATGCCGATGGAACGGTTGTATTGGTGGCTGATATGAACGATTACGCCGTTTTCATTTATACTGTTGGGGACGATGGGACTAAAACGCTCAAATACACCTTTAAGAAAACGCCCGGAGTGGGCGAATATTCGATGGTGACGGTTGACACCTCTACGCTCGGATTCGTTGTAAATAGAACCATGACAGCCGCATTAGGTGTTTCGACTATATACGCTGAAATCGAGGTGCAACTATCAGCAACAAACTATCCAAGCTCATTACAAAACAGCTCAAAAGATGGATTCTTAGTGGCTAACATAATAGAAAGCGCATCAGCAAGTGGAATATAGAGTTACCATACCTTCAACAGTTTCGTTTAGATTCGATTTACAGACCAATCGAGGGACGGGTGGCGGTGGTATTAGTGAAATAGATTTAACTATTAACTCCGCTGCATTTACAACACTTACAACAGACCCAAGCGATATAACGGTTGAGAACACCGCTTCGTCTGAAGTAGGGTCTAAGGTCGGTTCAAATTGGCAAATAGGGGATTCTACAGCGGTAATAAAAAACAGCGCTGGAACAACTATACATACTGAATCAATTCCGGCTGAGGTAAGCGAGAATATCACTATTGCCGATACAACAGCCACAGCAAAGAACAGCGCAAATACAACCATAGGAACAGCGGCTCAAGTCGCTGGGGTCAATACAACCGTTACCGTCGCTGATATAACCGTTACAGATTCAGATGGTTCTACATCATCCGTTCCTGCAGGAGTTAACGTGACTTGTACTCCACAAGTTTATTCGATTAAAGCGGTGTTCCCATTAGGTTTGAATTTTACCGATACATTCACAATCGATTCTGATAGTGCAGCGACCTACACCTCAACTACGAATGATGGTTCAAGTGGAACAATAACAATCAGTATTAACGCAGGTGCTTATGCTGCATTTGTTAATCCGACTACCTTAGCTGTGAATGATACTATTAAATTTCAACGTACAACAACAACTGCTGCAGGTTGGGTTAAATTGAATACATAATGGCAATAAATACATTCAATAGTACGGTAACGCCTGATAAAATCAATGGTCTTTCGCTTTGGCTTGATGCCACAGATTCAAGCACTTTAAACACTAAATTAGCAGCAGATTTTATTGCTGCTAATAGTGAAAGTTTAAGTAGTGCAAGTACCGATTTTGTAAAAGTTGATGATGATTTTTCTTTTGGGTGTTGGGTTTATTTAGATGTTACAAATAGTGTTACTTATCAAATAATGGGTAAATGGGGAACAGGTAGTGGTAGGGGATATTCATTACGACAAAACTCCTCGACCTCATTAATTTTTAGGATGTATAACGGAGCAAATTATGACTTATCGTTTACTACATCAACATTAACTTCAAGGTGGGCTTTTGTTATTTGTACATACGATAGTGTAAATGATTTAATGAAAATATCCATCGACGGTGGAACTTACAATACATTATCTTTGATTGGCGGTTGCGGTGGAGGTAACGAAAATTTCTCTTTTATGACAACACCATCTAATGCTTTATATTCAGATGGTAGAATAGATGGTGCGTTTTTTTACGATAAGGCATTATCACAATCGGAGGTAAGTAGTTTGTATAATAGTGGAAACGGAAAGGCTTATGCAGATTTAACAGCAGGGGATTTAACAAGTTTAGTTAGTTGGTGGGAGTTAAATGAAATAAGCGGAACAAGAACCGATTCACACGGAACAAACGACCTCACAGACAATAACACCGTAGGTTATGCACTTGGAAAAATACAAGAGCTAATAGAAGATGGAAATAGGGTATGGCGTTGGATGGATAAAAGTTCTAATTTAATTCCATTTACGCAAGACACAGCAACAGCGCAAAGCGTATATGTTGCAAGTGGGTTTGGAACTAAAACTAAACCGTACATTGACTTTTTAGCTGCTTCGCAAGGATATTTGAACTCAACAACAATTTCCAAACTTGCAGAGCATACGGTCTTTGTAGCTTGTTATGTTGCTGTTGCCGGAACAGATACATTGATTGCAGACCACGATGGGAGTGGAGCATCAACAGGTGGTGTAAGTATA
>Ga0075458_10000767_pt1 | contig 10518 bp, 24 predicted proteins | sample DEB3_08_DNA_FD_77576 | JGI IMG/M metagenome (GOLD analysis project Ga0075458, IMG submission 77576) | Aqueous microbial communities from the Delaware River and Bay under freshwater to marine salinity gradient to study organic matter... | ecosystem: Environmental > Aquatic > Marine > Coastal ... | reverse complement strand
AACTTAGCGGAATTCCACAGAGATTTGACGGGGGGTATGTAGAACAATAAGGGCGCACAGAGAAATACGGGGAGAACTTAGAGGAAAAAACACAGAAACTGACGGGGGGTGCAGAATCGTGCAGAGATATGCAGACCCCCACAGCGAAAAAATGGGACGCGCTCTGAACCGGTGTGGTCGCTAAAAGAGTGTCTTCCCAAACCCCATATAGTTTTCGCCTTATGTAAAGGTCTGTACAGCCCCGGTGGTGTTCACGCTTCGCTCTGTGCTTTACACCACCGGGGCGCCACCTCACGCTGCCTGCCAGCTCGCCGGCTTGCGCCACGACACCTCCTTCATGCCCCAGCGGATCAGCTGCATGTCAGCCTCGGCTTCAGCCTGCTGGCGGATGCGCGCCAGATCCTCGTCGGTGACCTCATAGGGCGCCGGCACCTTCGCCAGGTCCAGGTTCTTCACCCACACCCAGATGGTGTTGGTGTAGCGGTCGAAGGTCTTGCCATAGCGGCCCTGGACGGTGGTCTTCTGACCATCGAGGGCGATGCAGGCCTTGGGCGCCAGGTGGGAGCGCCAGCCGGTGGAGTAGGGCATGTCCTTGATAAAGACCACCTTCCCCACCTTGCCGATGTCCTTGCGGCCACGCTTGACCAGGACGACGGCGCCGGTGCGGACGGCCATGCGCTCCTCTTCCTTCTTGGCCTTGAAGGCCTCGAGGAGGCGGGTGTGGTTGCGGGCGATGACGGAATCGCGGTAGCGGGCGATCAGCTCGGCCGGCGCGTCCACGGTGGCGTGCTGGGGCTGGGTCTTGCTGGAGAATTCGGAATTGTCCAGCGAGAGGGTGCCGAACTTGCCGGCTTCCTCATCCCACACCAGGGCGCGCTGTTCGTGCGCCCACACATCCGACATGATGCGGATGCACTCGGACCAGACAGCCAGGGTCGCGCCCTTGAAGGCGTCGGTGCGGTAGGTGAAGGGGGTGGTGGAGTGGTCGTGATACGTCACGGTCATAGGGATCTCCTTGGTTGGGATGGGGTGGTTGCTTACTTGAACAGCCACGTGGCGAGGTAGGTAAAAGCCACGGCCGTATTGAACAGGTGGCAGGCGATCACGATCCGGTTCATCTCTGTCTTCCTTTCCTTGATCATGTACTCAGTATAGGGCGGATCTGGCGCCAGGTCAAGGCTGGAAAAGCCGTGTCAGATCAATGGCTTAGATCAGTCCTGCGCCAGCTGGGCCTCGAGGTCCTCGAGGCTCTCCACGTCGGCGTGGACCCAGTAGATCGGGCTTTCATCGGCGCTGGTGAAGGACACGCCATTCAGGTCAGCAGAGAAATCCACGCCATGGGCGCGGCAGAGGTCGCGGAGCTGGATGAGGAAGGCTTTGGTCGGCTGGTTCATGATAGACTCCTTGGTTCGGATCAAAGCCCGTACGGGCTGTGCTTCGCGTAGGTCTCCGGGCGGAACACATTGCCCCGGGCGAAGTTCTTGGCCGGAGCCTTCCAGGAGGCCGCCTTCAGGATGTCACCCACCTTGAACTGGCCCATGTCCTTCGCCACGATGAAGGCGTAGGCGGACCGGTGCGTGCCCGTGGTCCTGTACCCATCAGCCATCACCACGCGCAGGTACTTGGACCCGGGCTCAAAGGTGACCGACACGTGGTAGCTGGCCATGTTGGCCGCCGCGGTGCGCTTCTGCTCCAGCGCATCGGCGTAGGCCGTCAGCGCGAGGTCGAGGTCGTGCGGGGCAGTGAAGGTCTGGGTCATCTCTGTCTCCTTGATCATGTACTCAGTATAGGGTCCCGATCAGGCCTCTGTCAAGGCTGGAAAAGCCGTGTCAGATCAAGGGGTTACACCGTAATCGTCTCCACGTACTCCGCCGACATCCGCGATGGCGCCTCGTCCTCGGCGAACCAAAGCTGGGCGAACCCCAGCGCATCCTCATAGGACGTGAATTCAAGGATCATCATCGGGCTGCCGCCAGCGTCGGGAGTCGCGTCATAGCACACAATCCGCGGCGAGCCATGCTCAGAGAGCAGGTTGAGGAACTCGCCAAGAGTCCACTCGCTGTCAAGGTCTATCACAACACGGAACGTCTGCATCTCTGCTCTCCTTGTTTCGAACTTATGTACTCAGTATAGGGCGGATCTGGCGCCAGGTCAAGGCTGGAATTGCCGTGTCAGATCAATGGGTTAGGTGTGAGTACCCTCGGTGACCCAAGCATTGCCGCCGACCCAAGCGCTGCCGCCGACCACAGCATTGCCGGAGACCACAGCATTGCCGTTGACTATAGCATATCGGAGACCAGAGCCTTGTCGCCGACCCGAGCATCGTCGCAGACCCAGGCATTGCCGTAGACCCGAGCATAGCCGTAGATCCGAGCATTGCTGCCGACCACAGCATTGCCGAAGACCCGAGCATCAGGCCCGACATAAGCGGTGTCGGCGACATAAGCGGTGTCGGCGACCCAGCCACCGCCATTCGGGTGCTTGTGAGCCGGGACAGGGCCGAAGCCGAAATCGAAGGTCTGCGTCATCTCTGTCTCCTTGTTCCGTTCAGGCCGCCACCGGGAGGGTGAGGACCTTGGCTGGGAAGGTCACTCGACCATCCCAGCGGAGCTGGTCGGCCTCCCAGGGCGTCGGCTGGTCATCGGCCAGCACCTCCCAGTGGATGATCCACTCGCGCCAGCTGTGGTCGTTGGCCTCCACCTGAGGCTTCAGCGCCTCGACCACCGAGGCCGCGTCGGTGAAGGCGGTGAAATTGGGAAGGACGTAGTCCGAACCAAACTTCGGCTTCCAGTACTGCGGGCACTCGCCCTCGCCGTTCCAATCATGGGCGCCGTAGTTCTCATAGACCTGGGTCTGGATCAGCAGCTTCGCCATTCGTCGTCTCCTTGTGTTTCCAACTTATGTATTCAGTATAGGGCGGGATCAGGCCTATGTCAAGGCTGGAATTGCCGTGTCAGATCAAGGGGTTAGGCATGCAGAGGCACAGCGCGGATGCGCGACTTCCACTCACCGCAGCGAATCGAGAACGCCCTCTTGGCTGCGAGAGCCTTACGGGCCTCCTGAGCCTTCTCCCGCGTCGCATATACACCATGGAGATGGGTCTCCCACTCCCAACCACCATGCGCGGTCTCTTCCACGAAGAGGATATAGACCTTGGTTGCGGGGATCTGGGTCATCTGTCGTCTCCTTGTTTCCACCTTATGTACTCAGTATAGGGTGGGATCAGGCCTATGTCAAGGCTGGAATTACCGTGTCAGATCAAGGGGTTAGCGGTCGGAGCCGGCGAGTTAGTAGTCGCTGAACTGTTCACAATCTGCCAGCTCCTTGATCGCCTGGCGCAGCTCTGCGCGCAGCCCTTCATTCTCCGCGCGCAGCCCTTCATTCTCCGCGCGCTGTCGATCAATATCTTCCAGAAGGCGGAGAGTTATGGTGGTGATACCCAACACCAACTCTTTATTGGCCACGCGCAGCTCTTCATTCTCAGCCAGCGCCTTCGCCAGCTCCAGGGTCTCGGTCATCTCTGTCTCCTCAGCTGATACCGTACTGCTTCGCAATAGTCTCGCGCTGGCCTGGCGACAGGCGGAGCAGAAGATCCTGCACGGTGCCTGTCAGATAGCCCAGGGCGAACGGATAGTCCACCTTCGCCTCATACTCCGAATAGGGAATGGAAGCAGCCTTCGCCTTCTCAGCCAGCGCCTTCGCCAGCTCCCTGGAATCCATTGTCATGATCTTACTCCTCATTACGGATGGCGATTACAACCCACACGGCGATGCCGAGCACCGCAGCGTAGGTCAGAAAGAAAACTAGCGGCTGAAGGCAATCCATGTGCATCTCCTTAGCGGTTGCGGGTGATCAGTCGAGCCAGCACGACCAGACTGATACCAAATGCGAACAGAGCCAGCGTGTCCACGGAAATGCAGACCACGGTCTTACTCCCTAGCTGCCAGCTCGACCATGAGGGCCAGAACCTGGTCGGGCGTCATGAAACCACTAACCTCCACGTCACCGGAGCCCTTCCACCAGCCTGCCTCCGCGACAAGCACGCCCTCCTCGCCCAGCTTACGCTGCATATCTTCATAAGCCCTCTCCGACTTACCAGACGGAAGGACGTGGTGGTTCGGACAGTAATTGCCAGCACCCCATTGGACAGAGACCGTCCATCCGTTTGCGAACGTCATCTGAAAACCCCTGCCTTCGGTGATCCTAAACATGGTCTTGCTCCTTAGCGGTTGCGATCAGCGAAGAACCCGATCAGCGCGACCAGGCCGACGCCAGCGGCGAACAGAACACCAGCCAGAGCCAGCGACTGAGCGAGGAACGTGATGGTATGCATGATCAATCCTTTCCTTAGGCCGCAGCGCGGAACTGGTACATGCCGAACGGCATCGGCTTCAGATGACCCGAGTGGGCCAGATCCGAGCAGACCGTCGCGGTGACCGCGGGGCGCTTGAAGCCACGCGAGGCGAGGTGCAGCTCCACCGTGGTGCGGGAGATCACCTGACCCGGGCGAGCCGCGAAGTAGTCCACGATGGCGCGACCCATCTTGGTCAGGCCGTGGATGCGGTCGGCGCGAGGGGAGGGGGCCGTGAAGCGGATCTTGGTCATCGCTGTCTCCTTGTTTCCGATCATGGTACCAGTATAGGGCGAAACTGGTGCTCTGTCAAGGCCCTGGAAAAGCTGTGTCAGATCAAGGCTTTCCCACGTACCATTCGGGATTATCAACCATGTGATGGGAAATCCGAAGAATCCCGATGTTCGGCCATTTCTGGCGCTCCTTCTTGGCGCCTGCCATGGCGAGGCCGCGCGTACTGAACACACCCACAACCGTCGTGGGCCATTTCGACTCATTCAGCACGACATAGACCTTGGTCTTGGACTTGGTCTTGGACTTGGTCTTGGACTTGGTCTTGGACTTGGCCATCGCTGTCTCCTTGTTTCCGATCTTGGTACCAGTATAGGGCGAAACTGGTGCTCTGTCAAGGCTGGAATTGCCCAATCAGATCAATGGCTTAGGCAGCCCTCACAAAGCCCGTCGTGTCCCGCTTCGCCTTGCCCTTCGCCTTCAGACCAACCACCACACCCACCGGATCAAGGAAACGCAGATCCGAGTCATCACCATTGATCACCGTGCGACCCATGAAGGTCGCGGGCAGCTTGCCACGGAACACCGCAGCGACGTTCAGACCAGCCGAAGCAGCAGCCCACGCCTGGAGGTCGTTATTCTCCGCCAGGGAGAAGGTCAGCTTGTAGTTGGCAGGCAGGTCCCTGCGATTGGACAGCTTGGTGTAATCATAGAACTGCACGTCCGGGAACAGCTCCATGACATTGCGCGCACCATCCACACCGACACTCTCCCAGCGCAGATCGGAGGTGCCATTCAGACGGAACACGGGGATCAGGCCCATCTTCTGAGCATAGCGGATGCCCGCACGGATTTCCTTGACCAGCTGAGCCATGAAGCCGACGCGGTCCTGGAAGAACCACACGGTCTTGCGGATGCGAGCCGCCTGGATCACGTTGGACACCGTCATGGCACCATTGCGAGCCTGCACGGTCACGGGGCGAGCATTGGGAATGCCACCACGACCAGCGGTGTTCAGACACGCCAGCTTGCAGCCATCAGTCGCCGCGGCGCAGGTGTTGTAGCCCGACAGCGACGCCGGCGCCAGGTGAAGGATGAAGGTCAGGTAGCCCTGGCTCTCGCCCTTCAGGACCTTGGGGTTGCCGCGAGTGAGGAGGTTCGTCTGCATCTGTTTCCCTTTCCGATCTTGGTACCAGTATAGGGCTGGATCAGGCTTCTGTCAAGCCCTGGAAAAGCCGTGTCAGATCAATGGGTTACTTACCCTGCAGGCGCTCGATCTGGCGTTCCAGCTGCGCGATCTTCTGCTCCCTGCGCTCCAGCTTCTCCTCGAGGTACTCGATCATCTGCTGATGATACTGTGACCATTCCCAGGAAGAGAGGATGGTGGGCTTGCGGGGCTTCCTGGTCGGGGTCTTGGTCTTGGTCATCTCTGTTTCCCTTTCCGATCTTGGTACCAGTATAGGGCGAAACCAGGGCGCTGTCAAGGCCCTGGAAAAGCCTTGTCAGGTCAAGGGGTTACACCGTAATCGTCTCCACGTACTCCTTGGCATCCTCAAACGACTCGCCGAACCATTCCATGGCGAACTCCAGCGCAACCTCATAGGACGTGAATTCCAGCACCATCGTCGGGCAACCGCCAGCGTCGGGAGCCGCGTCATAGGACACAATTTGCGCCGAGCCGCGATACTCCGCGAGAGTCTCCAGGAACTCGCCAATAGTGCTATCGCCGTCGAGGTCGATATCAACACGGAACGTCTGCATCACCGTCTCCCTTTGCTTGATCATGAACTCAGTATAGGCGAGAATTGACGCTCTGTCAAGCCCTGGAATTGCCCAATCAGATCAAGGGCTTACTGCCCAGCCACCACTCGCACTCGCTCATAGGTGCGATTGGCCTCATAGTCGGACCGAATCTCCTCCTCCTCATCCTCGGGGACGAACCCGTTCGCCTCGGCCATGTCACGGACCTCAGCCTCCGACATGTACTTCAGGCAGGCCATGATGACCACATCCTTGTCCAGGATGCCCTCTTCAACCATCTCCAGAACCATGTTGGTATACTTGCGAACCATCTCTGCTCTCCTCTTTCCGATCTTGGTACCAGTATAGGCGAGAATTGGTACTTTGTCAAGGCTGGAATTGCCCAATCAGATCAAGGGCTTAGGTGATGGGTGGTTAGTCCGATCCCTTTGTCCGGCTAACCTGCGGTGCCCATCCCACCGTCGCTCCTACGCCGAGCAGACTTGCCTTCCTGCAGGAACCACCTGCTTTATTCGCGCGGAAGCACGCTAGCCCAGGGTTGTGCTGGGCGCCTCCTCACTCCTCCGTCTTGGTGGACTTGATACGGAGGAAGTCCGGAATGTCCAGCGGATCATCCGACAGCGGAGTCACCACATCCGACACCCGCTCGACCTTGACCGGAGCAGGCGCAGGCGTCGCCTTCGGACCACGCGGAAGAGCAGCAGCCTTCTTGGTACCCTTCGCCGGCGCAGTCGCAGCCAGCTCAGCCTTGATCATATCCACGACATTGGCACCCTTCAGCTCACCATGACCGGGCTGATCGGGCGGCGCCACCGGATTGACCAGATTGGTAGCCTCCTGGGTGACACGGCCACGACGACCGAGCCACGGATCCTTCGCCATCGCAGCGGCGATCAGCGAGTTGGACTTGGCATGCTGGGCATTCAGCTTCGCCTGGATCGCCGGAGGGATCTTGGTCTTGGTCGGCTTCGCAGGCTTCGGAGGCTTCGCAGCCTTCACCTTGGCCTTCTGGGTCTTGGCCTTCGGGTTGGCCTTGCGGAACAGCGGACCACCAGTCTTGGTGACAGGCGACCAGGCCTTGAACTTGTCGGCATTCACCAGGCGCAGAGTCTCAGCATCCCGCGCACGGGCAGCCTTGAGCGGCTTGCCAGCCTTCATCAGCTCAATCTCAGCACCTGCCAGGTACTTGGCACGCGCCACATACTTGTGCATGTTCCACCACTCCAGACCCGGCAGCTCCGCCTTGAGGTCCGTAGCCGTCTTGGTCTCGCCCGACTTCAGGGCCATAAGAACCATTTCATAGTTACGCATTGGTATCTCCTTTGTCTTTCAGTATGTTCACAGAATACTTGGTATTGGCACCCTAGTCAAGGGTGGAAATTTGTGAGTGGAATCAACCAGTTACTCCTGGTTGGCACTTTCCGCCATCTCCAGCATAGCCAGCTGGTATTCCACCTCCTCAATGGTCCTCTCCAGGGAGGTGAGGAGCATGTCCGGTCCAGGCACGACACCCTTGGGATTCAGAAGATCCTCCACCTTCCCAAGATGGGATAGGGCCTGCTCCAATCGCTGCTTGCGCGTCATGATCAGGCCACCTTCCGATTGGCGCCGGTGAACCGGTAGGGCTTGTTCCACCGACCGACGTTCACATGGATGTACCAGCCGACATTGAAGTAGTCAGTCTGAGGATCGGACTCGTCGTGGTTGCCCACATTCATCGCCGCGATCAGCTCCAGGATCGCCTTCTGGCAGACGCCCGTGAACGCATCCTTCGCATGGTAGGTGTTGACATCCGTGGACTGGGTCTTCTGCATGTAGGCAGCCGCCTCACGCATCCACTTGCCCTTGATATCATGCGGGTAGGTGTCAGCCTCACGATGGAGCACAGCCACCCCATTACCGATGAGGTCCAGCGAACCCTCGGTCAGGGTCAGGCTCAGCGAGGTGTGGTTGCCCACCCTCAGCGAACCCTTGAGGCCGTACTTCCGAAGCACCGCCTTGATACCAGGCGCGAGCTGCGCCTTCCGCTTCTGATCCATGAACGCCATTCGTTTCTCCTGTTTTCCAATCTTGATACCAGTATATCCAGGGATTGGTACTTTGTCAACCCCTGGAATTACCGTGTCAGATCAAGTGGTTAGGTATGAGTGCCTTCGGTTAGCCTCTCACAGTTTTGGCGGCAACACCAGGAGTCCGGGGTAGTGCATGGCCCCGAGGATTAGATTGAACAAGGACAACAGGAGAAGCGCACTAATGATCAACGCATTAGCCCAGCCTCCCCGATTCCAGCACGCGGCGGCAAAGGCCAACATGAAAGAGGTAGCGTAGTTCAAAATTCCAATGAGCATGAAGATTCCTTTCCCGAATCCTGTTTTCCAATCTTGGTACCAGTATATCCAGGGATTGGTACTTTGTCAACCCCTGGAATTACCGTGTCAGATCAAGGGGTTACTGGGACATCACATACAGAGCCAGCTTGGCCCAGTCCTTGCGGTTGCCCTTGCGAACGTCGATCACCTGCTTCAGCGTACGGAGCGACAGGTTCTTGACCTTCGACAGGTTCTCGCGGATCGCACCCAGCGCCTCCAGCTTCATGGATAGCGACACGTCGGTGCGATAATCCGGCTCGCGCAGGATCTGCTCCATGCGCTCCAGCTTCTGGTCGGCCGTCATGCTCAGATCCACGCACAGCGCACGGGTACGCACGGCCTGATCCAGCGTGCCCAGCGTGTAGTTGGAGATGAAGATCACCCCACCATTGAACACGAAGGACGTGGGCAGGTCGGAGCCCTTGACCTCGGACTGCCAGCAGACGATACGCTTGGAGTAGCTGTCGAGCGCCGCCTTGAGCAGGTTGATGGCCGTCGGGTCCTTGAGGATGCTGTCGCAGTCATCGAACACCACGATGCGGTCGGCATTCTCGCACAGCGTACGGTACAGCGCATAGGGCGTGGAGTAGCCCTTGACCATGGTGTAGGTCTTGCGAGTTGGCACCGACACGCCCTCGGGGATCTCCATGCAATTGACAAAGCCCATGGAGGCGAGGGTCTTGGTGACGGTGTGCGTCTTGCCGATACCACCCTCACCCGTGACAATAGCCGACGGCGAGGTGCCGTTCGCGACCATCGTGGTCAGGGCCTCGAGAAAGGTGAACCGATCAGCCACCGAGAAATTGAGACCCGCATCAACCTCAGCCTTGGCAACCTCACGGAGGCCGTCGAGGTGCATACGGAGCAGGCGCTTCGCACGGTTCAGCGACTTGGTCTTGGTGACAACCTTGCCATCGCACATGGCGACATACTTGCCGCAAGCCCGGTCAAAGCTGACCGTGTGGTTCATGGTAGCCATCGGTTTCCTTTCCTCTTCCGCAATCAGAGTCACAGAATATGCTAGATCAGGCGCCTTGTCAAGGGCTGGAATTGCCCAATCAGATCAATGGGTTAGAAGTCCACGTCACGGATAGGGCCAGATAAGATTAGGATGGCCATCGAAGGTCCCAGGGAGAACAGTGCATAGACGCATGGGAATCTTGTCGCCATCATGGACTCGGACCTCACACCTGACGCCGAGATCCTGTGCAAAGGCGATAGCCAGGCTGGCCGTGCTCAGCTTCCAATTACCCAGACCAGGGTCGTCGCCGTCAGGAACATGGACCGTGTAGAACGTCTGAGACATTGATACCTCCGCAATCAGAGTCACAGAATATGCTAGATCAGGCGCCTTGTCAAGGGCTGGAATTACCTAATGGAATCAATGGCTTAGGCGCCTCAGGCGGCTTTTTCGGTTCTCGGCGGCGTGCCAGAGCAGCGTCGATAGCAGGATCCTTGGCATCTGGCGTCGCCTGGGCTGTCCGGCGAGGTGCTGTAGGTCCTCCATTCGCTCTCTGGTGCGCAGCGCAGGCGTTTGGTACCATCGCTGTTCTGCCATCCATATGCCGCCGATGATGCGTCGTTTGTGCCAATTGCGACCTGGTCGCCGCGGAATGTCAGCTTTTGTATAGCGCATATATCGTTTCCCTGTGTCTCTGTGTGTTCTCTGACGCCCTGGAATTGGCATCTTTTGCGTCATACGTTACGAAATTGGCATCTTTCCTGGATTATTGGCATCTTCAGGGCTGGAATTAGCCATCAATCAACGGGTCCCATGACACGACGAACACCACGACGGATACGGC
>Ga0075458_10000763_pt1 | contig 10533 bp, 10 predicted proteins | sample DEB3_08_DNA_FD_77576 | JGI IMG/M metagenome (GOLD analysis project Ga0075458, IMG submission 77576) | Aqueous microbial communities from the Delaware River and Bay under freshwater to marine salinity gradient to study organic matter... | ecosystem: Environmental > Aquatic > Marine > Coastal ... | reverse complement strand
TTCACGATTTCGTCGATTGCGGTATGGAAACGCGATTCGAGTTGCGTTTGATCGACGGGGACACCGTCACCAAGTGCCCACATGGTTTTGATGAGGTCGTCCGGACGGGGGAGGCTCCCCGTGTGCGTGCTGGGAATGCTGCGTGGCATGCAGGCAACCGTAGTTGGTGGAGGAGAGGTGAGGTGCGCCGGGAACGGCGCTACATCATCAGGCTGGTGGAATCAGCGCGCCGGTAAACACCTGCCAGGCAAGCGCAGACTTGGCGACGAAACTCAGCACGATGTACGTGCGCTCACCGACGAGGTAATCGGCGAATCGACCCTTGGCGCGGTATTGCAGCCACTGCACGAGCGCAAAGCAGTTGAAGAAAATGAACAATGAAATCACGATGCCGTACACGAAGCCGGGTACTTCGGTGTTCGGCGGGCCCTTCGGGGAGAACAGGTTGATCACCACGGCTATCCACGGAACGATGCCGGCGATGCAGCCGAACCAAAACGGCAGAAGTTGCCCATCGCCAGGAGTGGTGTACTTCTCCTGGAGCCAACCAAAGAGGATCATCGAAACGTTCACGCCGAAAACGGCGAGCAACGCCACGTACTCGGAAACGCCGTTGAGCTGCATGATCAACACGATCATGATCGAGGAGGAAAGCGAGTACTCCACCCACCGGTACACGTTGATGTTCTTCGCAAGTCCAGCCGAATAGCGGGGATACCCGACTGGCGATGCCACCAAGAAGTGGAAGAACGCCGACAACGCCATGAACGCAGCAACCATCCACGAGATGTTCAGATCGATGAGTGTCACAGGGTCGGAGAAGTTGCCGGTGCCTGGCGCCTCCGAGAGGTAGGTGGCTCGAATCGGCAACGTCACATCAGTGGAGAGCACCAGAATTGCCACGAACGACACCAGGTGGAGAACACCCGCGAACACGTTGAGTTTGCGCAAACCCACGACGGTAGGACTCATACGCCAACAGTACGGCACGGATGTCCCTCGCTCGAGCAATGGCACACAACTACATTCGTGAGGTGCCTGAATGTGATGATCACGGTCGTCCGGAGTCGCATATTGACACGCAGGGGCGTCCGGAGCCGCACATCGACGAGCAGGGACGTCCAGAGCCGCCCGTTGCCGCCAACGAACGAGACACGCTGCTCGGCTACCTCGAGTTCCAGCGCGCCACGCTCGAGTGGAAAACCCGGGGTTTGGATGCCGAGGAGTTGTCACTCACCACGGCCGCGTCGTCCATGACGTTGGCAGGGCTTCTCAAGCACATGGCGTACGTGGAGGATCACTGGTTCAGCGTTTTCCTGCTGGATCTCCCGAAGATGGCACCGTGGTCGGAGGTGAACTGGAATGCGAATCCCGACTGGGAATGGGAGACGGCGAATCACGATTCGCCGGATGAGGTTCGTGAGCAATGGCGCACCTCGGTTGCCCGCTCGCGTGAAGCGCTCCGAAACTTTCTCGACGCAGGTGCGGCGGAGACGAGTTCTGGCGACCCACTCGGAGCGCTTGCCAGGCGAGCATGGCCGAACGGCGATCGCCCGTCATTGCGTTGGATCCTGGTGCACATGATCGAGGAGTACGCCCGCCACAACGGTCACGCCGATCTCCTGCGCGAAGCCGTCGACGGCCAAACTGGTGAGTGATATCGGCGGAGTGAATCCGCACGAGAAGCAGGCGTTCGATCGCGTTCTCGGTTTGCCGCAAGTCACCATGAGCGGCGTTGCCGTCATCATCGGTGCAGGAATCTTCGTGTTGTTGGGTCCGGCAACCCAGGAGGCTGGGGGAGCAGTGTGGCTGTCGTTTGTCGTTGCAGCGCTGCTGTCGGCTTTGACGGCGTTCAGCTACATGGAGTTGGCGTCGATGTTCCCCAAGGCGAGTTCGGAACACGAGTTCACTCGCCACGTATTTCCTCGATGGGTGTCGGCGGTGGTCGGTTGGTCGATGGCTGCTGCGTTGGTGGTTGCGGCAAGCACGGTGTCCCTTGGCTTTGGTCGGTATCTCCGCGAGTTCATCACCGTCGACGAACGAATGACGGCAGCGGTGCTCATTCTGGTGATGGCGTACGTGTCGTACCTGGGAATGGAGCGCGCTGCCTGGATGATCGTCGGACTCGCCAGCATCGAAGTTGGGTCGCTCCTCGTTGTTGCGGCTCTCGGAGTACCCTCCATCGGTGACCACGATTTGCTGTCGGGTTCCGTCTCCGGTGTGCTCAGCGCTGCTGGTTTGGTGTTCTTTGCCTTCATCGGATTCGACGAGGTCATCACGCTGGCCGAGGAGACTCGTGATCCGTCCAAGACCGTCCCGAGAGCGCTGCTTGCAGCCCTTGGAATCTCCACCGTGCTGTACGTGGCCGTTGCGATTGCAGCAGTGAGTGTTCTCGGTGTCAGCGGGGTGGTGAATGCCGAACGTCCGTTGGCGCAGGTGGGTCAAGCGGTGGTGGGTGGCTGGGCAGGAGATGCACTTTCCATCGCTGCTCTGGTGAGCACGGGTACCACCGTGTTGTTGGTCATCACCGCCGCGTCTCGAATGTTTTACGGGATGGCACGTGTTGCCGACTTCCCTAAGGTGTTGGCGGACGTGCGACACCGGCGCGTGCCATTGAACGCTTTGGTGCTCACGGTGGCGGTGGCGCTCGTGTTTCTGTTGCTCGGCAATATCAAGTCGCTTGCTGCCGCCACAGACGCATTGATCTATCTCATCTTCCTGTTGGTGAATGTCGTCGTCATCGTGTTGCGATACACCAAGCCGCATCTGCATCGTCCATTTCGAATCCGTGGAACGATCGGACGATTGCCACTGGTGCCGGTAGGTGCTTTCATCGTGGTCGCGGTAGTTGCTCGCGAGTTGCAACGCGACTCGCTCTGGATGGTTGCTGTCGTCCTCGTGGCTGGTCTAGGAGCGCATCTGGTGTCTCGACGCCCGCGCCCGGCGGTGTAGCCGCGGGGGAGCCGTCTAGTTCAGTTGGGCGAGCTTGGCGAGCGAAGTCATCAGCGAGTAGTAGTCGAGTCGCTTTGCGTCCGGGCTGAATCTCGCCAACACGATGAAGCCATAGCCGAGCGCCTGCTCCATCGATGCAATCTGTGCAGTCAATGCGTGTGGCAGTTTCGGGAACATTGCCTGCAGGATCGAATCAGCGTTACCGATGAATCCCTGCAATTCCTTGCGAGTGGACGCACGATAGCGCGAAGCGATGATGCACTCCATGCGAAAGTCAAGTCGCGGTTTACGGGATGGCATCATTCCCGCGTACCAACTGTCGGTGAATCCGAAGTCTCCTCGCGAGGTGGTGAAAGCTTGTGACTTCGCACGCGCGCTCTGGCCGTAGTCGAGCACCGACACCTCATGAATTGCCTCGTCGAGCATCGTCTCTTTGTCGGGCCACAGTTGGTAAATGGCGCTCGTAGAAAACCCAGCGCGTCGTGCGATGCGTGTAACGGTGGCTGCCCGGAAACCCACTCGCGCCACCACGCGTTTGGCGCTCGTGAGGAGTTCGTCGCGAACTGGGTTGCCCGTGTTGATCGGATCGGGCGGTACATCGGTCGGAAGATGTGTGTGTGTCACCACGACTGCACGCGAAGCTGCGGTGCGGAGCGACATCAGCGAGGCGGTCCAACCCGGATTCGTCGGGGTGATGAACGACCGGTACACGGTGCCGAGTGCGGCGCTGGCCGCCACCATCACCACCGCACCGGCCAGTGGGTCGCACGAGCCGTTGAGACCCAGATCATCCAATGTTGCCGTTACTGCGGGAGTTACCACTTCGCTGACGGTGTCGTTGCGTTGTGCAATCACCAGAAATTCGGCTCCAAGCTGCAGCAATGGTCCGGGTCGCTCAATTGCGCGCGTTACCGGGTGATCGGCGGGAAGTTTGCCCTGCACGTACTGCACCACATCACGAAGATGCTGAAGGAACGGTGTGCATACGCGCTCTTGCCAGAGCGCGATGAGCATTTCGTCGGCATTCTCGTAGCGGCTGTAGAGCGCGCCCGTGGTGAGTCCGGCGGCCTTGGCTACGCGTGCCGACTGAAGATTGTCCAGTCCGTGTTCGTTGGTTTCTGCCACCATCGCATTCAGCAATTTCTCTGCGTTGGCCTGCTGGCTCCTGGTGCGAGGTCGCTTACGAATCGGCTGCGGCGACGGATTTCGGCCAGCCGTGGAGGCGGCCCGATGCAAGGCGCCATGTTGTGGTACCACTCGCTGGGGGGCTTTGGTCGACCGTTTGGGGGCGGCGGAGCGTCGTTTGGCCGTCATGGCTATTCCATCGTGCCGTAGGTTCCGGCGTCTCCACCACGCTCGCCGACATGGGCCAAGACATCGGAGAGATCCGCCAGGAACTCCCGATACGTGGTGGCGTGAACGGCATTCACCGTGAGGTGGATGGATGGCGGGGGAGCCTGTCGGTCCACATACCAGCCGCGGGCTGCCAGTCCGTCGGCTACGGCGTAAATGTCGAGTGTCGGGAGGGCAGAGCCGAACGACACGAGAGTGGCATCAGGTTGTGCCCGTACCACGAGACGTGGATCGGCGTTCAACGCCTCCGTAATCTCCAGAGTGGTATCTCGTGCTGCCTTGGTGAGCGCTAGATATCCATCATCTCCGATGTGATGCAGCACGGACCACGCAGCTGCGATGGGTCCACCCGACTTGGTACCGAGCACACCTGATGAGCCGTACAGGCCACCGAGCCAATCGTCCGTGACGAAGCCTTGGAACGACCGCAACTCCGCGGTTCGGTACATGATCACCGATGCACCCTTGGCTGCATAGCCGAATTTGTGCAGGTCGACACTCATGGAAGTAACCCCGTCTACGGAAAAGTTCCATTCGGGCAACGTGACTCCGAGGCGCTGCAAGTAGGGCAGTGTGACGCCACCCATGCAGGCGTCGACATGGCAGTTCGCACCACGTTCGAATGCAAGCGAGGCAATCTCAGCTACAGGGTCAACGACTCCTTGCGGATACTGCGGTGCGGAGGCCACGAACATGATCGTGTTGTCATCCGCCGCTTTTGACATCGCTTCGGGATCAGCTCGCCATGTCTCGCTACCTACGGGTACCAGACGCAACTCGATGTCGAAGTAGGCGGCTGCCTTGTGGAACGCTGCATGCGCGGAGTTGGGGAGTACCACGTTGGGCTGATGGACGGGCCGAGTTCTGTCGTGACGAAATTGATCACGGGCGGCTTTCATGGCCATGAGGATGCTCTCCGTACCACCACTCGTGAAAAATCCGCGGGCGCTGGGTGGTGCCGACAGCCAACGAGCCACGATCGCGAGCACATCGTTCTGCATGGTCCGTAACGATGGAAAAGCTTCAACATTGAGGGCGTTCTCGCCGGAGAACCTCCGGTAGGCCTCGGTGGCCAGGTCGTGAGCCTCGGGGCTGGCCAGGTAGGCGAGTGAGAAGGCTCGACCTTCCTTCCAGCGCACGTCGTTGGTGCGGAGGGCTTCGAGTTGCGTCAAGGTGTGGTCAACCGACCACCCGTTCGTCGGTAGCTCTGGTGAGCCAACACGGGACGCTGTTGAGCCTGTCGGGAGGGCAGAGGCGTTGGAACCAGCATTTGCGCCCATGTTCATTGGTCCTTTCGTACTTTACATAACTATGATTATGGGCGGTGACTCGGACGAAGCGGTTCAGCCACCACGGGCTTAGCCGCCTCGAGCAACCATTTCAGGGCTGCCCTGTAGTCGCGTGTCGTTGGATCCACGTTCGGATCCAAGTCGCGCTCGACGTCATCGATTGCGCATCGCAAGACGAAGATCTGATCTCGCAACGCATTGAGCTCGCCACGAGTCATTACCAGTTCGTTCTCGTTGAGCTGCAGTTCGCTGGCACGTTGCCGGGCCACCCAGTCCCATTGACGACATGCCTGCGAACAGAAACGCCGAGGACGTCCCACCCCGTCGCGCTGTGGCAAGGGCGTTCGGCACCACTCACAGCGTGGTCGCTCGCCTTTCCCTGATTTCGTCATGACGAAACCCCCGTCACGAATCTTAGGATGAACGACATGGCGCGCGCACATTCTTCGGCGGCCGCTGGATCTTCGGGTGCGGTGATGCCCGAGGCGCCGTCTCGCATGTTTGCTTCGGACAACGTGGCTGGTGCCCATCCCCTGGTGCTCGATGCTCTGGTGTCTGCCAACGCCGGCCATGTGCTGGCGTATGGCAACGATCAGTTCACTCGACGAGCCGAAAGCGCGTTCAACGATTTGTTTGATCGAGACGTTCGGACCTTGTTCGTGTACGGGGGCACCGGTGCGAACGTGTTGGCCCTCGCATCGTTGTTGCAGCCGGCAGAAAGTGTTCTGTGTACCAACTGGTCGCACATCAACGTCGACGAAACCGGAGCACCGGAGAAGATTCTCGGGGCAAAGCTGCTCGATCTCCCGTGTGCCGACGCCAAGCTCACGCCGGAGCAGATTCGTGCAGCAGCACACGCACGAGGAAATCCGCATCACGCCCAGCCGGCAGTGGTGTCGTTGACACAGCCCACCGAACTCGGCACGTTGTACACCCCTGCCGAAGTTCGTGCAATCTGCGATACGGCTCATGAACTTGGCATGCTCGTGCACATGGATGCTGCGCGCATCGGCAACGCCACCGCTGCACTCGGTGGTTCGCGTGCGGCGCTCCGGTCGTTCACCGTGGATGCCGGTGTGGATGTGTTGTCGTTCGGTGGCACGAAAGCGGGCATCGTGTTTGGTGAGGCCGTGGTGTGGTTCGATCCAGCCCGAGCAACCCGTGCTGAGTACCTGCGAAAGAACGTCACCCAGTTGCATTCAAAGATGCGTTATGTCTCCGCGCAATATGAAGCCCTGCTCACTAACGATCTCTTCATCAACCTTGGCCGCGCAGCAAACTCGGCCGCCATGGGTGTGTATGAAGCCACCAAGCACCATGCCTCGCTCGGTCTCACCACTCCCCCTGCGGTCAACAGCTTGTTTCCCACGCTCGCCGACCCCGCCAAGGCCCGACTACAGGAGTGGTCGTTCTTCTGGGATTGGGACGTTGCTGCACGGCAGGTGCGCTGGATGACCGCCTGGGATGTGACCTCCGACGACGTGGCGAAGTTTGCCGCCGGCGTCGAGGCCGTGCTCAACGGCTAGGTATCACCCAAACCGAGGTCTAATTGACTGGTCGGTTACTTATCGTCTACGCTCGCGTGACGCGGGGCTCGCCTCGCACTGGAGGGCACATGACCAGCCTCGATTTCAAGTTCCGCGAAGAAACCGATGACGAGTGGATGGAGCACGGCTCATGCAGGGGGCTCTCCGAGATCTTCTTTGCTCCCCTGGCAGAACGGCCACAAACGCGACTACGACGCGAAGAGAAGGCTCGTACAGTGTGTTTGGAATGTCCAGTCTTGGAAACGTGCCGCAACTTTGCGCGCGCACATCGTGAATACGGTTTTTGGGGCGGCGAGAGTGAAGAGGAACGGCATCAAGCCGGCTTCCGACTTATCGCACCCATCGGCGTTCGCGCCTAGTACACGAACCCGCACTCGGGTTGGTGCTCCGGCTACCGCCATGGTGTCCGTATGAGCATGCCGTCCCATCTGTTGAACGACGCCGAACACGTCGTACGCCTCGCCTGGGTCAGCTACGGCGACCCACGCACGGTGACCGACATGCGAGAGATGAGTGCTCATGTGAGCACCAATCGGGTGTTCCAGGTGGTGCTCGACGACGCGTCCACCGTGGTGGCCAAGGTGTCGTCGTACGGTTCGTACTTCCTCTTTGCCGAGGATCACGATCGACTCGCCCGCTGCAGTTCCTTGTTGCGTCATGGACGCTGGGCTGGGTTCCTCGCCGACGTTCTCACCGTCGACAAGCGTCCGTACACCTGGTACGACGGTCGACGTTGGTGTGCCTTCTACACCGAGGTGAAGCGGGCCGAGTCGTTGCCGAAGGTGTTGAGCAGTGCCGATGTCGCTGCACTTGCTCGCGAGATTGCGCGTTTTCATCATGCGTGTGCCGACATCGCTCCGGCACTTCCGCACGTGTCCAACTCCGTAAAGGGTGATGCGATCCACTTGTTGGACCAGCTCACCAACCCATTTGCTTCACGCAACTTCGACTTGCCACCTGAAGACATCGGTGTACTCGCCCGTTCCACCCATGATCTGTTGATGCACCTCGAAGCCGTGCATTACGACGAATGGCCGAAGATCCCGATCCTCGTCGACTGGAACCTGGGCAATTTCAGCGTCACGCGCAACGACGGAGAAGTGCAACTCTTCTCCCGATGGGACTACGACTGGTTTCGCATCGAGTCACGTCTCCTGGACTTCTATTTCCTTTCCCGTGTGTCGTCCAGTACGGGTGACCGAACATCATTCACCTATTCGCCCCATACGCTCGTTGAACCACGCTTCGTCGAGTTCATTCGCGCCTATCACGAGGTGAATCCGCTCACTCGTCGAGATATCGAATTCCTGCCCTACGCGTATCGAATCTTCATCCTCAACTACGTCATTCGCGAAGGTGCGCGGTTCTTCCGAAACGACCTTTGTGCCCAGTTCCGCCGCGACGCAGCACACGGCTACTTGGAGGCTTCGACACGGCTCGATCTCCGACCATTGCTCAAGGTCGTCGACACCTGATCCAGGCGTCGCGGCCCGACGCCTGGTCGGAACGTGCCGGCGTGCCGTTTAGTCCAGGCGTCGCAATTCGCGTTTGAACCTCGCCGTTCGTTGCACGTAATTTGCTGCTCCGTACGCAACCTCTTTGGATCGCGCCCGACCTTCCTTGATGACGGCTGGGCTACCTACGGCCAAGGCGCCAGCGGGTACGACGGTGTCGTTGAGCACCACCGAGTTGGCGCCAACGATGGCTCCTGAGCACACTCGAGCGCGGTGCAGCACGATGGCACCCGAGCTCACTTGAGCGCCGTCCTCAATGATGCACGCCTCCAGATGTGCCAGGTGACCAATGAGCGCATCGTTGCCCACGGTGGTGGGCCACTCCAACGTGGTGTGCACCACCGTTCCGTCCTGAATGCTGGTGCGGGCACCAATTCGGATTTCGCCATCGTCACCGCGCAGGACCGCCGTCGGCCACACGCTCGATTGGGGCCCAATGAAGACCGAGCCGATGATGACGGCGTCAGGGTGAATGAATGCCGTGGAGTCGATGGTGGGCTCTTGGGAGCCGAGCGCGTAGATGGGCACGAAATAGTTCTACTAGCGTGGGTTGCCCATGACGCGGCGGATGGATATCGAGGTCACCAGCACGCGCCCCGACGGCACCTTCACGTGGCGTCAGGCTGGCGCACGAGCACCAAAGGGAACGGGTCCGGCCGACGTGTTGCCGAGCGATGCGAAGATCGGCGATGTCTTGCGCGCCGACATCGAAATGGACATGGATGGTCCGGTCATCCTCACAGTCGCGCCGATCAAGCAGCGCGAACGCAATGTCACGTTGCTCGCCATAACCGGCTCTGGAGCGGAATTCAAACCCGTTACCGAAGTGTCCACCAACCGTCGGACCAAGCGCGATGATCGTCGCAAGGACGGCAAGGGTGGCCGCGGTGACAAGCGTGGTCCGGGTCGTGGTGCACGCCCCGAGGCCGGTGCACCGGGAAGCCCCCGTCCCCGTCGCGAATTCACGCCTCCCCCACCAGAACTTCCGAAGCGTCCGCGTGCTGCGCGCCTACGTCCGCTCAACGTTCATCGCACGGCGGTGCTCGAAGCGCTGAAGCCCGAAGAGCGCGTCTTGGCCGAGCAAGCACTCGACGGTGGCATCGGTGCGGTTCGTCGTGCGGTCAACAAGCAGAACGATCAACTCGTCAAGGCCGGCAAGCCGAAGATCAACGCCGATGCGCTGGTCAACTTGGTGGTGGAGCTGTTGCCACGTTTGCGTGTTGCCGAGTGGCAAGACAGCGTCGACGCCGTCGAAAAGATCCTCGACACGGTGGACTTGCGCGACCTGCGTGCCGTCGTTGCCAAGTCGAACGATCCCACGCTGTTGAAGGACGCCAGTCTCAACGCGAAGCGTGAAGCCTTGCGCGAAGCACTCGAGCGACGCCAAGCAGTGGAGATGCAGCACTGGTCCGACGACCTCCGTGCAGCAGTCGATGTGGGGCGCATCGTTGCGGCCCTCAAGATTTCTGCCCAGCCACCCAAGGCCGGTTCACGACCTGCCGAAGAAGTTCGCGCTCGCTTGATCGCGCTCACCCTCGAACAACTCTCACCTGAGAGCACCCCCGAGCGCTGGGTGATCGTGCTCGAGGCACTTGCCTTTGCCCCCATCCATAACGAGGTCGTCCCGGTAGGCGTGCCGGCTCGGGTGTCCCCTGAGCTCACCGCAACCGTGCAGCGCCTCGCCCCGGCAATTCCGCGCATTGCAGCGCTCTTCGGTATCACCGTCGATCCAAAGGCCCAGATGCCACGACCGTTGCGCAACGAATGGCGCGACAAGAAGGCCAAGGGTGCTGGAGCCAAGAGCAAGACGGCAGCAAAGCCTGCCGAGGCGGCAGCAAAACCTGCCTCCCCTGCCGCAGCCGTGCCCGCTTCAGACGC
>Ga0075458_10000761_pt1 | contig 10544 bp, 9 predicted proteins | sample DEB3_08_DNA_FD_77576 | JGI IMG/M metagenome (GOLD analysis project Ga0075458, IMG submission 77576) | Aqueous microbial communities from the Delaware River and Bay under freshwater to marine salinity gradient to study organic matter... | ecosystem: Environmental > Aquatic > Marine > Coastal ... | reverse complement strand
AGTCTTGAATTACCTTTTTCGTAATGCTCTTCATCGAGAATTTGGGGAATCAAGGATTGCGCGGTTGTGTCGTTGGCAACCTCGCAGATTCCGATAACAAAAGCAGAGGCAATCAACCAAAAAATCGTTACGTGTCCGGTCGCGATTCCAAGGGCAACGATTCCTATAACTGCGCTGCGAATTGCGTTGGATACCGCCAGTATGAACCTGCGGTCAACACGGTCCACCATGGCACCGATTGGAATGGCAAAGAGCAACCATGGCAACATCACCATCGCTCCAATAATGGAAATGAGTACGGTGCTGTCGGTCAGTGTGATTGCAAGCAATGGGGCTGCGGCAATAAGGACACCGTCAGCCAAGTTAGAAACAATGCTTCCAGCCCACAAGCGATTAAATGCTGGACCCATGGTGGGACTTTAGTCCATCCAGTTAATAAACAGCCACCTTGTTAGATAAGAAGTAGCTTGCGCGCTTTTTCCACGGCAGTTTGGCGACCATCTACGTCTAGTTTTCTATAGACATTACGCAAATGTGTTTTCATCGTATTTTGTGAAATATGTAACTGCTTAGCAATCGTGCTAAGTGGAACACCAGTAGTCAAATGCTTAAGAATTTCTAGTTCTCTGGTTGTCAGCTTTTCTTCAAGCGCACCAGTATCAGAATTTCTAGCTTGGATTCGTTCTGTCATTTCATTAAGCACGCTTTCTCTAAACACTGTTGGCTGGGCAGCAGCTGCCTTCACCATGATGGAGTACAGCCGGTGTTGTCTGACGAAATATTCGTGATACCCAACTTCTGCGCCTACATCTAGTGCTTTATTGAGGTATCCCAAAGCCAGGTTTTCACTATCGATATTGATTGTTGCCTGATAGAGAAACTTATTCACTTTCTCTCGCGGCGTATTTTCAGGAAAACCTTCAACAATTGCCGGAATTCGCTTAGGATCATTTTCGAACTTTACGTTCAAATCAATCTGTCTAACCATTTCGATTTTCGGCATGCGGCGAAGTAATTCTTCAGCTCGATCCCAATCATCAAGGACAAAACGTAAAAAGACTTCTGTCATGTCAACCAGCCAGCTCAGCTCGTGTGCAAACTTTAAGGTGGCAAGTCTTTCCCGTTGCTGCTTAACGATTTCCATCATTTGGGGCACTTGACCCTTTGTAATCTTTATTCGCGCAGCCGTACCTTCAGCCATCAGCGCCCACGGCCAGATGTTTAGCTCGGAAGATTTCTCAAAGAGTACTGTCGACGTTTCAACAGCTTTATCTAATTGTGAAAGTTCTAGTTGGCAACGAGCCAAAACTAAATAGGCATCCAGAGGGGCACTAATTGATGCATACCCAGTAATTGATGCCTGATTGATTGCGATTGATGCATGCTCTGCGGCTTCAAAAAAACGTCCCTCAGACCACAGTGAAAGAGAAGTAATACAAGTAATGTAATAAGGGGCGTTAATTACATTGCCAGAATTCAAAAGGGTTCGGGCTTTTTTAAGGCATTCGTTGATCTCATCCGGTTGGTCATAAAGAAAGTGAATCCCGGCCTTAAGCCTTAGCAAAGCGATGCGATCAGTGTTTTCTATGGATTCGTAAGGAGAATCAGTAATCAGGGCTCGGTCAATCATTGCAAGTGAGCGTGTGAACTCTCCGCGCGCAAAGTAAATATGAGCAAAAGCCATTGAGGTAAGTTGAGTAAGGAATTCCAGTTCCTTACTTTGTTCCGAAATAATTTCGAGTTCAGTTGCTAAAGCTTCTGCTCGCTCAAATTCAAGGTTCACAAGGTGGCCAACGACTCTGATCGTCTTCTTCATCATTTCACCACGCGGTGATGAATCACCAGAGTATTCAGACCATTTAATCAATTGGTCGCCGCGACCAATGACCGCCATGTGACGAATACTGGTGTCTAAATAAACTTGAAACTTTTCCTGATCTCCTGATTTAAAGATGTGTTCCAAAGCTTTTCCATAATCTTTTCTATCCCAAAAATGCGACGCAAGTTTCGCATGTAACTTCTTTTTTGCCTCGGGATCTGCGTACTCTTGGTGGGACAACACTTCATAAACAATGTCATTGAATCTATAGATTCGGTTTGTGCCCGAAGAAACGCTTACGTAAAGGCCATCTGTAGCTAGTTTGTTAATGTAATTTTCTGAAAAATCTTCCCCCAGCACTATGGCCGCCGTTTCTAGATCAAACTCTGAAAGCAAAACTAGCCGCGAGATCTTTGATCTATTTTCGGCATTCAGGGAATTAATAGTTTCAAGGGCGAGCATTGAAAGCGGACTTGATCCAGATTCAATTTCAAAGTTTGAACTTTGATTACCTCGAGCAATCGCCCGAGTAATCATCTGAACTGCAGCTGGCCAGCCATCACATTTCTTGAGCAAACTACGCGAGTAATCATTGTCGATGTCAGCCCCATTTAGGTCAGCGATTCGAGAAACTTCTTCGGATGAAAACTTTAAATCTTGACTTGTGATCAAACTAAGATTTCCAAGACTTGCATACCTTGCTAAGGATGTAGTTGGGGTAACGCGCCTGATAATCACTAAATGCACATTGTCTGGAAGATAATCAATTAACTCCTGAGAAAAATCTGCAACTTCCGGGTTATCGATGGCACCGTTATTGAGTACAAAATTCAAACCACTTTTGATTTCAGAAACCGCCTTTGTCAGTTTCTTAATGTTTTGCAGAGCATTGGGACTAGGTTCTTTTTCAAACTCTGAAGCAAAACCCGGAAAAACTATTCGTATTGCTTCTAATACATGAGCAAAAAAACTTTGAATTGAATCCTGAGGATTAACTGAAAGCCATACAGTTGGGCGCTCGACAGTTTGTGCCCATTGCGAAACTAATGAACTTTTTCCAAAACCAGCTGGGGCTGCAACAACGGTGACACCCGGCAGGTCAGTCTCAAATAAATGGAAAAGGTGTTTGCGCGAAATGGCGGTCGCCGGAATCGCAGGTGGGAACAACCGAGAGCGATCAATCGCAGGGGTGAGAATCTCTTTGCTGCTCATAGGTTAAGGGTGATGCTTGAGCGTAAAGGAGGCAAGGGGACATCACCCCACTTGGGGTGAGATATACAGGTTATTTAATTGGACGTAGGGACAGAAAAGAAGGAGAGCGACAGGTTTCCCTGTCGCTCTCCTTACCCTCGTTGTGGAAAGAAACTAGCCGATCTTTGCAATCAAGTCTTGGGCCTTCTTCAAGAAAGCTCCATCCAAGACCGAGAAGCCAAGATCCTTGCCCGCATCCTTAGCGCACTTTGTGCTCAAGATGTAAGTAGCAAGCTCCTTAACAGCTTTACCCTTTGCAGCATCTGGATTCTTTGTATCAGCAAGTAGGTAAGAAACGATTCCTAGTGGATAGGCACCTTTTTCCTTAGTTGCGTAATCAAAGGTAACGATTCCATTTGCATCCATTGCCGCCTCTGCCAAGAATGCTGACACGCCTGCTGAATCTGGTGCAACTGATGCACCAGCTGGGTTAATTATGTTTGCAACCTTCAAACGATTTGCAGTTGCGTAGTTAACTTCGGCAAAAGTAATTGAATAAGGAGTCTTACCGGCAAGTTGTGAAACTCCATTTGAGGAAGCTGCTCCAACAATGCGTCCAAGGTTAGCTGGATCATTGATGTTTCCAGGGAAAGATGAAGTAAATACTGCTGCCTTTGCCTTTGTCCAGATTGTTGGTGCTGACTTATTCAAGTAGTTCGTAAAGTTCTCAGTTGTACCTGATGAATCAGAACGGTAAACAACCTTGATTGGCTGATTCGGCAATGTGTAACGTGAAGTTACTTTTTGAGTACGTAGGATGATTGGGTTACCCTTTGCATCCTTCTTTACGTTTCCATTTGCATCTAGTCGATAAACAACTCGGTCTGACGAACGGTTGTTGTCAGCGGCAATTGCTGGATCGTTCCAACGTGTAATTGTTCCTGAAAAGATTCCAGCGATTGTTGCTGCAGATAGCTGCAACGTTGTCTTAGCTGGAAGGTTGTGCAAAATTGCGATTGGCGCAGCTACTGCTGGAACGTGAATGATTGAAGCGCGCTTTGTAGCAGCCGTGTGTGCTGCATCTGTAAACCAAAAATCTCCGATTGAGCGATCTGAGTTAGAACGTCCTGTACCTGAACCCGAAGCTGCATAAACGTATGAATGTGAGCTGCTCTGTGCAAAGCCAGCCTTGCAGGCATCAATTAGTAGCGCAGGAAATGAAGCTCCTGAACCTTGAAGATCCACTGCATGTGCTGGAGCTCCTGTTACCAAACCGAACGCGAGTGCAATTGATGCAACTTTCGCGAGCTTTGAAATTCTCATGTACTTCCCCTCATAGATGTTTGAACTACGGGGTAAACCTATGGAGCCAACATGAACGAAGAGCGCTCGGAATCCGAACGCTCTTCGACTTTTAGGTGAACAATAAGTAAACGAATTAGCCGAATCGGCCCGTCACATAGTTCTCCGTGCGCTCATCTTTTGGACGAGAGAAGATCTCACTTGTTGCCGCGTATTCGATCATCTGACCTGGGCCACCATCTGATAAGAAGAAGGCTGTGTAATCTGAAACGCGAGCTGCCTGCTGCATGTTGTGAGTAACGATAACAATTGTCATTGTTTCTGAGAGTTCACGGATTGTGTCCTCAATTCGAAGCGTAGAACCTGGATCTAGCGCTGAACATGGTTCATCCATGAGCAAAACTTGTGGGCTAACAGCCAAGGCACGTGCAATACACAAACGCTGTTGTTGACCACCTGAAAGTGAACCACCATGAGCAGAAAGTCGATCCTTAACTTCGTTCCACAGTCCCGCACGAACTAAACACTCTTCTAGCAGTTCATCTTTATTGCTGACCTTTGTTTGAGACAGCTTCAAACCAGACAACACATTCTCACCAATACTCATTGATGGAAATGGATTTGGCTTCTGAAAAACCATGCCGATTTGCAAACGAATTTTTGTGACATCTGTTCCTGGTTGATAAACATCTTTTCCATCTAGTAAAACTTGACCAGCCATCGCAGCACCAGGAATGAATTCATGCATTCGGTTAATAGTGCGAATAAATGTTGATTTGCCGCATCCAGATGGACCAATCAAGGCGGTTACTGTGCCTGCACCGAAATCTAAGTTGATGTCGGAAAGCACATGGTGTTTTCCGAACCAAGCGTGCACACCACGTGTTTCAAGGCCTGTACCAAGCGATGTATTGCCAGGTGATTTCACCTTAGCCGCTGCTACATCTGCCAATGATGATGGGCGAACGCCTGCATCCATTTTTTTCTCTCTTTCTGGTGTGTTTATCACTTCGAGCTTTTCTTGGAACCTAAGTAACGAGCTGTCGTAAACAAAATGAGAACTAAGCCAACTAATACCAATAGTCCTGCCCAAGCTCTTGTTAGCGCCTCTGGTGAGCCGGCGTTGAATGACTTCCAGATGTAATACGGCAATGATCCAAGTGGGCCGCTGAACGCATTTGGATTTACCTTGTCGCCGCCACCAGTTAGCAAAAGCAACGGAGCGGTTTCGCCCGCGATTCTCGCAACTCCCAAGATGACTGCAGTAATCAGGCCACTCTTTGCTGCAGGTAAAACGATCATGGCAACTGTGCGCCACTGAGTTCCGCCTAATGCAACCCCTGCCTCACGCAAATCATTTGGAATTAGGTTGAGCACTTCTTCTGAAGTTCTTGCAATGGTTGGAATCATCAAAATTGTTAACGCCAATGCGCCCATGAAACCAGAAAAAGATTTGGTGATCGGATACAAAATTGCTGAAAGAATAAATAGTCCCGCAACAATTGATGGAACACCACTCATCGCCTGAACCAAGAATCGAATTGGCGCAGTAAATCTTCCCTTGATTTCAGTCAAATAAAGCGCGGTCAAAATTCCGATCGGAACGCTCATTATCAATGCCAGAGTTACCAAAGTTAATGTTCCGGTGATTGCATGCAGCAGACCACCATTAGACAGTGGATCTGTCGGTGTCGCCATGGACATATCTGAAGTAAATAGATTCAGGGATATTCCGGGCAAACCTTTTTGGACAACCGTGAACAAAATACTGGCAATTGGAATAACGGTCACAATGGCGCCAAAAGCCACCAAAGAGTTAACTACAGCATCTTTTGCGGCTGCACTACCTAATTGGAAACCTTTAATCGAAGATGTAAGGACCATGTAGGCCATGAAGAAAACTATGAATAAAGCCAGCTTTCCCTTCATCTCGGTAGCGGCTACCACTAGATATGAAGAAAGCAATGCCAGCACAAAGATAGAAAGGTCGATAAGGCGTTCTTTTTTAGTCGCCTTCCAAGGCTTTATTGGAGTTGGAATACTTGTCATCGTCCCGATTTTCCTGTCGTCTTAACAATGACATTTGCAATTGCATTTACTAACAGGGTCAATAAGAAGAGAACTAAGCCTGCTGCCATCAATGCTTTGATTTCATAAGGATTTGCTTCGCCAAATTTCAAGATGATTAAGGAGGCCACGTTTCCACCTGCACCCAGTAGAACTTGCCAGTTGACCTGGAAAACAATATTTAGAACTGTAAAGACTGCGACAGTTTCGCCCATAGCTCTACCTAAACCAAGCATCGCTCCACCGATTACGCCGTTTCGGCCATGGGGAATAACAACTGCTTTGATCATGGCCCAACGTGTAGCACCTAATGCATACGCTGCTTGGATGCGATCAAGCGGTGCTTGTGAGAAAACTTCGCGTGATACTGAAGTGATAATCGGAATGATCATGATTGCGAGCACGACACCTGCCACAAAAGGGGAACGTGTATACACCGGTACTTGTAAATCAAAGATTGGGATCCAACCCAAATATTTGTGGATCAACTTTGCCCAATATTCAGCTGTTGGCATTAAGACTAGGAAACCCCAAATACCAAAAAGAATGGAAGGAAATGCTGCCATCATGTCGATGATTGCAATCAGGAACCGCTTAAGTCGATCTGGTGCGTAGAAATTTAAGAATAAGGCCGAAAACACAGAAATGGGAAGTGCAATAACAACAGCAACTACTGCACACAGAATTGTTCCGACGAGCATTGCTGCCAGCCCAAAATTACTGTCAACAACATTTGCGTTCTCATCTAGCGTCACAGACCAATCAGAATTTGTAATGAAGCCGAAGCCTTCTTTTACGATTACTTCAAAGCCTCGATAACCCAAGAAAATGGCAATCAGACCCAGAATCACGAGTGAGGACAATCCGCCCGCAGTTACGAGCCCTCTAAATACCTTGTCCGAACGTCTTGGTTCAGTGGTTATTTCTCGTGGTGATGGTGGAACAAGAGTGGTCAATTTACTTACGCAAACTTTCCTGTTACCAAGTAATACACACGGCGTGAAACCGAAACCGCATGGTCTGCATATCGCTCGTAGTAACGTCCCAAAAGTGTTAAATCAATCGCACTTTCTACGCCATGTTTCCAGTTTGGATCAACAAGTGTTCCGATGAGCAAGCGATGCAACTTGTCCATTTCATCATCATCTTTTTCAACTTGGAGTGCAACTTCGGTATCGCGAGATGCAATGACAGAACCAGTTTTGCGGGCAATCTTTTCTGCTGCCTCACCCATCTGCTTAAAGCTTGCAATCAACTCTGTTGGAATCGCAGCATCTGGATGGCGAAGGCGAGTAATTTTTGCAACGTGATGGGACATGTCTCCCATTCGCTCAAGATCGGCGCTCATTCGCAATGCAGTAACGAGGGCACGCAAGTCCGATGCAACGGGTTGCTGACGGGCGATGATGTCGATGATTCGCGCATCAAGTGCGTGTTGAAAATCGTCAATCGTGTCATCGGATGCAATTACCTCTTCAGCAAGTTTCAGGTCGCAATTGAGAATTGATTCAGTTGCCTTTGAGATTGAAACTGCCACCATGTCGGTGAGGTCCACCAGGGACTGAGATACGCCATCGAGTTCATCTTGAAATACTGATCTAATAAGAGCCATGCCCAGAACCTAGGGCGCACGCATGAATAGATTCTGTCGTGAAAGTGAACGCAGGGTTAACTGGGCCGGGCAGCCTATAGAGTTAGGAGCGTGAAGTTCCTTCGCAAGGATATCCAGGCGCAAGACCAGCGTCTGCTGCCTGCGATGTTGATAGACACCCTGTCCCAGATAGATGGAGAAGCCATTGTTCTGGCCCACGGCGAAGTCCCCATTTTTGTTACTCCAGGTGTCGAACAAATTGGTCTTCTTAAGGATGGCAAGGTTCAAAGCGCAGAGCTTTTGGCAACGGTTCGAGTTGTACGACGCAAGCATGCACGCCAAATGGGACAGATCGAAATTCCACGTGGCCCAATTGGCGAAGGCCGTCACGAATTAACTGTCAATGTTATTCCACTTACCGAAGATGACTTAGTACTGGTTTTGCTCAGTGATGAAAGTGAAGCGCAACGTGTTCATGAAGTAAGACGTGACTTTGTTGCCAATATTTCTCATGAACTAAAAACACCGATTGGCGCGTTATCGCTATTAAGTGAAGCTGTACTTGGTGCCAAAAATGATCCCGAAGCGGTTGAAAAATTTGCTAATCGCATGCAAACCGAATCTAAGCGTTTAACAGATCTTGTTCAAGAAATTATTAATCTTTCTAGGCTCCAAGATTCAGATCCACTATCAGTTCCTAGCGAATTACATGTTCAAGACCTAATTCGTGAAGCTATCGATCAAACTCAAGTTACTGCAGATAGCCGCCAGATAGTTGTCTCTAACTCAGACAATATTGATGGTTTGATTTTGGGTGACCGCGAACAATTAATTATGGCAATTCAAAATTTGATTGAGAACGCAATTAATTACTCGCCTGAAGGAACCAAGGTGACAGTCACATCAAAAGTTGACAATGGAATTGTTGATATCTCGGTTACCGATCAAGGAATCGGAATCCCAGATGCAGACCTTGATCGTATTTTTGAACGGTTCTATCGGGTTGATCCAGCTCGCTCGCGATTAACGGGTGGCACTGGATTAGGGCTTTCCATTGTTAAGCACGTTGCGCTAAAACATGGTGGTGAAGTAAAGGTCTGGAGCTCTGAAAATGTTGGTAGTACCTTTTCATTAAGACTTCCTATTTATTCGGCGACTGAAGAGAGTGTTCAATGACAAAGATTCTGATTGTTGAAGATGAGGCATCTTTCTCTGAAGCCTTGGCGTTTCTGCTTGGGAAAGAGGGATTCGAAGTCACTGTTGCCGAAGATGGCCAACAAGCCGTTGATAAGTTTGCTAAAGAAGGTGCTGACTTAATCCTTCTAGATTTGATGATTCCGATTATTTCTGGAATCGAAGTGTGCAGAATAATCAGGTCTTCTTCTCAAGTTCCAATCATTATGTTGACGGCAAAGGATGCCGAAATAGACAAGGTAGTTGGTCTGGAACTTGGAGCCGATGACTACGTCACCAAGCCTTATTCTTCACGCGAATTAATAGCCCGAATCAAGGCGGTACTGCGTCGCGGAATCATTGATGAATCGATAGATGGCGAAAGCGGTGTACATGCAGTTGCAGGGATCAAACTAGATATTGGAAAGCATCAAGTGACTATTAATGGTGAAGTTGTAGCTCTGCCTCTGAAAGAGTTTGAATTACTCGAATTCCTGATGCGAAACGCCGGTCGCGTGCTGACTCGTTCGCAGCTTATCGATCGAGTGTGGGGCGGAGATTATTATGGCGACACTAAGACTTTGGATGTTCATATCAAGCGCTTGCGCGCCAAAATTGAAACCGATCCGGCAAATCCAGTTTTGATTCAAACTATTCGTGGTCTTGGCTACAAACTAGAAAACGCTTAAGCCACACTCTTTCGAATCATCCTTTGGTAATACATGCCAGGTTTACGAGTACTTTCCGTATCCTCGCCCATTTTTACAAATCCTAACTTTTCATATGCGGCAATAGCGTTGTAGTTGTCGGTCCAAACGCCTAAGCCCTGAACTTTCCAATCTTTATCTTGTTCATCAATATAGGTAAACATCGCCCGCATTAAGCCTTTTCCACGATATTCGGGATCGCTCCAGCAACCACCGATCCAGCACGTTGCACCGAAATCTCCCTTAAGAATTTCTATATACATCATCGCTGCGTCAACACCATTTACTGATGCGACTAAAAAATCATTCTTTTCAAACTTTGCACGCCAAGCTTTTTCGTCCTCGGCACTCTCGCCTACCAAGGTTCCACCAAAAGCAGATTCGCTGTCGGTAAGTGCCTGTAATCGAATTGAACGTAAGCGCTGCCACTCATTTGGCGAAATTTGCGCTACAACTACCGCGTTATTCATGTCCTAATCATGCCATCTGGATTTATAAATTGCTTGAAAGATTAAGATCGACCAATGCTTGCACAATGCGCAAACTTGTCCATAAAGTTTCAGCGCTTGATTATCGCACTGTGGGTGATCCTCAGCGTAGCTGGCGTTTTTGGCGCAGCCCATCTTGATAAGCACTTAACAACCTCATTAGAAATTCCGGGTAGCGCCTCAGCTGAAGCAAGTGCTGTGTTGCA
>Ga0075458_10000758_pt1 | contig 10568 bp, 9 predicted proteins | sample DEB3_08_DNA_FD_77576 | JGI IMG/M metagenome (GOLD analysis project Ga0075458, IMG submission 77576) | Aqueous microbial communities from the Delaware River and Bay under freshwater to marine salinity gradient to study organic matter... | ecosystem: Environmental > Aquatic > Marine > Coastal ... | reverse complement strand
ATGCCATTAGGTAGCCGATATTAAAACCTTGTTTGGCTTGGTAGCTCAGTTGGTACGAGCGAACGACTGAAAATCGTTAGGTCGCCGGTTCGATCCCGGCCCAAGCCACTTAATTGCTTTTATAAGTGTATTAAAGCTCTTTAATTCCATTCTCCGTTGCCCTCTGTGCCAATCGCACATGCAGGAACAATAACGGCACTAACAATATTGAGCGATGTCTAAACGATGTCCCTGGATTTACTTCAACAAGAGCACTGGCGGCCACTAACCCTGCAAGAAAAATGAGGGTAAGGAGTATCTGGGGATCACGAAGGAATTTTACTTTACGAAACTTAAAGAATTGAAAAACAATTAGTGCATAGCAAGTCCACCAAAGCGGTGATTCAATGTAAGAAATGCTGGCAGCTGCGGTTTGATTTTCGCTAAAGGGAAAAGGACCAAAAAGGAATAGGAAAGCAGGAGTAATCATTGAAACTGGCTCACTAATTCTCCCAGGCTTCAATGCATAACTATTGCGTGTAGTTGTTTCAATTCCTACTTTCTGATCTAACTTTTGAGATAGCTCTCTCTTCAATACTTTTTGGACTTCTATATCAAAGGAAAATGCACGAAAGACTTTACTTAACATAGCATCGGGATTCTTGTTTAAAAAAGAATTGGTTGCGATAACACTATAATTCCCTTGAAGTGTAATCGCCTCTTGACCAGGCTCTGCCTTAACTATTGATTCGTTTTCTGATTCATCAACATATACCTTATTTGTTGAAAGCCCTGAGCGGGCACCAGTGTCTGAAATACTGCTCTGGTAGATATAACTTAGTAATTGTGGTTGAGGCGTAGCAGCTAAGGTAATAAGTGGCAATACAAATCCTAAGAAAAGAAATTTACTTGCTTGTGGTCTCCTTGGCCCTATTATAAACAAAATGGTGATGCTGAGTATAAGTGCCAGCATAAGGCAAGCCCAAAGATAGCTCTTTGTGGAAACCAAAGAATATGACCCAAGGAATAAATAGAATGAGCCTCTTTTGATGTGTCCCTTGATAAAGAGATTAAATCCGCTGAGAAAAATCGCAAGTTCGAAAAACAAAAAAGATTCTCTAAGCCCGAGTGAGGTCCATAGAAAGACTGATGGAATAAAGAAACTTACAAAAATCATTTTCTCTGAAACGCCAATCGACTTTTGGCTTCGTCTGTTAATATCTAAAAGAAGGTGGAGGGTGATAGTAATTAACAATATGGATAACAAGCGAATAGACAAGTAATCCGGGATTCCAATCACGTTTAGAATTTTTGCTGGGGAGTAGGCAATCCAAAGAAAAGGTTTTGAGGCCGTACTCCAACCGCCACCAATTTGAGATGAAGTGCCTAATGGGGTTGTGTAAATTCTGTTAAATGTATTTAAGTAACCCTCTTCATCCGGGGCAAATGCATAGAAACGACCTAAGAATAAAGCAAGTAATGTGTGACTACAGAAAAAAAGGAGTATCAATCGGTTCTTAAGTATAAACTTTTTGAAAGACATCTTGGAAATCCAGCTCACCCGAAAATCTTATTTGACATCATCTAAAATGTAGCTCATTCAAGGGCAGCCAGTCGGAATTGCTAAGGCTTTCATGGTTTTACTGCCCTAAATTCCAAAGAATCGCCTCGATTTAGCAAACCTAGAACCAGATTAATCTGACTTTTGATTACTCGCGTTAAGGCGTTTTTAGAAAACTTGGTATTGAGCTTATAGCCGTAATCCACTCGCCCCGACACCTTATTATCTGAAACATCCTTCCGCCCGAAAATCGACGAAATGTTTGATATTAGATCATAAGGGTTCAATCCCTTTGAGCGAACGGATATCTTGACGAACCCCAACTCTTTAAGCATTGATATCAGTGCTTTTCGGGAGAGGAGTATGGGGTGTTCGGGGAAAGTGATGACGCTCCACTGCTCCCGCAATAAATATGCATTAACGCTTTGCGAATTTGGGGTAGTCCCATAAATCAACCCCCCACTTCTCAAGCGCTGCATAGCCTGTGCAAGCATTTGTTGCGGCTCTTGGACATGCTCGAGAGTTTCAATGATTGTCAATACATCAAATGGGCCAGGAAGGTCATTTGTATTTAAATCACCTAGGTGCACATTCCAGCCACATTGTTTTCCTTTTGTAACTGCATCAGAAGAATACTCAGTACCAGCACACTTCCATCCACTCGCTTGTGCAATTTGAAGTAGTGCACCAGCACCAAAACCGAAATCACAAATTATATTATTTGAAGTTCTATACTTTGAAAAATTCTCAAGAGTTTCATTTAAACTCAAGAGCGCAACATTTGGAACTTCCAAATTAGAAGTTGTATAGTAATTCTCATAATGTGCAAAAAGTTGTTCTTGACTTGCAATGGCTTCCGAAAAAAGAGTTTTACAGCTCTTGCATCTAGAGTAATTTCTCTTTAATTTCGAAATTGGCTTCCCATTTGAAAGACAAACTGGACAGTTCATAACAGAACCCAATCAATCAGCTCCATCAGGGAAGAAGTCCTTCTTTATTCAAACGCGCTAGTGAAGGAGCATTTTGATCTTTCAAAGAAACTATTGGATTATTTGTATTCCATTGGATGGCTAAATCTTCATCAAACGGATTAATTGCGTACTCGGCTTTTGGTGAAAAAGGTGTTGAGAGTAGGTAAGAAACTACAGAATCATCCTCAAGAGCGGCAAAGCCGTGGCCAAGACCCGCTCCAATTAAAACGGCTTTACCCTCTCCGGCACAAAGCTCAATATGTTCAACCCTTCGAAATGTTGGTGACTTTGGCCGGATATCTACCACTACGTCCAAAATTGCACCTTTTAAGCACGTTACCCATTTTGCTTGTCCTTCGGGATTTAGACTGTAATGTATCCCTCTCACAACGCCAGAACTACTAATAGAAATATTTGCTTGACTCACGAAAAAGTTGAATCCTGTTTTTTCGAGAAGCTCAGTTTGTTTAAACCATTCACGAAAAGATCCTCTGTTGTCAATATGGACTGGAAGCTCTGCAAGCCAAGCACCTTCAATACTTAGTGGTGTTATTTTCATGACTTAGACCTTCCAGTTTGACTGACGAGATAATCATTGGAAGAGAATAGGCTAAAGCATTTTTCCAATTTTGCATTGGAGAAACACTTGTTCCATTCCAGGCGTTATGGCCCAAGACTGAATATGGGGGTCTCTTTGCAGGTCTTTGTAGCTCCAAGGAAGAAATTGGAGTTACACGATTCGTGTCAGCACCAACTAGCTTGAATATTTCACGGGAAAAATCAAACCAGGAAACCTGTCCACTATTTGTTGCGTGGTAAACCCCAAAAGGTAATTTAGAAACTACCAAATCAACGATTTGCTTAGCCAAATCCCCAGCAAATGTGGGTTGTCCTACTTGGTCATTTACCACCCGAACTTCTCGGTGATCCAACAGTGCCAGTTTTATCATTGTTTTTGCAAAATTCTTACGATTGGCTGAATAGAGCCAAGCAGTACGAACTATATAAGTCCGTTCACGATATTCATTACCTACAAGGAATTCGCCCTGACTTTTTGATGATCCGTAAACACTTATTGGGTTATGCGGGGAATATTCATCCCTAGGTTCAATGCTTGCTCCAGAAAATACGAAGTCTGTTGATATTTGAACAAAAATTGCATTCAAATCTTTTGCTGCAACCGCTAAGTTAAGGGCACCTTGAGAATTAACTTCGAATGCCCGTACTTGATGGGTTTCCGCACCGTCGACATCAGTCCACGCCGCTGCATTTATGATTACCTCGGGTTTAAGTAATTGTATAAACTTATCAACAGCAAGCGAGTCTGAAATATCTAATTCTTTAGAGTTGACCGAATTGTGGCTTATCCGACGCCCATTTAGCTCATTACTGAGTGCCAGGCCCAACTGACCTGTCCCGCCGACAATTAACCAATTCATTTAACTAAGAACGGCTCTTGAGTGGTTTCCACCACTCTATATTCTCTTTGTACCAATCAATAGTTTCGCGCAAACCGTCATTGAAATCAACATTAGGCTTATATGCAAGTTCGGTTTCAATTTTCGTCCAATCAACACTATAACGAAAGTCATGGCCTTTTCTGTCAGCAACATATTCTATTTGCGTGGGCGAATAACCCATAATTTCCAAAATCTTTTGGGTAATTTCTAGATTGGAGAGCTCTGCACCTCCTCCAATATTGTAGACAGATCCGGTTGTTCCGGCGAACAAAACTTTAAGTAAAGCATTGCAGTGGTCATCGACGTGGAGCCAATCTCGAATATTAAGTCCATTTCCATAAATTGGCAGCTTCTTGTTCTCTAAAAGATTCGTTATAAACAACGGAATCAACTTCTCAGGGTGGTGATTAGGCCCGTAATTATTACTGCAGCGAGTCACGACAACATCCAAGCCATGTGTTTTGTTGTAAGACCTAACAAGCAATTCAGCGCTTGCTTTACTTGCAGAATATGGAGAATTTGGTAAGAGTGGCTCAGTTTCGCTCCACGATCCCGATTCAATTGATCCATAAACTTCATCTGTGGAAATTTGAAGAAATCTAACGTCTTTGGCAGAATCCTTTATGGCATCTAGCATTACTTGCACACCAAAAATGTTGGTCGTTATAAAATCTGCTGCACTTGCAATTGACCGATCTACATGTGACTCTGCGGCAAAATTTATTACTGCATCAACTCTTGAAATTAATTTCGAAATCAAGGCGCTGTCACAAATATCGCCTTTTATAAACTCAAAACTACTTGTGGGAAGCTGATCGAAATTTTTGAGTGTGCCGGCATAAGTAAGCTTATCCAAAACGATTATCGACTCAATTTTAGTTTGCTCACCGTTTACTATTTTCCTAACAAAATTAGAACCAATAAATCCTGCTCCGCCCGTGACCAGTATTTTCACCTAAACTACCTCTGTCCTATTCTCATAAATTGGCTTTTATGAAGTAGTCTTGTTGCCATGAAGGGAATCATACTGGCAGGTGGAACAGGTTCTCGGCTTTGGCCAACCACAATCGCAGTTAGCAAACAATTAATCCCCGTTTACGATAAACCATTGATTTATTATCCACTCTCAACCTTAATGCTTGCGGGAATTAAGGAAATTCTCATAATCACAACTCCTGAAGACAGGGGACAATTCAAGAGACTGCTAGGGGATGGGAGTGCATTCGGTATTGAATTGAGTTATGCAACTCAGGAGAAACCAGATGGATTGGCTCAAGCATTCCTTATAGGTGAAGACTTTATCAAGGATAAAAATGTTGCATTGATACTAGGTGACAATGTCTTTCACGGTGCTGGCTTGGGGCGTCAGTTAAAAGAGTTCGATAATCCCAGTGGTGCCGTTATTTTCGGCTACGAAGTTAAGGACCCACAAAAATATGGAGTCGCCGAAGTTGATTTCCTTGGAAATGTTGTATCTATTGAGGAAAAACCTCTCAGCCCTAAATCATCTCTGGCAATACCAGGATTATATTTCTTTGATAAATCGGTAACTGAGCGAGCTAAGACTGTCAAAAAAAGTAAACGGGGGGAGCTTGAAATAACAAGTGTTCTAGATTCCTACCTTCAGAGCAAAAAATTATCGCTAGTTAAAATTCAAAGGGGGACTTCTTGGATGGACTGCGGAACTGTGAAGAGCCTGAACGATGCATCCAACTACATTAGGGCAATAGAAGATCGTCAAAACCACAAAGTGGCATGCATAGAAGAAATTGCTCTAAATCAGGGTTGGATTGCAGAATCGCAATTAATTGATCGTATTTCTGTGCTTGGTAAGAACGAATATAGTGAATATTTGGAAAGATTAATTAAGTAGATGCAATTCAGAAATTCTTATCCCAAAATCGGCTACGTTCCCTATACAAGCAACTTAAGTCATCCCGCTGACAGGAGGAGACTGGCTGCTTGGGCGAAATACTGTCAAAACTCTCTAAACACTGAACATCCAGAAAAATCTGATGTAACAGTACTATCAAATGCAGCGAATTTTGGTAAGTGGATGAAGAAGTGTGAGGGTAAAATCATACTTGATTTAGTTGATGGTTATCTGGGTGAGCAACCGAGCTTTACTAAGGATTTTTTTCGAAACTGTTTACGTAGCTTTAACGGTACAAGTAGTTTACGTTGGATTACTTATACGAGGCATCTTAAGTATGCATGTGTGAGAGCAGATGCAATAGTAGTTACATCGCAAGAGCAACTAGAAAGCATTAGTCATCTTAATCAAAGTATAAGAATAATCCCAGATATCCATCTTGAATTCGAAAATAAAATTAAGAATGCTAAAACAAGTGTTAAAGATAACACTAGCGAGAGCGAAAATATCTCAATACTTTGGGAGGGATTCGGGTACACACTAAAGAATCTCAAATCAATTGCAAAACCACTTGATAATTTTTTAAATGAAAATAAGGTAACACTTTTCCTAGTTACTAATATAAGTTTTCCTAGATGGGGCGGATTTCTTGGAAAAATTGTCACTAGCGACTTGGTTAATTCTTGGTTTCCTAAATCGGCAAAGCAAGTCCGGATAATTCCATGGTCAATTGATAATTTGGTTAAGTGTGCAAGTGAATCAAAATTTGCAATTATCCCCATTAATTTGACCGATAAATTTGCATCGTTGAAGTCAGAAAATAAGTTAATCTCAATGTGGAGATTAGGTCTAGTGACTTTCTTCTCCCCTATTCCATCGTATTCGAGAGTTGCATCTAAGGCAGGGCTTGCGGAACTCTGTCTTGCTGATAATCAGTGGGAAGAAAAACTCAAATTGGCCTTGAGGGAAGCAATCGACTTTCGTGAATTACAGAATCGTGCATCTCATTTCTTAGAAGTGGAGTATTCTTTTGAAGGTTTATTGAGCAAATGGGATCTCCTGCTTAAGGAAATTGCGTCTCGTGACTGAGAATTCGTACGACATAACATATTTAACAGTAGATTCGATCTCTGAAGGTGTTGGATCAAGCCAAATAGTCCCGCTGCTAAATGGAATTTCTCAAAATGGGTTAAAGATAAAATTAATTAGTTTTGAAAAATCTCAACCTGATGTGGCAAGCCAAGAAAAAATTGTATCTCTAGGTATTGATTGGACATTTTTTGATTTTGCTAAAAGTGGTCCGTTGGGTGGGCTCCAAAGGGTTATAAAATTAGCCAAAAGTGTTCCCCCGACTTCTATTATTCATGGCCGAAGCGAATTAGCATCTATGGCGGGAATTATGTCGGGAAAAGCGCCGGTGCTATGGGATGCTAGAAGTTTGTGGAATGAACAGAGGGCATTTTTGGCGCAAAATGCTTTAGAGAGATATGTATATATGAGACTTAAAATAGTTGAAGATTTTTGTAGTATGAATGCGGAAGGATTATCTACTCTTAGCCATTCGGTCGTACCTATATTAGAAGCTCGGCACAGAAGATTGCCTTCAAATAGAATTGTAGTACCAACAAACGTAGACTTAGAGCGCTTTTCGTTTTCAAGTCATTTTCCTCCAACAATTCGAGCGCTTTTTTCAGGAACCTATAACGGGTATTACGACCTTAAACTGAGCAAGAGTTTCTTAGATCAACTTCGTAGTTTGATCTCTCTAGATGTTCATTGGGCGCGGCCAGAAGAATCAAAGTCAATTTTGCTGAATGCGGGAGAGGAACATGTATTCACTTCCCGGCAATATGAAATGGCGAGGGTTATACCCGAATACAGTTTTGGAATCTCAATATGCAAACTAGATTCTGGCCCTTCTTTAAGTGCTGCAATGCCCACAAAAGTGGCAGAATTTTTAGCAAGCGGCCGGCCAATCGTGATAAATGAGGGACTAGGAGACTTACCTAGTATTATTAGAGAATTTAATGTGGGGGTGGTTGTGGATAATTCACCAGATAGCATGAAACATGGGGCGAATAAAATGATTGAGTTACTGAATGATACCTCTACGCCGCACCGATGCAGAGCAGCTGCTGAAAAATACTTTAATTTAGAAGAAGGAGTTAAGAAATATCTAGAGATGTATTCAGTATTAGGTAGTTAATTAAAATATTAGTTATAGACCCATCAATTTCGCCTGGTTATCAAAATTACTTGAGCCAATTCTGACTTCTTCAAAGTTTCCTTGAGCAACAATTTTTCCATTTTCAAGATAAAAAATCATGTCAGCATTTTTAATTGTTGATAATCTGTGGGCAATTACAACGATTGTCATGGTTCCCTTAAGGCTCAAAATTGAATTTGTAATCGAGAGCTCAGTTTCAGCATCAAGAGAGCTTGTTGCCTCATCCAAAATCAACAGTTTAGGTCTTGTGAACATCGCTCTTGCGATTCCAAGTCGCTGTCGCTGCCCACCACTTAAAGTTGCTCCACGCTCCCCAACAATAAGATCTAAACCGTAGTCGTCCTCTACAAGACCTCCCAACTGCGCAGTGCGTAAAGGCTCCAAAATTTCTTCATCAGAAAAATCTTCGACCCCGAACCCCATTGCGACATTCGATCTAAGTGACCCACTGTGTATGAATACATCCTGGGGCACATAAGCAATTGCACCTGGCCAACGGGATAGCGTTTCTTTAGGAACTGAGTTTGAAATAATAACTTCACCTTGGCTTGGTTCAAGTATTCCCAATAAAACATCGACCAACGTTGATTTTCCGGCTCCAGATGTGCCGACGAATGCAACAAAACTTCCTACACTTATATCCAGATCAATGTTTGCTAGAGCGTCGGAGTCTGCACTCGGATATCTAAAAGAAACTCCATTACATTCTATTTTTGGTATAAACCCATCGTGTATAAAACTATTTTTAACCGCCGAGGTTACGTTGTTGCGATTCATTGGAACAATTGTGTTCAGTAATTGCATAGTGGGTTCACCGGCAATTAAACCTTGCCTAATTTGAATCAGCCCCTGCTGAACTCGCAGCAAGGCGGGAGCCAATCGACTTCCAGTTGCCAGAAAAATTGTTAATGTTGTAACTGCATGCATCGCATCAAAAAGAACGAATTGAAATACTGCGATTCCCAATGCGCCTAATAACACTGTTGATTCAATAACATACTTACTTACATAAGGCATAAAGTTCATATCAGCGGTTTTGTCAGCCAGGTTAAGTCTATTATTTCTGAAATCTGCAACGTAATAATCTTGTCGATTTCTCACAATTACCTCCCTAAAAGAGGTCAAAATCTCAACAAGTTTTTCTGCTCCCGCAATTCGTAATCGAGTGCTTTCTCTTCCTACTATTTTTGATCTTATGTGCATTATTCTGTAGAGGAGAAGGCTGGTCGAACCAAAGATTAAGACAGTCCCAATAGCCGTAGTTGTATCATAGATACCTAATCCCATGAGAAGAATTACTAGTAATGAAACATCCGCAAGAAGAACAGCTGCCATCCCAATAACGTTGATGATGATTGAATCAACTCCAACAGTAATCATGTAAACTGTCTCTTGAGTTGTATGTTTATTAACAAAGAGAATGTTTTGACTTAATAAATCTTTTGTTAGTTTAGAAGATATCTCTGCAGAACGTCTGCTCATAAAAACAAGAATTCTTCGTGTTACAAGAATCGATGCGATAGTCTTTGAAATTAATATCAATGAGGCGGTTACAGCCAATATGAGAGATTGCTGTTGAAAATTCATAGTGCTGAGATTTAGTCCTGAAAGTATGTGAGTGATTCCACCGCTTGGTGCAGCCCCACGGATACCCGTAACAGATAATGCACCTAGCAAACCCATTACCGCTACCCCTAGTAGGTCTAGGAATGAAAGTGAAATTTGAAGAATAGAAATTAACACTAATTTTCGTAGATCTGCTGAATTGAGTAGTCCGAAGGCTTGAACCACTCTATTCTCAGCCATAACCCGCTTTAATCGTGACATTGAGGTGACCATAATTTGAAGAGTATAACAATTCTTTAATCTATTTGAGGCGATGATACTCGTTTTTACGATTAAACTTCTCTATAGAGATTACCTCTAGGATACCTGGCCTAGTCTGTTTTAGAAACCCGATTAGCAGTTCATACTTGAATTATCAATTTAATTTAGTTCATGTGTGACTTGATGTGTTTGGTGAAATAATCTATGGACTTTTCTAATCCCTCCTGTCTAGATATTTTAGGATCCCAATCAAGTAGTGTTTTAGCTAAGGTAATATCCGGTTCCCTTTGCAGTGGATCATCTTTTGGTAAAGGCTTAAAAACAACTTTGCTATTGGACTTTGTCTTACTCTTAATCTCATTTGCGAGCTCAAGCATTGAAATTGGCTCTGGGTTACCTAAATTCAGCGGCCCTGTGATGCCATCGGTAAAAAAGAATTTAATGAGGCCGTCAACTAAATCGTCTACATAACATAAAGACCTCGTTTGTGTGCCATCTCCATAAACTGTAATCTCTTTTTCTTTCAGTGCTTGTATTATGAAATTACTCACGACTCGTCCATCATCTAAAGCCATCTGGGGCCCGTAAGTATTAAAAATGCGTGCTACTCGGATATCCACGTGAAATTGTCGATGGTAGTCAAAAAATAGAGTTTCAGCGGCTCTCTTAC
>Ga0075458_10000756_pt1 | contig 10574 bp, 14 predicted proteins | sample DEB3_08_DNA_FD_77576 | JGI IMG/M metagenome (GOLD analysis project Ga0075458, IMG submission 77576) | Aqueous microbial communities from the Delaware River and Bay under freshwater to marine salinity gradient to study organic matter... | ecosystem: Environmental > Aquatic > Marine > Coastal ... | reverse complement strand
CAGGACCGAGACACCTTCGTAGAGCGTAACCGTATTAGCCAGGCCACCAAAAGGGGCGTCTGTCTAGCTACCAGGTACGAATCAGGCGAAGACGGCCGCTGGATAACCTTTGCCCCCAACCATTCCTGTATTCAGGTCCGAGACATACCGAACCCTCACAAAAACGGCCGCATACCGTTTGTTATAAAGTACTCCCAACCCCTATTTGACTCCTTTTACGGGTTGGGAGACTTCCAGAGGGCCAAGTCCCTGCAGTTCGCTCGCGATGGTCTGACCAACTTCTACTTCAAGGGCATCAAGATGAATCTTATCCCACCAATCGTAGCCAACGCCAACGGTGTCCTAAAACACACCCTAGACTACCGAGAAGGCGCTGTGATGCTCGAAACCCTACCAAACTCCATCAGACGCCTAGAAACCTCCACAGCAGGCCTACAAACCTACAAAGACTCAATGTCCAACCTTACTGGCTCGCTGCTGTCTCTCTACGGCACCCAGAACGCCTCCCTGCCTGGCGCAGAGGCTCTTAACCCATCCCAGGGCAAGACTCCCGCTGCAATAGATATGTTCTCCGAGAAAGAGGCTACTAGGGACGGAGCCGAAAGACGGCACCTAGAAGCTGCTATTGAGAAACTTACCGACGGGTTCTTCTCGCTCGTCGCTAATATCGGCACTGAAGACGTCCCCGTCAACCTATTCTCCGAAGACATCAAGGATATTGCTAAGGCAGGACTAAGCGATGTAATCGGCCTATTCGACGGCCTTACATTCCAACCCGACGGCACAATGACCGCTGGTACTCTTAAGATAAAGCCAGGCTCACTAAAGGGCATAGAGTACCGCTTCAGTATCACTGCCAACTCTACCGCCAAAGTCAGCAAAGAAAAGCAGCTCCAGTCAGTAGAACGACTTCTAGACAACATTGGTAAATTCCAGAATATTATTAAGGACGACCCCCGCATTGAAATCAACTTCCCAGCCATGCTAGACGCCCTAGAAGAGCTTAGCGACATAAAGGGCGCCTCCGAGTTCGTTACAGTAAAACCAGGCCCAGACCCCCGAGAAGCAGAACTCGAGAAGATGAACATGGAACTCCAGCAAAAAGTTATGGATATGGAGATGGCCCAACAGAAACACGGCCTAGAGATGCAAAAGATGGAGAAGGGCATGCAGATAGAAGCCCAGAAACAGGCTATGGGCCTAGCCCAACAGCAACAGTCGATGGACCAGTCGCAAGCTAAGTTCCAGCAGTCACAACAGCCCCAAAGCTCCTCCATCGGCGGACGATTATTTAGAGACCCAGAAGTCAGTGCAGTTGCTTCAGACTTCCTAAATATGTAAAATAACTCCAAAAGGAGAACACAATGAGCGAATATGGAATTGTCGGAGACGCCAACGTTACCGACCTACCCGAAACAAGCGTAGACAACGAGCAGTTAGTAGAAGAAAAGAAAATGGCTAAGTACAGCAAGACTGCTGAATTTAAGCGAATTAAGGACTATATGGAAGCCAGGATAGAATTCTGGAAGCTCCGCCAACCCAACGGCACCCCAATGGTCGCCAAGCAGGTAACCCAGGATATGGTCAATGACTGGGTAGTCGCCAACCACATCATCGCCGAATTCCAGGCCTTTCTTAGCGAGTTTGAAAATGCTGCTAAGGCCGTAGAAGATGTTCAGCGATAGTTATCTAAAGTGGTTCGATAAGCACGGCAAGCCCCGTCCTGCTCATAGTGAGCACGTCCGCGAAGAGGATATTCAGCGGAATATGGTTAAACTAATCCCCCATACCTGGAAACAGGAAGGTAACAGGCTGATAGGCTATGTTGATGGTGGTACTAAGATTTCACAAACCATCCCAACTAACTATCTCCTTATTGGAACAGACGACAAAGGACTTCCAATTTTTAAAAAGCTGTGATATAAGTATCTGTAGCGCCGCCCGGCTTATACGAGGGCAGTAAACAAAAAGACGCCTCCCGGTCATAATCGAGGGATGAAAGGAATTAAGATGGCAGACGACCAACCAATAGACCAAGAACAGGTCCAACAACCAGAAACTAATCTAGAGGAGGTCCCGCAGCCTGAAGTTCCGCAACCAGAGCCCGAGGCCCCAGAAGAGCAACCCGCCGCTCCAGAAGCTCCCGCAGAAGAGTCGGAACCAGAGCCAGAAGAAGCTCCCGCCCCTTCCAGACGAGAACAACTAAGAGTCCAGCAGTTACTCAAAAAATATGGACAGCCAAAGGAAGCACCTTTACAAGCGAATGGTCCCAACTTCCGAGACCAGATAAATGCGGACGAAGAGGTCTACAAGACCTTGGAAGAATCCACAACTGAATACGGAAGACAGCAATACAGCCAGGGGCTAGAACAAGCGAAGTATTACAAGTGGGAGACCCTACTTCAGGTAGACGACCCGCAAGTAAGAACCAAATACGCACAGCTTGACCCCAGTGATAAGGAGAAATTTCACCCTGCACTGGCCGATGCTATGAATCAAAAGTATTTGCGCTTCGTGGGTTACAACCCAGGGGACCCCGAAAGGGGAATCGCACCTACGGTACAGCGACCAGACATCCGATACCTAGACTTTGTGGAAGCAGAGTTTGAGTTCGCCGATGAACTAGCAGCCGAACGGCAAGAGAGGACCACTAAGAACATCGCTCAACAGGCCGCCCAGACGGGCTTACGCCCAGACGGTTCACAGGCCAAAAGCCTTAATTTAAATAAGGCACCACAAGATATGACCGAAGAAGAGTTAAACGCCGTAATAAGTCAGTCTCTACCGAGAGACGCTCGCGGAAGATTCATATCACACCAGTAAATTAAAAACTTAAAAAAAGAGGACAAAAATGGCAGCTCCAACATTAAACACTAATGTTACCCTGTCCATTGCCCAAACAGCCCAATATGTCCAAGAGCTCTGGACTCGTGAAGTTCAACAGCCCTTCGACAAGAAATTGCAAGCTGCAAAATTGGTCAAGGACCGAAGTGGCCTAGCTAAAGATGGTGGCGACCTAATTCGCGTACCATTCACCGCTAATGTCGACGCCCGACAAAAAGCCGCTTCAACAAATATTACCTATGATTCACCAGACGGTACCGCGATTCAACACAATATTGACAAGCACTACTACGTTGCTACTCATATTGAAGACATCGCAAAGGTACAATCTAACTACGACCTAAAGGCCGCTTTCCAAGAAAGACTGGTCGAGGGTCTAGCCCGACAGATTGATACCCACTTAATGGCCCTATACGCCTCGGCTGGCTCCACTGTTTCAGGTGGCGCTACTGTCGATGACGCTGATATATTGGGTGTTGTACTTGACTTCGACGAAGCCAATACTCCACAAAGCCTGCGCCGTGGCATCATAGGCCACAACACCAAATCTGACCTACTTGCTATTAACAAGTACGTCGCCTACGACCAAACAGGTAAAACTGGTAAGGCTGTAGACGGCACTGACGGTTTGGTTGGCTCATTGTACGGTATCGACATTTACCACTCTGGTAACGTTCCTACCAACACAACTGGCCGCAACCTGTTCTTCCACCGAGACGCAATCGTACTTATTCAACAGCTTCGACCGAAGTTCGAGATGGAGTACAGTGTTGACTCTCTTGGAACCAAGACAGTATTACACGCTATCTATGGCGTAGGTGTAGAGCGAGCTAGCTCGGTTATCGAGTTAACCCGTACCACTGCTCCTTAATCCATAAAGCAGTAACATTAATGGGCTTGACTATCAGGCCCATTTTTGTTTTCATTAAAAAAGGAAAACAACAATGCGAAAAGCCAATGTGGACTCCTCTGAAATAGAGCAGGCGGAGAAATACGAGTACAATCGACAGGCCAAAAGAAACAAAGCTTTTGGCCTTATGGATATACGGGATAGGGGCTGGGCCAAAATCCCCACCAAGAATGGTGTAGAGACAGTAATGCTCTGGCACAGTGCCGCTGACCTAGAAGAACTTGTACCCCGCCGTCACATCCCAGAAGATATGTTCGCCCTAGAAGTAGGCGGCAAGTTCGTACTTTTTAACGTAGAGGAATTCAAACAGTGGCTACGCTGGGCGTAATCGGTAAGGGCTGGGTGGGACGCTCTATGGTAGAGATGTTCCCCGAGGCAGAGGTTTACGATAAGCACCTGCAGATAGGCTCAATGGCCCTTATCAACCAGTGCGACATAGCCTTCGTCTGTGTCCCAACCCCCAATAAAGAAGACGGTTCTCTCGACACGACCATCGTGGAAGAGGTAGTGTCCGAGTGTGAGTCCGACCTTATAGTCATCCGCTCCACCTGCCAGCCAGGTACAGCCGACAGGCTTAAGAGAGAGCTGGGCAAGAGAATAGTGAGCCAACCAGAATATCTAGGAGAAAGCGTGGCTCACCCACTGCTAGACCAGGGAGAGCGACCATTTATGATACTGGGGGGAGAGAAGGAAGATAACCGAAAAGTAATCGAGGCTTACCAAGGAGTTTATAATGCTAATATCAATATCCGACAGGTTACTAACCTGGAAGCTGAAGTCATCAAGCTTTCCGAAAACAGGGCCATTGCCCACAAGGTCGCGCAGTGTCAGGAGTTATATGACGCCTGCGAGGCCGCTGGGGTCGACTACTATACTGTCAGAGACGCCGTCTATGGAGATGACCCACGATTTAACCTATGGTTCAGCTTCGTTTATCCAGAAAACAGGGGCATGGACAGTAAGTGTATACCCAAGGACGTGATGGCCTGGGCCGCCTGGGCTGAATCAGTTGGCTATGAACCAAAAGTAACTAATGCCATATTGGCTAAGAACCGAGAATGGATAAAGTTCAATGAGACAAATTGATATAAGTACTAAGAAGTATCCCAACACCTTTACGCTAGTAGATGATGACCTTTTTGACTATTTAAGCCAATGGAAGTGGCGAAGAAATACTTTTGGTCATGTGGTTAGGGGTAACGGAAGCAAAATAATGATGCACAGAGTAGTAAATCTGACCCCTGATGGTCTATTTACTGACCATATTGACCGCAATCCGTTGAATAATCAGCGAGTTAATCTGCGCTCCTGCACTAATGCGCAAAACCAGTGGAATACTCCACACACGGGAGTCGGCTGGCACAAACATAATGTCCGCTGGAGAGCTAGAATTAAAGTCAATGGCAAAAACATATCATTGGGTTACTTCAAAGCTAAAAGCGATGCGCTAGAGGCATACAGAATAGCTAAAATCAAACTTCATAAGGAGTGGGTAGGTGCTGTCGATAATAATCCCAAGTAGGGACCCAAGGTTCCTCCAAAAGACCGTAGACGACCTCCTAGCCAAGGCCGAAGGTGAAGTTGAGATAATTATCGTCCTAGACGGCTACTGGCCCAACCCGATGATTAAAAATGACCCTAGGGTTATCGTTGTTCACCAGGGTACCGTACACAATCACAAGGGTATGCGAGACGGCATCAACGCTGGTGTCCGCCTAGCCCGCGGTAAGTACATTATGAAGATAGACGAACACTGTATGATGGACCAGGGCTACGACCTCAAGCTGATAGACGACTGCGAAGACAACTGGGTAGTTATCCCTCGACGCTACCGCCTAGACCCCGATAAATGGGAGATTATCCACGACGGACGCCCCCCAATCGACTATATGTACATCGAGTACCCATACCTTAAACCACTGGATATTACCCAGGGACTACACGGCAACGAGTGGAAACAACGCTACCACGACCGCAAGGATATAGAGATAGACGACACACCCACTACCCAGGGCTCCTGCTACTTTATGGCTAAGTCCTGGTGGGAAAAGATGGGTGAGATGGAGTCCGAGAACTATGGCACCTTCACCCACGAAGCCCAGGAGATTACTCTTAAGACTTGGCTAATGGGTGGGAGAGTAGTGGTAAATAAGAAAACCTGGTACGCCCATCTGCATAAGGGGAGGAAATATGGTACGGGCTATGGCTTCTCCACCGCCCAGTGGAAACGCCACTCCGAATCAATGGAAAAGGGCCGTCTGTACTGCATAAACTACTGGCTGTACACAACAGATTATCAGTATGACTGGGACTGGTTTATCCAGAAGTTCCCAGATATGCCTGGGTGGTCGCCCGACTGGAAGGAGCGGTGCGAGAAGGACAGGCTGCACGATTACTCAACACTAAATTATAAGGACAGCGAATGGCTGGAAGGACTAAGAAAATGATAGATAGCAGAATTAAATTAGCAGAACACTTTAGGGACTTAGGATTTAAGAAGGGTGCCGAAATAGGGGTATGCACAGGACGGTACTCCCGCATACTACTAGAAACCATACCAGACCTACAGCTCCTTGGAGTTGACCCATATCGACCGTACGCTGGCTACACCGACTTCAGGCGGGTTGGCACCCACAACAAGAACCTAGAGCTAGCCCGTGAGGCTACTGGAGGGTTTCCAGGCTACAGCCTAATGCTAGCCTTTGGGCACGAAGCCGCACAATGGATACCAGACGGCTCCCTGGACTTTGTATTCATCGACGGCAACCACCAGTACCCCGATGTTAAGCAAGACATAGAAGACTGGGCTCCCAAGGTCCGCGTTGGTGGAATAGTATCAGGGCACGACTACTACAACTTCAAATCAGGTAGAGGCGGAGTAGTCCAAGCCGTAGACGAATACGCCGAAAAACACGGCTTCCGAGTAAACTCAACTGGCTGGACCAAGGGTGCCCACCACGACGACAAACAGCCCGATTGGTACTGGGTCCAGTAATGTCTTTGTGGAAGGGCGAGAATGCCAACTACTACACAATACACAGATGGATGCGAGATAAGTTTGGTACTCCAAAAATATGTGAGTTTGAAGACGATACTTGTAATGGTCGTTTTGAATGGGCTAATAAGAGCCAGAACTATAGCCGAAGGCGCGATGATTGGATGAGATTATGCCGCTCTCATCACCAGAGATTTGATGGTCGACAGCGTGGAGCTAACGGGCAGTTTATTAAACAGGGTAGTATAAGGGGTAGATATGCTAATACTTAGAATGTGGTGGATAATACTGTGATTGTAGGCTCTGGAGATATTGCCTCCGTACTACACGATAGGGACGACCGTCTCTTCTTTGCATCTGGAGTTAGTAACTCGCAGGAGACCAGGGAGTCAGAGTTCGAAAGGGAGAAAGCCCTGCTAGCAGAACAAGACCCCAGTATGCACATAGTTTACTTCTCTACCCTATCGGTATTTTACGGGATGTCCAGATATGTAGACCACAAGAGAGAGATGGAAGATATCATCCAGACCCGCCCGCACAACACCATAGTTAGAATCGGCAACATAACCTGGGGCAACAACCCGCACACCCTTATTAACTACCTAAAAGCCCACCCAGAAGCCGAAATAAGAGACGAATACCGCTATGTAATTGACGAAGAAGAGTTTAACCACTGGGTGGATATGATACCCTACCGCAACTGTGAGATGAACATCACTGGTAGGCGGATGAAGGTACAAGAGATTTACGACGAAATACAGGCGGGTAAGCTATGAAGCCAAGTGTAGCCATCCTCACCTGCGTACTCGGTGGTTTCGATAAGCTAGTTGACCCAGTAGAGCAGAATATACCCGTAGACTTCCACCGCTGGACCGACGACAACTTCCCGCCGATTATGGGCCTTACCCCGCGGCTACAGTACCGTATACCCAAACTTTACGGCTGGGAGATGTTTCCTGGATACGAGTACTACATTTGGCTGGACGGTGCCTGCTCCTTCTTGCGGCCAGATTGTGCGACATGGTATTTAGAGCAACTAGATGATAATGACATAGCCTTTTTCAAGCACCCAACACGCCGAAGTGCCCGACAGGAGGTTGAGCACATTGAGGAGCACCTTCGCCTGGGTAAACCCTACATCTCCGCCCGCTATGTCAATGGGCTCCACCGAGAGCAGTACGAGGAGATGATGAAGGACCCCAACTTCCGTGATAACAAGCTTTGGGCCTCCACTACTTTTATCTATAGAAACACACCAAAAATGCAGGAGTTTATGAAAGATTGGTGGTATCATCAGAGCAGGTACTTTACCTGCGACCAGGTGGTCATTCCCTATCTGGTACACAAACACAAACTAAGCGTCAAAACCTTTGACGAACCACTCTATAAATCAGGCTATATTAGCCTAGTGAGTAGCCACAAATGAGCCGAATAGCAATAGTAGTCCCCACCATAGAGTCCCGCCAAGAGGTGTATGACAAGTTCATAGACGGATGGCAGCCTCTCTTCGACAAACACCAAGTTCACTTTATTAAAGTGATAGACGGAGAGAACCCGACAGTGAACGGCCTTTCAACGAAGGAGGTAATGGGTAAATATGACAAGGCGCTATCGAACTTCAATGCTGGTATTCGTAATCTTGGCTTTGCTTACATTGCTAAGACACTACCAGACGTCGAATACATTATTACGCTAGACGACGATGTGCTACCCATTGGCGACCCTATAGCCGACCACGTCAACGCCCTCAACCAGAAGGTCCCAATAAGCTGGATTTCCACGGCCGTAGACCAGTATATGAGGGGTTTCCCCTATATGATAAGAGACGAGGCAGAGGTTGTAGTGTCCCACGGCGTGTGGGAAGGGGTAGCCGACTGGGACTCCCCAACACAACTAGTACTGGGTTCGCACCGACCAGTGGAGTTCTACCGTGGACCCATCCCCAAAGGAGTCTATTACCCAATGTGTTCCATGAACCTAGCCTTTAAACGCAAGGCTCTACCCTTCCTATACCACGCCCCCTGGGCACTAGGCGTTAACCGCTTTGACGACATCCTTACTGGGGTAGAGGCCAAGCGTGAACTGGACAAGCGAGGTTGGGCCGCAGTATCAGGATATGCCAGGGTGCACCACGAGAGGGCCAGCAACGTCTACACCAACCTCCGCAACGAAGCCCCTGGTATGGAGCTCAACGAATACTTCTGGCAGGGTAACGAGGACCATCCGTACTTTAAGATTTATAGAGAGAAATACGCGTTATGGCAGGACTTCTTAGCGACCTTACAATAATCTACATCACCGCTAACCACATTAGCGACTTCTTCGCCGCTAATACCCGCAGGGTGCTAGTAGACGCCGCCCTAGACCTACCCATCATATCTGTGTCGCACAAACCTATGAACTTTGGTAAGAACATTTGCTTTGGAGATAATGGCCGCTCACAGGCCAACATTTACCGCCAGGTACTTATCGGCGCTCGTGAGGCTAAAACCAAGTATGTAGCCATAGCCGAAGACGATGTGCTATACCACGAGAACCACTTTAAGTTCCGTCCAAAAGACGGACACTGGGGATACAATATGAACGCCTGGTCCATCTTCACCTGGGGAGAGCCGATGCTTACCTACAAAACCCCAGGCGGTAGGAAGAACCTGAACGGCTTAATTTGTGAGCGTAAGATGTTAATAGACCACCTAGAGGAGAGGTTTAAGCTCCACCCAGATGACGACAAAATAGACATCAGAATATTCGGTGAGCCAGGCAAGTACGACAATCTCCTGGGTACTACTCCACACCCAGTGGAAAACTTCTACACCAACCCACCCAACATAGTATTCTCCCACCAGACCAACCTCCAGTTTGAGGGACTCGGTACCAGAAAAAGGGCTGGCGATGTACGCGCTACAGCTGTACCATATTGGGGAAGAGCTGAAGATTTAAGGAAACTTTACGAATGAAATTATCCATACTAATACCCGCCAGAAACGAAGAATGGCTAGCCCAGACGGTCAGCGACCTACTTGGTGCCACAGGAGAAGAAACGGAAATACTAGTGGGACTAGACGGAGCCTGGGCAGAACCAGGTATCACCGATGACCCCAGGGTCAAGATAGTCTATGTGTCCGAGTCCATCGGGCAGAGGGCTATGCAGAACAAGCTAGCCAGGATGTCCCGAGCTAAGTATGTAGCCAAGGTAGACGCCCACTGTGCCTTTGATAAAGACTTTGATAAGAAGATGTTTAAGGCCTTTGAAGAGGCTGGGGACGATGTAACTATGGTGCCAGTAATGCGCAACCTACACGTCTTCGACTGGAAGTGTATGAACTGTGGTATGCGCACCTACCAGGGGCCAAAGCCAGAGTACTGCCGTAACGAGATTTGTGAATCAGCCGTAGACGGTGGTGATGGACACGGCAAGCTAGGCCACCAAAAGAAGCTGGTCTGGAACCCCAAGACTAACCCACAATCGTCTGCTTACCGATTTAATAAGAACCTACAGTTTAAGTACTTCCCAGAGCTTAGGGCTCGCCTACCCAGGACTGGACTGCAGGAGACTATGAGCTTACAGGGTAGCTTCTTTATGTGTACTCGTGAGAAGTACTGGGAGCTAAACCTATGCGATGAATCCTGGGGCAGCTGGGGGCAGCAGGGCACTGAAGTAGCGCTAAAGACCTGGTTATCTGGCGGACGAGTACTATGTAATATGGACACCTGGTACGCTCACCTGTTCCGAACCCAAAAGGGCTTTAGCTTCCCTTATCCACACTCTGGGGCATCACAGCAACGAGCCCGCGAAATAAGCCAAGACATCTTCCTAAACAACAA
>Ga0075458_10000754_pt1 | contig 10596 bp, 11 predicted proteins | sample DEB3_08_DNA_FD_77576 | JGI IMG/M metagenome (GOLD analysis project Ga0075458, IMG submission 77576) | Aqueous microbial communities from the Delaware River and Bay under freshwater to marine salinity gradient to study organic matter... | ecosystem: Environmental > Aquatic > Marine > Coastal ... | reverse complement strand
GTGCCGGTCTGTGTGGGCAGTGTGGCGGTGTAACTGCTGGCGCTGTTGGGCGAGGCAATGGTGAATACACCAGCCCCGCTTGCGTTGCCTTGGATTGCGACTGAACTCATGGGTTCTCCTTAAACAATAGACCAAGTGGAGCCGGTAGGCACGGTCACGGTGATGCCGGTGGCTACAGTCACAGGCCCAAATGTGCCTGCGTTGTTGCCGCTAGTGATGCTGTAATCCACGGTGACTGTCTGGCCGTTCTCAATAAAGATTTGGTCAGCACCGCCACCTGTTGCACCGCCGCCCAGGGCACCCCAAGCAGACGCTCCGTAGCCCTCAAACTTGGCCGTGGTTGAATTGTAGCGAACCATGCCTGTAACGGCTGTGGGGCGCTGTGCGGTAGAGCCTACGTTCAGCTTGCTGGCACCGGTGCCTGTCAGCGTCAGGGTGCTGGCCGACAGCGTGGTGAACGCGCCGGTGTTGGGCGTGGTGCTGCCGATGGGCGGCGGAGATGCAAAGTTGCTCAGGTCAGCGGGCACCGTGATGTTGTCCACGGTGTACAGCAGCACATCCGTAGCATCCTTGACCACAAACTTGTAGCCGACCGTGCTGAGTAGCCAAATGTTTGCTTGGCCGTAAGAGTCTAGGATGATTGGGTTGGTGTTAGCCGTACCCGCGCCAAAGTCCGTGTAGGTGGCAATCGGCGTGGACGTACCTGCTTGGTAGGTGTAAATCTTCCCGCCGACCAGCGGAGCGCCGTCTGTGCCAAAGATTTGCTGCTTGGGGGATGGGGTAAGTTGTGCCATCGTTAGCCCTTGTCTTGTTTGTTGTCCAGCCGGTCAAAAATCTTACTCAGCAAATCTTTGACTTCTCTCATGTCGTCGCGGTAATCCTGCCGCGCAACGTAGAACAGCGGTAGTTTACTAAGGTCGGATTTCAATTCTTGCACCGCCGTCCACAGTTCGCGGGCAAACCATCCGGCCACAGCCAAAGTCGCGCCGAACAGGATGTTGATGAGTTGCTGTTCCATTATTGAGCATTCAATGCGTTTTGGTTTTCGGGAGCGAGAGCGTTTTGTACCGCGCCAATGTTGCGGACTTTTTCCGCGCTCACTTTTTGTGAGAACGGGTCAAACATTTTTTCGCCTTTCACTTGCCGGGCTTTTGCTTTCATCAGCGCGGTAGCAGCGGCTTGTGGGTCAAGCATTTCTGTGGCAATTTCAATAGCCATTTTTTCGTTCACACCACCTTTAAGACGGCGGACAATTTCATTCGCCAGCGTGGCGGCGCGGTTTAAGAAACTTGGAGACTGTAGCCCCGCCAACGCTTCCGAACCGACGTTGAGAAGATCAGGGCCAGCTTTAGCGCCTTTGCGGCCTTGGTATTCTGCTGTTGCAATTCTCGACAAATCATCTTTGATGCCGTCAATCACCGCCATCTGGTCTGGCGACATGATTTTGGCCAAGTTATCGTACAACGGCGCGCCCGTCGATGCTTTCTTGATGGTGGCAGGCGCGTTTTCCACAGCAGTAGCAAATCCTGACGCACGCAATTTGCCTGTTTCTTCGCCCAAAACCGGAACGAGTTTTCCTTCTAAAAATTGCCCAATCTGCATCTGATTGATAGGCTTGCTGCCCGCAGAGAACAGCGCCCGCGCCTGCCCGTATTCGGGCACTTTGTTCTCAAACCAGTTCATAAACTGACCGCGCGTATTGGAAATCGCGTTCACTTCATTTTTACCAATACCAAACGTAGCCGGGTCACGAATCAAGTCGTCAAACGCCAACTTCATAAAGTGCAAGCTAGAGCCAGGGTAGCTGGCCACTTGCGCGGGGGTAGTTGTGCTGCCTACTGGCAGACCGTTTGGCCCCAAGATAGGTGATGGCACCGTTTGCGCGGGTGCGTTTTGGCCAATTTGAAATGGCTGGCCTTTTTCTTCCGCAAGTTGTTTAGCCCGCGCCAATACCTTATCCATTGATGGCCGCGCCGTGAGCGCGGTAAACGCCGCATCAGCAGGGACAACAGCTTGGTCGGCGATTTTGTATAACGGGTCTGTTGCGCTAGTTCGCGCCGCTTCCGCAGCTTTGATGTCCGCTTCAGTTTTTCCGACGTCGCGTATAGCCGCAAGTTGTGCTTCTTTTTGCGCTGCTTCGCGGGCCAAATAATCGCTAGGCAGTTTTTCTGCTGCTTGCCTACCCAACGCTGCAAACCGCGTAGCGCCCGCAGGTATAGCGGCTTGTGCAGCCGTTGGGGCCGAACCGGCGACAAACTGAGGCGCGTTAAGCAGCGCGTTGATGATTTCGGGCGTGCGGCCTTCCGCAGCCGTTGTATACGCCTTGGATTTAGGGTCTAACGCGTTGAACACCGCCTTGCCGCCCGCACCAACGGCTTTAGAGCCTAAATTGACAGTGCCGACCACAGGTGTCATGGGATTGGTAACCGCCGCCGCTGTAGCCAATGCTTTAGATGCAGCGGGCGCAACGCGCGATGTGGCAGACGCACCGCCAGAAAATATCATGGACAAATCAGCCGCCGCGCCTACAGGATCAGTAGCCAGCGTGGCCTTAATTTTGTCCATGTCGCCGTATCTTTGCTTGTATTCACCGCCCACAGCATTTGCGGTTTTAATCGCACGTTGTTGAGCGTCTGGATTGACCTCAATTGCGTTGATGGCTGATTGCACGGCCTTGGGCATGGCGTTATAAAAACCGCCCGCAGCCAAGTCCGATATGCTGGTCAAAGTGTCAATCGGATGTACTAGACTTTGAGCAATTCCGCTTACAAATTTACCCGCACTTTCGGGCGCGTTAGCCAACGCTTCACCGCCTACATCACCCCAGCTTCGCCGCGCGGTAGGTATACCTTCATTAGCCGGACGTGCGGTAGATAGGTCAAAACCTGCTACAGGTTTGGCTGTAGATAGATCAAAGCCCGCCATCACGGCACCTCTTTGAAAGATTTACCATCGGGGCTGACGTATGCTTTTTTGCCCGCCGCATCGGTGTGCAGTACCCAATCAGCAGGCACGCCCGCCGGTCTGGTCGCAGCGGCGGGTTTTGTCGCCCGTGCGGGCACTGTAACTGCTTCGGTAGAAATGCCTGTCCCGACAATAGCCGACGCAGGGATTTCTTTGACACGCTTATTCCATGTGTTTGCGCTGGCTTCAGCCGCTTTGTGCGAAAGTTCAGCCAAATTACGCAACGTTTGCACGTTGTAGTCAATCGAGCCGCCAGCAACTTTTTCCAAGAACTGCAAGTCTTTGTCGGTAAATCCTTGGCCTGTCCCAAGGCCAGAACTTTTAACCATACCCAAAGTATTGCGGCCAAGATTGGAAATGAGCGTTTCTGTATTGGCTATTTTTTCATCATTGCTTGCGCCAGCGGCATTGAGAACGCGGGCGAGATTTAGCTTAACCGTAGCTGCGGGGCCAACAAACACATTGCCGTCACTCAAACTGGCTAACACGCGGTTCGCGTTAGCCGCCAAATCCGGCGCTTTGGTAGCCGCGTCGTATTTCGCTGCGTCTTGGTCTGCAATCTTGCCGCCAAATGCCGTGCCGTATGATTTCTCGGCGTTTTGAGTCAAGTTAATCTGTGTAGGCGGTGCATGAGTAGCGTGCGTAGTTAACCACTGTTGCCTTAGTTTTTCTTTCCCCGCAGGGGTCAAAGCAGACGCATTTAGCGACCGTTCAAAGTCGCTAACAGCTACTGGCGCAATATGCACCAAAGCGGCGATACGCGCCGTTGCAGCGTCTTTTTGACCCTGGCTTGCGTTTGGATTGTCTATGACTTCGTACAGCTTCAATGTTTCCGGGCGATGATCTTGCAACTGAGTCATAGCGGCAATCTTGGCGTCTATTTGAGCCGCCGCCGTTGTATTGCCCGCCGCAACAGCAGCAGCTTTTTCGTTTTGCAATTTAGTAATTTCAGTTGGCGCGGCGGCGGCTGTGACTGTTCCAAACGGCGTAATGGCAGTGCCCGATTCGCGCAGATTGATAGGCGTGCTGAGCGTTTTAAGTTGTTCCTGAATGTCTTTCGTCTCAGCTTCTACGCCTTTGGAATACTTCAGCCCAGACAAAACGTTTAGCCGATCCATCAAACGTTTGCGTTCATCAGCCATAGCTTGCATGGTGGCCACGTTTGGATTCATCGCGTTTACGTTTGCTGCTGACGGAGCCAAAGCATTTGTTTTAGCCGCAATTTCTTCACCAGCAGGGATTGTTTCCGAAATCAAATTGCCCGCAGGAGATAGCGTCCATCTTTCGTTGGGGCCTAAACTCATGGCAGTTCCTTTGCCTATGAGTGCGTTAATTCGTGCAATACCATCTGGGCCTATTGTTGGGCTTACTTTTACCCCCGGCGCGATTTCTCTAGTTACAGGCGCAGGCGCAGGCATAGCAGGCGCAACAGGCGGCATTGCCGAGGGAATAGCAGGTGCGGCAGGCTTACGGGATGCAATACGCTCAGCTTCAGCCGCGTTTTCTTGCTGCATTTTTAACGCGTCGAGCAGATGTTGGCCTTCCAAATTGGAATGCGCGGTGACCCATTGTTGTGGGTCTTTTTGAAACATCGCTAAATTTTCTGCAAGCGCTTGTTCTTTGGGCTTAACTTTTGCCGCCAATTTTCCTAGCACCGGATCAGCGTACATAGCCTCAACATACGCTGTAATGCCGGGAACACCGCCAGCAGCCGCATTAATAGGTGGGTTGAGCGCGGTAAAGTTTTTCTGGTTTAGCCCAAGAACTTCAGCAGCAGTTTTATCTGACTCCAGCAAGGCTTTCTTTTGTTCGGCAATTGCTTTGGCGTATCCCAAACCGGTTTTGCCGTACTTCAGCAAGCCTAATTGACCTTCGGGCGTGGTTAAGTCGGGGCTGCCGGACAAGTAATTTTTAGCGCCAATTTCTTCTTCTGCCGCACGTTGAGCAGCCGCCATTTGCATTTGGCCAAGCTGGTTTTGTTGCATAACGTTTTGAATGCCAACAGCCTGCCCATAGGATGCCAATGGGTTGTCAAGTTGCAGCGGCTGTGCGCCTAGGGCAATTCGTGTGTCAAGAGGCATGATTGTTCCTTAACGACCCATGTAATCTGCGCTACCTACACCGTAATACCCAGGCATAGTCGTAGGGCCACCGCCGCCACCTTTAAGCGCGGCCAATAGATTTTGCTGGTTGGTGTAATTCAGATACGTTCCCAAACCACTATTGATGGCGTTAGCCGTTCCCATGTAGCCTGATGCCCGCGCATTGGCCGCGCCCATGTAACCTTCAGCGGTAGCGTTAGCGCCTTGCATTCCGTAATTGCCAATGTTGGCGGCGTTTGTTTGACCAGCAGACCCAAGTTGTTGGGCTGTGGTTTGCCCCATGCCGGTCAGCGATTGCAGCGGATTTAAACGCGCTTGGCGTTCAGCCTGATAACGGTTAAATGCGTTGGTGTATTCTTGCGAACCCATGTCCTGACCAAACCGCGTAGCAGCTTTCATTGCGCTGCCAGAAATCAAACCGCCACGGGCAGCCGCTGAACGCTCCAACGCCTTTTGGCCTTCCGACAATCGGAAAGCGTACCCTGGGTCGGCTTGAAATTGCTCTTGTCCAAACGGCGTGTAGCGGGATGCTTGCACCAACTCAGGCAATGCGTTAACACCAGCTTGGTAGAACGGCTGCTGGCGTTGGACGTTTCCCTCGTATTGCTTTTGCTGAAGATCAGCGGCGTAGCGAGAAGCGGAGGCTTGCGCTTCAGCGGCTCTTGTCGCGGCGTCCGATTGTTCGCCTGCGGCTTTATTGGCTGAATAGCTATTTAAAATTGAACTGCCTACAATTGCGGCGGGAATCATCCACGGCATATCAAACCCCTTCGCTCATAACTAGAGCAATATTTTGCGCTTGAACGATATTCGCAGGCGCTATAAGAACTTCATCAACTTCATTTTCATCCGTGCAATCTGTTGCGTGGATGCAATACCAAACGACATCTGTCAGCGATTTTACGCCGTGGTGTTTGCCTGCGGCAATACTAATGCAAGCCGGCGCGTGCAGCACAGATTTTTCGCCATCAACAATCAATTCAATGGATCCGCTTGCCAATATGGACAAATGGCTGTGCTTGTGGATATGCTGCACCAATTGGCTATCGGCGGGAATGTGGGTTTCTTTGGCGTACACGCCGCTGGAGAAATGATGCTTAATCACGACACTTCCCTTCCGCTGACGCGCATATTGATGGCGCTGGCCGCGCTGGCAATTGTTGAAATAAACCCGCCGGATGGCAAGATTTGGCCTACCAACTCAGGAAAAATGTACGTTTCGCCCGCTACCAACGATTTTTCCTTCACAATCAGGTTGCTGTCATCTGCCGTGTAGGTCTGCGTGACCAAGTTAACGTTGATGGTCGCCGTGGACGCGCTGATGTTGGTGGCCGTGAACTTGTCAATGATGGTCGTGACGTTGCTGGCAGTGTATTGCGTTGTCTGAGTGTCCTCGACAAACTTGGCTGGCACTAGATTTTTGGCAGTTACGGTCATACAACAACCCAGGTTGAACCAGACTGTACGGTCACCGTAATACCGGCGTTGACCGTCACAGGGCCAGCGGACAAGCCATTGTAGCTTGTTGGGATGGAATAGCTGACCGACACCGTGGTGGCGTTGAGCGTAATGCCGTTAGATGACGCATTCGCCCCGTTGGTCAACACGTTCAGCGTTGGGTCGTAGTTGTCCGCAAGCTGGGATAGGTTGCGTGGGATGCTCATGGTGTCACCTCAATCCAAGACAATGTTGCCTCGTCCCAATCATACATTTTGCCGTCATCAGGCATTGGTGTTGGCGGTTGCCATAGGCAAGAATCCTCATTCAGCGTCCAGCTATTGTAGGGTTTTGGCGGTATAAACGCATCCCTTTGGGCATCGTAAGTAAAACCGACACCAGCGTAATTTTTGCGGATTTTATTGTTGTAGGAAGTCTGTTTCCAAAAAGGATAGCCACCACTCCATTGAACCAAAAACGCAACGCCTTTGGCTTCCATCTCAACGCCGTTGACCAGCAGCTCGTTGTTATGCACGCAATGCACTTCCAGCACTACGTTGTTCTCATCAAGTTTTGCAAAGTGTGCCATGATTAGAACGTGATTGTGCCGTTGCCGGTAAATTTGTAATAGCGGTATGTGGCATCAGTGGTAACAGTTGGAGTTCCAGTGGTAGAAGATGCAGTTACAGCAACTGGAACTCTAATAATTGCAATGCCTGAGCCCCCAGCACGGGCAGAAGTAGTAGCACCGCCGCCACCGCCGCCGCCACCACCAGTATTGACTGTTCCAGCGGAACCAGCAACCGCGCCCCCATAAGATGCAGTTCCAGAACCACCATCTCCAATACCGCCGCCACCGCCAGCATATTGAGTTGAAGTACCAGACATGGACGAAGTAATACCAATCCCGCCGCTACCGCCAGTAGTGCCAGAATAACTGCCACCTACTGCACCTGCTCCAGCGCCCCCGCCTGAGGCAGCAAATACTCCGGGGTTGTGTGCCCCTGTGCCGCCGTTAAAAGTTCCTGTTCCACCCGCATATGTGCGAGTAGCACCAGCAATAGCATTGATGTTCCAGCCGCCACCACCACCGTTTGCGCCATTGCCACCTACCGCTCCACCATCTGTAGTAGATTGAGTGCCACCGCCTCCGCCACCGGTAATAGTAATGCCAGATAGCGTACCTCCGGTGATAGAAGATGTACCACCTTGATTGCCAACAGTTCCACTGCTAGTCGGAGAAGTTCCTCCAGCCCCTACAGTTACGGTGTATGCAACGCCTGTAGCTGCCGTGATGGCAGTTGCAGTTAAATACCCACCACCACCGCCGCCAGCAGCGCGTGACCCAGTGTTGGTATTTGTACTGCCTCCACCACCACCACCACCACCGCCAACAATTAAATAGTCAAAATTCACCGTTCCGGGCCAGACACTTGCCTGTTTTGCTTGCATTTGTTCCGTCAAAGTCCATATGCCCGGAGCCGCAGCCGTGCTAGTAGGAGCAGCCGTAGCAGACCGAATTGAACCCTTAAACCGATTCATTAGCTGATGGCCTCATAGGTGGCAACCATTTCGATGGCGCTGCTGGTGCCTGATGTCACCACAATGGATTGCGCCTCGCCGACATAGATGGACGTGCTTTTGTCCACTACCATCAAGGATGAATTGCCAGGAACGCTAATTTGGTACGCAAGCCGATATGCTGTGCCACCGCCGCCTGTTGCGCTGTTGATAGACACTGTGATGGTTGCCGCCGTGCCTGTGACATTGGTCGCCATGATGGTGCCGACCTTGTTGACCGTGCCGCTTGCAGGCGTAAGCCCCGTCCAAGTGGTAGCCGATGTGCCAGTTGGGACTAGGTATGTCGTGTTGCCATAAATGGCTGTAACGTTGACGATATTCGGGTTTGCCATGTTCTATCCTCAGAAGCCAAAAATCATCGCCATTGCAATGCTCTTGCCGGTGGTGATGCCGTTTGCAATCACCGACGTGGTGATGACCAAAGCCTCAACAATGTCACCAGACGAGCAGGCCACGCCCAGCGTGAAATCGGTTCCGCTGGAGGCAGTGTAGTCCGATGTTGCCAGCAGCACGCCGTTGACGTAAACCTGCAAATAGCCCACCGAATAGGTCACGCTAAAAACGGTTTGCCCAGCCGTAGCGGTAAACGATGTGCGAGTGTAGGCGCTTGCGCCACCACCGCCGCTGGCGTTAATCGTGACCACGCCTGTGCCGCCAACAGGCGAAATGGTGATGTTGGTGCCCGCGACAATCTGCGACACGCCGCCGGTAGCCGCAGCCCAAGACGCTGTAGTGCCGTTGGACGTTAGGACGTAGCCGTTTGTTCCAATGCCTAGTCGGGTGGCGCTGTTTGTGCCGTTGCCAAGAATCAGGTCACCAGTCGTTGTGATGGGCGACAAAGCGTTGAACGCTGCCGATGCCGTGGTTTGGCCGGTGCCACCGTTAAGGATGGCAACGGTGCCTGTTACGTTAGAGGCAGTTCCCGTGGTGTTTTGATTGAATGTAGGCCAAGTAAACGTGCCGCTGCTGAAGTCGCCGCTAATAGGCGTGCCAAACGTTGGAGTGACAAACACCGGCGAAGTCGCCAAAGCCAGCACCGAACCGCTGCCGCTGGTGGTGTACGAAGTGCCCCAAGCCGAACCCGTAGAGTTGGGAATTCCTGCGCCTGGGTACACCATCGGCAACGAATTATTGATGGTGATGGCCGCCGAACCGTTGTAGGTTGTGCCCGAACTGAACGATATGCCAGTGCCCGATGTCAGCGCGTTGGCAACAGAACCAGCCGACCCCGTAGTGTTCTGATTCAGCGTGGGTACGTCGGCGGCTTGAATCGTGTTCATCACCACGTTTGTGCCGTTGCCGCGCAGGTATGAGCCGCTGGTGACCGCGCCAGCAAAGGCGTTCATAGCAGTTTGCGCGGTGGTTTGGCCCGATCCACCGTTGGCAATAGCCACCGTGCCGGTTACGTTAACCGCGTTGCCTGAGATGTTGCCGCTTACCGCGCTGCCCGAGATAGCAATCGACGTATTGGTGACGCTGGTGACTTGGCCTTGGGCGTTGGTGACAAACACCGGCACTTGACTGGCCGACCCGTAAGTGCCCGCCGTGCCGGTGTTGGTGATGGAAAACTGGTTGGTGGCTAGGGTTAACCCTGTGCCAGCGGTGTAAGTTTGTACAGCAGCAAACTGGATAAAGACAATTGCCGTAGTGCCCACGGTGATAGGCAACGGGGTCTGCTGCACCCAAGACGTATTAGCGTTGACCGTGCCAGAAATCACCAGCAGCAAATCGCCAATGTCAATTTCGTTTGTGCCTGTGCCGCTGGTGTCGTAGTCCGTAGCGCGAGTCAGGATGTAGGGTAACGCCCCGCTGCCGACTTGGGTTACGGTGTAAACACCGTTATTTGCGCCTGTTGCCTCATTTTTGACCAAAATGCGTTGGCCGCTGGTGACGGTTACCGAGTCCACCACCAATGCAGCGTTAGCCGTAGCCGTCAGCGTAGCGCCTACACCGCCAGTGCCGTTGTTGTAGGTGTTTGCAGGCAGCGCAGCCGTGGTGGCAAGATTACAAGCCGCGTGGAAATTGATGCCGCTGGCAATGCTGTCAGCATAAGACTTGTTGACAATATCTGTGCTGGCGCTTGGCGCAGTTGAGATAGTGCCGGTGGTCAACGCAACCGATGTAATGTCGGTGTTTGCGCCGCTAGCCGCTGCGCCCAGGCTTGTCCTAGCGCCGCCCGCCGTAGTTGCGTTTGTGCCGCCGTTTGCCACGGCAACCACGCCAGTTACGTTAGCCGCGGTGCCGGTAGTGTTCTGGTTAAGCGTAGGCACATCAGCAGCCACAATGGCCGCTAGGGCAGAGTTTGTTCCGTCAGAACGTAGGTAGTAACCCGATGTTTGCGTGCCAGTTAAGGCAGTAATGGCCGCAGGCGCTGTCGTTTGCCCTGTGCCACCGTTGGCGATAGGCAAAGCTGTGCCCGAGTAGCTGATTGCCAACGTGCCGCTGGTCGTAATCGGGCTGCCAGTTACCGACAAAAAGGCTGGTACGGTAGCCGCAACCGACGTAACCGTGC
>Ga0075458_10000751_pt1 | contig 10636 bp, 21 predicted proteins | sample DEB3_08_DNA_FD_77576 | JGI IMG/M metagenome (GOLD analysis project Ga0075458, IMG submission 77576) | Aqueous microbial communities from the Delaware River and Bay under freshwater to marine salinity gradient to study organic matter... | ecosystem: Environmental > Aquatic > Marine > Coastal ... | reverse complement strand
CAAGCTGCCCGTGACGCATGGGCGGCTCGGTTATCTCAGGGGCAGAGGCCTCCGGGCGGCCGGCCCGATGGCCCGATGCTTGATTTCGTGCAGTCTGCGATATTCCCGCAGACGCCGCTTCGTCAAGAATACTCCGCGACGCTGGAATCCCCGGCATCAAATACCTTGACCAAGGCTCGCGCGGCGCTGGCGAAGGTTCGCGCAATTACGTCGTCTTTGACGATTCACTGATAGACATTCTGCGCCGCTACGGCATTCTTGGCGTTCCGGCTTCTGGTGCTATCGCTAACGCCCTCGGGGACAGCCTTCCGAACCTGTAAGCAATCCTGACAAGTTGAGTTCTCAGCCGCCCCATGGGCGGCTTTTTCTTTGGAGCAACGATGCCGACCTTTGAAGCGATGGCCGCTGGCTATCGGAATATGTGGAAGTCGATGCGGATCACGCGCGCTGCCGCGTGCGAGGCTGCCGCCCGCCGGATCATGGCCGCTCGCGATCGTTACGTCGAGATTGAGCAGGCAACCGGCGTTCCGTGGTTCTGGATCGGCTGCACCCACATGCGCGAGTCGAACAACAACTTTGCCGGCGTGCTGCACAACGGCGAGCACATCATCGGCACCGGCCGCAAGACCCGCCTTGTCCCTGCCGGCCGCGGTCCCTTCCGATCGTGGGAAGAAGCCGCCATTGACGCGATCAAGCTCAAGGGTCTGCACCAGATCAAGACCTGGGACGTGGCCCGCATGGGCTACGAGTTCGAGCGCTTCAACGGCTTTGGCTACATCCCGCGCGGCGTCAACTCGCCCTATGTGTGGGCCGGATCGAACCACTACACCCGCGGCAAATACGTCGCTGATGGCGTGTTTTCGGCCGGCCACGTCGATACGCAGCTGGGCTGTATGCCGGTGCTCAAGGCGCTGTGCAACATCAGCAGCGAAGTTGACCGCCGCGTAAACGGCCCGCCCGCCAATCAATGGCAGGCGCCGACGGCAACGGCTGTCGGTGGCTCTGTCATCGCAACTGGCGTGCAACAGGGATGGGGCTGGACCGAATGGGGCATCGCTGCGGTTGCCGCGGTCGCTGTCGTGGCCGGCGTTGTCTATCTCGTTCACCGCTGGCGCACCCGTGAGCCGGCCAATCTGCCGCCCGTCATTGACCAGCCCGACGCCGTGAGCGTGCGCGCGGGCGCTGCGGAGGAGACGCTATGACTCTCGCCGATATTCTTGCTGGCCTGTATCAGCCGCAGTTTCCGCAACAGCAGCCCCCGCCGCTATCGCAGTCGTTGCTTCAAGCCACAATAAGGGCCCCGGCATTTGACGCGTCTGCGCCTCTACAAAACGCCCCAATGGCGTGGGGGCTCGCAGATGTTTTGAGCCGACGCGCGGACACTATGAAAGACCCCGGACGGTGGGGAGAAGCGCATGGCGAGAAAATTAGGCGTGATACCGAGGATTATGAAATCAATGTGCTTCGCAGGCTGTTTGGCAACGGAAATGGGTGGGGAATATGATGATCCTGCTATTCGTCGCGCTAGTCGTCGGCGTGGTCGTCGCGGCCTACATCTATCGCGACGCGATCTTTCCATCACTCAAGGGCTGGCGCACGGTCATCCTTAACGCCGTATCAGCCGGCGCGATCCTGTCGGTGGACCTCGTTGGCTACCTGGCCGGATTTTCGTGGGACGGCATCCTGTCGGCGCAAGCCGCGCTGTGGGTGACGCTGTTGCTCAATCTCGCGAACATCGCGCTACGGTTCGCGACGAATACGCCAGTGGGCAGCAAGGAGCCAGCGCCATGACTACAGGTGACATTGCGCTGCTTCTCATCCTGTTGCCGGTTTGCGCTTTTGGTGTCGTTGTGTTGTGCGCATTCTATCGCGTCATTCGGGATGGGTGAATGTCGCCGCTATCGACATCATGCGCGGAAATGGGTGTTTTCGGGTGATTATTCGACATGCTTGACTGGCTCGGCCTCCCGCAACCCGCAGACGTATGGTCCGACATCACCGGCTATTTCAGCGTGTCGGCATTCTGGCTGTACCTGTTCTATGGCGCCGCCATCATCGTTGGAACCGCAGCCCTCGCATGGCTGTTCCCGGTGTTGCGCTCGCTCGCTGGCGCCGTGATCGTCGCCGTGGTCGGGATGCTCTACGCCTACAGGCGCGGGGAGAAAGACGCAGAGAAGCGCGAGGCCGAACGCAGGGCGCGCGAACAACGCAGACAACAGCAACAGCGGCCCCGCCGCGATCCTTGGGACTGGTGGCGATGAAATGGGTGAGCTTGACGATTTTGACAGAAGCCCGTTGTCGGATCAGGAAGTCGCAAAGCTCCGTCGCATTCTGCGCGACGATGACCGCGCTCGATGGTTTTGGGCGTCGGCTCGAATCTGGCTCGGATGGATAATTGCCGCCCCCGCTGCGCTATATGCAGCCTATGCCGCAGTCATGCGGTTTTTCGGAATTGACGCGCGATGAAACCAGGGCCCAAAGGCTGGCGCCGGGTGCTTTGCCACCTGACGGCCGCCACCGTCGCCATCGGCATCATTTCCCCTCTTGCCATTCTCCTTCTGGATCGCCGGCCCGTGGTGGCGATCTATGGCGTGTCGGTAACACCGATGGTGCTGATGCCGGGTCAGCCCGCCTTCATGCAGTGGAATAGCGCAACGCTTAGATTCGGCTGTGGTGGCGTCGTGCGCCGGCAGCTCGTTGACGGCGCCGGCGTGATTCACGAGTTCGATCCGATTGACGTTGTGCTGCGGACGCCGGAGGCGCCGGGCGAATCCTACGCGCGGCCCTTTATCGTGCCACTCAACGCCACACCGGGGCAGGGCACCATGCGCACGCATGTATCGCGCTGGTGCAATGTCCTGCAACAGGTCATCTGGTCGATGCCGGATCGAGTCCGCAATATCCCTGTGTTGATTGGTGAGCGTCCCCGCAATCTATAACGGAGTGCGATTTTGCCAATTGAGCCACTTGACGACGACACGTTAAGACAGGCCGTTGAGTTAGAACAAAAGCACCATTCCAATGCGGCGGCGGCTGCGCGCGAACTAGGCATTACCCGAAGCGCATTTCAGAACAGGGTGCGACAAGCGGCGCGGCGCGGCTTGTGTGGGACGGCCCCAGTCATCCCCGGCTTTGCAATCCAGAAAATCACCACCGTTACCAACGAGGACGGCGTTACCGTCCGCGAATTTGTCCAGCAAAAGCCCGACGCGGCGCAAGAGCCATTCGAGCTTCCGCCATCCCACGAAATCAAGGGCATATCCGCTCTTGTGCAGGATGGCCGCGTTATCCAACAATGGATTAAAACGCGCGCCCTGCAAGCCGACATTACAGCCGCGCTTCGGGAAGAATTTGCAGCGCGGAAACCAGCCCCGTTACTCAAGGCGCCAAAGTCAACGGACGCTGACTTAATGTCGGTTTATCCTATCGCCGACCAGCATCATGGCTTGCTTGCGTGGGGCAAGGAAACCGGCGGCGAGGATTATGACCTTGCCATCGGCACGCGCCGGCTACGGGATTGCGCAACGCGTCTCATAGCTCAATCCCCGCCCAGCCAGACCGCAATTATTCTCAATTTGGGCGACTGGCAGCATACCGACGACCAGACCAATTCAACGCCAGCATCGCGTCATGGCCTTGACGCCGATTCCCGCTATACCAAAATTCTCCGCACGGGCGTTGCTCTGATGTGCGACGTGATTGAACTGGCGTTGCAGCGCCATCAGTCGGTCATTGTCCGCAACCTCCCTGGCAACCACGACCCGCACGCCAGCATTGCCCTGACGGTCGCGCTAGGCGCGTACTACCGCAATAATCCGCGCGTCACGATTGACGATGATCCTGGCGCGTTCTTTTTTCACCGCTTCGGCTCGACACTGATCGGCGCGACACACGGCCATAAGCTCAAGCCAGATCGGATGGCCATGACCATGGCCGTGGAACGGCGCGAGGATTGGGGCGAGACGCAATTCCACTACTTTTACTTTGGCCACATCCATCGCGAGACGGCGCGCGAGATTGGGGACGTGCGGGTAGAGTCGTTTCAGTCCCTTGCCGCGAAGGACGCATATTCGGCGTCGCACGGCTACAATTCCGGTCAGTCTCTTACCTCGATCACTATCCATCGGATGGAAGGCGAGATAGGCCGGCACCGCGTCAATATTGCCAGGCAGGCGAGGGTGATATGAGCCTGCCGCTTACGCGCGACGTGCTCGCAGCGGCCTACGATTATCTGTGCACCACTCAACCTTTTTGCGATTGGAATTTGCCGGATAGCGAGGATGTGCGGTTCCGTGTGGTAAAATCCCCTCTGCTTCGCGGCTGGTACTGCCTCGGCAACGACGGATCGCATACGATCGCGATTTCGTCGCGGTGTATCGGGCAGACGGATTCGCTGATGCGAACCATGGCGCATGAAATCGTCCACCTTCACCAGGGGGAGGTGAAAATTGACAGCCCCGGCTCAGAACACAATCGGGCATTCTGGAAACTCGCGGAAGATGTCTGCCGAATCCACGGGTTCGACTACTTGCTGTTCTGACCGCGTATTCCACTACGTCCAGCACCATCGCGTGCTCGACTTCGCGCGCCTTGGCTGGCTCCCGCATTTCGAATTGCTCGACACTCACCACGGCCAATACGCCATAACCATGGAGTGGCTATGTGACTGCCCGATCACGACCCCCGCCCGCCAGCGTCAAGATGCTAAGCCTGAGCCGGGCTGATACCGGCTGGCAACTCATTGTGGCCCTACAATCAGGGGCCAGGCATTGCCTGATAGTGACAGATGAAAATCTCGACTACATCGAACGGGAACGACAGCGCGGCGGCTCCAGGAACATACAAGCCATTCACGGTGACGATGCCACCAGTAAAGATGCCGTCCCCATTTCATGATCAGGTAGGCGGCGACCACTACAAGGACATGGCTATCCAGCCCATCGAATACATCCTTGCCAACGGGCTGGGGTACGGTGAGGGCGCCGTGATCAAGTACGTCTCCCGCTGGCGAAAAAAAGGCGGCATTGAGGATTTGAAAAAAGCCCGTCATTTCCTCGACCTCCTAATCGCTCATGAGACAAAGGGCGCCTAGTCATCACGCGCCACCAAGTACAAGGCGCCGCTTGTCAAGGTCATCGTCCGGCCTCCCATCAAGGCAAATCCACATCGCCCCCTCGACCGCTTCCCGGATTACTTCCGGCGTTGTGTTCCACATGGTGGCCGCCTCCCGAACAGTGGGGGAGCGGTCAATCATCGCTACCCATGTCACCAAGGCGCTTCCGAGAGCGTCAATGAAAACGCCGGCCTCGTCACCCCCTTCCGCGAAGTGCGTTCGTTCGAAGATCATGCGGACTGCTCCGGTTGCATTGTGTCCCATAGGGACAGGTCGAGTGCCTTCTCGACTTGTGCGCGGGTCAGCGCACCCTCGATCGGCATGTTGTCACAGATTTTCGAGCACCGATCGCACAGCAGTAGGCCCGCTTGAATGGTTGGCCGGTACGTCAGCGGCAGGCGATCGACTGTTATCTTGCCGCGCACGCCCCATGTGTAAAAATTGGCCTGCCCGCCATTGATCGTGTCGCGGACAAAATTCTCAAAGTCTGTGTGTATGCCATCCTTAAGCGGCTGTGCGACTTCCAACTCGACGCCGAAGCGCTTGGAGCAAGCTTCGCACTCGCACAAGGCATCGATCCTGACTACCGGCACGGTCTCCCTCCTGTTCCGCTAACTACTGATTAGCGCCGTCACTGGCACAGAAACGGCACAGATACAGGCGTGGTTTCGCCATATGTTCGCGCTTGTTCTGCACGATAACTGCCGATAAATAGCAGGTTTGTATGCTATCGGGTTTCTCGCCTGGAAACAAGCCGGGCTTGAAACCATTAAATAATTTCCACAATAACTGTGCCGTGGCACAGTTACACGTCCGCCACTGTGGCCTGCCAGTCGGGATGATGGTGCCCGTACACTGTTTCTAAGGTCTTGACGGTCATCCCGAGCGCGCCGGCCGCTTCCCAGATATTGACCCTGGCCTGCATCAAATGCGTGGCCCGTGAGTGCCGCAGAGTGTGCCGCGTGACGCCATCTAAGCCAGCTCGGGTAATAGCCCCGTCCCATGCCGAATGAGGGTCTGTAACCGCGCGCCCCATGTAGTGACAGACCACTTTGACGGGCTCGGGATCGAGACGGCGCCATCGTCGCAGGTGCGCCAGAATGCGCCGGCCAAGTCTGACGCGGGGCTGGCGTTTCTTCGCGCTGGTCACATCGCCCGGCCGCTTGCGTGACATAACTCCGGATGCAAGGTCGATTTGCGCCCATGTCATCCGCAGAATGACGCCGGGCCTTGAGCCAGTGTAATAGGCCAGCAGGATAAACCTTCGCAGGTGTTGCGTGCGCCTGGCCGCCCATAGCAACCGCGCCAGTTCGCTCCGCGTCAGCCAGCGGTCGCGCGCCTCGCCCGGCGGCGGGGTCCAGACGATCGGCGTAACAGGCAGGCGCGCGTGTTCGCGGTCCCAATGTTTCAACGCGGAGCGCAGCGTCTTGAGGTCTTGCAGGGCGGCCGACTGCGTTTTCGTCGCAGCATAAGCCCTGCATGTTCTGGCGTTGACCTCTGATGCTTTCTTGCCCGCCCACCATCGCTTTAGGCTACCCACCCGGTATGCGACATTGACGCGCGTTGGCATGTGCGGCACGACCTCAGCGAGGTACGTCGCAAGCACTTCCAATACAGTCGGATCGTTGGTGTTTGGTGGTGCATATTTCTCGCCGATGTATTCAGCTAGTTTGCTCTCAGCTTGCGCAGATTGTTGTCGATTGCAGCGAGTGCGGATGAATCGCGCGCCATCACGGATAACCCACGAATTTCGCGCCTCGTCGTAGTAGAGGCGGGGCGGTGACTTTCGGCGCGGCATTGCTCGATGAACTCCCGAACGTCCCGGAGGGTCGTGAAATCCTGACGGCCAATCCGGAAGATTGACAATTTGCCGCCGGCCGCCGCCGCCCGCAAGGATGTAACACCGATCTTTCCCTTGAAAACAAGTTCGCACGCTTCCTTGAGGGTTATCGGGTCGGTGTCAGTCATGGCCGTGGTTCCTCGACGGGTGCCCATTCGGCGGCACGCTGCACGAACGCCGGACAGCCCACTCCATCCCGCTCGTGTGTCAGCGCACCAGCGGACAACGAGACCCAGGCCCACAATGGCGCATCCATGGCGGGAGGCTCCCACGTGCAGAGCGCATGTGTCGCCCGTAGCATTTCGGTCTCGGCAGCAAGCGCGCGGGCATGGTGAGGCTGTGCGCCGGGGGCGTAGACCTCCATATATGTTGCTCGCCAGTGGTCGCAGTCGGCGCAGGTCATGACCTTCTCTCCCACGTCCCATCCATCTTATGTCGCCATCCGCTTGCCTTCGATCCTGGCAACGGATTCCGCGATCGACGCATTCCAAGATTGGCCTTGCGCTTGCGATACGTGCGCGACTTCTGCGCTACGTCATCGCGGGTCTTGCCCTTGTGGCACCAGTCGCACAGTAGTTGCAGATTGCTTTCTCTGTTCTCGCCGCCGTTGATCAGTGCTTGCCTATGATCGACCTGCCATGGCTCGCCTGACCTGATCTTTCGCCCGCAGCACTGACACTTGCCGCCAGCCGCATCCCATACCCGCAGCCATACGCGCGGGGGCGGCTTGCTGTCCGGCGTGTCGCCGATCCATTCGGGGAGGGTGCGGGGCATTAGTCGGCCTCCAACGCCCTTATGGCGATTTCTTGTGCTTGTTCGATTTCTTCATAATCCGGCCCATAGTCCTGCCATTCAATGTCGGCAATGGCCTGCAACGCTCGCTCAAGATCGCGGCAGCGGTCCCAATACTTTTGCAGGTAAGCGATCACTTCCGCCCTTGTCCCTTCCTCGGACAGCGCGTTGATAAACGCGGCCGGATGTTTCGCCTTGTATGTCATCTCACCCGCTCCGCTGCCCTGGCGTTTGCGTTGAGCGTTCGCCAAATCTCGCAAATCTTGTCGGCGCCCTTCTCGCGCGCCTTCGCCTTCGTCAACTCCACCTTGGCCGCGTGTTCGTCGGCGAGTAGCTGTTGGTATTCGTCATCGAGCCGCACGCGCATTTCGCGGTCGCGCACCGAACCGGCGACACTTAAGAATACTTCCGCTTCCCGTCGCTCGCGCGCGCGTTCTGCTGCCAAGTGTCCTGCTTCCGCTTCCGCCGACCCGCCAACAGCGAGATAGGCGAGGGCGTCACTGACGTTCTTTTCGGAAATCATGGTTGCCTTGCCTTGCCTTGCCAAGCCATGCCGTGCTCAGCCACGCCTCGCCTCAAAACGGGATATCGTCGTTCAACTGTTGCCGTCCTGGCGCTGGCGCCCTTGGTGCATTGCCACCAGGGGGGAGAATGTCCGCGGGACGTTCGCGTGGTGCATCCTTCTCGCGCGGCTCGAACAACTGCACGGCTACGCGCCCATCGCTACCAGGGATCGGCAGTGAATCAAACACGATGCCGACCTTGATGCCGCCGTCCTCTTTTTCGGAGACCCATCCGGTCCCGACACGATGCCAGAAAGTCTTGCCTTCTTCGCGTCCAGGTCGGGGGGACATTACGTCATAGCGCTTTGCCATGTATCATGCTGCCTTGGTTAGGGATTGCATTTTGTCACTGACGTTAGCCATCACGCGCCCGTGCACCTTCGGCGCCTCTTGCGCCATTTTCACCAGCGCCTCATCATTGGCGATCAGCCATTGATCAACCTCCGCCTCACTCTTGGCGAGCTTCACCGCCGACACCAGCATTGATCCGAGCTTGATCGCGTCGTCGGCTGTGATCTTGTGTGGCGAGCATTCGCCGGTTTCCGGGTCAACCGGCGGCGCCACTAGCTGCGGCTTAACGGGGCTTTCTTTCGCGGCCGGCGCGGCGTTGACTTGGTTGCTTGTCCGCGCGCCCTCGGCGTCGTCATCCTCGTCGGCGGCGATACAGAGCAGGGCCGAAAGAGCATATCGCCTAGCGTAGGTTATAGCCGATCCAAGTTCCTGCGGCTTGGCGGCTACAGGGAGCGGATATTCGCCGCCAATCCATTGCCCGCTAACGTGTCGCAGCGTGGTCACCAGGACGAAACCGCCGTCGCGAATTTCCGTGGTTTGCGTGTATGCCAAACCGTTTTCGGAAAGCGGCCCGCGGATTGTGTCAATGAAGCTGGCCAGCGACGCATACTTATTCCGATAGTGCGAGTTCTCCCGGTCAAATTTGACCGTTTTCATCGCGCCTTGCGCCTTCACAAGGGCGGCCGTGATATCGGTTGTGACTTCGCTTTGCATCGCACTAACCCTCCGCTCGGATTGACAGTGATCCAGCCTTGTTGCGTGAAACTTGAATCCCATGTCCGTTGCACTTGATGGCGTCGGGCGGAACCAGCGCCTTGAGCGCCTTTTCAGACGCGGCGAAATCTTTTGCCGCCTGGCGCGTCGTGATCCACGTCACCGCCTCCGATGCCCATTCGTTGCGGCCGGTCATGTCATAGGTCTTGACTGGCTTTGGCGCTGGCGCCGCAACTGCCGGCGGCGGCACGGGCGGCGTTAGCGTCTCGACGCACCGCCAGAACTCGCGCGCTCTCTCCATCAGTGTGGCCGCATATTCGCGGTCCAATTCCATGATTTCTATCACCGGCTCCCGCGCGCCCTCGATAATCGAAAACACGCAAGACGTTGCGCCCGTGCACATCATCTGCCAGTGAGCTTGCGGCGCGTATCGTTCCAGGATTTTTTCGCGCGGCTCCCATCCGCCAACGTGCTTGCACTCGACCGGAGCCCCGATTTGATCATCCCATGCATCCAACGTGCAGCCAGCCCATTGGAATTGAGGGTGCACGCGATACTTGCCGCGCTCGGTCAGTGGCTTGCCGGTGCGGCGCTCATACCAGTCGAGGTTAAGACGCTCCGTCCAGGTGCCAAGCGCGACGGCCCATATTCCCGACAAATCCTCCTCTTGGTAGGATGGATCGCCGATCAGCAGGCGCCACAAGTTCATGATCCTGTCGGCATCGCCGGTCATGAGGCAGGCCACGCGTGAAGCGGTAAGCTTGCGATCCGGATGCAGCACAGCAGGCGCCCCCGCCCCATCGATCAATCCGCCACCACCTGCATTAGATGTTGAGGGTTCAATCACGAGGGCGCCCGCTGATTGATGTTCACTCATTGCCGTTGCTCCCGGTGGCCTTGGCAAGCGCAGCGCGCGCCGATTCCATTTCTGGCATAAGCTTGATGGCGCGTTGCGGGTCGAGCGCGTCATCGCGGACAGCCACGTACAGGGCGCGCAGAACTTCGTACATTTCCGGCGCCGCTGCGATCAGACGGGCGTCGGCTTCGGGCGTATCGTTTGGTCCGCCCCATACGGTGGCAATGTCGCCACAGCCATAACGTGGGCCGCTGTTGATGTGCCAGATGCCGGGTTGCGCATACGTGGCAAACCACGGCCCCGGCGTGCGTCCCGGCTTCTGCACCGCGCGCCCATGCAGCGCGATTTCAAGATCGCTGATATCATCGTCCGTCATCGCAACGCCTCCTCTGCGATGGCTTGCAGGTCGATGGGCGCCGCCGCCGCCTCCGCCGCCCACACCGCCGCCCGCGCCGCCGCCCGCGCCG
>Ga0075458_10000750_pt1 | contig 10637 bp, 9 predicted proteins | sample DEB3_08_DNA_FD_77576 | JGI IMG/M metagenome (GOLD analysis project Ga0075458, IMG submission 77576) | Aqueous microbial communities from the Delaware River and Bay under freshwater to marine salinity gradient to study organic matter... | ecosystem: Environmental > Aquatic > Marine > Coastal ... | reverse complement strand
ATTCCAGTAATATTCTTTTCCATATCTGTAGGTATTGCCAATCTAAGCTCACATAAGCAATCATCAAAAATTTGGTTTTTAACGTTTTTATTCTTTTTTATTTCCATGGCTCTTGCAATTGTATTGGGTCTTGGATCAATGAATTTATTTGAGCCTGGTCAAGGCATGTCCTTGTCAATATTTAGCGAGCAATTAAATAATTTTCACTCATCTTCAATTTCACTTCCAGTATTCATCAAACAATTTCTTAGTGGTATTTTTGTTAATCCATTTAAAGCAATGACCGAAGGAAATATTTTAGGCGTTATTATATTTTCGATATTGGTAGGTATCGCAATTGCAAAAGGAGATAAAGAATTTTTTGAAGTAAAAAAAATATTTAATGGTTTGCTAGGTATTAGCATGAAGATAGTATCTTGGATTGTAAAATTTTCACCTTACGGTATTACAGCCCTCATTATCAAATTAATTGCTCAACAATCGCCAGATTTATTTGTCACGCTATCAAAATTTATAATGGTAATTATTGGTATGACACTTTTCCATGGAATAGTTGTTTTACCTTTGCTGCTTTATTTTTTTACAAAAATAAATATATTTGTATTATGGCAAGGTGCTCGAGAGGCAATTATGACCGCTTTTGCAACCAGTTCTAGCAGCGCGACAATTCCAATCACTTTGAGGGTTGTTGAAAAAAATTTAAAAGTTAAATCTGACATTGCTGGATTTGTTATACCAATAGGGGCAACGATGAATATGGATGGAACAGCACTTTATGAGGCGTCCGCTGCCTTATTTATTGCAAATCTATCTGGCATTGATTTGGGGGTAGGACAGCAAATCATTGTTTTCTTTACTGCCATGATTGGTGCAATTGGCGCCCCTGGAATACCAAGTGCCGGTATGGTAACTATGGCTATGGTATTACAATCCGTCGGTCTTCCTTTAGAAGCGCTTGCAATTTTATTACCGATTGATCGTCTGCTTGATACGTTTAGAACTGCAGTAAATGTGGAAGGGGATATTGTCGTAAGTTTAATTGTACAAAAAATAATTCGTAGAAATTAATTTTTATTTATTAATTCATCAAAACAATTTTTTATTGTATCCCATTCAAAATAAGGACCTGGATCAGTTTTTCTAGATGGCGCAATGTCAGAATGGCCTACAATATCTTTGATGGGGTATTCGTTTATTAAGGATTGAATTAGTTCTTTCAGGCTAACGTATTGTTTGGTTTCAAAAGCATCATAATCACTCCCCTCTAGCTCAATACCAATTGAAAAATCGTTACAATTATTAATTTGATTCCAGCTAGATTCGCCAGCATGCCACGCGCGGTCTAGACATGATACAAATTGAAAAAGCGATCCATCTCGTCTAATCAAGAAGTGAGAAGATACTTTTAAATTTGAAATAGATTTAAAGTATTCATGATTGTCAGGATTAAGTTTGTTTGTAAATAAATCAATAATATTATTTCCCTCATAAATTCTGGGCGGTAGACTAATATTATGAATTACAATCAAATTAACATTAGACTTGCTGGGTCGACTATCAAAGTTCGGCGATAATATGACTTTTGCTTTATTCGCAAATCCAGCATCATTTATTACTATAGGTGTAAGCATTGTTAATCTATGCGTTATTAAAATTAAAGGATTGAAATGATTTTCTTAAAATTATGTTTCATGTTATTAGTTATTCTAGTCTCAGCTGAGATATTTACCAATGCGCTTGAACATTTAGGAGAGAAATTAAAAATCTCTGAAGGTGTTACAGGATCAATTTTTGCAGCTATAGGAACTGCGCTTCCTGAGACTTTAGTTCCACTATTGGCACTTTTATCCTCACATGGGGATCTTGAAACTAATCACCAAGTTGGAGTGGGTGCAATTTTAGGCGCCCCTCTCATGCTCTCTACTTTAACAATGTTCATTATGGCTGCCTCTGTCATTGGACACAGAGGATTTAGTGGGCATTTAAAACCTGAAAAAACTGGACTAATCAGAGACTTAGATTTTTTCATATTTTCATTTATCTTTGCTGGAATAGCTTTATTTATTCCTCATACCTCTGAGCTTGCTAGAGGGTTAATAGCTTTTTTAATGGTTTTTTCGTATTTCATTTATATCCTAATGACAATTAAAGCATCAAAAAAACTTGTTAACGAAGGCCATGCTACCGAAGCATCAAGCCCAATGTTTATGGAAAGAATTGGATGTCCAAATAATTATTTAGTTATTTCTATACAGCTTCTTATAGGTTTAGCCTTGTTGATATACGGAGCGAAGGGCTTTATTTATGGCATTGAAGAAGCTTCATCTATCTTAGGAATTTCTGCTCTTATTTTATCTATGTTAATTATTCCAATAGCGACTGAACTTCCAGAAAAAGTGAATAGTATTTTTTGGATACGCAAAGGTAAAGATACTTTAGCTTTTGGTAATATAACTGGTGCCATGGTATTCCAAGGAACACTTCTCCCAGCTATAGGCATTCTCTTGACTCCATGGGAACCAAGAAAAGAAGTTTACTTGTGCATTTTTATAACACTTATTTCTTCTTTATGGATTAGAGCTCTTATTCAAAAATCAAACATAAAAGTCTGGCATTTGGGGATAAACGGAATTTTTTATTCTATATATCTTTATATTGCCCTTCATTGATTTAGTATTCATTTGTGAATAAAAAAGCTCCCCCACTTATAAGGCTCTACGGATCTTTAATTTATGAGTTATTTGCTCTTGTGCCTTTATGGATGATAACAGGCTTCATTTTTATATTTTTTTTTGATGGATTTTTTGGGGCATATCAAAGATTAATTTTCCAAATTTATTTATGGCTGACGTCTGGAGTTTATTTGACCTATTGCTGGACAAGATCTGGTCAGACTCTTGCAATGAGAGCATGGCAATTAAAAATAACTTCTACTAATGGACTCCTAACATTTCCATTAGCATGGAAACGTTATGTATTTTCAACTTTAGGAGTCTTTCTAGGAGGCGTGAGTTTTATATGGGCCCTTACTAATAAAAAACATTCTTATCTTCACGATCAAATTTTGAAAAATTATTTCACTGATGTTCGGTTTTATAAATCATCATCACGCCAATTGAAAAGAAAATAAGCGTGGGTATTACGGCACATGAAAGTGGCTGCCAATCATTAAGAAGCCCAATGTATCTGAAAGACGAATTCATAATCTGATAGAAGATACCAATCAGAATGCCCAAGAATATTTTTAGATTTTTACCCCCTGAGCGTTCCTGAAAAAAACCAAATGGAATAGCGAATAAAACCATTGCAATAGATGCTAACGGATAAACTAATTTTTCCCATAGAGCGACTTCGTATCTCGTTACCTTTTGTTTATTATTTTTTAAATAATTAATAAAATGGATGAGACTCATTGACGACATTTTTTCTGGAGAAACGAGGAGGACATTCATCATTTCAGGCTTAATGAGTGATTTCCAATTTGCGCTTTTAAGTGAATTCGTAGAAATCTTGTCTTGATCAAAGATTGTTTGATTGATGTCATCTAACTTCCATTCGGATTCTTTAAAGCTACCTTTTTTAGCATTTGTAATTGCTCTTAAGCGAAATGTTTTATCAAATTCATATATGTGAATGTCAGATAAACTTGAATCAGGTAAAACATGTTCTACATTAATAAAACTATTATTATCTTTAATCCATAAACCCGATTTAAATTCTTGCGTGACAATTGCATCTTTGGCTGTAATTTTTATTTCTTGAGCTTTTTTTTCTGTTACAGGAGTGACAAGATCTCCTACAGCAAATGTAAATAATGTAAAAAATAATCCTGTAAAAGATAATGTGAATGCAATACGTTTTATTGAAAATCCACTTGATCGAATAACAGTAAATTCTGAATTTTCAGAGAGCTGTCCCATGGCGTACATCGATCCAATAAGTACTGCTATAGGAACGATTTCATAAACGTGTCCAGGAATACTAAGTACAACATAACTAAAGACGCTGAGTAAATTATATGCGCCTTTACCTAAATCATTCATTTCTTGAATGAAATCAAAAAAAGTAAATATGCCTATTAGGCCAACCATAATCCAGAAAATAGGAATGGCTAGCTCTAGATTGAGGTATCGATTTAAAATTTTCATTTTGTACCTACTATATTTTTAAAGCTAAGTAATGGCTGGTTCATTGAACGTCTATAAATAAGATATATGGCTGCCAATAGAAAAATTAGGTGAATTGGCCAAAAGCCAATTGTTATACTTACTTTTTTTAGAGTAATGAATGTATTCATGATGGCTAAAAGATTGTTATAGATAATAAAAATAAGTACAGCAAAGATGATATTAAGAGAGCGTCCCGCGCGAGGATTTGTAAAGCTTAAAGGGATAGCCAAGAAAACTAATAGAATGCATGAAATAGGAGACGCAATTCTCCATTGAAATTCTAAACGATCTTCGAGTGCATTTGATTTGATTACATCAGAAAGTTTTTTGCTATCAATACTTTCTGTATAAGGTTCAACAGGTTGTTGGGCTGTCAAAATACCATACTGATCAAACTCTGTTGTTGAAAACTCTTTTGTATTTGGAATGCCTTCATATCTTCGACCTTTCTGCAGGATGATATAGTTATCTCCTTTGTTTGAGATTTCTCGATGTCCATTATTAGCAATGACAACTCCTAATTTGTTATGCTGCTTTGTTTGTACGAATATATTTTTTACAGCGCTTCCTAGCTCGTCAAAGCTTTCAACATAGAATACACGATCAGAACTTTTTGATTCTTTAAATGTCCCTGGGTTGAGTGTCGACAATTCGTCGCGACTTTTTAATTGGCTTTTGTATTGATCGGCTGTTCTAACTGCCCAAGGATTTAAAAAAAGAGAAAGAAAAGCCACCATAAATACAGCTGGCAGAGCAAATGAAGTAATAGGTTTAATAATTTTGGCTAGACTCATACCTGAGCTTAGCCAAATGATCATTTCATGATCTCGATACCACCGAGATAGGGTAAGAAGCACCGCTAGGAAAATGGAAAGAGATAACAGAAGTGGGGAATATTTGATAAGGTTTAGACCTAGAATTGTTTTTATAGAGTCATTGGGGATATAGCCCTTAGTTGCAAATCTAAGATAAACTGTAATTCTTTGGGCCATCACAATACTTATAAGTATTAAAAGCGCCGTAATTGAATTAGTTAGCAGTTCTTTTTTTAACGAGGTTTTAAATAACATTGATTTTTCCCGTTTTAAAATTCGAGAATATTTAAGGAATATATATGAAATTTAGCATAAAAACCGATCAGCTGGATAAACAACGCTCAGATGTATTGGTCATTGGAGTTTATGACTCACTCAAGCTTGTGCATGACAAATTGTCTTTAAGTGCACCCACTATTAGCCATATTGCTTCGATATTAAAACATGGCGATATGAGTGGCAAAGCAGGCTCCTCACTTATTTTATATAACGTTCCCGGGATAAAAATTCCAAAAATACTTCTAATAGGCTTAGGCAAAGAAAAAGAGCTTGATGGGAAAAAATATCACGCCGCAGTAAGGGCCATGATTTATGCACTTAAGAAAATGGACGTTAAAATAATCACATCTCTTCTTCAAATTGCTTCAATTAAGGAAGCTGATATAGCTTGGAATGTTGAGCATTTTGTTAACGAAGTTATGGATGCAAGTTATGAATTTGCTGAACTTAAAACTGTTAATAAAAAAACCAAAAAAACTTTTGATATTTTTGTAGTTGTAGATAAAAAAAGTCAAAAAATTGCAGAAGCAGCTTTAAAGAAATCTTTTGCGCTAGCAAAAGGAATTGAACTCACAAAAACACTTGGCAATCTTCCGCCTAATATCTGCACACCAACTTACTTAGGTAAAAAAGCTCAAGAAATTGGAAAAGAACATGGCATGAAAATTGAAGTTTTGGATCAGAAACAAATTGAAAAATTAAAAATGGGTTCTTTTCTTGGTGTCGCGAAAGGAAGCAGACAGCCACCAAAATTTATCGTACTTCAACATAACAAAGGCAAAAAAACGCAAAAGCCTATTGTTTTAGTAGGCAAGGGAATTACTTTTGATGCGGGTGGTATATCAATTAAACCCGCTGGCGATATGGATGAAATGAAATATGATATGTGCGGAGCAGCTAGTGTGCTAGGCACTTTTAAGACAATTGGTTTATTAAATCTTCCTATGAATGTCATTGGAATAATTCCAACATGTGAAAATTTGCCGGATGGTTTAGCTTTAAAACCCGGAGATATTTTAACTAGTATGTCAGGACAAACAATTGAGGTATTAAATACTGACGCTGAAGGTCGATTAATATTATGTGATGCATTAACTTATGCAGAGAGATTTAATCCGGATGTAGTGATCGATATTGCTACTCTTACTGGTGCTTGTGTGATTGCATTGGGTCATCATGCTTCAGGGTTATATAGCAATGACGATAAACTAGCAAAAGATTTAGAATCAGCAGGACAAACATCCATGGATCGAGCATGGCGTATGCCATTGTGGGAAGACTATCAATCACAGCTAGACAGTAATTTTGCTGATATGGCCAATATTGGTGGAAGAGCAGGGGGCAGTATTACTGCAGCATGTTTTTTATCTAGATTTGCAAAAAAATATAAATGGGCTCATTTGGATATTGCAGGTACCGCATGGAAATCTGGAAAAGCTAAAGGCGCTACAGGAAGGCCGGTTGGATTATTAACCCAATATATCTTAAGTAAAATGAATTAAGTCTTCATGACCTATATAGATTTTTATTTTAATGTAGAAAATAAACTCAATAAAATTCATGAAATATTAGAAAGAGAAATTTTTCGTAAAAGAAAAATATTTATAGCAGTAAATGATTTAAATGGCGCTGAGGCATTAAGCGATTTTCTTTATACAGCTTCAACCACTTCATTTCTGCCTCACATCATAGGGCATCAAGAAGAAAGAGCCCCTATTCATATTGGTTGGGATTACAAATCCGTGAGTGATGATTTTATGATTAATTTAAAGCCAGATATTTCATCTTCTTTTTCAAGATACTTAAGACTTATTGAGATTGTGTCTCAGAATGAAGAAGATAAAAAAACAGCAAGAGATCGTTTAAAGTTTTATCGCGATCGTGGTTATGAAATTCAATTAATTGATGCTACAAAAGAAATGTAATTAGCGAGTAAGTTCGCTATATCGAGAAGCATCTAAAAAGAGTTCTTTGTTATCAATATCGTCTTGAGACGATATTTTACAAATCCAATTTTCATAAGGCTTATCATTAATTAATTCTGGCGATTTTTGAATGTTCGGATTAATTTCAATCATTACACCATTAAGCGGGCCCATTAGATCAGAAGCAGTTTTGACTGACTCAACCACTCCAAAAGCTATATTTCTTGAGATCTGACTTTGTAATACAGGCAATTCTATAAAAACGATATCACCCAAAAGATTTTGCGCATAATCAGTAATACCAATTTCATAAGTATTTTCACCGATAGATTTAATCCAGAGGTGTTCGGGCGTATAAATAAGTGTATTAGGAATGTTCATAGTAAATTAGTTGATAGCAATTTTATCTTTAAATACATTAAGTTAATGACAAATATGGTTTTTTTGTTTATTATCGCGTAAATTTAGTATGAATAGGAGATTACCGAGTGAGAGAACGTATCAGACTTTTTTTCATCCTAAGCTTAACCTCTTTCTTTCTTTTGGCTTCAATCTCAGTCGAAGCAAATCAACCAAGATCTAAAAAACCTACAAAAGCAGAATTAGCCCGTATATCTGCAACAGACAATAAGACTAATAAAGATGGTCTGTTAAGAGTGGCTTCTTCAAATGCATTAATCGTGAATCAAAATACAGGCGAAGTTTTATATGCCAAAGATACAGATGCGCAAACATCTATTGCATCCGTAACTAAGCTTATGACAGCTATGGTCACATTAGATGCAAAGCTTCCAATGGATGAAGAAATCACTATTACCGATGAAGATGTTGATACTTTAAAAAATTCAAGCTCAAAATTACCTGTTGGAACAATATTACCTCGCTCAGAACTTCTTAAAATTGCTTTAATTGCTTCTGATAATCGTGCAGCTGCTGCCTTAGGAAGAAATTACCCAACAGGAAAGACTGGCTTTGTAAATGCGATGAATATTAAAGCATTACAACTTGATATGACTCGAAGTGAATTTGCAGATCCTACAGGACTTAATAACCATAATATGTCGACAGCAGAAGATCTTGTGAAGATGGTAAAAGCTGCTTATCAATATCCTGAAATTCGAGAAATCACAACGACAGCTTCTTATGAGGCCTACGTTAAAGGCCATCGTGCACCAGTTAACTTTAATAATACGAATGGATTGGTTAGAAAAAGTGATTGGGTGATTGGCTTATCAAAAACTGGTTTTATTCAAGAAGCTGGAAAATGCCTTGTCATGCAAGCTATGATTAGTGGGCAACCTATGATTATTGTATTACTTAAATCTTATGGAAGTGCTACTCGAATTGCGGACGCAAATAGAATTCGAAAATGGATTGAAAAAACCTCTTCAATTTCTTATTCAGATCAATTTAAACAAAACAGCTAAACCTCTTTAGTTTTTCTGGCTTTCTTTTTTGCCACGGGTTTTTTTGTAGCCACTTTTTTCTCAGATGTTTTCTTGACGGTTGTTTTTTTAATTGCCGTTTTCTTTTTGCCTTTGCCCGAAGCTTCTTTGTTGCTAATAAGAATTAAAGCCTCTTCGAAAGTAATTTTTTCGATATCTTGATCTTTTGGAAGAGTAACTTTAGTTGACCCTTTTTGAAGATATGTGCCATAGCGACCATTAAAGATTTCAACCGAAAGATTTGTTTCGGGGTCATTACCCAGCGTTCTTAAAGGAGCATTTTTAGCGATAGCTTCCGCAATGAGCTCAAGCCCTCGTTCAAGCGTTACATCAAAAATAGATTCTGATCTTGGAATAGATTTAAATTTTCCATCATAATTTACATAAGGCCCAAAACGTCCAATATTAACAATCACTTTCTTCCCCGTATCTGGGTGAAGACCTAGTTCTTTAGGAAGTGATAAAAGATTTAATGCTATATCCTCATTGAGATCGTTTAATGATATTTCTTTAGGAACGCTTACGCGCTTAGGTTTCTTTTTGCTATCTTCCTCTTGAACGCCAACTTGAAGATAAGGTCCGTAGGGGCCGACTAACAATAGAACGTCTTTTCCAGTTTCGGGATCTTTGCAAACAAGGACAGGTTCATTTGGAGTGCTTGAGTCACCATTAACATTTCTTGTATAGTCACAATCCGGATACCCAGAACATCCAATAAATTTACCTCTTCTACCTAATCTGGAAAACAAAGGCTTGCCACATTTAGGACAGTCTTCATGAATTGCTTCTTGTGTAATTTCAGCTCGATCTATATTTGATTTTTCAACAATTGTTTTATTGAAATCATCCCAAAAGCTTTTAAGAAGTGGCACCCACTCTTTGTTATTTTCTGCAATTTCGTCTAAAGAGCTTTCAAGACCAGCAGTAAAATCATAATCAACATAACGAGTGAAATGTTCAGTTAGGAATTTATTAACAACACGACCTACATCAGTAGGCATGAATCTCTTTTTATCAAGAATGACATATTCGCGATCTTGGAGTGTTGAAATAATACTCGCATAAGTAGAAGGTCTTCCGATACCGTATTCTTCAAGAGATTTTACTAAGCTGGCTTCGGAGTATCTTGGCGGAGGTTCAGTAAAATGTTGATCACCATATATTTTATCGACTGTTAGAATTTCACCAGTTTCAAGTGGGGGCAATTTAAGAGAGTCTTCATCTTCATTTGAAGCATCATCTAAGCTCTCAGTATAAATAGCGATAAATCCAGGAAATATAAGTGTTTGACCAGTAGCTCTAAATAAATTTGCTTCAGATCCAATAGCAAGATCTACACTTACAGCATCAAATTTTGCCGGTGTCATTTGGCTTGCCAAAGAACGTTTCCATATCATTTCATATAATTTAAATTGCTCGGGAGATAGTTTGCCAATAAGGCTTTGAGGTGTTCGGCTGATGTCGGTCGGCCGAATTGCTTCATGTGCTTCTTGAGCATTTTTTGATTTTGTCTTATAAAAAATAGGTGCTTTAGGTAAGTAATCTGCATCGAAATTAGACTGAATGTAACCTCTAATTTGATTCATTGCTTCATTTGAGAGTGTGAGTGAATCAGTTCTCATGTAAGTAATTAAACCTACAGTGCCGCTCCCGATATCAATACCTTCATAAAGTTGCTGGGCAATTCTCATAGCTCGACTTGTTGTGAAGCCAAGTTTTCTAACCGACTCTTGTTGAAGTGTTGACGTGGTAAAAGGAGGTGCGGGATTGCGTGTTCTTTGTTTCTTTTCAACACGAGTCACTTTTGTTTTGCCAGCACTTTCTAAAATTAATTTACCAACAACAGATTCATGGTCCTCTTTTGAAGTAATAGTAAATTGCTCTACTTTTTTATTGTCGAGCTGAATAAGTTTTGCTTGAAATTTGTTTTTAGATTTTATGGAATCTAAATGAATCGACCAATATTCTTGGCTGATAAATTTTTCGATTTCAATTTCTCTTTCG
>Ga0075458_10000748_pt1 | contig 10638 bp, 10 predicted proteins | sample DEB3_08_DNA_FD_77576 | JGI IMG/M metagenome (GOLD analysis project Ga0075458, IMG submission 77576) | Aqueous microbial communities from the Delaware River and Bay under freshwater to marine salinity gradient to study organic matter... | ecosystem: Environmental > Aquatic > Marine > Coastal ... | reverse complement strand
ACCTGAAGAATTACAGCCAGCGATTTGAGCATAACCCGAAAGGGTACCTGCCGCGGCGCCACTAGTTATCGTACCCACTAGATAAGAATTTTGGCTGGATACGCTTCCGGAGTCTATTTGTGAATTCGGAGAATAGGTAGGCTCCAGATATACACCAGTATAGCCTCTACCATACAGAGTCGAAGAATCCGAATTAAGTCTTAAAGTAATCGTAGATCCAGCGGTATCGGTTGAGATTGACTTAAAAATAATCATAAGGTTATTTATTCCGCTAATTCCTGAAACTGTAACGGTGGATCCGCTCGTAGTAGTGCCAGTACCGATAAGAGAATAACTGGGAGTAGAGCCCGCGCTACCCCAGCGTAGGCCGGTCGCTTGAGTAGAATCTGCTAGAAGTGCCTGGCCATTCGTACCTACTGCTAGTCTAGTGTTAGTAGTCGAGTAAGTAAATAAATCGCCCTTAGTCGTCAGCGGTGGCGTATATCCTGCGTCTGCGAAAAATATCGCGCTAGAAGCTGATACGAAATAAAGGGTGCCGCCTTGATATTGAGCAAGCGTTAAACTTCCGGCCGTAGATTTATCAACTGTCGCGGTGCCAGCGGTTATGGTCGTCGCTCCTGCGCCGATATTCTGAATAAAGAGCGTATCTCCCGCCGTAAATAACCCGGTATTAACGGTGATCGTCGTAGCTCCTGCGGCATTCATCTCAATTCGAGTACCAGCGTCTGCGGCTACGAGTACGTAGGAGGCAGTCTTTTGGCTCACCGTCCAGTTGTAATCGTTAGCCTGGAGCGAATTCATCTGGGCGGCCGTGAGTACCGATCCCGTGGTAAAAGTTTGCTTAGCCATTACTTGCCTCCATTAGTAGCATAACACGTCCTCATTTAATACCCCGAAATTTGCGTCGTTTAATAAAAACGCGTCTATCTGAGGCTCAAGAGTGGTAAAGGTAGTTTTCCAGCTCTGATAAGAAATTGAGTGGCTGACTCCAAAAATCTGGAGCCGTTTAGTAATCGTCGAGCTTCCCGGCTGAGTCTGGGTTACGGTGATCGGGTTATAGTAATCAAGGCTCAAAGCTGCCAAAACTCCCGCGGCGTAATTATCGGAATAAAGATCCAGGACTATAGCGTCGCAACGAATCGTAGTGTCTTTACGGGAAGCCACGTAAGCCCGGGCGTAATTGTCGGCTTCGGCGTAGGTATTCATAAGTAGGTTATTTATGTCGTAGGAGTGGAGGAAATAGGTATCGACCGAAGTCTGATCTTTGTAGCTTGCCGTGGCCAATCCTGCGGCTGTTACGTTGGCTTGATTAAATATCTGGGCGTCATTGAGGAGAAATTGAGCGTTAAAATAACGAATCCCTGCTCCATTATCTACGAAATCGGTAGTAGTACCCGCCACGCTGGAGGCCAATACTGTCCGATCCTGGAAAACGATATTTCCATCTCGGTCGCAGTAAAGAGCCCCGTATTCGCTCGTCGCGCACGTCTGAAGGGCATTAAGACCAGTCCGCGCCGTGCCAGGATCCGCGCTCAACTGAGTCAGACCCGCGTCCACGTCCCTCATACCCGAAGGCCAGCCTACGGAATCGAGAATAGCGTTGATTCGAGCTCCGCTTAGTTGAGGATTAGTTGCCCCGGTTACGGTGGAGACGGTCGCGAGAGTGAGTAGCTGGAAAGCGTCCACGCACGTTAAAGTAGTGGTTGAGACTTGTCCGACATATTGGCTTTGTTGATAATTGTATCCGGTGATATACCCGGCGAAGCATGAATAGGTAGTCCCGGTATTGTTATCGAGGGCTTTAATAACTATCTTACGCAAGGGTAAAAGGTAGCCCGCATAAGGACTGGATAAATTCTGGGGGTTAAAATCTCCCGCTGTATCTGCCAGCGTAATAGTCGCCGTGCCGGTCTGAAATACGTCGGTAAGGGGATTACGCCCTCGGGTTATATTGGCAGAGACGACCATATCGCTAACGTCCACAATTAAAGCCGCCGCGTCTCCCAGGACATTCGTCCCCAGCTTGCCCTCTCCTAAAACCATAGTCTGACCGAAGGAAGCTCCAGAGCTGAAATTTATCTCGCATTTAAGCGTAGGAGCCGCCATTAAAGAAATCCTGCCGGGGCTATGGTGTAGCCGTTACGTTGCCCCTGTTGGATAGCTCGATAGAGGTAATCCTGGATCTGTTGCTCGTTGCCGATAATTCCTGAAACGCTTATATTATAAACGTCGCCGCTGGCCACTACGTCAGCCGTGGATCGTGGGGTGCCGGAGATATTGGAGGCATTGGTAGGCGGTGGGGTCGAGCTCGCATTAGTCCCCGGAGGCATACCGAAATCCTGAGGCGTAGTAATACTACGGCCGCCGGAGTCCACGTAAGTCGTATAAATCTTATTAGGATTATTACGGAGCCAATTTTGATAAGCGATCTGCTGGGCTATCTGCTCAGCCACGGCCTTCGCACTTGCCGCGACCTCTTTCATTTTATCGCTCTCGAATTCGGTTAATGCCGCTTTTCGTTTAGCCATAAGATTCTCGAGAGCTTTAACGTCGTCATTTTGGCTATCGGTTTTTATCGCTTTCAGGGCAACGAGGCGAGCCTTTTCTTCGTCGGTAAGTTTTCCCTTGAGTGCTGCCTCGATTTGGATATTATCCATGTCGAAAATAAGAGCGAGTTTCTTAGCTGCCGCGGCTTCCTTTTCCTTCTGAGCCTTTTTCTTAGCCGCTGCCGCTGCTGCCGCTTCGGCTTTCGCGTTAGCCTTAGCAAGAGGATCGGTTTTCTTTAGCGCCTTCTGATATTGCCCCTCGGCCGCGATTTTCTGTTTATTCATTACGAGGGATTTATTTTCCTCTTTTTGAGCTGCTAAGCCTTTACCCATTTCCAGAGCTTTCTGGGTAGCTTTACCGCGCTCTTCCAGGTATTTAAGCGGTGCCAGGAGTGCGCTCGCCGCTTTACCGAGAAATCCACCGGAGGCCTCATTTAACATCATGAAACCGATTTTTGCGTCGTTAATGATTGCGCCTAATCCGATGACGGTATTACCGGCACGGGTGGAAAAGGTCTCGATATTCTTTCCAATATCGTCCAGAGCCCCAGAGCCTTTCGTAGAGAATTGCTCAAAAGCAACGATAAGTTTTCCACCGAAATTCTCGGCCGCTTCTCCGGCTACAATTTTAAGTTTGTCCATTTTGCCCGCGAGGGTTTCGGCCGCGGCTTGAGTCTGCCCCCCGAATTTTCTCTGAAGGTCGGCCATAATTGCGTCGAGATCCCCAGAAGCGAGAAGGGTCTGGTCGAGGCCTACGTTAAGTTTTCCGAGTGCCTTAAAGTTTCCTGAATATGCTCGATTAAGTGCCGAGACCACGCTATCGAGAGATTTACCGCTACCGGCCGATATGTCGAGCGCGCGCTTGAGAAGCTCCTGGGACGCGGCTACGTCCTCGGTGGTAGTGAGTAACTTCTGAAGATTCGGTTTAAGAATATCCTCGGATACTCCCGAAGCTCTCTGGAGAGAGTCGGTAAATTTAATAACACCCTCAGAAGCTCGAGACTTGCCTATATTGTTGAGGGTTTGTTGGAGCGCCTTATTAGCCTTTTCTTCGGCCATAGCGGCGGCTAGTGATTTTTTCGAGAGAAGGGTAACTCCCGCCACCGCCGCCGCCACGCTTATCTTACTGGCAAGGCCGGTTTTCTTAAAGGCCTTACCAATAGACCCGACGCCTTTTTCAGCGGCTTTAAGTCCTTTACTATTAACGGAGAAAATTACGGGGACTTTTATCATGCGGCTAGTTTCTGGTTAATTATGTCTATGTATCTATCGACGACGACTTTCATGGCTCGATGGACGTTTTCGCGATTATCATAAACGGCTTTCCAAGCTATGCGGCCTTGTTTACCGCGCACAACGATCCCAGACTGGGATTCGATATTTCGCACGAATTGACGTCCTTGCGGAGTACGACTTCGGACTTTTTGGCCAGCGGTTTCGTAAATAGCTCCGGCAGGATTGGCGTTAATAAGAAAATAGGCGCGCTCACTCGTATTTATATCTTTACGTCGTACCCAGCCAATCTTCGAGCGGATTCCGGTCTTTACCTTGCCTGGTTGGAAAAGGAGGCGCGTACCCCATTCGGCCTCAAGTGGAGACGGCTTAGCCCACCCGCTCATAGGCGAGCTGGTCGGAGCGAGTGAGCGGCCAATCTTTACGAGATCTTTCATTACAGAATAAAGCTCTTTATTCATTCCTTTAAGTAATTCGGGCTCAAAGCGTTTTAAGTAGGTAACGGTTTCCTGGAGACCCTCAACGCGAGCGACTACGGCGCCTGGTGGCATTTTTCATGGCCTCCGATCTCTCATTTAATACCTTCACTATTGCGGCGAATAATTCTGGAGTAGTAGCGGCGAGGTCGTTGGGACTTATCCCCGTCTCAACGGCGATCGCCGCTATCTGGTACGTCAAAGTCCCGTGATCGCCTACCCAGCTAAAGGGTCGCTCTCTAAGACTTCTACACCCCTAAGCGTCTCCAGAAATTGCTCTCCGAAAGGTGGGACAGTCTGACCGCTGCGTCTAATTGCTTCCCAGCAAAGATAATAGACGTCGGTCTGTTTCTGATCCTCTACTAACGCTTTTAGGATTCCTTTTTTAGCGTAAGCCTCAAAGGATACCTCGATAGCCGGAGTAATTTCGTACTCCTCCACTACTCCGGTGTTTCGAGTTACTTTTAGTTTTGCCATTTTCTAGCCCTCTTTTCTAGTCTCTTATGAAGTGGCGATAGTTACGTCGGTAGTGAGATCCAGAGTTAGATCGACCATAGCGACCTCACCGATTGCGTTATTTACTGGGGTGTAGCCATTAACGAAAACGGAGCCGGAATACTTCGGATTCGTGGTCGAAGCTGTACTCCCATTTGGAGCAATCTCAAACGCGGCGCTCGTACCCTTGAGGCTATCAAGTACCGCACGGCTTGAGCCAGCGGCGATAGCGTCCTGAGTCAGATACAGGGTCGCGGTTAGTTGATGGCTCGCGAGTCCTTTTAGGTACTTATGCGCGCTATCTCCGGCCGCTGTAATTTCCAGCTGGTCGTAGTTGATATTAAGTGAAGCTGACTGGACAATCGAGCTCATGTCGTAAGTACCTAACTTAAAGTAGGTATTCTGTGCGAAATAGACTGTCGATGGCATTTATTACTCCTTTACCTTAGTAGCTGAGGACGGCGCCACTTCCTCAAGTACGCCGGTCTTAATAAGGCCGTCAATATCCCAGCCTACGAGAGCAACGTCCGAGATGATTCCACCCTGGCCGACGCCCGCGATTTCGTTATCTGTCTTTACTTTATAGCTTGCCATAGTTTTAACTCCAGCTCGTTATTATTTCGATGGGGAGCTCCACTTGGAGCAGGTTTCCGGCCGGAGTTTCGATTATTCCCGGAGCCGAAAAATTACCGACGTGTATCGTCTTAGTCGAGGCGTTAAGTTTCGCCATTAGTGCCACGATAAAATCTTCCATAGTGTTGAGGTTGCCCTGATTATCTAAAAGCGGAATTAGTAGGATCAACTTAAAACGCGCAATAGGCGCGATAGCGACCTTCTGATTTGATTGGACGGTGATATACGGCTCGTCCGGCATAATCGAAACCGAGTTAGCGGTCGGAATCATGGGCGGGTAAGAATAAACGTCCCAAACTCCCGCGTTAGTTAAATCGGTCGCAAGAGAAGTGCGTAAAGTCGTAATTGGGCTAGTCATTAGCCAATCATTCCTGAAGGGGAAAGATACCCAGCCAATAGGCCGCGTACTTTTCCGAGGAGTGTATTTCCGAGCTGATAAGGAGAGCCGACGAAGCCGTCTATCGTGGCGACGGAAGCCCCGGGCGCTTGCCGGCTCTGCCATATAGTAACGGCTACCGTGGCCGTAGCCTCGCGCACGGCCGGGACGGTAGCGTAGTCGGTGGCGTGGAAAGATCCTGTAATAAGTCCATAAGGTGCGACGTTATGAAATGGCTCGTCTGGGTTATTGTTTCCGGAGACTGTGTATTGGATCCAGTTATAACCCGCGGCGGTGATAGTTTTAGATCCGTTATAGTGCGCGCCTAAATCGGTAATTACGACCGTCTCACCTTTTACGAAAGTGTGAGGCGTGGGAGTGTAGATCGTCGCTACATTGGAAAGTAATCTCGTAGCTACTACTGGCGCGGTGTTAAACCATAGAAAAGATTTTACGTAGTCCTCGGCGGCTTGAGCGCACTCCTCGACGGTTGGATCCGAATACAGGCTCCCAATTCCTAAAAGAGTGCGGAGCTCGCTCATGGTGATATATGTAGCGGCCATTTACGAGCTCCTTACTGTTAAGGCCTGACCCCCTGGGGACTAGGCCAGGGGATCAGGGATCTAGGGGTTTTTCTTAGGTGAGGTTAAAGCGACGGAGACCACCGGAAACGAGGGTCTTTGTTGCCATATAACCATAAATCATCGTCTCGATTTCACCGCTCTGCGGGACGTTAGTGGATAGTCGAAGGACTGGGCTCTCTGCGATATAAATAGAGCTTGGGACACAGATAAACGCTGAGTCGTCGATAGTGGTCGCGACCATTTGTGAATCTGCCCAGAAATCAAGTCCGAGGACATTTCCGCGAAGTGATGGATTTACATTACCGCCGGAGTTAGTTGGAGATCCCGCGTTGTAAATTGGTCGTCCAGTTGTATCAACGGCGCCCATAAGGAGCGACCATTGAGACATTCCACCGATATATACGGTCGGCAATTCTCCCGCTGCTTGATATGCCGCCGGTACTTCTGTCGAAACGTAAGAAATAATACCTGCGCTTGACGCTGCGGTCGTTGCCGCTTGAGTACCACCGCTAACAATCTCAGCGATTACCGCTGCGTTAGTTGCGCGAGAATATGCGCGGGTCATGTTTTCCAACATGGCGGAGAAGAAATCCGGCGTAGCTCTTTCGAGAATTTCTACGCTGTAGCGTTGTAAGCCCGCATATTTCTTTACTGACGCTGATACATAACTGGAGACGATCCCGGTTTCTGATGGTGCTCCACCTTCTGCCGTTTCTGCCACGGTGCCAGAAGTTGTAATTTTCGGAATAGAGACCGTCATTCCCGAAGCTGCCAGAGCTTTCGCTCCTCCGAGTGCGTCGATTGTTGGACGTGATCCGATAAGAGTATCGACTACCGTCGAAATATATTGTACGGGTGAAAATGCTGGGTTTGTAGAAAACGAGTCATCGGCTGCCGTCATAAGACGTTGAGCGTGAGCGTCTGCCGCTTTTACATAATCGCGAGAGTCGTCATTACCGAGACTTGCTTTAATGGTGTGCTCAAGATATTGAGCCTTAGTTTTAATCGGGGATCTTACTTCCATGTGTGTAACTGTTACGCGCGGACGTGAGGCTTCTACCTTTTCGGTTTCTACCTCGACGGCTGGAGTGTCGGGGTTTTCCACGACGGCCTCACTTTCGATTGGTTGGGTTGGGTTTTCTTCTGTTACTTCCGGCTCGCCTTCGCTCGCCGCGACCGTAGCCACCTCAGCCGAAGAAAAGGCCGGAGTGTGGACTAAGGACACCTCTTGGAGAGTAGCGGATTTAACGTAAATTACGCCGTTTCGCTCCTCTGATTTATTTAGCAATACACCGACGGATAAACCATCGCGTAGCTCTTGAGACGCTTCTACGAGTGCGTCATTTCCTCGAGAAGTTTCCGCTACCTTAAATTGCGCGAAAATTCCCATATCATTTTCTTGGACGTTAATCGCACGTCCTATTGGAGATTTTGGATCGTGCTCAAGTAATAGCTTAAAACGCTCGTTAGGTATTGAGATACTTCCGCGCTCGAAAATAACTTTTCCGACGGAGGTATTTCCCACCTCATTAAACGGGACAATCTTTCCAGCAATTACTCGGCGAGTCGAATCACTCGCTTCGATTGCTCCACTAAAGGTCAGAAGTTTCGGATCCATTAGGGCTCAAGTCCTCCATCTCTCTCGCTTGCTCTACGGTAATTAGTCCTAAGCTCAGAAGTTTCTCGGTTACTTGGAGTCGTGTTAGAGCGTCTGAGCGTAGGAATCCATCATCTAGCCCAGCGCGTACGAAATTCTGCGAGCTCGTAATATCATTCATGGATAATCTTCCCTCGACCGCCTCGATATATGGGCGTAGGCTCATGTCCACGAATTGTCGCCGCTCGTCGATAACATTCGCATAAGTAAGAGAGTTATTCATATCGGCGCTTAACATATACGCCGGGATATTACACATACGCGCAATTTCGGTCGAAAGAAATTGGAGCATATCGTTATAGCCCATTTCTTTTGGGCTAAAACTTGTCGTCTTAAAATCAAGCGCGCTATTTAAGTAACCAATAGAATTCTGTAAGCGTGAAGCCTTCCACCGTTGGAGAATTCCGGTTATTTGATCCTCCGGTAAATCCGCTCCAGAGTTTTTAATAAAGCCAGAAGCCATCGGAGTCTTAGCGGCAATACTCGCGGCATATTGCGCGTCGAGACTTGCTCGAATAGTGCGAGATCCTACGTTGAGGATTCCATCATTAAGCGACTGAAAAGTAATTAAACTTCCGAGACCATCATTCGGTACGACGTTACCGTCCACGCTATAGCCGATTACTAAAGTGTTATTTTGATTATAACGAGGCGTAACTCTTTCATTCGCTACCCACGCGAAGCGTGACGGTCTGCCCGTGCCGTCGTTATATTGCTCGACGACCTGCCAGTAAGCGACCCCGTAGAAGAAAAGGCTGTCCGCGGTAAAGGCCATAGTAACCTGGCGCGGTTGATTGCGGTCTGGTTGCTCAAGCCAAAGCGGAGATCCTAATTCTTCTCCGGTGGATTTTTTATAAAGGTGGAAAGGTGTAGTACCGATAATTCCGCAGATTAAATCCCTGGCTTTTTTAATACTTGGCACTTGGAGAGCTTCGTAACGAGTAACGAAAGACGACGTCATACCGTAATAGCTGAAACTGGTAATTTCAGGAGTCGTCATTACCGGCGGCGCGTATTGTGCGGATATATCCGGAGACGGCGAATCGGGGACTAGCCTAAGCGCGCTCAATAATCCCACGCGTGTAATTTACACGATAAATCGGATAAAAGCGGCACTCGGTCGGCGTGTCTAATTGACTATGAGAATTGGGACGCTCTGAGGTTGCCCCGCTTGCCAGGAGACCATCGCCGCCGCAATAGCCGCGCATATTTCACCGGAGGATCTACGACGTACCAATCGCCACCCGTGCGGGGTTATTTTACTCGCGCATGACGCGACCGCTTGATTTAATTCCCGGTCGTTTTTGTGTCGAATAGATCGCGAGGTCAGCATTTGAGCGAAGCGGTGGGACGCCTCTACTTGACTCTGACCCGAGCACTCCTGAAGAGCAACGCCGGAAGCGGATAAGTAGGTCGCGGTGTTTTGCGTCATGAATCGGTCGTACATAACCACCCGCGGCCGCCACTTTTTTACGTGGACGTTTATATCGCTGGCCAGTTGTACCTCGTCGATAGGGTGCGAAGAATTCCAGACTTGGAGGACGTGAAGATTAACGACGTCGCCCATTTTCTGACCGGCAACGAGGACGGCGTGCTTTTGGGTGTGAGATTTATCGAAAGCAAAATAGAGATCCCCACCTTCGGCCAAAGCGATAGAAGTATCCACGCACGCCTCGAAGGATCCTGGCTCGAAGGGACTGGCCGTATTGTCTAACCATTGGCCGAGGACTTCACACCGGAAAGCCATCGGATCATTAGTTTTCGCTAAATGCTCCAGGGTAGAAAAGCTCAAGTAATGACCCAGAGCCGGGCAGGATTCGACCCAGCCTTCGACGTCCATAATGTCGCGGGAGGGGTGGGCGCTCCACTCAAACCACCCGAGAGAGCTGGCCGTATTAGCCAGGGCTCTTTCGCGTAAATCGTTAAGGACTATCGACTCTTTACTTCCAGCGTTGGATACCGTGAGGATCTGAGCTTTTCTAGCGTTTGTCGTATAAATCGCCGCGTCGAAAGTATCCTGGTCGATAGCCCGCAATTCATCGACGAATAGGAGGTCGGCCGAAAATCCTCTACTGCCGTTAGGCGTGGCCGCAACTACGGAAATCTGAGCGCCATTCTTAAAGACCATTCTCTCGGCGCCGTTAGTGGTGTAGGTATTGACCCATTCGGTTTTCAGCTCCGGCACGTGTTGGACGTACCAGTCAATCTGCCTAAAGGTGAGAAGCGAGAGTTTTCGATTGACGGCCATCATCAGGACGTCCTTTTCGCCGAATAGGTAAATACCGGCCAATATCCTCAAAGCGGATAAATAGGTCTTTCCGGACTGACGTCCTGCTACGAGAGAGAAGCTACGATAAATCCATTCGTCATCTTGGGTTTTTAGCATTTCACCGATAACGTTTTTCTGCCAGGGCATGAGGTCAATCCCGATTCGCTCCGCGAAAGCGATCGTATTATGAGCCCGCTCTAAATCGCCCTCCTGAAGTGGCGTAAATACTCGCGGCGTAGGGCTGCCTACTACCGCCCCCTTCTGACTAGTTTCGACCTCTACAACTTCCGAGGATCTCTGTATATCTTCCGTGTCCGATTTGGACTGGTCTGGGATACTTTCGACCGATTCGGGGAAAAAAGGATCTAC
>Ga0075458_10000745_pt1 | contig 10660 bp, 6 predicted proteins | sample DEB3_08_DNA_FD_77576 | JGI IMG/M metagenome (GOLD analysis project Ga0075458, IMG submission 77576) | Aqueous microbial communities from the Delaware River and Bay under freshwater to marine salinity gradient to study organic matter... | ecosystem: Environmental > Aquatic > Marine > Coastal ... | reverse complement strand
TGATTTCAGCTTCGGTGAGTTTCTTATAGCGGGAGATGACTGCTTCTTCTAGTTCTTTGGAAGCCTTCTTAGCTTCTGCCTCGGAATCAAAAGCATCACTGACTTCTTGCAATACGTCCATTTCTTCTTTGTCGAGTCCTTTGACCTTGAGGCCATCAGTGACGAGCTTCTTGGTGAATTCACCTTTGTCGTTGGTGTAGTCGCTGAGAAGCATTTCTTCTCCGCCGTATTGCTCCGCGAGTTCGTTAAGTCGTTCGCCAGCTGCGGCGAGATCGGATTCGATTTGCTGCGCCTTGTCTGCGAAGAATGTTTCAATCAGTAGCTCGGGTGGAATGAGTTCTGAGCGGTATTCAATTTTTTTGATGGTGTAATCCACACGACCAGTGCGCTTTTCACCTTTTGCTTTGGCTGGCAGAGCTGTGAGTTTGCCACCTGCTTCCCATCCGGATTCGATGACCATATATACGTCGTCTTTGAGGGTTTCTTCCCAGAACGACATGAGGCCTTGATATACCTCATAGTTATCAACGAGTGGAAGTCCTTTGAATGTGTTGAGTAGTAGTTCAGATAGATCGGCGATGAAATCCTTCGGGCGGGTTTTGTCGCCCAGGGATTTCATCTTCTTCTCCGCATGGGTGGCCCATGACACGAGACTTTCGTGGATCTGAGCAGAGAACTTCTTGAATTCATCCGAGTTAGCAATAGTTGCTGGCACTTCGTTTGCTGGAACAGCAAGCTTCGAGTATCCGTCACGGCCAGCAGACTCAAAAAGTGACTTACGCAGTTTGGGCAGCACTTTCCAGAAGTCACCGAGTGCGTCAATGTCACGGTTGGGGATGCCACCGTTGAGGTGCGCGTCAAGATCATGCAAATCTTCTGGGTCGGATGTATCGATGTAGCGCGGCAAGTTGAGGTTGTAGTCGTTCTTAGCGTCGGAGATCTCAGTGATCGGCACCATACGTGAGTATTTATCAACTTCTGTTTGATTGAGAAACGTATCGACAATTAGGTGAAGGTCGCGCTCGCGCAAACGGTTCTTGGGGCCGTCTTTAACAAAGCCTTTAGACGCATCAATCATGAAGATACCAGTGCGACCTGCTGCGCCTTCTTTGTCGATGATGATGACGCAGGCTGGAATGCCGGTGCCGTAAAATAAGTTGGCTGGCAAGCCAATGATGCCTTTGATATAGCCACGCTTCACAATTTCTTTGCGGATACTTCCTTCGGCGTTACCGCGAAACAAAACACCGTGCGGCAAAATGACTGCACCCTTACCCGTTGATTTGAGTGACGCAAGAATGTGCAACAAGAACGCATAGTCCCCGTTCTTTTCAGGTGGTACGCCATACTCAAAACGTTTGAACTCGTCTGACCCGGTATTAACTCCGATGGTCCATGACTTGACAGAAAACGGCGGGTTGGCAACGACATAGTCGAAAGTTTTCAGGCCACCTGTTTTGGTGTCTTTGAATTCTGGCGTAGAGAGAGTGTTGTTGTTCTTGATCTCTGCCCCGGCCGCATTGTGGATCAGCATGTTCATGCGTGAGAGAGCTGCGGTGGCATTGTCCATTTCTTGGCCGTAAATCGCGAGGTCAAAACCTGTTGCTGATTTTGCCAATGCATGAGCCTTTAGTAAGAGCGATCCAGAGCCGCATGTGGGGTCGTAAATGGTTTCCTTTTGGTTCTTGGCTTTATTGATTCCAATAACTGATGCCATGATTCGTGACACTTCAGCAGGTGTGTAGAACTGGCCTTTACTTTTTCCTGACTCAGTTGCGAAGTTACGCATGAGATACTCGTACGCATCGCCAAGTAAGTCATCGCCATCGGCTGTGTTGCCAGAAAAGTCAAGTGCCGGGTTTTCGAAAATGGCAATCAGGTTCGTGACACGATTGACCATGTCTTGTGCCTTGCCAAGTTTGCTGTCGTCGTTAAAGTCAGCGACGTCAATCACTCCACGCAAGTCGTTGGCTTCGGCAAGCTTGCCGATGACCTTATTGACACCGTCACCAATGTTTGGTTTGCCCTTAAGCGCAACCAGATCCTTGAATGAGCCACCCTTAGGAACGTCAAGCAAAGAGTCATCATGACCGGCACGGTCGGAGACGTATTTGACGAAAAGGAGCACCAATACGTAGTCCTTATATTGGGAGGCATCCATGCCGCCGCGAAGTTCGTCACAGAGCTTCCAAAGCGAACTATACAAATCTGATTTTTTAATTGCCATTTCACTCGTATCTATAGGGGTCGAATGTGACCGAATTACTCTTCATGGTACTTGCAGAGTGTCGCAGCGGGAATTGCCTTAGTACTAAAGCCTGTGCCCGGCACTAACGCATGTGCCAATCGGACCCCTAATTCGCAGACCCGCCGATCCGATCCAAAGTGTGTTTAGCAAAGGCCTCAACTTTCCTTACTGCTTCATCCGTTGATTCAGGATTATCTCGCATCACGATCGCGCCCTCCAACCAGGACTGGAAGAATCCAAGACTGCAATCAACGTGTCGTAAGTCCAAGGCCGAAAACAGATAAGCCTCATTGGGGTCAACACTTTGCAGTTCTGGGAATTCAGTCAAATCAATGCCAGTATTTTTCAATTCCTCGTCTGACGGTCGCCACCATGGATTTGGGTATTTTCGGATACCAAATGCTCGAGTCATTAAGTCGAACCCTCTCTCCGCATAATGATCAGCTAAGCGCAATAGCCCCCGCAAAATGGCGTTGCTTGTATCCTCAACGACGTCTGGCGGAATGTGGAAAAAATCTGCTTCTACCATGCCTTCGTGCAGGCCTGCAATGGCATCTTCAATTGCTATTAACAAATCCTTTCGATCTAAATCGTTGAGATCCTCAAGCACTAACTCGCCAGGGTTGTCAAGCGCTCTCCACCTATCGATCAGAATTGTCCTCTTTGGCGTTTCCACAATTTCAATTGAGCCCAATACCGGACCACCTTGATAAACACCATATAAAAAAATTACTTTGCTTGGCATATCCCAATATGAACTGAGAGTATCAATGTTCTCAATTGTTTCGTTTGCCACGCGGACAGGCTCAACTTTCCTTCGACTTCGCTTTATTGAATCCATTAAATCCATTGAGTCAGGCTCGCGCAATGTTTTTTCACCTGCGTGTTCCATTTCTCGTACAAACGCATCTACTATTCGGTGAATGTAATTTGGATTTATCAAGTCGAATAAAAAATCCGCAATTTCAAAGTGCGCTGAGCCAAAAACAACAGGTTTGATCGCGGCGTGTGGGATTATTTTGGAGTAAACAATTTGCGAACCCTTTACGTGAAACGCACCAAAACCAACTTTTTCCCAAAGGGTTTCTATCGCGCCCTCGTTAAGTAGATTCGCCATCCATACAGCACTTTCATGGCTCGCACCGTCATCAAAGATTCCTGAATGCGTAAAGAATGGCAGTCCAATATCGATGGCTATTGCTCTGCCAAAATCTGTCCACTCATTGAATGCGATTGCCGCAATTGCCGAATTGTTATTGAAGACCGAAATGTAGTTTTCGTCTGCAAATACTTGAAATCGAAAATCCAACTTATTGATACTTCGCTCAATTCCACCTTCAAGCCATTCCGGTTCAATTTCGATATTCTGACATTCGTCCGCAATGAATTTCAAAATTCGACTGCGTTCGGTTTCAGAAATCCACAAACCACCTACAAAATCGACAGAAAATTTATCTGTAAGTCTTTCGACGAAGAGACGATGTGGCTTGGTTTTTTGACCCAACCTGGGATGGATTCGTCGAACTTGTTGACATTTGTTAAATCGAAGAACGTCTTGTCTACGTGAAATTATCTCACATTGACCAATTGCGGTCTTCCCCGAAATAATCAACAAAGCAAAGTCCCACCAAATTGACAAGGCACAGTAAGAAACAAAATCCATTCTTTTCTGCACGTGCTGATAAACGTAGACACCGCCAACAGACTTTCTGTTCAGATTGCTTGCCAGGTACCAGCCGTCACTGTCAGACTCAAATTTGCAGAACACTTCTATTGTCATTCGAACCTGCGGAAAGGGCTTTGTTTTAACCAGTTCAAAAGTCACTGGTAATGAATCCGCAATCCATTTCAAACGGTCTTGCTGATCCTCTAAAATCCAATCGTCAATTTCGAAACACTCCTTGATGACGGTGATGATTCGACTCCATGGATCATGGTCGCTAAAGGTTTCGCTCGCCCATCTCGCCCCAGAGACTGCATCCCCAATTATTCGCTCCATTAATGTCCCATTTTAGTCAAGCTTTAGTTGAGATATTGTGTACTCCTTGACAAAAAAACTGTGGTTCAACCATGTCAAGTAATCAACTTAATCAGCTTCTGAATGCTCTCATTGATCAGTGGGATACAGAGAAACAAAATGACGTTGAATTTATTGACGCAATTCTTTCAGCATTAAGTTCCGACTCGTTAGACACAATCTTGGGCAATGATGCTCAAGCATTGTTAAATATTATAAAAGAATTTTCTACACCAAATCAACGGCATCATCTTGTTGTGTTTTTAAAGAAGCGACCAAATTTCCAAGCAAAGCGTCGGCTCCAAAATCTTGACAAAAAATTTCAACCCAAACAACAAGATACTTCAGAGATTAAAACTTTAATTGAAGAAATTGACATCAAGAGAGCGAGAGAAAATGAAATCGTACAAATAAAAAAACAGTTGACTTTCGTTTTCGCTAACGACTTTTTGAAGGCAGATGACTTTTTTGCAACTCTATCCCTCACCAACCACTTCAACCAGCTTGATTACGACACGTTCAAATCAGAATTTGTGCGCGAATGGGTAAAGGGCAAACTTGGGATTGAACTCGATTCTGAACAAGCCCTAATTGTTGGCCACATAAACGGTAATCTGAAAATTACTGCACGTGCAGGTAGCGGCAAGACTCGAACCCTTGTAGCCCGTGCGATTTTTCTTATTGAACACTGCAAAGTGCCCGAAAATTCAATCCTCCTACTTGCTTTCAATCGAAAAGCGGCCGACGAGATGCGGGCACGACTAAAGCAATTTCTTGATGAAAAGCTTCCCCACGTTATGACTTTTCATGCTCTCGCATATGCACTTGTACATCCTGACGAGTCACTCATGTTTGATGACCCCAATTCAAAATCCCAAATACAAAGCCGAGAAATACAGAAACTAATTGATTCTGAAATTAGTAAGCCAAGTTTTATTGAGCGGATTCGTGCCGTCATGCTCCAATATTTTCGAGGCAGCTGGGATGCGATCGCCGAAAATACCTTCGATGCAAGCAAACTAGATGACCTTAATTTTCAAAGATCACTACAGCATGAGACCCTCAATGGTGAGTACGTAAAGTCTTTTGGCGAGAAGATTATTGCCAATATCTTGTTTGAAAACTCTATTGAATACGACTACGAGAGATCGTTCAAATGGGATGGAGTCAATTATCGACCAGACTTTTCGATCAAACTCGGGACTGATTCAGGTATCGCCATCGAATATTTTGGCCTAGTCGGAGAGACTGAGTATGACTCTTCGTCAACCAAGAAACGGGATTTTTGGGCCAAAAAACCAAACTGGAGTCTTGTCGAAAGATTCCCAATTGACATCAGAAACACTGGTACTGAATTTGAAGCGAATTTGATTAGCGAGCTTCAGGCTCTCGGTTTGAAGACTCGAAAACTTTCTGACGAAGAAGTGTGGCGAAAACTGAAACCACGGGCAATCGATACCTTCACGAAATCTGTGAAGATCTTCATTCAAAGATGTCGAAAACTTGATTTAAGTGGCCACGAACTTGAAGCCCTGATAAGTAGTCATGACTTTCAGAGTTCTTACGAGAAAAGCTTTGCCAAAATCGGTCAAGAGCTGTATGGCCATTATCTTGAGTTGTTAAAGCCTGGCTTGCTAGAAGACTTCGACGGTCTTTTAATTAGAGCATGTGACTTGTTGAATAGCGGCTTCGCTTCATTTGCGCGAAACAAAGGCCAAGAGGTGGGCAATCTCTCAAATGTCCAACACGTACTTGTAGATGAGTTCCAAGACTTCTCAATGTTGTTTTATCGCATGCTCGCTGGAATCAAAAGAAATAGCCCATCGGTGCAATTCCTGTGTGTGGGCGACGACTGGCAAGCGATTAACGGATTTGCCGGATCCGATCTGTCCTATTTCCAAGACTTTGCCCAAAAAGACCTTTTTCGAGGCAGCGACACCAAATGGATTCACACAAATTATCGATCGGCGGCGAAAATAGTCAACGCTGGCAATGCTCTAATGAGAGAGTTCGGCGATGAGGCAAATGCAAAAGACTTGAAGTCTGGGAAGGTGCTCATCACCTATTACGATCAATTCACGCCAACTAGTTTTGAGTATCTTGAACATCAAGACGACGAAATAACACCTCTATTGCTCAGAGTTGTGCACAAGCTACTAACTTCCCACGAAGAAATTACGATCTTGTCGCGCACAAATCGAATTAAATACAAAATTAATTATGCAAACCCAGCAACAACCGCTGACAGTGATCTACAAAAATTCAAAAAGCACCTCGATTCATTTCTCAAAACTGAGGACAGGCAACGAATTTCAATTTCTACAACTCATATGTTCAAAGGACTTGAAAGTGACGCAGTAATAGTCATTGACGCAAATCAAAATTCATATCCACTTATTCATCCAACTTGGGAATTCTTTAGGCTTTTTGGTTACAACGAAGCGAAAATAATTGACGAAGAGAGACGACTGCTTTACGTCGCACTCTCGCGAGCAGTTACGACACTGGTGATTTTTGGAAACTCAAGCAACCTGAGCCCGTTTATCAGAGATCCGAAGTTTTTGGAGTCTATTGAAGAACTCAAAATTAGTGAATTCCCCGCACCAACAAATAGCGGTCGACAATTTCTAGAGCTGTCTGTCTTCAAGTCATTCAACGTCAAGGACCAGCTAAAGGCCCTGGGCTTCAGATTCCACCCTGACCCAGATTCAAGACGAAATCGCTGGTTCAAAATGATACCGATATCAGAGTTTTCAGTTGAAGACTTAAATTCTCAACCTTGGAACGATGGATCAATGCCCATAGAGGTTAAAACGAGTTCTGGTGAGATGATCTACACCAACAACCCAGCTAGATGAGACCAATTTGAGTCTTTGGCAAACGGAACAATTCCTGCTAGAGGGACAGTCTTAGGACAGCATTACTAAAGGATCGAAGTTCCCACCAGCGATCCGACTGCCAACAACTAGCCTCTCGTTGGGCTGATTTACAGATTGGAGAAGTCAATGAAGTGGATGGTCTCAATAAATGATCTTGATGCCGTACAGGCACGTGCAATTGAAAATATCATCGAAAATAGAGACGAGAATCATTGGGTTAAGGGATTCGCTGGGTCGGGCAAAACCATCGTGCTTACGCACGTTCTAGAGCGGCTCGCAACGACCAAACCACCAGTAAAAGTTTGTTTTGCAACTTTTACGCACGCACTTAAAGATTTAGTTGAATCAGGACTATCCGAGACCGCGAAACAAAGAATTGATATTTCCACTTTTAATGGTCTCAGAAAGCTACGAAATAACTACGACCTTGTTGTTGCTGATGAGATGCAGGATATTCCAAGCCGTGTCCTTCCTTCACTAGCAAAAAAATCGGATGTTCTTGTGATCGCTGCAGACTTAGACCAATCGATCTACCGCTCCGCATGCTCAGTTGCAGAATTGAACGCCGCAATTAAACCGGCCAAAGAGCATCAGTTACGTGAGATTCATCGAATAAATGAGAATGTCTTTGATATTGCAACAGCCGTATATACGGATGCGAAAGTTGTGACTCAAACCACTGTTCGACAAGACAATGAACAGGCGCGTATTTATATAGGTTCCTCAATGCGCAACGAATTTGAGACAATGTTTGAAGAGGCGGTTCGGGTGTCGGCTAAAGAAAGCCCAAGTGCAATTCTGCTTCCGAGTAAAGCTCTTCTTGACAAATTCATTGCAACAATTGCGATGACTAAGTCATACCAAGGTGTCCCTCCCAGTGTGAAAGATGGCGAGCGTCCTGAGATGGGGGAAACAGCTGATCCATTCAAGGAGATAAACGCATACCTCAAGAAAAATAAGTCACCGCTACAAGTATTTGGTGGCGGTAGTGGCTCGTTGTATGACAGTGACTTCAAAAAAATGGTATATCTAATGACCTACCACAGTGCAAAAGGGCTTGACTTTGCGAACGTATTTCTGCCCCACCTCACCGAAGAGATTTCTCTCGAACCGATGAAAGGGGCATCTGACGACCAGGAACGGCGAATCTTCTTCGTTGCGTCTACACGCGCCCGAGATCGTCTATACCTCTCCTATCATGATGCACCCCATAGATTTGTCGATGAGATCCCGGCTTATCTACTCAAAACCTTCATCAAGCAGAAACGTGACTACTAATAATGACGCAGTCTGACTCAGGCCAAACTTTGCTAGCTATCAATTCAACTGAGTGGTTGAACCTCTGCGCTCGCGGATCAATTCGCATAAGTAAACGACGACCTATAAAAGTCGCTAATTCGGCCTCAAATCGCGAGATGGAAAAGGTTTTCTGTTCGGCCCCATTCACAAAAGTCGGCTCGTCAATTGACCTATTTGTTCTGGTAATTGAAGACTCCTGGCAAATGAAAGCCCAAAAGCATCGATCACACCCCAGTGAAATTCTGCAGTTAAATCTTGCTGATGTAATCCAACACCAACCAGTTTCGCTTGAACACCTTGAGTACTACCGAAACATAGGCAGTAAGTGTGGGATTCAACTTTCGTCGCCATTATTTGAGCAGGCATGGCTTTACTGGGTCATTAATGAAACAATTACAGCGTCTTGCGATGCAGCAGATCTTTTGCAGAGAACCTTCGATATTCCGCTTTCATCAAAAACTAAACGGGCAGACAGATATAAATGGAATGACATTGCCCGTCTCGTACTTCGCCCGAACGAACCCGTTAAAACTAAACCCGCCCATGCAGAAACTCTTCTCAGCAATATTCGTAAGATTGCTGATGCTGTTGCTGCCACGCGAGACTCCGAGCAGTTTTATCTCGCGTGTGCAATCGAGTGGGTTGAAATCAGACTTAGAAAAGATCCACTCAAGAAGAAAGCCATCAAAGACACCCTTCTCTCGGCATTGAGCAAAGCAAAAGAATCTCCGCTCCGAGCCCCAAGCGAAGAGACCTCTGCAGCTCTAAAGCTTCTTGCCGAGACTTTTCCCAGGGCGTTTACTGAAGAAGTTTCGCCGCTTAGCATCTCTAACGTGGTCCAGCTCTTGACCGAATCGCGGACAAAAGAACTCAAGACCGAGACTGTAACCAGAATTGTTCAATCTCTTGACAAAACCTCATCAACGGCATCGTTTACTACATTTGTTCTGGCAACTTCTCTGGGCATTGAACTCACAACAAAATTAGCTAGTTCATTGAATCAAGTGAATCTGGTTGACATGAACTGGGATTCCCCAAACTGACAAATTTCGCTTAGATCTAATCTCTGTCGTCTAATAGGTCCTGCACCGACAGATCTGTGTCCGGGCCTTGAGGTAATTCGTCCTCGGCACCCAATACGGCGTCGAGACTATTCCATGCATCGCCACCAAGCACTCTTTCTTCTCGAATCTCTCGCGACTCTCGCCGATTAATTCTTGACTCTAATTGTCTGTCTAATTTGTCCATTCTCACCAAAATTGGCGGCTCACCTTTCTCAGTAACGGCTGAAGCTTTCTCGCTATTTCGCCAAAGTGGCGGGGCGATGCCTTCTTTTACAAAATGAACGTCTTCATTGGAGTACAAACAACTGTTTACATAATGCTTGTCCACGCCAATACTCCGACAAATAACCCGGGCCGTGCTGTCTGGATTTTTCTCAAGATACGCCTTTATTATTTCAATCAAATCATCCATTTTTGCCACCTTCACTCTTTTGTCTTCGCTTGGAAATGCACGTTTTTGTATCAGGCGTGAACTGACCAGACCGCACCAAGTATCCCCTCCTGCATAGCTCTTCCGAATATTCCTCCTCACGACTTTCAGCAGATTCCTTACTCAAAAAAACTTGCTTTAAAGATAGAGACTTATTCAGACGGTCAAAATGCTTAGTTACGTATCTTGAGTTCAGAGGATGACCCTTTTTTGAAGTTGCACCTTTTTCATGTTCTCTCGTCCTCTCCTCAATACTCTTTGAGGTTGACCCCACGTATACATGGCCTCGTTCGGGTTGAGCCAGTAGATGACCCTGCTTAAGGTCAATAACATAAACTCGCCACTCGCGAACTTTGTTGTTCACGGCATGACCCAATTGAAAATATTTCTCTACTGTTTCGTCGAGTCTTCGCTTAGCTACCTTGACATCTTTAGTCGGTTTCGCATAAGGCTCGTTAGCAAAAACTGAGACAAAGTGACCAAGTGCATAGCTCGGCCCGTGGCCATTCTTTAATTGGCTTAATCGAGTTGTGACATCTTCGGAAGTCATACCTATATATAAGTGTGGTTTTTTAGGGTTACGGCGCGGCATTGAAGCGTCAAGCTCAACTATCGCAATGCGATAACTCTTGACTTTGGCAGTTTTAAATTTTTTGTTCATAGTCGTCTCGGTCTGAACTTGGTTTTGTTTTGCGACTTGCCTTGCAAAGTTTCGTTAAAATT
>Ga0075458_10000741_pt1 | contig 10688 bp, 9 predicted proteins | sample DEB3_08_DNA_FD_77576 | JGI IMG/M metagenome (GOLD analysis project Ga0075458, IMG submission 77576) | Aqueous microbial communities from the Delaware River and Bay under freshwater to marine salinity gradient to study organic matter... | ecosystem: Environmental > Aquatic > Marine > Coastal ... | reverse complement strand
ACAAGAGAAGGTGATAGTTGGGCGATGATGGTTTTAGGCTTCCAGCGAGTCATGGACGATATTGGAGCTGCAAATGTTTACATCCTCGACATGATTATTGAGCCGATGACTCAAGACCAAGCGGTAAAGAATGTATTCCAAATGTATTCAAGAAACGGAAGAATCTCAAAGATTGGTGTCGAAAAGGTAGGGATAAGTACGATGGAAGTACATATATCGAATTACTTGCTATCAAAAGGGCGTGTAGTTACAGTTGAAAACGGAGGATTACACATACTTCAACCCGGTGGAAGGAAGAAAGAATCCAGAATCGAGGCGAATGTATCGTGGCCCCTCAATAACGGAAAAATATTCATATCTACTGGAATCCCCATCGCGTACCGCGAGAGATTAAAACTAGAGATGGAAAAATTCCCTTATTGGAAGAATGACGGCTTGGATGCCTTAGCTTATGGCTACGACATGGCAAAGCACTTTCGTTTCTCTAAAGTCAGACAAGAAGAAGAGAAGCGATCCAAGTGGGACGAAGAACAAGAATCCGGCCCTAGAGGCTGGATGTTAAATTAGGGAAAAATCAATGGCATTAAAGCTTAAAGAGTGGAACGAGAAAGACCCAAACGATAAGTCGTATAATATCGATGGCTCAAGATGCAAGCATTTAGCCTCTCAGACAAACACCGATAGGAGCGTAGAATGGGACGCTAACCTCAAAAGAGAGGATTATAAGAAGCTCGATGGTAATCCGTATACATTCTTCACGAGAACTCAGTGGAAGGGTTTTGGAAGAAATATTGATGTGATTCTTATCAAGGATGATGACGAAATTCATCTATACGAAATACTGTGAAAAAACTCTCAGAGACTTCGAAATACGGCGTAGGTAGAGCATCACACTATCATATCTACTACGCCAATGATGAAAGTGGGCAAGGCGCTATGAGTATCTCAGGCGCTCCTCCACATACTCACGGCCTGACATGGAGAGACCCAACACCGGAAGTTCCTCCAACTCCACCTAGTCCTCCAATGGCCCCAGAAGAAGCGATGCAAATGCTCCAACAGCAAGGGATTGACCCTCAAATGCTGCAAGGAGACCCTCAACAGATGCCTCCTGAGCTTCAACAGATACTCCAGCAAATTCAAGGCTCACCCGGTGACCCAGGTAGACCTGCTGACCCCGGTGGATGGACAGTAGAGCCCGGTGGCCCAGACATGCACACTCACGAACTTCTAGATGAGTACGAAGTTGAGTATCCAGATTCCAAGGAAGATGAGACTACTATTGTCCGAGAAGTTTTAGAGCTTTTTAGAACTGCTACTGAAATTGAAAACGAGAGCTTTAAGAAAGCACTTGAAGCTGAAGACTTCTATGTTGGGAAACAGTGGAAGGATTCAGAGAAGCAGACGCTAGAGAAGATGAATCGAGCGTGTCTCACTATTAACCTCATCGCTTCCAAGATTGATGAGATATCAGGTAATCAAAGACAAACAAGAACTGATATTCATTATGCTCCAGTAGAAGGCGGTGACCAAAGAGCCTGTGACTTATATAATCCAGTCGCAAAAATCATCACGCAAGCTTGTAATTACGATAGAGAAAAATCGAAAGTATTCCTAGACCAAGTTATTACGGGACGAGGCAACTTCAACTTATACGTTGATTTCTCAAAGAACCTTTTTGGAGATATTAAAATCGAGCGTATGCCGTGGAAGGCCGTTAGATACGGGCCACATGAGCAAGAAGACCTGTCCGATTGTGAGTACCTGCACAAATTCAGAAAATTCTCCAAAGCAAAGCTTGAGCAATTATATCCAAATAAAGTGGACGAGATTCGCCTAGACTTTGAAATGTTCAAACTAGATGGCGAACGTCATACGATGTATGCAGGAGATAACTACGCCAAGGGCGACGAGACTCGAACCAAGATTCTCCTTGGGGGAGAAGTGATGGTTGATTGCGCCAAAAAAGAATATACAGTCGTTGAGTGCTGGAGAAAAGTTTATCGTGACGCTACTGTTGCAGTTCAAGCCCAAGATGAGCACGTTCAGTCATTATATGGCTGGAACCCAAAAGACATTAAGCAAGTAGAAACAATTCCCGGCTTCCAGATTATCAAGAGAAGCGTTACGAAAATCAGAATTACAAAAGTTGCTGGAGGAGTCCTCTTATCCGATGAGAACCCTTCAGAGCTTCCCGTAGATGAATTTCACCTAGTTCCTGCTTACGCATCAAAGAGAGATTCCGAATGGTGGGGAAAAGTCGAAGCGGCAAAAGACCCACAGCGAGAGATTAATAAACGAAGAAGTCAGGCAATAGATTTCGTAAACAAGATGGGAGCTACTGGATGGGGGTATGATGATGGCACATTCCCCGATGAAGCAGAGGCTCAAAAGTTTAGAAGAAATTCAACGAGCCCCGGATTCGTGGTTAAGCTTCAAGATGCAAGTAGACCTCCTCATAAGTTTGAAGGAATCGAATTTCCAACAGCTCTTGTAAACTTAATGCAGCTTGATAAAGAAAACTTAGATGGTATTTTAAATATCTCTACTCGTGACCCCGGAGCAAATACCTCTGCTGCTGCGATACTACAAGCCCAAAAGATGAAGCTCATAGGAAACGAGTTTCTCTTTGATAACCTTTCATTTGCGGAAAGAAAGCTCGGTATTCTTCTTATTCACGCAATTCGTAAATACTATTCCCCTCAAAGAATCTACAGGATGGTAAGCCATGTAAGTAGAAAGCGTCCTGTAATGGTCGATGGGCAGCCATTTGAATCATTCTCCTACGATGAGATTATAGAAATTCTTGAAAATGCTGATGTCACAAATTTCGATATCGTAGTTTCTGAATCTGCGTACTCACCAACTGCTAGAATGGGAATCTTGATGGTGCTTCAAGAATGGGCAAAAGCTGGCGGCCCTGTTCCTCCGCAAATGCTTGTTGAATACTTCGATGCTCCTGAAGAAGTTAAACAGAAGATGATTGCAGATATTCAGGCACAACAAGAAGCTCAGAGCCAAGCAACGGCAGCACAGGGCGATTCTCAGATTGAGATGACTCTTGCAAAACAAGGTATCTATACTCCGCGAGTACAGGAAATGATAGGTCAAAGCCAAGGAGGGCAAGACCAAGGAGGGCAAATGCCAATGCCTCCACCAAGCGAAATGCCAGATATGGGCGGCATGGGAGAAGGCGCTCCTCCAGTAGAAACTCAATCGAATCCTGATATGCAGGAACTTAAAGACCAAGTAAAACAGATTGCTCTTATGCAGGAAGTTTCCATGAGACAAGCCCCTCAACAGTCTCCTGCTCCAATAGTCGTAAACGTCGATGCGAGAAGACCCGGAAAGAAAATAATCCATCGAGACCCAATGACAAATCAGATAATTGGCGCAGAGGATATCCCTGACCAAACAGAAGGATAGATTTGGACGACGAAGAGGCGTTAATACTATTTGAACTATTAGATGATTAATTTGCTAAGAATTATTCCTTACCCACATACTCCCAGATATGACAGACACAGTTGAAAGCTCAGAAGGTCAAACGACCGATGAGCAAGTGGATCAGACTGAAGAAGTTGAAATCACCAAAGCTGATGACGAAGACCTGAAGGCATTTCTTGATAGGGCTCGTTCCGGCGAATTTGATGAAGATACTTCCCCTGAGACCACAAAGAAAGTCCAAGAAGTAAAGGTAGATGACCAGCCCGAGGAGGAAGCGAAAGCTGCTCCTGTCGAAGAGGAAGAAAAGGTTACCCTTACACGCCGAGAACTAGAGGCTATGCAAGCTAAAGTTGCAGAGCAAGAGCGTTCAAGGCAGCAACAAGAACGGTTCATTAAGCAACGCAATTCAGAAGTAGGTGAACTGCGTAAGCAATTAAAGATGGCTAGAAGCCAACTTCAAGGCTCGCTAGATGACAAGTTCCACGAATCTCCCGGTCAAGCTCTTGAAGATGTAGAGAAGATTAAGGAGATCGATAAGGGCTTGCAGCAGCTAGACCATGAAGAAAAGCTCCTGAACCATGTGCATACTGCATTTGAAGTCGTTTCCAAGAATGTCGATTTGGAGAAAGTCGCGGTAGAAGATGTCGCGTCAGTCCTGCAAGACGATGGATTTACGGAAGCACAGATAAAAGGGTTTTTTGATAATCCTTACGCAGCAGCTCACGGGGAAACTCTAATCCAGCTATTTAAAAGAGCGCAGGAAAAATCTGCGGCTAAACAATGGAAGGATGCACTAGAGAAGATAGTTCCTTTTACGCGAAAGCTCATGAAGGAAGTAGAAGCAGGACGTGCGAAGCCAGAAAAATTACTTACCCAGGTCAATAATGCCCTTCGACAAGGGCCGCCAATTAGTGCCGCAAGCGGCAACGGCGGTTCAAGAAGAAGTATCGCAGATGTTGATGTCACCAAACTTTCCGATGCGGAACTCAAAGAACTGCAAAAACAGTTAAATTGATATTTCCTAAAGGAATTTAAAAATGTCTAAAACAGAAGTCGCCACAGGCGCTACACTTGCCAAGCAAGTATATGACGAAACTTTATTTAGGGACTCGGTTAAGGAGACCTTTTTCGGCGCTCAGATGATGAGCGGTAAAGGTGATAAGCCAGTCTATGTAAAATCAGACCTTGAGAAAGGTAAAGGCGAAACCCTAGTATTCGGACTCCGCATGAGAGCAACCGGAGCTGGTGTTACCGGAGATGCAACTCTTGAAGGAAACGAAGAGAAGTTAAACCTCTATAGCCTTACTTCTACTCTTCAGCAGTACAGACATGCTGTAAGGGACGAAGGTGCTCTTTCTCGTCAACGTCCAGCATTTGACCTTGAAGATGAAATGGTTCAAGCAATCAAAGACTGGGGAACTGAAAAACTCGACCAACTTTGTTTCGATGCTCTTGGCATTGGAAGTGGCGCTACAAGCGATCCAACGAAGGTATTTTACACTACCTCTGCTGGCCTTCTTGCTGGTTCTGCCGCCACTGCGAAAGCAGCTTTGACAGCAGCAGACTCAAAGATTTCTCCAGCTATGGTCATGGGCGTAAAAGCTTGGGCCAAGACTGGAGGGGGCAGAGCTTACGTTCCAATTCGCGGTGTTAAGATTGATAGCAAAGAGCTTTATCTCATTACTACTCATCCTGACTCGCTGTTCGATTTGAAGACCAACTCTACTTATCAGCAGTTCATACGAGATGCTGAAGTAAGAGGGCCAACAAACCCATTGTTTACTGGTGCTGTAGCCATCATCGATGGAACGGTTATCCATGAAAACGAGAAGTGTGCTGTAGCTACTGACGGTGGCGGCGCTTCTGTTCCTTGGGTTAAGGCATCATTTTTCGGTCAGCAAGCTCTTTGTTGGGGATGGGGCAAGCGTCCTAAACTCATCGAGAGAGATTTTGACTACGGTGATGAGCTTGGCAAGGCTTGGGCAGTTATCTGTTCAGCTAAGCGTTCTGCCTTCAACTCTCTGGATTACGGTTCAGTAGGATTGTGGATGGCTCGCTCAAATATTGCTGGCTTGTAATTTTGATTTAAAGGAGATTTGAAAAATGGCATCTACATTTACTGATGGCTCAAAAGTAGCCTCAACGGTTCAAGCGAGAGCTGGAGTCGATCTTACTGCTGTTTACGGAACTTATGAAGTAGCCGTTCAAGTAGTTGTTAATGACGTTTACCAGATGGTTAAGATTCCAAAGAACGCAACAGTTCTGGAAGTCATTAATGCGATGGACGATATGGATGGAGGCTCTGCTTCCGTACATGACGTAGGAGATGGAACAACTACTGGGCGTTTCATTAGTGGCTCAACTATCGCTCAAGGCGGTGGTGTTGTAAGGCTTGGGCAAGGCATCACTGGCGCAGCGGCGGCAGATTGTCTTAACTACACCTATACAGCAGAAGACACAATTGACATCAAGTTCACGACTGCTCCAGCTTCAACTGGAACGGGCACGATGAATCTTGCTGTTATCTACACAATGAACTCTTAAGTTCACATTCTGGGGGAGAGGGGCAACTCTCTCCCCTTTATAAGCCATGACTCAGTTCGATTATCAGGCTACTCGAAATGACATAATTTCACGGGCGTTAAGGCTCGTAGGCGCTATGTCATTAGGAGACCCACTATCTTCAGACATGATAAGCCTAGGCGCTCAAGCGCTGAACGAAATGGTATTATCTTGGCAGTCAGATAATATCTTTATATGGACGCTTGTTGAGATTGAAATCACACTAGCTCCTGCAACTGCAACTTATATCACTCCTACCGCTACTCCCATAATTGGCATTGAGTCGGCATTTTTAAGGCTATCAGATAGCGATATCCCTCTAGCAATTCTCTCAATGCGCCAATATGAAGAGGTATATAATAAAGGCGCTACGGGGCAACCTGATTCCATTCTCTATACTCCAACAGAGCCTCCAACTATTACCTGCTGGCCCGTTCCTGATACTGCCGGAACTATCGCTTGCCTTGCTATTACAAGGCAGCAGGATTTTGATTCATCAAGTGATACTGGTGGATTCCCTTCAAGGTGGAACGAGGCTCTTAGCTACAATCTAGCTGCGAGACTTTGTGACGAATTTCCTATTCCCTTAAATGAACGTGTTTACTTAGTCGCAAAAGCTGAAAAGTTCTTAGCTCGCGCTAGACTTGGTAACCGTGAAAAACCAACAGAAGATTTTGTAAAAGGAGCTTTCTAAATGCCAAAGGCTCAACAAGTAGAATTTCTATTAGCTGGAGTAAGGGATACTAACGGCTCTCCTTTGTCTGCCGGGCTCGTATACTCATATGATGCTGGAACTACAAATGACAGAGCCCTATATTCAGCCTCGGATAAAGGAACATCACACGCACAAGGCGTTGCCTTAGATGCTTACGGAAGACTTCAGGCATGGGCAGATGGAGCATATAAAATAGTTATTAAAACTGCGGCTGGAGTTACACTCTACACTTTCGACAATGTTGTATACGGATACGATGATGGAGAATTAAAATGGGGTGGAACATCGGGTGGAACAGGAAACGCTCAAACAGTTACTATTTCCTCGGTTACCGCACTCACAAGTGGTCTCAGAGTCATTTTCATCGCAGGAGCATCGAACTCTGGTGCGACTACATTAAACGTATCTGGGCTTGGTGCTGTCGCAATAAAAAGACTTGATGGTACAACGGCACTTTCAACAAATGATATTCTATCTGGCGATATTGTAGATGTAATCTATGACACTGGTGCCGGGGGTAGGTTTAGAATGTTAAACCCTGCGCCTAATCGCACAGCTTTCTATGGTGGCGCATCTGGCGGCTCTGCTAATGCTCAGACGATAACAGTCTCCCCTTCTATCTCTGGCGTATCAACAGGGATGACTTTTGATTTCTATGCAGGGTTTAATAACACGGGCTCTACAACATTGAATGTGAATGGGACTGGCGCAGTAACAATCTATAAAGATAACCTAAAAGCCCTTGAGTCTGATGACCTTATTGCAGGATTGATGTATCGAGTAATTTATTATTCTGCATCTTATTTTCTAGTTGGGAGAACTGATGATAGGCGCATGTCTGGAACCGGGACTGCCGTGACTATCGCAAGCTCCTCTGGCGAGACATCTCTATATCTTGTTCGCATCCCTGCAGATACGCTTGGACTTACTCGCGCACTTCGCTTTACTTGCCTAGTCAAAACGTCAAATACAAGTGGAAGCGCACTCTCCGCTACGTTTAGATTAAAATATGGAAGCACGACTCAAGTAACCGATACCGCGACTTACTCAGCGATAGCATCAGGCTCCTCTCCTCAATACACAAAATTTGAATGTATCATCCAAGCTGGCGGCGCTACAAATGCACAAAGAATACTATACCACGCCTTGAACAATTTTGCTGCGGTAGGCGTTCCTGCTACGGCTGCTGGGTTCGCATGTTACCAAGACGGAACTATCGACATGACCGCCTTTCAGGATTTGGAATTTACGGCGCAACTAAATGTAGTGAGCGCCAATGCAACTTGTGTAATGAAGAGTGCTTTCGTTGAGTTTATATAATGCCAACAGTCAAAGTACCACTTTTTGACACTGTTTTCACAAACACTCAAGGCGTAGTTCTTAACGATAAACTTTCCTCTTTGATTAACGGATACGTTGATGTTCTTGGCGGCTATCATAAGTTTCCCGGTACTTCCTCTCTCTATGATTTCGGCTTAGGCGCTGGAGTCTCTGTAGATGGCGCATACTGGTGGCAGCAAAGACAACTCATAATTCTTGTTATAGCTGGACGAGTGTTCAAAATGACATATGTGGGAGCTGTCGCAACGGTTACTGAGATTACCGGGGCAACACTCTCGACCGGAACCCCTGTAATATTTGCAACTGATGGCACCTATCTTGTCATGGCAAATGGGGCAAGGCTTGTTTATACAGATGGAGCGACTCTTAATTACTTTGCAGACCCAGATGTTCCATTAACCCTAGCACACGTTTCTTATCTTGATGGCTATATCTTAGCTTCTGCCGTAGGCAATAAATTCTACTGGTCAAACGTAAACGACACGACTGTATGGAGCGCATTAAACTTCGCTTCTGCGACATCGAGCCCAGACGATATTATTGCTAACCACGTCTTTAACCGTGAGGTGTATCTATTTGGGCCTCTTACTATAGAGATATGGGAGAATGACGGCAGAACCCCATTTGCAAGAGTACCTGGGGGAGCTTTGGAGATTGGATGCATCGCACCATATTCCATCATCAAGAAAGATGAGGGATTCTATTTCCTAGACAATAAGCGCCGATTTGTTTTCCTAAATGGCAGGAGCCCTTCATTCATAGATTGCCCATACCAGAAAGAGATACAAGGGCTGGCGACAGTTTCAGACTGCATAGGATTATCAATAGAGGAAGCTGGACAATCGTTTCTAAAGTTTATCTTTCCTGCTGCAAATAGGACGTTTTACTACAACGCAAAAACAGAGAAGTGGGGAGAGACTGGAAAGTGGAACTCTACTGACTCCAACTATCAAAGATGGATAGGGAACTGCTACTGCTACTGCGATACATGGAATCTGCATGTGCTAGGAGGGTTTGGGACTTCCAAGGTTTATCAATTGTCTCAAGGCTTCTACACAGAAGACGGCGATATCTTAAGAGATGCAAGGCGCTCAGGAGACATTGATTATGGTACCTCAAAAGAGAAGCGCTCAAATGAGCTTCGCATAAGGCTTAAACGTGGGGACGGCGCTACCACAACACCAGTCATAATGTTTAGATACCGTACCAACGGACGGTACTGGTCTAACGAAAGGCAGATATCCCTTGGCGATTCAGGCGAATACGACATATTCAAGCGTCCACCATGTAGGGGGATTTTTAGAAGTAGACAGTACGAAATCACATCAACTGATGGCGTGGAGATAGTTCAGGCCGATGCTGAAGAGGATATTGATATTCTAAGATGAAAAGCGCACCTCCAAGAGAATTTGTTTCTGAAAGAGACAGGAAATGGAAGGAATCTCTCGTCCAAGACCCTCCTAATGGGAGAGTAACTCTCGTTGCAGGTCAAGCAACAGTCTATGACTCAAGGGTAAGGGACGATACGAACATCTTTATAACCAGACAATCACCCGGCGGTACGATTGATTGGCTAACAATATCAGCAAGAACATCAGGAGTATCTTTTAACATAAGTTCCAACTCTGCTCTCGATACCTCTGTTGTTGCTTGGATGATGCTTGGGGCTGCGAACTGATTATTTGCTAAGAAATATTTTTATACACATACTTTTCACAGAATCATATGGCAAAGAAAATTTTCACCTTAATCCTCTTCTTCCTTTTCCTTCAGGCAGCAGAGGCTCAGACTCGCTATATTCGAAACGATACTCCGACTACTCGGTACGGCAATAATTTACAAGTTGGGCCTGAAGCGAGTGTTGACCAATACGGAAGAATTCAAACGGTAATCACCGGCGGCTCCGGTGGAGGCACCGCCTCCGTGATTCCGGTGTCTAATGCTACGAGCTTGAATGGGTTTGCAAATGGGCCTGTTCAGTGGATTGATACAGGAAGCTTAACAGCTACAGGGGGAACTACTACTGTAATCACCACAGCAAGCACTAGCACGTTGAGAGTTGGTGATATTGTATCGGGTAAAACTGGAACCGCAGCAAATCTAAATGTATGGGCTCCTGTAACAGCCATAGTTGCTAATACTTCTTTCACGATAGCGAATGCCCTTCCATCAGCCCCAGCTAATGCAGATACATTTGAGTTTTTTAGGCCAGTACCTCTTGTTAGCGCTGTAGGTGTAGGTGGAACTTTCAGAAGTGCGCCTTTCGTACAAATCGATCAGAACTATCAAAACTCCACGACTCTAGGCCTCCTCAAACTCGAAGACGCAGCCAGCGCAAGCGGTGATGCGGGGGTTGCAACTCTTGGCATAATTTCGGCTGCTAATCCGACAACTCAATCCGTCACTACAGGCGATTATGTAATGCCATTAATGGGTCAGTACGGGAATAGCTACACAACTTTAATGTTAGATCCAAACCTTGGCACTGCTTACTCGGTAATAATACCAGAGGATCAAGGCTTCCCTGCTGCTGGCCCTCTCATGATGTCCGGCGGCGTGAATAACAGGTCATTCGCTGCTTTTAACTCAACAAACGGTGATGCTACTCCTTTTGCTGTCGGTG
>Ga0075458_10000740_pt1 | contig 10693 bp, 14 predicted proteins | sample DEB3_08_DNA_FD_77576 | JGI IMG/M metagenome (GOLD analysis project Ga0075458, IMG submission 77576) | Aqueous microbial communities from the Delaware River and Bay under freshwater to marine salinity gradient to study organic matter... | ecosystem: Environmental > Aquatic > Marine > Coastal ... | reverse complement strand
CTTGACGCCAGGTGTCGCCACGATCTGATTCGTCGTGTTCGTCGCCGCCCTGATGTCCGCTCGGCGCTCCCCAAATGGATTCACCTGATACATCGCCAACTGGCACGCCCACTCGAACGGGGTGTGTTCGTTCTTAATGTTCCACCAATCGAAACGACCACAGGAACGAGCGAGATCCGCACAGAAGCGGGCCTCCTCGTCCCTCATCAGTTTTTTACGATAGCTTCCATCTGGACTGATGACGGTTCGTTCGAGATCTGGAAAATCTTTTTGATGATCTGTTCGCGAACATCCGGCCCTATTTCACTGATCAGCCCTAGCACTCGCGAGCCGAAATCAAATGCTGATTCATCCGCCGCCTTTGTGAATTCAGGCTCCCCACCATCGGAGACGACAGCCATGCCAATCATGTAGCCGACCGACTCTTCTTTGTCTTTGAACTCCTGAACGGCTTCGCGGTGTTCATTGCGAACCGCCCGCAAATGAATCGTTTCTCCGTTCACCATTTTGAGCGGATAAAACGCCCGCTTGTTGATCCGTTCAATGATCGAAAGAGCCATCAGATTTCCTCTGCTTCGCCTTCAGCCTTTGCCGCTTGATACGCTTCCCAGTTCGGCCCCGGAATTGGCTTCAGTTCTTTGTCGTAGCCGGTGATGACGCCAGCGCGGTACAACTCACGATCATTTTCGTTGTTGATGCCAAGCGTGTTCATCTTGTATTCAATTTGCTGCTTCGCAATCTGATCGTCAGACAGCCCTGCAGCGACTGCACATTCATCGTCAGCCGGTGAACACTGCCCCGTGCGGCACATTAGTACCGCTTGATCACCTTCAAAGATCGTGCCAGCTGGCAAATATGGAATCGGTACGACCTTGCCTATATTATCTTTGCCAAAGCGGTTTTGAATGTGTGGATGCAAATACGATGGCAGTGTTTTTGGATTGACAAACTGCTCTAAAACGAGTCGTGCCTTCATTACGTAGGCGCTCCTGATGTCTGGATTGTAAGTGAAGAACTCAGGCCATCTGCCGGAGCTGCAGTAGTATCGATTCCGAATCCGACGCCAACGTAGATTTCTGACAGTGGCGTTGCGTCGGCGTATGTGATTTTGAAGTTTGTGTCGACAGGTGCGTAGCATTTCGCAATGAACGCAGCATGGACAGTGTCATCTGGATCACGGAAGATTTCGGCGTTGATTGTTGCCACCTGCACATAGCCGGTCTGAGAGTGAGCAATTGCAGCAGCACCATCGAGAACTTTGTATTCCCACGTTTCTGACTGAATGCCAGTCAGTGAAACACTCTTGAGCCCAGTGATTGCCGTGTAGGTGCCGCTGATATCCATCAGCAACGCGGTGCCCTTCGATTTAACCTTGTTTGCCATCTCACGTTATCCTTTGAAGTTTCTTGACTTCTTTTTCGAGCTGAAGTGCACCACGTTTGACCATCTCGGCTTTGACTTGGCCCTGAGATTTCGCATAAGCAATTCGAGCCAGCCCCGGCTGCATCGCTGGCATGATTCCGCGATTCATGACCGGCTTTGGCCTGTTGCCTCGCTTCGCCCTACCCTTGCCTGTCCCAGTGAATCGTTGCTTTGTTCCAGCGACCCACCAGTGAATATTGTTTGCATCAATTCCGACGCCGCCCCTGCGGTTGCCTTTGCGGTTCAGAATCTTTGCCTTCTTCGACTTCTTACCAACTCCAAACCCGACTTTTGCAGTGATTTCAAACTTGCCTTTTTTGAACCGGCTCTTGACGGCTTTTCGCCCCAACTTTACCTGCGGATCAACCTCCGCTTTCATCTGCTTTCCGATAGCATTCAGCCCGCCACGAATGGCCGATCTCATCACCGCGACTTTGCCAGATTGCTTCAGCAATTCCATTCGCTTTAGGATTGCGTCAAGCCCGTCGATGCTAGCCGTCACGCGCTGGCCTCGACTTCCACCCGCATCAGCATCGAAGCCACAAATAGCCCCGACTGCTTCAGAATCATTTTGTTCGGAACCTCTTTCGGGTCCATGTCACATTCCCAAACTTTGACCCGCCCGTTCGACGAATTAAAGTTGTTGACTCGCTGCCATATCTGCCGCACGATTAACTTCACCGCGTCGATGTCGTCTTGCGTCGGTGTTCGTTTCCGAATCCAGACGCGAATCATGTGAGACGTTCTATCTTCCACGTCCAGCGTTTCATTGAGTTGCTCTTCTTCTTCCTGAACGACATCGACGCGAAGATCCGGAATGTCTTCCAGTTCGTCGTCGAGCGTCTCGCTGTAGGTCGCCGTAACCGACAATTCGTAAGCCGTGCCGCCGTTGATCTGCTCAACAATTGCGGACATTGCTTCGGTTGACGGTGACTGAGTAACGGCCATCACCTCACCTGCTTCGCGTGAATCCGAGTCATTTGTAGACTGATACGCCGGAACACTTTTTCAGATGTCGTCGGCTGCACTTCGAATCGATCCGCACCCGAGATAATCAAGTCGCCCTTTTCTGGCGGGTCATATGGCAGGGCCGAAGTAAGGCCGATGAAGTCGACCGGCCTCACCTCGATTGTTTGCCCGTTGCCTGCGTCCATGAACATCGACTGCTGAGAACTCTTTCGGAGAGTGATTGTCGTTGAGACTGAGCCGCGACGATAAACGAAAGACCCGCCCGCTTCCGTGAGCAGGTCTTCCGTCATCTCTCCGATTGCGTCGTCGAAGTCGCTCATCGATTAGCTTGCCACCAATGGGAGCGTGTACCACTGCGTTGCCGATGTGGCGACGAAGGTCAAAGGCATCGCCCCGGTTGTCATGCTCAATGCAGCACTGGCCGACAGTGCGTTGATTGTTCCGCCTGTCTTTGGCCACACCTTGAGAACGCCAGCAGTGACGCCTTTTACGATGACCTGCATTCCCGGAACTGCTGTGGGAAGAATTACGCCCTTTGTTCCGTCCGCACCAGTAACCACGTTAATGCCTTGGCATAGCTGAGCAGCGTCACCAATAACTGAACCGGCTGCAGTGACGGAACTCACTGCCATTAGGTTCGTGAATGCGTTCAGCATCACCACACCATAATCATCACCGCTTGCTGCTGTTTCGACACATTCGCCAGCGTATGTGCCGACGCCGAGTTGATTGGCTGCACCTGTGCCAGCCGTTCCGCTGTCAGGATCGCCAGTTGGATTCCAGTGGACCGGCAATCCCCGAACCCAAGCGGCTGTCGTCTTAGGCAGCTTAAACAGCCCCTCAACGGCCAGTGAACCTTGATCGTTTGCCGCGATGTCGGTGATTGCAACGCCGACAATTCCGTTCAGGACAATCACGTCCCCGCCAGTGACTGCACTAGATGGCGTGTAGTCGATGGCACATTCGTCTGAGTATGTTTTCGCCGGTACTTGCGGCATGTTCGTGACCTCCAAAATTCCTGTTCAAAAGTGGCCCGCCGGAACAACTCCGGCAGGCTCATGTCGTCATTGTCACGAAGTGACTACGCTGCACCTTTGCTCATGAGAGCGTTTAGGTATCCGTCACCAAGGTCACAACCAAAGTCGTGATAGCCACGGAACTGAATGCCAAGCTGATTGAAGTCTGCATCAGCAGATTCGACCGTTGGCGTTTCCTGACCGTTCAGGAAGCTCACGACAACTGGCGTACCCTGTGACTTGTCGCCGAGCAGATACCATGCTGTGGTTGAGTATCCGCTGATCGACGAATCAGAAAGCTGATTGGCGACGATCGGCGTGTACTTGTTTGCGAATGTGTTGACATCCGAAACCTTGACAGCCGCAATGTTGCGTGCTCCATAAAGAGCGTCTGCAACGGTTTCAAGCTCTGGCGGAACAAGCAAGAACTTTGCAGTCCCTGACAGCCGCTTTGCCCCGTCTGCTGATGAAGTCGTTCGCTGACGCCAAGCCTTCTGACCGAGACCCAGGCCAACGCCATCAGTCCCGAGGTTAGTCGTCGACCCGCTAATGTAGTTGGTTCGAGTTGCCGTGAAGATGGTCGCAAGGTTGCCCAAGAACGTTGACCAAAACAGATCGTTGAGCTTCATGGCCCCGCCGCGACCAATACGATTACGAAGATCGTCGAACGCCGACAGATCATCGTTGATGATGTCCTGTCGTGTCAGGCTTGCCATCTTCGCGTAGGTGTCGACCGAGCGAGTGAAAGACTCTTCGCTCAGCGTGCCGTGCTTCATCACACCACCGGGGCCGAGCTTGTCATAGGACATATCGTCAAGCAGGCGGTAGCTCGTGACGGTTTTGAAGTCGCTGACGGTCTTCGTCTGAGCAATTTCCTTCCAAACCATATCCTCCTCCATGTAACCCTGTAGCAACTCTTTGTTCGCTACATTCGACAGGATGCCCGGAAGACTGATCGCCGTAAACGCTGCACTCACGGTTCGCCCGTCTGGACAAGCGTAACCGAGCACTTCGCGGATGTTTCCGGTTGTGATCTTCAGCCCGGCGGACATTGGCATTCCGTTGGCGGCGGCAGCCATCAGCATGATCTGCTGAAGACCGGCACCACGGCGGAACTGAGAATGCGCAGCCTGCAGAGTCTTGTCGTCAAACTGCTTTTCGGTGTCTTTGATTCCGCGTGTTGAGCACAACGCGGCTTCAAGAACCAAAGGCATCAGTTCAGGTGCATTCTGGGCCGTTCCGAATGATGTCGGACGAGTCTTGCCTGACGCCATTGAGGCCTTAATGACTTCCAGTTCAACCTTCTCGATTGACCAGTCCTGTTCAATTGCTGTTGCAGCAATCATTGGATGGCCAGCCGCCTTCGCCTGGATCTCTGCTGACTTGCGGAACTGAGCAGCGATCTGCTTTCGTCCTTCCGTCAATGATGCTGTCAGGTCAAGCATGGCCTGAGCAACAGCGGTTGGCAGTGCGGGCGAGGATGCTGGAGCAACAGGAGCGGCCATCACTGGCGCGGCTGGTGCCTGAGTTGCCGAGAAACTGGTCTGCAGAGCAGCGGCAGCTTCTGGCGTTAGAGTGGCGGCATCAAGCCCCAAACTCTTGCAATAATCTTCGAACGACATAGCTGCCGATCCTTTCAAAAACCGGCGAGCGGATGCTGCCAGATTCACTGAAGTTGTCGAGTCCGCCCCCATTGGGAGAACCGACGTTTCACGAAGCACGGAACGCCGTGCGATCACAACAGGCCCTGTGAAGGTCTGCCCGTTTGCTGTTGCCGTTTGACCGGCTGGAATGTCTTCTGATTCGATGACCATCGCGCCAATTGACGCCTGCCATGTGTGACCGGCTGCTGCTTGTGCAAGGACTTGCTGAGCAAGTGCTGACTGCCCCGTAACCGCGCCAGCAAGCGTCAGTTTCGTGCCGTCGTTATGGATGTTGTCAGTCAGTCCGAGGGTTGCTTCAACGCTTTTTTTGTGGTCGATCAGGATTGGAATTGATCCAGGCAATTCGAGGCCCGCAAGATCCACCACGACAGGATGCGGAAAGCCGTCGACCGGAAGTGTTCCGCCTGAGTAGGCAAGGATTGAAAACCGTTTCGGCTTGCCTGCTCCGTTCGCTTTGAGGCGAAGGAATGCTGTGATGCTTACTGGCTTCATAATCCCGCCTCCTTCATTCGCTGCTGAAACTTCTTCTCAGCTTCCGCTTTTTTGGCGGCATACTTTTGAGCGATCGCGGTTTTCTTTTCGTCAGCTTTTTTTATAATCTCCGCTTTTTGTCTGTCGAGATCAGCCGACTTTTGACGCAACGCAGTTATGGTCGGATCGCTTTCAATATCTCTGGCCATTGCCGTGTCTAGGTTTTGCCGAGCCGTCGCGATTTCTCTTTGAGACTCCGCGACAGCCTTATCTGATTGCTTTTGCGTAGGAAATGACTTCCCCTTTTCAGACGATGCCGAACCGCCACCTTGAGGCCCGCTACCAGGGCCTCCCGATTCAATTGCTAACGCGGCTCGCAGCATTCCTCTTGCAATAAGGTCGGTCATACCGCAACCTCCTGAACCGTCGCATCTTCGACGCTGCCATCCATCGCGTCCGTGATCAGTGCCGTGATGCGATCCGGAGCAAGCCCGATCGACGCCAGCGTTTGTTCGGTCATGACTTGCGACATTGAACCGCTCGAAAACTGATCCAGTGCCGACTTGATCCGCTTTTGATTGTTCGAGAATGCCCGCTGCCCAATCGTCGTGTACTCACCCTGTGGCAACGCGCCCTGAGCCTGCTGGCCCGGCATTGCTGCTGGTGGCTGACCCGGAACAATGCCGAACGTAATCGCAAACAAAGCCTGCTTGTAAGTCTCCACAGGAACACCGAAATCCGATGCGGCCCGGGCGCACTCAGTGTCCCAGTCCTGTCCGCGTCTTGCATGTTCCTGTGTCGGAGTCGACAGCCCTGACTTCAATCGAATTGCAGCGGCGTTCGCTGAGTCCACTGCGTCAAGTTCTGGAAGTGGTGGCCAATGCCAGCGATGATCAATCTGGTTGATTGACGGGAGACCATCGAGCAGACCCGGAACGTAGATCGCCGATTCAAGAAACCATCGGAAAACTGGTTCGATGATTGACCATTCAATCCGGCTTTGCTCACACTGAACTTCAGGCTCCCACACATTTTTCATGTCGCCTTTGAAGCTGGAAAAGTTTGCGTCTTTGCCAGTGCCTGCTGCCAGCGTGTACGGCATGTTGGTACAACGGCTGAAGCTCTGTAGGGCCTGCCGTTGGAACATTTCGTAGAGTGGCCCAGGCTGCTTCGGCTCGACTTGTCCGATCTCCCAACCGGCCGGAAGAGTCGTCAGCATGTTGCGAGTCAACTCAATCTCAGCAAAGTCGGCTGGCGACGATGACGGATCGAGACTCGGTGAATTGCTCTTGAGGTACATCGCAAAATTGGCAGCGGTCTCGGCAGAGTACAGGGTGGCCAGCTCCTGCCGTCGCATGATTGGCAGCGTCTGGAGTGCTGGCGTTGCTCGCGGGATTCCTCGCGTCTGCCCCGGACGATCAGCCCGGAACAGGTGCAAGACCTCTTTTGATGAGTACCAATCACCGTCCATCGTCGACAGCGGAACGTTGCCGCCCGGATGGTGGTTGTAAACGTAAACCTCTAGCTCGTTCGTCGATCTGTCAAACCGGATGCCGTCGTCAATGAACGGATCGTTGTAAACTGACGACGCCCAAGGATTTGCGACTTGATCGGTTTCAATCGTGCGGATGTCGAGAGTCAGCGGCCAGTTTTGCGGCCGGTCGGCTCGCATCACAAAGACTTCGCCGTCTCGCCAGTATGCCTCACAAATTGTGCGGAGCATGTCGGCAAGATCGATCTTCGTTGCCCATTGCCGCCACGCTTTTTCAATCCGTGCGTTTGCTTCGGGCGATTCTGTCAGCAACTGCAATCGTGGGCCATTGCCAACGATATGGTTCACCGCTGTACGAAGGATACCGGCATACCACGAGTTATTTTCGGCCTCATATCGTGAGCGAATGCGAACGACGCGACGAACAGCAGCAGACATTGCGGCACGAGCGGAAAGCCCGTCAGCAGCAGCCCAGTGCTTGCGGTTGTCGGTTGTGGTTTGCGCGAGGTCGAACTTTGCGTTGACCTCAATCGGCTTGTGTTTCTTGCGGGTGAATGGCCACATAATTAGTGGCCCCCCGGTGCGACGATCTTGGAGACCATCCCGCGAACGGTTGCCCCCATGTCGGCAGTTGCAGCTTTGGCCGCAAGATGCTTTTCGTATTCCATCAACTCCGTGAGCGACCGACGTGAAACAGTCACACCATCATTGCTGACGGTCTGAGCCTTCAACGCTTCGGCAGCGAGTTGATCGGAAATTGCTGACACTGATGAACCTCGTGAAACCTAGTTATGGTTTGACTTTGGTGAGTGTCGATTAGATGTCAGCAGTTGTCGATAGGCTGGGCGGCGCTAATGCCATTCACTCGCACGGACCCGAAAACGTTCCTTTACCGTAACCCGCGATCACCCTTTCCATCGTCTTGTTTAGCTCACCACATTCAGAGCACCGACGCTCTCGAATAATCATTCCCGCGGTCTTCCTGGTGTGTGCGACGTTCGGCAATTCCCCGCCGCACTTATCGCACTTCAGCCCGCTTCCCGGCAGTTTGAACTCACCCACGTCGCGCCCCTCCTGGTAGTGCGAACGCCCTGATCTCTTTTTTTGTTCCGCTATCGCCATTCAGCTTGCATCCTAAAACAGAGGCTCCCACGAGACACCCAACGAAGGTGTCCCACCAGTCATTATCACGCCCAACGTTCTGCGCCCACACGATCGACTTTGCACCGTCGATCGCCTTTTCCTTGGGAGTCTCGGCCGTAAAGTGTTCGGCCAAAAGTCTGTTGCTTCGTTCCTCGGTGCCAGGCAAAACGATTGCCGAAGGAGCACCGACCGCCGTCAACAGTCGTCGACTGGCGAAACTCTTCATCAGGTTTGCGTCGAATTGAACGTGGGTTGGCGTGTCCGATCGTCGCTCAATCCATCCAGTTCCTGACTTGTCCCGAACCGGATCGCCCCATAAATGGATCGGCTTTCGGCCGGCAGCGATGGCAAACCCCTTCGACGGCCGCATTCGTGATCGTTCTTTGCTCGCCTGAATCTGCGAACGAATCAGCGGCATCTGCCCGCCGTCCGACCAGTCCTTGAGCAGAATGTCGAGATCCGGGAAGTCTGCGAATAGTTCCGCCTCAAACTGATTGTGAGCGTGAACGAAAGCCTCCTCCCATGATTTGCCCGGAAGTTCCTGCCCGATCGTGCGAACGAGATCCGACTTGTAAAAGATCGGTCTGCCCTGATCTGGCCACGTTCGGTAATCGACGACAGCCCCGCTGAAATCTGAATTGACGGAAAGCACCATACCCCACAAGACTTGATCTGATGAGTCGATGAACGCGGTCAAATAGCTGGATTCCTCCGGCATTGACCCGCGAGGCACGTTCGACAGCCGATTCATCAGCGTTTGTGAATCCAGCTTCAGCCCGCTTGTGTTGACCGGCGCGTCGCCCTCCTGCTGGATCTCCTTCCGGAAGAACTCCGGATCAAGTGCCCTGATGGTCATCAACGATTGCAGGGCGGACAGTTCCTCCGGCAACTTATCGTGTTCCCACGCAATCACGCCGCCCGCATCCATCGCGGCCCGATTCTGTACATAGAATTCCTGAGCGAGCTTCTTACCCTCGTCCGGTGTTGCTCCCTGTCCGAGCTTCGCGGCGTAGGAATCCCACAGGTCCATTCTGTCAGGCATTCGCAGGACGGACGGATAAACCTTGCCGTGCCAGTCTTTGTGCCGTTCTCTATTTAAGAATCGGATTGTCAGGTCATCCGGTTCACGGACAGTGCAAACCATGATCTGAGCCATCTTCTGCCCGAGGCCAGCAAGCCCCCCAAATGTTTTTGTAATCCGGTCTTCAAGCTGTTCGGTCTGCGATGGAGACAACGCCGTCTGTGGCGTCTGAACGTCATCGAATGCAAGCAGGTCTGGACGGATCGTGACACCGAACCGATCGACATAAGACAGCCCGGAAACGTCTGTCGAGTTGACCGAATAGGGGGCGATATGACACTGACACGATGGTGCGTCATGGATGTCGGGAAAAACAATTCGACCCCGTTCATCCTTGTGGCTCAGCGTCAACGGCCGACCATTTAGCCTGAACTGGCGTTTTGGTTGCCGGAGCTTCAAAAGCAATGGAGTCAACTCCGGATAGTCATCCAGCAACGTCGGCGATGATGCCAGCAGGCTGAAGAAGTTTTCTCTGTGCTCGTTCGCCTTGTCATCGGTGGCCCCGATCAAAACAGGGAACTTTCGATGTCCGTTGACCGCTGCCCATATCGTTGCAACTCGGGCACATGTCGACTTCAACCCACCGCGCCGAACCGCGTGAGCTTCTTTCCCGCCTGCGAAAATTACCTCTTGGAAACGATCCATCATTGCCCGCTGGTAAGGAGCCCACGGAAGGTAAAACGTCGGCTTGAAGTAGGTTTCTGCAAACAGAAGATTGTCGGCCGCACAGCGTTCTCGGCGTTGTGGGTTCACAACATCAGGCAGCGGCCCGATCTCTTGGGATGCTGCTGTCTTTGCGTTAATGATTTCTGCGTTGCGTGCTGAGCGAGCTGCGGCATAGTCGGCACCTGATCCGGATTGACCACCGCCAGCGATCTGCCGGATGACGTTATCGATTTGATCCGCTGGAATCCGAGACCAAAACACTTCCATTTCGGAATCGTTCAGCGATAGCAAGTGCTCGATTTCGTCGCTCGTCAGTTCGATTGTCAACATTCACTCCGACATTGACCACGGTCTGTGATTGCTGCTTAGGATTGTTTCGCCTGATTGCTTCAAGTTCGTCCCGCTGATTCATTGCTGCCATTGCTCTAAGTGCGTTCCCCGCCGCGATTGCGTTCTTGTCTGCCGTCGCTTCGCAGTCAAAAACGCCGTCCTTGGTCGCAATCTGGACAGTGGTTTTCTCCGTGATGCTTGCCAGCCGCCTGACGAGTTTTTTCGCAATTGTCTGCGTGATTGGAAAACGCTTTTCAACTGCCGCGATAATCATTGTGGCATCTGACTTCACCTGGTCATCAGACCGCAAAAGCGCAGTCCCACCATCCCGCATCTTAGCGGCTTCCGTGCCATGCTTGCGGGCTTCACTTCGTTTTCGCTTTTGCGCCCTGCTCGGCATTCGTTGGCCCCGGCAAACAAAACTATCTGTTAAATTGTG
>Ga0075458_10000738_pt1 | contig 10736 bp, 17 predicted proteins | sample DEB3_08_DNA_FD_77576 | JGI IMG/M metagenome (GOLD analysis project Ga0075458, IMG submission 77576) | Aqueous microbial communities from the Delaware River and Bay under freshwater to marine salinity gradient to study organic matter... | ecosystem: Environmental > Aquatic > Marine > Coastal ... | reverse complement strand
CAAGCCGGATCGAGCTTTTCCGGCGAGATCACCGGCGATCTAACCCCTGGCTACATGATCGGGCTCAATGCGTCGGGGACCGGCTATCAATGGCTTGACCCGTCCACGGGTTTGCCTGCCGGGGTAAGTTATCTTTCCGCCGCTACCGGCTCTGACGAACTCACCGCGCTACAAGCTATAATCGACGCGATGTCAGCGGCGGGCGGGGGCGTGCTTTACGCGGCGCCACGCCAAACCTACATTCTCACCGGGCGCTTGACGCTTAAGAACAACGTCACCATCGATTTGAACGGCTCGAAGTTTAAATTCACCGGGGCCAATGACGGCATTGACACGGAAAGCGTGGGGTGGATTAGGAACGGGTTTATTTCCGTCGAGGGAGTGGCGTCTTACGTCGGACCTATGTTTAAAGTGGACGATGCTAGCGGCTATTCGCGAACGTCAAGCCTTTACCTTGGGTTTGAGAATTTATGGCTTTACGGGTCCGCTGCTGGGGCGAGCGCCCTAGGCACATGCGTAAAACTGACATCATCATCTAATGGAATAACCAATCTACGCTTTCACAATTTCCGCATCCTGAATTTTTCCAAGGGCATCCATCTTACCGCGTCCGGTTCTGGCTGGGTAAACGCCAATTTCTTCTCGCAGTTTTCGATTTATGGCTGCATCAATCACATCTATCTCGACACCGACGCCACCGACGGCAACAGCTTCATCGATTACTCGATCCAGCCCAACACAGACACCGCCATCGCCAGCCGCGCCATTTACTGCGTCAGCGATTACAACATCTTCATCGGCAGAACTTGGGATTGGGGTACGTCGGGATCGTCAACCGCGCATGAGTTTGACGCAACCAAATGCATCAATAACATCCTGATCGATTCGACCATCGGGCGGCAATATGTGCTCAACGGCCCAGGCCAATACATGGCCGAAGCGTACACAATCTTGTCGGCGAATACAGCCGGCGTTGACGATGTAACCGCGCAAAATATTTTCGACGCGGCGGCTGATACGCTTACGGTCGCGAGCTCAACAAGTTATGAGGTCGATGCAAACATCGTCATCACGCGCGCGGCGGGCACGACCTCGCATCAAGTGCAATGGTTGTTTGGCGGGACATGCACGTTTAACGACGCCACTATTCATGCGATTGTATCCAATCCATCAGGCATCGCGCTTGCCACCCCACAAACACGGTCTTTAACTTCCAAGGCGGCCGTCAACATAACCGCTGCTAACACTAGCGCGACTGAGCGTGTGGAGATCAGATTATTCGGAATAATGCGCATATCGTCTGGCGGAACCTTGATCCCGCAAATCCAATACACAGTAGCGCCGGGCGGCGCGCCGACTTTCGTGAAAGACAGCTATTTCCGCGCCCGTCCGATTGGAACCAGCACGGCGAACGCATCCGGCCCATGGGCGTAAGCAACCCCGCTTTGTTCTTGCTTGGCTTAGGATTGATGGCATGAGAGCACTCGCAATCTACCATTACGCCGTGCATGCCGTGGACAAGTTCACAGATCGCGGCTGGCGCAGGGCCTTTGGCTGGCTTGGCGCTGGCGTGGCCTATTACTCGTTCATTTACGCGCCGGGGCATGGCATCGCCGTCGACACGGGCGGGGTGAATATCTTCCTCTCCATGGTGACGGCGACGTTTGTTTCGCGCGGGGTGGAGAAGCTGGCGCGCGAACGCAATACGTTATCCCCAACCGGGGGCCTTGTGAACAATGAGGCGCTCGCATGATGGCCTTGGTGCGTAGATACCCGGTCGAGGCCGGGCTACTGGCGGCGCTGGTTTTAAGCGCGTTGGCGACGTTGGCCTATGCGTTGTCCCCATGATCGGGCTCGCGGTTTTCGCTTTCGTTTTCGCATCGATAGGGTTCGCGTCCGGCGTGATCGCCAGCGCTTACGCGCCCTCGCTGCCCTTGGCCGGGCGGCGCGCCATGGCCGCGACATTAACATTGGTCGCGGGCGATGTTAAGAAAATCGCAGTTAGCGCCCAAAGGCCAAACAATCCTATAGGGCCAAGCCTTGCCAAGGCTGGCGCCAATCTGGCGCGCGCGGCTGGCAAGGCGCTTATGTTTGCCGTGAAACATCCCGTGTTAGCGCTAGGGCTGGCGCTGCTGGCGATTTGGTTCCTTTCCGGGGCTAGGCTCCCTTTCGCTTGGGGCAAGTCCAAGGGCGAATTGCGCCTCGAAGCCGAACTCGCGCGCGTGCAGACGGAGCTTGCCCAGCACGAAACCAAACTGGCCAATTTGGCGACTACCTTTTCTGAGCGAACAAATAGGGTTCGCGAGCGCGCGCGAACCGTGGTACAAGAGGCGCAAACGGAGATTGCCAGTGCGGTTGACGCGGACGATTTCACTTTGCTCTATAGCGCTTACGAGCGCAATTACCGCCGGTTGCTCGCATACGATGAGCTTGGAAGTGGCGCAAATCCCAGTGCGCCCGGATTTACGCCGCTGCCTCGTGCTTCCGGCGGTCCCGTCTGAAAGCCTGCCCCAGGTAACGCAAGCCCCGGACGCGCGCGCAAGCCAGCTTCAAGAGCGCGCATTCTGGATGAGCAGGGATATTGCCCAGGCTGGCGCGCAAGCCGAAAATTGCGCCAAGCTCGCCGAAGCCGTGAGCCTTATCGACGCCAATAATGCGGGGCCGTAGTGAACTTTATTGTTGTGAGCATAATCGCGTTACTCACAGCTAGCCTTGCGTTCGGAGGCGCAAGGCTAGCAAGCGAGCCTGGGCGCCGATTTGTTGGCTTCACATGCGCAGCGCTGGCCTTCGCCATCTATATTGCGCTCTGTGGTTATGTGATATGGAGAGCGTATCAATGAACCTTAGCCGACGTTTATTTCTTGGCGGCGCCATCGCTGTGGCTGGCGCGTCAATCATTCCCGCGCAAGCCATGCCGCGCATTGTCGGCGATGGCGTTCACGACGACGCCGACGGCATCAACGCGCTCATAGCCGGTAGGCCTGTGTCCATCGAAAACACAGGCCTGGCGCTCAACTCAGGTGGGCGGATTTGGTTCAACGAAGGCGGCCGGTTTCTGCTTGGGAAACCTATCAACCTCACGCGCGACAACACGCTGATCGTGGGCGGGACTTTTATCGCCGGCCCTGGATTTCGAGGGCCTCTTCTTGTTTTGGACGCGCCTCGTTCGCCTGACGCCCCGAATCGGTTTGAGTGGATGCGGGGCGTTTAGCCTGTTGGCTATAAGCTACCTATCCCATGCTGCCGCGAATAGCGGTCTTAATTTAGGTTGCGCGACCAACCTAAATTATGCGCCGTGAAACTAGGGGTTTCCCGTGGAACGGCGCACCGTTTCACGCCACATTATCCAGCAGCGCTCCATTTTGCGCGTAGGCGAGGGCCTGTTGCGCGCGGTAATGGGCGCGCCAAGCCTTGATCGTCGGCCTGGCCGCGCCAACTGCCAGGGCAAGCTTGCGATTGCTCATGCTTGGGCGCGCATCTAGCAGGGCAGACATGCGCTCGAACTTGGCATAATCGCGAGGTCCGCGCATCATCTCGGCAAGGGGCAAGCTTACATGGGCAGACTGGGCTTCATCGCCTAAGTCTACAGGGGCAGACTTAGCTTCATTGGCGGAACTTGCCGGGGCAGATTGGGCGGTTTCCACGGTTGGATACTCCACTTGCGCGCTGGCTGGATCGCCGCCGGCGCCAAGCAAGGCCGCCGCCGCGCCTACCAGGGCAATGCTGCCATGCACGCTGCCAGCGCGCGCCTTGCGCTCCTGCTCCAGGTTGGAAACCCCGGCCTGGATGCGCTGGCTAGTGGCCTCGTTGACCGCGCGGATGCGGTCGAGGGTGCGCCCGTGCTCCACTTGATCGTCGGCCTTGGCCGCCTCTGAGGCAATCGCCTTCATGCCAGCCCAAATAGCCGCCAAGAGGCGCGGCGCGATCGCGAAAAACGTCAGCATGATTGTGAGCCAAAACACGCCGGACGGGCCGATATCCACACCGAACACAAGCAGCGCGCCCATTTTGCCAAGCGTGACTTCGATGACGATGCACGCAACAGCAAAGATCGCGGCGAAAAACAGAGTGTGGCGATGGCGCGCGCCGGCGCGGAATGCGACCTCCGCCCATTCCGTGCTTTTCATGCTGGCGAACGTGGCGGCTGTGAACGACGCCATAAGCGCCGCAACCGAAACGACGCGCACAAGCCCAGGGGCTGGCGCGTATTCAGGCGGAAACAGGGTGGCGAGATAGGAAAGTCCGAATACCGCCAGGGACGCAACCATGACGACGGCGCATGAGTAGGTGAAGATGGGGTTTTTCATCCCCCCAATTTCGCTGCGCACCCGTTAAGAACCGCTTAACCGGCGCGCGGATAGCTTGGCCCCATTGGCGCGCCGGGCTCGTCGCGGCTTAATTAACAGGGGCTGAAATGAAAACCACCTTTACTTACGCAACCGCGATCGCGGCTATGCTTGCGGGCAATGCCTGGGCGACCCAGGCCGACGCCAGCGTCATTGATTACGCCAGCGTGCGCGTTGGCCAGAGCACAAACACCGAAGTCGAAGGCGTTTCCTTCGCCGACGGCGATTCGTATGGCGTCGCCGCAGGCAAGGCAATCGGCCCAATCCGGCTTGAGGTGGGCGCCGATCGGCTCTCAGGCGATCTCAATTTCTTCGGCCCAAGTTTCGACGCGCACGCCATGGACTACCATGTCAACGCATACCTTGACCTTCCCATTGGCGACCATGCCAGCTTGTTCGCCGGCGCTGGGCTCGATTACGTGGACGCGGAAGCCAACGTGTTTTTCACCGATATCAACGCCGACGGCGATGGCTGGAATTGGGCTGTGGGCGGCGCCTATCGAATCAGCGAGAACATGGTTGCCGAAGTGCAATACCGCCAACTCGACGCGGACCTATCATCCGATTTTGGCGACGTGAACCTAACCACAGATCAAGTTACGCTGGGCCTGCGCCTGGCGTTGTAAGCTGAGGGGCGAGGCGTCACCCGCCAATCACCCGCCGCGCCGGGGTCGGCGCTCAGGAAACCCCGGACCTTCTTTAGCTTCCCCCCAAGAGCAACTTGGCCCGCTGGAAACAGCGGGCCTTTTTCTTTGCCATCACGGCTTGTGATCGCAATTGCGCGCGAAAAAAAAGGCCCCAGCGGTGAAGCCGGGGCCTTTGAGTTATGCCTTGCGAAAGGCGAAAACATTGCGCTCTTGCGTGATCTCTTTCTTGTTGCGCTCGCGCGTCACGCGCGCCTTGTGGACGCTCGCGGCCTTGATGCGGGCCTTTGCTTCCGCCGGGCTCTCGGGCCGCGCCCGCCATCCGCACCGGACAGCAAGCATGTTGCAGCCAAGAATGAGCGCGATCCACAGGGTTGCCCCAAAATCGAACTCGGCCCGTTCCGGTTTAATGCCGCGACGCAAATTCATCGCGGCTTCGGCGCGCACCACGGAGTCAACCATCGGGTCGCTCGCGATTGCGCGGTCAGATGTCTCGGCATCCGACCCGGAATACTCCCGCCATTCCGCCAACTGACGCTGAAGCGCCAGGCAATTGCCGGCATAATAGACCGGCGCGACAAGGACCACGATGGCAAGCCATTGAGCGGCCCAGGCTCGGCGGCGCTGTTCGGGGCGGGGGTCAGCCTTTTGAGCCGCCGCCGCACCCGCCAGCGCGAGAGCAGCAAGAGAGAACGCGGTGGACATCGCCACCTCGGCGTAAGCCAAGCGCACGGTGTATCCGAGGATAGTGACCGTGGCGGCGTTCTCGGCTAGAATCCCGCCCCAGGCAAAGACCTCGACCGAAATCGAGACAATTCCCGTGAGCAGAAAGAGTGGTGCGTTACGCAAGGCCCCGACCGCGCGCTTGAAACGACGCGGCAGGGATTGTAGAGTGATCGTCATCGGGTTTCCTCCGATGCGGTTCGCCGCGCGGGCCGGGGTGTTTGCGCATCCCGGCTCGAACCTTTTTAAAAGTGCAAGAGCCCGCGCGCTGGGCTCTCATACGCCTAAGCCCGCCAACGCTTTCGCGCGGCGGGCTAGGGCTTTCAGGTTAGAGCGCCGCATTCCAGCGGCGGAGAAAGTCAACGAGCCATTCGCGTTGCTCGTCATTGACGCGCGGATCGTGCAGCAAGTCATCCGCGTCGCCTTCTTCCGGCAGGTCATTCGCCGCGCACCATTCCGAAAATTCCCATCCCAAGAACTTGAGCGGATCATCGACGATTTGCGCCAGCACCGGTCCAATTGGTTTCAGCATTTTGTTCGACCCTTCTTCAGTGCCGGCGTTACCGGCAGACGCCCTCACGGGCGTTTCGGGTTTTTAGGAGCGGCAAAATTCCTCCCAGAGGCGGTTGTCTATTTCGTTGCCGTCGTCGTCGAACAGTCCGCCGCCGACGCCTTCGCAATTGGCGCGAAAATCGACGGTGACGTTGGGTTGGGTGGCCTCAACCCATTGCGCGAAGGCGCGCCCTTCGCCGTTGCAATTGCCCTCCAAAATTATCAGCGTGAACATTTTCTCGACCCTTCTTCAGTGTGCGCGTAACGCACAGACGGGGAAATGTATCAACCTTACCAAACTTATCGCGCATGGCGATAAACTCGATATAGCTTCGCACTCGCCCGTTTCGGGTTTTTGTTTGCCGTCTGGATGTCCCCGCCTTCTTCCCGTTCTTGCGGCCCTTTGGGGCTCAACCTTTTCGGCGATATTTCCTAGTTCGGTGCGGCGGGGGCCAGCTCGATCTGGGTGTAATGTAAGACAAAGTGAGACGCGACGCAAGCTTTAAATGCAGTTATGACGTGCGGCGCATTGTCGCACCTTGACGCGCTCGGTAGGACATTGTTATATCATGCGCCATGAAAGACGCAACCATCACCGTTCGCCTGCCTCAGGACATGAAGGACGCGCTGAGCGCCGCCGCGCTGCAAGAGGATCGCACCATGTCCAAAGTGGTGGAGCGCATTTTACGCGAAGCCCTCGCGCCAAAGAAAAAGGGCAGGGGCCAGTAACGCAATGGTCTATTACAGCCGCGCACTAGACCGCTAAGGTCTATGCGGACCAATCACGGCGGGCCTCGCATTCAGTTCCGTGCGTGGGATGCGTGAGCATCCAGATTGATTCCGGCGGCGCGTAGGGGAGCGCGTAACGCTGCTCTTGCTCGCGGTAGTGATCGAGCCAGAACGGCTCTGGGCGCCCCCATTTCAGCGGCGCGAAGCAATGGCCGTAATGCAGGCGCGCAGACTTGCGCCAATAGCGGCAAAGCGCGCAGCTCATTTATTTCCCTCCTGGCTTGCCGCGATCATGGCGGCGTACTAGCGCAACGGGTTTTTGAATGCGCGAACCATGGCGATGGAAGCTAAAAGAAGCGCGAAGTCTGCCCTCGCAAAATCTATTGCCGGAGGCGGAGGCGGAACCGTGCGCCGAACGCAATCGCGGCATCGGCATTCAGCTCCCGATCCTCTACCGTCTCGCTTTCCACTCGCGCGAGGAGCGCTGCCAGCGCTTGCGTGTCAGGTGCTAGCTCGCTCACGGTTCGTCACCAACAAGGCTCAGTCCTTCAATCTCGACCTCATACCACTCGCCGCGCGCGTCAAGTTCCTGCTCCGTGTACTGCCGCCCGCCAGGGCGACAGTCCGAAGGGCGAACCTTGCGGCCCGACTCGTGGAAAAAGTCGCAGCGCGGGCAGCGATAAAATTCAGGCACTGCCGGTACTATTTGCGTGTCAGTCATTCTCAGTCTCCATTAGGGCGCTCACCAACTGAATGCGTTCGCCAATCCATCGCACGACCGGCACGGCGAACGAGTTCCCAAGCATCTTGTAGCGCGGGCCATCGGCCAGGGGCTTGCCGCGCATGGTGATGGCCGTGTGCCCCAGTGGCGCGCCCTGAAGTGCCTCGCACTCTGTTGGCGTGAGTCTGCGCACCGCGTAATCGGCATGGCACGCATCACCAGCCTTCGGGTTGGATCGGTTAGCCGTACTGGTGATCTGGGTTGTATCGAACGCGACAGCCTGGACTTCCGCGCGCGCTTCCAGCGTGTAGGCGATAGCTTCCTGCACGCCAACGCCATCGGGGCCGCTGTCTGGATTTTCCCGAAGCGCGCCCGCCTGGATCGCCACTGGCACAGGCGGCGTCCCCCTGCCGGTTCCGTCTTCGGAAGCGTCGAAGCCATCGGCGCGCAAAGCGTGCGTCACAAACGTCTCGCTCTCGGCGTCTTGGCGTCCGTGGGCGCCGCCGTGGACGCTGAAAGCGTAGCTCAATTCTGGAATCAACGCGCCATCGCACTCGGCGTCTGTTCCAAGCCCGCCACCGCCTCTAGTGCGCGCCGCAATTGTGGGGGCGACTTCTGCGATCAGCGCGTCAGCGTCGTCTGCGGTTCGGCCTGGCCCGTTCGCGCCACCGCCGTTAGAGCAGCCCGCAACTGGCCCGGTAACTCTTTCCCCCGCTTTTCGGCGCGGCGGAGAATCCCCGCGCAAGCTTTCGCGCTCAAATAATACCGCCGCAGGTGGGCGCCAGTCTCCAAGATATCCGATAGCGAACACACGCGCGCGTCGCTGGGCCAGACCGAAGTATTGAGCGTCGAGAATTCTGTAGGCGAACCCATACCCGAGTTCGCCCAGCATCCCGAGGAAGGCGCCAAAAGCCCGCCCTCCGTCCGCGGACAAAACCCCCGGTACGTTTTCCCAAACGATCCAGCGGGGGCGATAACGCTGAGCAATTGCGCCGAAGACGAGCATGAGAGAACCGCGCGGATCAGCGAGCCCCTTGCGCAATCCGGCGACGCTGAAGGATTGGCAAGGTGTTCCTCCGACGAGAACATCGATAGCTGCATCCGGCCACTCCTTGAATTGCGTCATGTCGCCAAAGTTTGGCGTCTCGGGGAAACGCTGCGCGAGTAGCGCGCACGGAGTTTTGTCGATTTCCGAGACGAACGCGCACCGCCATCCTAGAGGAAGCCACGCAAGCGAAGCGGCCTCCATGCCGGAGCACACGGAGCCGAATACCAATGGCCCGGCTTTCGGCGCGTCCAGCACGCGAAGGGGAGCGCGCGGGGTCATCGCCGCACTCTCGGGCGCCCAGCCACGCGCCGGCGCTGCCAGAAAGCGCCAGAGCGACGATGCCAACGCCCGCGCAGCCGCGCAACCAGATCGCTCATGTCGGGCCTCCGCTTTCTTTCCTTGGGCAATCCGCGCGCTGGCATGTCTGCTCGCTCGTGGGGGGGCAGATGCAGCCGATAGGCGTGCGCGTGAATCCGCCAATTTCAGCTTTGGGCGGCTGCGTGCATGGGGGGTGAAAGAACGCATTGCCGATCGCGCTGGCCTGTCCTGAAATTGGCCGCCCGCAATAGCCGCAGCTCACGCCAGAGACGTACACGCTCATGTCCCCCTCGCTTTCTCAAGCGCGGCGCGGGCGTCCCCTAATGCAGTGGCGACAAGATTCAGCGCCGCCCAATGGTCATCACTGTGAGCCAAGTTGCGGTCTTCGGTTTCGTCCTGGAGGTAGTTGTCCATTAGGTACGCTGTTGCTTTTTCTAGCTTCCGCAGCGTCTCCTCCAGCGCGTCGCGTTGCGCGCACGTAGCGTTGAATCCCACACACAACACATCCGTCGCCACGCGGGCCGTATAGAGTTGCGCCCGCGCCTCGTCGCGCTCGGCGAGCAGGGTGGTGGCGTCTCTAATCAATCGCGCGTTGGCTTCAAATTCCGCCTCGTGGCCCTCAGGGAGCACAATGGCGACGGGGTATCCTTGTGAACAGCGTGCGCTTGTAGCGCCCCCCCAAATCAGCCGCCCATGAGCGTCGCTGCCATCGTCGTCGAGTAAACGCCAAGGCCCCGGCGTGCGCCCTTCGTACTCGGTCATTTCCGCACCGGCGGAATGCCGTTGATCATGTCCGATCGAATATCGCAACGCGAGCCGCGTGCGGCCGTGTGGAAACCGGCCGTCAAGATTTGCACGCACACATGATAGCCGCGTTCGCGCCAGTAGTCCTCGATCTTTTCCTTGAGCGTTTCCGCGCCCTTCGGCGAGCAATAATTCGGCACTTGCGGAACATCCCATGTCATAGGCTACCCTTTGGCTTTTTACGGAGTGAGTATTGCGGATGCGTTACGCCCCGGCGCGCGAGTTCCGCAAGCAGCTCGCGCGTGGTGATGCGGGATAAGTCGTCGGCAGGCGGGACCGCATCGTAAGGTATGCCCTGGTATAGGCACGCGGCGGCTTCCAGCCAGTGATGCAAAGCGCTTGGCCGGCGATAGCGCGCCATCTTGCGCGCCTGGCTAAGCGCATCCTCGATTTTGCACCAGATCGCCATAGAGCGCAGTTTTAGCGCGGCGTCAGCGGGAGTGTCGGGGGAAAGGCTCATTCCTTACTCTCAGTTTCGCGCGCTGAAGGCGGCGCCCCTTCTGCCGCCTCCAACGCGCTACCCCCTCCCGGCGAGGAGGGGGATTCTTGATCCGTGAAAACAATTCCGTTTTGCGCGCCCCAGGCTTCGATCAGCGCGAGTAGGTCGCTCATTTCTTCTGGCGACATCTCGCTTGTGCGCGCGCCGAGCGCCACAATCCCGCCCTCAAGTCCGCGCACAATCTCTTGCGTTTTGAGCGCGGCGGTAAACAAGTCCTTCCACGCTTCGCTTGATCGCTTCTTGCCTTCCCATGATTTTTGCGCGGCCACATCGTCGAGAAACGCCCACAGGCGCCGGTTTTGATCGGTGCTGCGTATCGGCGGCAGGAACTCAACCCGCCAGCCCTCGCCCA
>Ga0075458_10000736_pt1 | contig 10745 bp, 17 predicted proteins | sample DEB3_08_DNA_FD_77576 | JGI IMG/M metagenome (GOLD analysis project Ga0075458, IMG submission 77576) | Aqueous microbial communities from the Delaware River and Bay under freshwater to marine salinity gradient to study organic matter... | ecosystem: Environmental > Aquatic > Marine > Coastal ... | reverse complement strand
AGGGGCAGAATCGGAAGTCGTAAAGGATGCCGATTTTTTCAGCCGCTTCAATCCGCGCTTGATTATTGAGACGCACGGTAAAGGGACAGACCAAGCGGTAACGTCTGCCCTAGTAAGTTACGGATACACAGTCAAGCACATCGTACAAGAGGGAGTGAGATTCCCATTACTAGAATGTGAGCGAAAATGACAGACCCGCGCCTTCGTAAGTTACTTATGACAATCCGCGCTGCCCTTATTATGGCAGCGAAAGCAATTGAAGAATACTGCACCCCTGAGATAGTGAAAATACAGGAAGGCGACACGGTAACATGAACGAACTAGATAGAAAGCGAAAAATAGTATACGCCCTATCCCTAAAACCTATGTCTCGCAAGAGGTTGGGGGAAGTGGTCGGAACGTACAAGCTAAACAAGCTGGTTGCCGACTTGACCGCGCAGGGGATCGTACAGATGAACCAATCGGCAAAAGTTTTAGAATTAGCCGTAGATATAATTGCGATATAATTTTGAAAGATAATACAAAAGGGTAAATCATGACAAAGAAAAAGAATCAGGCAGATAAAAACATTCCTGTTTTTATTGACCCTACATCCGAAAAAAAGTATAAAACGTCAAGCGATATTATTTCCGACGCATTGGACGCTGGGATAAAAGAGGATATTATCTCGTTTGTGCTTTTTATGGAGTTGCAGAGAATTGGAAACCCGATAGACCTAAAAGGCGTTGTGAAGATGGTAAACGACGAAAAGAAATCGAAAGGGTAAATCATGGCTAATGCTTCAACGGGTAAAATAGTTGTAAAAATAGAAACATCAGACGGTAGCATCCATGATATAAGCGATAAGGTTGTCGTCGTCAATTATGGTGGTACGTATAATGAGCGACGGGAACAAAGAAAAGGTTTTATAGGCTGGCTCGCATGGAAGCTAAATATTATCAAACTGAAATGGATAGTTAAGTCTAATAATTGACACTTGCGCTAAAAATAAAAGCGTGGTAGTATTTCGACCGTCAGACGGATAACGTCTGCATAAAACTAAATAAGTCCACCGCCTAGCGCGGTATTCACTGAGGGGCTTGCTGGCAAAGCAGGCGACGTGAAAGCAATACGTAATGTATTGTTTTTTCGTCGCCTGCTTTTTTGCGTTAATAGGGAATTTTATGCCATACCAGAACGTACCAGATAACTTACAAGACAAAATGCACCGCTGCGTTATGCAGGTACAAGACAGCGGAGAATACGACGAACAGGCGGCAATCGCCATTTGTTACGCTTCGGTGGTAGAGGGAAAAGCGGACGCGGCAAATATAGCGGGAAAAGCTGGCTTTATTCTCAATCCCCAGTTATTCGCAGTAAAAGCCGTCGGCGATTGGGAACTGGACGTATTAGCAGTTCCATTCCACACAAAAGATGCTGACCAACAATGGTTCGACGAGTCTACAGACGTGATGCCGGACACGTTTCAAACTCCCCTAGTCGTGTACCAGCACGGAATCAAGCAGGGCGCGGAAGGTTTTCAGGATAAGCCCATCAAGCTAGGGAATGTAATCGCGGGCTCCCTAAAGAAAATGGCGGACGGCTGGCATATCCGCGTTGTATTGGATAAAGCAATTAAACAGGCGCAAGACATCTGGGAAGCTGCTAAACGTGGCGCGGTTGCAGTGTCTAGCGGTTCTATCTCGCATCTCGCCCGATTGAACGTCGGCGGGAAAAACATCATGTACGAAAAGAATCGACCCGGACGTATTAGCGTTTGGGCGTTGGCTGAAGTGTCATTGTGGGAGTTAGGCAACGGAAATGTAAAGCCTGCTAATTCTATGGCATACGCTCTACCGTTAGGGGCTATGAAAGCTATTTACAGGGATGCGGGAATCCCGTTCCCTGAGGTCTCAAAGATTACCGACGGCGTTTTACCAGAGGCACAAAGTGCGGCGAAACGTGCGCGGAATTTAGAGATTATTGAAAAATCTAAAAAATTACTGTCCAAGATGGACAAAGGAAACTAAACAATGGACGAAATCAAGAAAGAACTCGAAAAAGTACGCGCTTCTATCAAGAGCCTTTTGGCTTTGGGTAATGACATCAGCGACGAACAAGCTGAGAAGCTCGACAGCTACAACAAACAGGCTGTGAAGTTGCAGGCTCGTATTGATGCTATCTCTCAGGCAGAGAAAGCCGAAGCCGACGAAAAGGAACGCTTTGAACGCGAGAAGAAAGAAGCTGTTGAAGCCGCTGTCAAGGCAGAACGCGCCAAGAACAACCGCCTCCCGTTTGAAGGCTCCGCCCCGTATCAGTCCCAATATTCTGATACTTGGAAATACGATGGGCTAGACGCTGGCGAAACCTCGCTGTTGATTGAAACCCTGCAATCCGCCGGTAAGAATGTTTCTGGTGGTGCTGTAAAGGCGTTGTCCCTGAAAATCGCAGAACTCAAAGACGATAACACCGAAGAGGGACGTAAGGGCATTTCCTACGTCAAGAACGCTTTCAAGGCTGCCACTCGCATTGACCCCACTCCCGACGCTGTTAGTGCTGCTGTCAAGGCTGCCACTGACCCGATGTACTCCGGTGGTTCTGGTATCGGCTCTGACTGGGTTGGTACTGCGTACTCAAACCAGATTTGGGCTGCCATCCGCGCCGCTAATGTTGTGTTTGACAAAATTCCTTCGCAGGTTGTGCCTGATGGGTATTCCAGCGTTTACGTTCCCCTTGAATCCACCGACCCAACTTGGTACGGTGTGAGCGAAGCTACCGCTAGTGATAGCACTTTGAAAGTTCCTGCTGCGACTGTGACCGCCTCACAGATGGCAACTAGCAATAAGCAGTTGACCCTTTCCAAGTTGGGTGCGCGTGTTTTGTACACAAACGAAATGACCGAAGATTCCCTCATCCCGTTTGTGTCACAGCTTCGCCAACAGTTGACGACTTCCGGTGCTGAAATCCTCGAACACCTCATGATTGACGGCGATGTCGAAACCTCCGCCAATAAGAACATCAACAGCATTGACGGCACTCCCGCCGCTGGTACTGTGTACCTTCTGCAAGACGGCTTCCGTAAGTTGGCTCTCGTAACCAACACCGCCAATAGCCGCTCGGCTTCTGGTTCGTTTGTTATTGAAGACTATATCGAAACCTTGAAGTTGATGGGTACTGCTGGCTTGAATGGTGCCGATCCTCGCAATGTGTCGTTCCTTGTGGATATGCCAACCTACTGGGCAAACATGAAGTTGCCCGAAGTAAAGACTCGTGACGTGAACTCTGCCGCCACTGTTGAAAATGGCTTCTTGACCCGCGCTTATGGATACTCCATCCTGCCCGCGTACCAGATGCACCGCAACAGCTCTGTCCGCCTTGCGAACACCGCTGGCAAGGTTGCTACTGGAACCGTAGCCAATAACACCACCGGCGCGATTCTCGCCGTCCGCTTTGACCAGTGGAAACAAGCTTTCAAACGCCGCATGACTATCGAAACCACCCGCATTGCAAACGCGGATTCTTGGGAAATTGTCGCTCTCGCTCGTTGGGGTATGACCTACCGCGACACCGAAGCCTCCGCCATTTCCTACAATGTCGGCGTGTAAATCAATAATATGGAGGGTGGGGAAACTCACCCTCCATTGGAGAAATGACATGAAAGGTTTAGTCCGACAATCAAAAGATACAGTCCGCAGTCAGTTTTTCAATCTTGATAACGGCTCCGGTACTACTGTAGACGAACCGCTTTTTCGTACCGATGCCCGTGGCGGGCGTTTGGTTCGTGTGTACGCTGTATACGGCGAAGCCACCCAAACCGTAGCCGCTGGAAATTTCAAACTTGGCGTAGCGGCTGGCGGCGCAACTCTTGTTGCTGCTACTGCTTACGAAGATTCCAAATCTGTTGGCGATGCCACTGTTGCGACCATCGTTTCAGACCGCATCCCTGCCAATACGACTGTTTTTGTTCGTCATACTGGCGTAGCCTCTACCCAAACAGGCACAGCATCCATCGTTGTGGAATGGGTCAAGAACGAGTAAAGCCATGAAATTGAAAATGCTTGAACACTACCGCGATGCACAGGTTTATTTTGCACAAGGCGACGAAGTAGAAGCGAGTGGGCAACTCGCCCAATGGCTTCTCGAAAACGGAAAAGCTGTCAAGGTTGAACAGCCGGAAGAGAAACCCGTAGAGGTAAAAGATGAAGACAAGAAAAGTGAGCTGGACAACCGACGGAAGCGGTAACGCGACAGCCTACGGCGAAACTGTAATCGGTGAAGTTTGCGCGATTGATTACATTCCTGGCGATACGGATACGGGCGCGACTGTCTCTGTATACGATGAGCCTAGCGGCGGTTTTACGCACACGCTTTTAGTAAAGGCTACAGCCGGAACGTCAAACCTTCGCTTTTATCCGCGTGAGTTAGTCCATAAAGCAGAAGATGGTGCGGCTCTTACGGGTACAGCAGGCGGCGATAGAACTGAACCTATTGCAAACGGGCGTATCAAAGTGACTATTGCATCCGGTGGTAATACCAAGTCAGGAAGCGTCATTGTTTACTATGAGTAACGCGGCTCCGTATCAGTCGCCCACTATTTCAAAATTTGGACTAGCCGACTTCTACAATTTACACAAAGGGAAAACCTGCGTGATTGTGGGGTTAGGACCAAACCTAAAGTTAACGCCGCCCACTTTGTTTAATTATCCAACCTTCGGAGTAAACACGATTTATAAACAAACCGAATGGGACTGGAAGCCGACATACTACGTCGGCGTAGACGAAAGACTAAAGCTAGAAGATGGCGCGGCGTTAGCAAAGGTTTATAGCGATGTCCCAAAGTTCATCCCCACACCCGATTGGGATGATTTGGACGGCGAGAACTTTTACCGCTTTCAACACCGCACAGGCTATAACTTTTTCGTAGGCGGGCATACACCGAAAGACTCAACAGCCCTTACAAAAGACGGAATCACGTATCGCAGAATTATGGAAGCTGTTTTCCAGATCGCGTGGCACATGGGATTTGAAACCATGCTAATGATAGGTGTCCAGCATAAGCCCGAAACCAGAAATCAGCTTTTTTGGGGAACTGACCACGGCGAACCTGAAAAGGATTTCGCATGGGAGGAAGAGGGCTATAAGTTTTTCAAGGATGCTTTACCCGCTCGAATCCTCAATATATCGGCAGATACCTACGTTCCAGAAAACATTTTGCCGAGAGATGATTATCAAAAGTGGATTAAATGACAACGATTAACAGTTATGCCACTCTAGCAGAGTATAAGGATTTCGTTACCGCCCGCGGTCAAACTTCGACGACTGACACCACAGATGACGCGGTAATTGAATCCATTCTTAAATCAGTTAGTCGTTATGTTGACACACAAACTGGCAGATGGTTCTACCCTCGCGTAGAAACACGTTATTACGATGTACCGGACGGTTCTAGTCTTGATGTGCGCTCGCTAGTATTGGATGCGGATTTACTCGAAGTCATTAGCGTTGTCAACGGCGACGGCGTAACTATCCCATCTACAGAATATTCACTACGCCCGCGAAACGTTACACCTTATTTGTATATCAGGTTAAAAGATAGCTCTACTTATTACTGGGCTTCTAATACCGCCAGTGACTTTCACGATGTGATTGCCATCACTGGAATATGGGGATTTCACAATAAGTATTCTGATGCTTGGGTAGATGATTCCGGACTAAACGAAGATGTTGACGTATCAGAGACAGCCGTCGATGTGGTAGACGGGCAGGATTACACCGTTGGAAACATTATCCGATTCGATGACGAACTCGCGTATGTATCGGCAAAGAACTCGAATACCTTGACGACAACAAGGGAAATTAATGGCTCTACCGCTGCGACCCATACAAATGGGACGGGCGTTACTATATGGCAGTTTATGCAAGACCTAAAAACAGCCATACTGGAAACTGCATTGCAGGCTTATAAGCGGAGGTACGGAACGTCAGGCACAAACACAGCCACAGTTACAGGCGCGGGGGTTGTTCTTTCTCCAAAGGACATCCCCACTGTAATGGCTGATTTTATCAAAACGTATCGGCGGTACTCATGACCGTGACTGTGAGTTTTCCAACTGTTGCAAGTAGTATTGCTGGATTAAGTATCTCAGGGGTGACTATCAAAGACATTGACGAAATCCCTGACAGCGCAAACGGGCTATGCCCGCTCTTGATGCCGTCGCCTAATAATTTCATTTCAGAAATTGCGTCGACCCGCGAATCCTTTGGGGGTGGTGGTACAGCATTAATGAATTTCTCATATGTGCTGAATTATGTGTACCTCCATTGCGAAGTAGGAAGCGGCATTAATGCGTATGCACCCTACGCTGGATTGATGACAAATCTAAAAGCCATTATTGAAAAGATAATGACCAGCGACAATATCACAGGCGCGGTGGATATGGAGTTAGGCAGTATCTCAAACGTGGGTACCGTCACAGACCCAACAGACACGCAGTATTGGGGCGTTCAGTTTAGTTTCAGGGTCAAGGAACATGCACAATGACAAGAACAGTAACAAAGCACACGCGCTTTTATATGGACGGATACGACCTATCGGGCTATTCGCGTACCGTTGGACCGCTAGAGGTTTCGTTTGATACCGCGGAAGATGCCAGTTTCACCGATGAAGTGAAAAATGTAATCCAAGGTCAAGCCAATATCAATATCGGGACACTGAACGGATACTTTGACAACACCGCTTCAAGCGGGTTACATGTTGTCGCAAATGGCGCGGGCGTGGTTCGTAATGTCATGGTTCCGATTGGATTTCTTACAGCCCCAGCAGCGGGCGACCCTGTTTTCTTGGGGCAGTACGAACAACAATCCTACATGCAAGAGGGCGACCTTAATTCGTATGTCACCATCGGTTTCGGCGGTTGGTCAAACTCAGCTACTACGCTTTTATACAACAAACCGTGGGGTTTCTTACTTCACGCAAAAGGCGCGGAAACGGCGGTTAATTCGTCTACTGGCTTGGATGATAGAGGCGCGTCTACCTCGTTGGGTGGATTCTTTGCATACCAAATCTTTTCGAGTAATGGCACTGTCACCGTCAAAGCTCAGGACGCATCTACGAACACCAACCCATCTTTTAGCGACATCAGCGGCGCAACGTCTGGAAGCGTAGACGCTACCAGCGCACCAAAACACGGAATCGTCGCTCTTAGCACTACCGCAACAATCCGAAGATATACCCGCTGGCAGATTGTATTTGGCACGGCAACCACCGTCACATTTGCGGCGGCATTAGTCAGAATATAGGAGAGTAATAATGACAGCTCAAACCGGACGAACAGTTTCTAAATGGACAGATTTCCGCGTGGATGACAGCGCGGGAACTCTGCGAAGCATCCCCGTTGATTCTATTAATGGCGTGGGCTTGACTTACGACGAAAGCGAAGTCACCGCGTTTCAGGACGCGATTAAGAACGTATTACCCGCGCACCCATCTTGTCAAATCACCATCACGGGACCATTTGACAACACCGCCGCGCAGACAGCAGGAACCTTGTCAGGCTCCCACACGATTTTAAACGGTATTGCCGGCGGGAACACCCCGCTCTCGTTGGATATTCAAATCGGTATGCGTCACGCGTGGGAAGCAGGAGAACCGCAATTCGGTATCACTTCAACTTCTACCGTTGGATTTCTTTGCACATCCTATACCGTCGATTTGTCTTCGATGAAATATTCCGCGACGTTTAGCGTGATGGGTGGAACTGCCCCAGCCTGGGGTACAGCAGCGGAAAGTTGATTTACTCGTCTGATTTTTTACGAGTTGACCAGAACTTTTTCTTTCTGGCTTCAGTAGATTTCAGACGCAAGTAATCCTTCATTTCCTGAGTATGTGGTTTTCCTTTACGGTACTTATTGCCAATGAGAGACATACTAACTTTCATCCTGTGTTCTTTGGATAACTTTTTTCCGAGATTTTCCATTCTGGAATGCTCAGATATATCCATGACCATTAAGTTTTCAGGACGGTTATCTAATTTGTTTCCGTTGATGTGGTGGACAGCTTCATTTGGAAGAAGTTTTCTACCAAGTTTCACTTCCATAACGTGACGATGAAGTGATATTTGAATGCCATTTACTCTAACTTTTCTGTATCTGGCTTTCATTTGACTATCAGGTATGTTTTTCATGGTAACTCCATTAAAGGTGCATCCCGCTTTGCAAGTCAGTATTGTGTTCAGGCAATACAGGCAAAACGGGATGCGTGTGAAACAAAAAAATCTGACGTACTGTATTTACCTGAACAATGTGATTTTACCATGAAATGCCAACGGGCAGAAAGGATTAGTCAATGGGCGTAATAGTTACATCACCCGTTGAAAAATGGGCGGGGGAGGTCGTGTTATGCGACCCCCTCACCATTGAGCAAGTCATAGCCATCGAGGACGCGTTAGACGCTGGCGTTGAAGTGGGAGACAGTGATTTTATAAAGTCGCTCGCTAAAAGCACTGACGGGGTTGCATCTCTGAAATGGTCATCCCGCCTTGATGCGTTTTACATTCCTGTGATTGCAAAGTGTACCGAAAGTCATACTCTGCCATTTCAGTTTGATAAGTTTCCTGCTTCGCCTCGCAAAGATAGTCACCTACTGGTAACAGTCTTATGGGGGAAGTTACTGGACATTTATCGAGGGACGGTTGAAGTCCCAAACGACTAAAGGTCGCCGCCTATAAATACGCGGAAAGAGGCGGCGACCCGCCACGCGAATTGATATTCTCGCAGTATGTGGAACGATACGGGGCGCAATCGGTAGTAGGGCGGGTATTGTATGCAAAAGAGATTCTTACAGTAGCGACAATCGAAAACATTATCCACGCCTACAGGTCTGAACAGAAAGCCTTGAACTGGGCTACATGGGCGAAAGAAAATCCAGCACTTGCAGAAGTTTTACGTAAAGTCAGAGACTTAATAGATGACTGAAAAAATAATTGTAGAGTTTGATGTTGAAGACAATGGCACTCCCAAAGTCGCAAAATTCAACGACGAACTAGGCGACACAAAACAGGCAGCCGAAAACGCTTCTAGTGGGACACAGAAAGCGTCTCTTTCGCTTACCGATTTGTATTCTGCAACTCAACTTGCCGAAAGAGGGCTATCAGTTTTACGCGACGTTTTCAACGAAACCGTAGGTGTAACGGTAAATTACGCAAATGAAGTACGCCAAATGCGTGATGTTACCGGACAGACAGCAGAAGAATCTAGCCGCTTGTTACAGGTATTAGACGATTACAAAGTATCCGCTGACCAAGCCGGACAAGCTACGAAAAAACTAGCCTCTAAAGATATGGAATTGAATATTCAGACATTGGCTAGACTGTCTGACCAATATATTGCGCTTGGCTCTGATGTAGAGCGAACGAAATTTCTGTATGACAATTTTGGAAAATCGGGTAGTAACTTTGCAGAAATCATGAAACAGGGCGGCGACGCGATTCTAAAAGCCAACGACGCGATTTCTAAAAACCTAGTTCTGACCGACCAGCAATTACAGAAAGCGCGTGAATACGAAAAGCAGGTTGATAACCTATCTGATGCTTGGCTGGGGTTCAAGGTTGCCGCTGGTAATGAAGCCCTTCCGTATGTAACAAACGCCCTTGATAGCTTTAATAAGAAAGTTGAAGATACCTCTTTAGCGTGGGCGGCTTTTTCTTTCGGATTCGATGATATAGCAAAAATTTTCATTGATACGAATAAAGACATGGAATTATCAGTCGAGCGAGTTGATAAGGGCGAGCGCGACAATATAACCACCGTAGAAGATTTATCAGACGCTAATAGTGATTTGGCGTTGTCCGCTGAGGAAATAACCAAAGCAAATAAAGATTACCTGTCAACCATTGGACAAGTCACAAAAGAAATCGATTCTTACAAAGAAAAAGAATCGGATTTGCAATCGCAACACTCAGAATTATTAGACGAAAAACAGAAACTTTTAGACCAGGGTTGGTGGGCTGAAAGTGACGCGGTACAGGCGGTCAATGACAAACTAAAAGAAAATGAAGACGCTCAGGCTGCTAATGCCGAAGCGTTTGACTTGGCTACAAAAACCCGCATGTTATCCATGCTCCAAGAGCAATTAGCGGTGGATGGTCTTGACCAAAAAGAGTCTGACTTCCTGTTAAAGCAGGGCGTTAAGTGGGGCATCTACTCACAGGAAGCCGTTGACGCGATGGCTGCCGTTCAGCGACAAGTAGACGCAATGGAAAGAAACATTGACATCAATATCAATGTCCACACAAACTACAGCGAAGCGGGGCAGGCTGCATTAACTACTCAGTTAGCTGGAGAAAAGGGGTACGTCCCGCCAAAAAGACAAAATGCCAAAGGCGGCACATACATGATTCCGATGTCGTGGGGTAATGAAAATTTCCCGATTGGCAACAGCGATACCGCGTCGGGTGGCGAATTAATCTCAATTACTCCAAAGGGGCAAAATCAAAACAAGGATATTGTGGATGCGATTTACGCCACTCGAATTAATATCGACGACTTAACCCGCGCCTTTGTTTTGGCATCTCAGCAGGTGACAAAATGATAAGCATGAAGATTTACGCATACCTCGGCGGGGCGTGGGTAGACATTACCTCAGACGTAAGAACGTCATCCGGTGTTAGCGGAAGCGTTGGAATAACCGGAAATAAGCCAACAGACAGAATCGCCCGCGACGGGTCGTTGTCTTTTGTGCTAAATAATAACGACGGCGAATACACCCC
>Ga0075458_10000731_pt1 | contig 10788 bp, 11 predicted proteins | sample DEB3_08_DNA_FD_77576 | JGI IMG/M metagenome (GOLD analysis project Ga0075458, IMG submission 77576) | Aqueous microbial communities from the Delaware River and Bay under freshwater to marine salinity gradient to study organic matter... | ecosystem: Environmental > Aquatic > Marine > Coastal ... | reverse complement strand
GGTGCGGCCGGTGTCGCGGTTCCCGTCGAGGCGGTGCCTGCGTTTGGCCAGGACGATGCGGTCGCCAACTTCGCGGTGGCTGGCTCGCGTCAGTCGGACAAAATCCCGACGCAATCCGCGCCTACTTCCATGACGATTACCGCCGCCTGGAACCCGTCCGACACGGCCCTGCTCCAAATCCGTTCAGACGCCTATAACGGGACCGTAGACCGCACTTTCGTCGTGTCGGCATACGATGGCACCAACACCGTCGCTTATGCGTTTAACGGCCGCGTTAGCCAGTTCCAGATTGACGCCCAGCCTGGCGCTGAAGCTAAATGCGTGTTCACGGTTCACCCGCGCGGGAACCAGTACGGCTGGAGCAACAGCTAATGTCCGGCGTCTTTGAGGCTGTGCAATTGCTGATGGCTGTTCAGGGCGATCTCGCTCTGGCAGCTCGCGGCATGGAAGTCGACCAAGCCGAGCTGGCAGAAGCAATTGCCGATGCCGACGCCGATAGCGCCGAGGCGGTGGCCATGCGCTACCTTGTCAAACCGCAGGCTGCGGCCCCAGCGCCGGACCCAGACCCTGAAGAATAAAAGATGACCACAATACAAAACACGAATGACCTGCTGGGGTTCCTATGGAACCAAGCCAACTCGGGCCAGAAAAACTGGTTCAGTTTCCAGCAGCAAAAGGTGGCCGGTATCGACCTGGCCTACCGAATGGCCATCGCCCACGCCGACAAGATGACGCCCAACGAAATCATTGATTACGTCATAGGGCTGAATGCGGCCATCTATAACAAGATGCTCAAGGGCTAATCATCATGTCCGTCACCTTTAAGATTGAAGGTCTTGGGGATGTGACGCGGGCATTCGATCAACTTGCCGACGAAATCGGCGACAGGAAAGCGCAAAGTCGGGTTTTGGTTCCAGCCGCTAGGCAAGCCATCATGCCGGTTCTGACCGCAGCGCAACAAAACGCACCAATTGATAGCGGTGGCCTGCGGCTGTCTTTGCAAGTTGAGGCCAGACGGCCAACCAAACGAGACAAGCGGTCGAAATACATTGGTCAGAGCGATTCGGTGATTGCAATGGTCACGACGGCCAGCGGGCAAAAACTCGCCCAGATGAGCAGCGGCCGAGGTCTATCAAAAGCAAAAAAGCGATTGGCAAAGATGGGCGCAAGCGCCGAGCAGGTTGCCGGGTTTACCGGTATCAAATCGGACGCGCGCGCAATCGCGCAAGAATTCGGGACGTCGAAAATTTCGGCGCAACCGTACCTTCGACCCGCAATGGAGTCGAATGCACAAGCTGTCGTTTCTCGTTTGGGAGAAGCGCTGGCACAACAACTCAATAAATACAGGAAAAATACAAGATGACCAAACTAGGTTCTGCACTCGGTTCTGCCTATGAGGCAAAACGGAAAGATCTTCTCATCCGCAAATTCGAACTCGGTGGCCACACCTTCAAAGTTCGCGTGCCTCTCGTTTCCGAATCCGACGAAATCTACCGGCGCATTTCTGAGCCAAGTTCGGATCGGATCAACAGCATCTATCAGAGCATGGTCGAGCCGCTGATGCAGTTTAAGGACGAAGGCGCAGAGTCTTTTAAGTTCACCGACGACGATGTGCTGGTCGAAGGGCGCTCTATGCGTGAGGCCGCAAAGGCCAAATGCATCACCGAAACGCGCATCACCGAATTCATTAAGCTATTGGTGCCGGAGATTGAAAACGAAAGCCTGGCCGATCTGACCTACGAAGAAATCGAAGTTGAGTGGCCGTTGTCTGTGCAGCTCGCCATCTGCGAAAAAATTGGTGAGGTCATTTCCCCGACGTACAGGGAAGCTCGAAAAAACTGATTGGGTCGTTAAGGTTGCAGGTTGAATCGGCAATGATCTTTAACGGCCACACCCACGACAGCATTGCCGACATTGACGATGTGACGATGGCAAACATCCAGACCATGTACGCCGATGGCGTGATTGGCAATCAGTCAATCATCACTCTATTGGGCACGATGGTGAACGGGATGTTCAACTACATCCGACCCGCAAATTCTGCGCCGTACAAGCTACAAACAATTATCGGTTCGGCTTACGATTACATCTATCCGCCGCTGCCAAAACACTTGCAGGAAGAGGCGACCAATCAAAACCTGCTGGCATTCATGGCGAGCGCACCAGGGTTCGACAAAAAGAGGTTTGAATAATGGCTAACATCATTTCACGGCTCGGCGTTGTCCTGGGTCTAAACAGCGCCGAGTTCGTGAAAGGGTTGGACACGGCCAGCAGCAAAATGGCCGAGTTTGCCAACAGCGCGCAAAGATACGGCGGCGTTGCTGTTGCGGCGCTTACGGCTGCATCTGTTGCCGCGTTAAAGTACGCCGACGAAATTGTCGACGTTGCCGCAGCAAATGATGTGGCGGTCGATTCGGTTATCAAGCTGTCTAACGCTCTTGCCAACTCTGGCGGCAAAGCAGAAAACGCCGGCAAGTTTCTTTCCTCGTTTACCAGCTTTGTAGACAAGGCCGCATCTGGATCGGACGAAGCGCAAAAGGCATTTGCCAAAGCCGGCGTTTCTCTTAAAGACTTGGCGACGCTTAATACAGAGCAACTGTTCGCCAAGACCGCGCAGAATATTGGCCAGATTGCCGATCCGTTGACGCGTAATGCGTTGGCGATGGATGTTTTTGGAAAAGCGGCAAAGGGCGTTGACTTTACGGCGCTGGCTCAAGGTCTACAGGAAACAACACAAGCCACGCAAGAGCAGGCCCAGGCGCTAAAAGACGCGGCAGAAATGTACGACCTGTTTGCTCAAACAGGGCGGAATGCATTGCAAATTGTTGCAATTGAACTTGGTCCGCCGTTGAAGGCCAGTATTGAATACATGAAAACTTTGGGTGTTGAAACCAAAGTTTTTGGCGAAGTAGCCAAAACAGTTTTTCAAACTGTCGCCATTTTGGGGATGAATCTTGCCTATGTATTCAAAACCATAGGCACAGAAATTGGCGGAATGGCTGCACAAGTTGCGGCCCTAATGCGTTTTGATTTTGAGGGCTTCCGCCAAATCCATAAAGAAATGGTCGCGGACGCTGAAAAGGCACGCCGCGAACTTGATGCCGCCGAAAAGCGAGTTATGGGCGGTGGCTCTAACGCTGGAGGTGGTGGCCGTCAAGGCATGGCGGTGCCTTCGATTGCAGATCAAGTTGCCGAATGGGAAGTCACCAAAAAACGCGAAATTCAGCAATCTAAAGAGGCACTACAGCAACAAAAAAAGCTGGAGCTATTTAGGCAAGAAATTGCATTGTCTAGGATGCTGGCCGACATTGACGCAAAACGGCTCGGGCTACAGATGGACGAAACCGCGTTGGGCAAAACGCTTTTCCAATATCTGTTAGATCAACTTACAACGCAAGAACAGCTCGCAAAGATTGAGAACAAGCGCAAGGTCGACCTAATACAAAATAAGGATGCAGCGGCAGACATTAAAAAAGCAATCAACGATGCTGCCGATGCTGAAGCCAAACGCGTCAAGTTGCTTCAAGAGGGCAAAGAAAAAATCTTGCAACAGCGCCTTGAATATGAGGCGCTTTTGTTGAAGATTGAAAATTCTTCCGATTTCATGCGGTCGGAGAAACGCCGCGCTGGCGAATCAGCCGCCGCTGGTCTTGCCAACGCAACAGAAAAAGCTGGTCAACAATTCGCATTCGGTCAATCAATTGATGAACAGACGCGCCAAAACAAATTGGCGAATGAGCGCGTCGAATATGAAATCAAAACTCTGTCGTTCAATCAGCGCCGGCGCATGGAGCTGATGGCTATGTACGACCTAGAGGTTCGCATCAATGAATTCCAAAGAACATCTCGCCGCCTTGGCGTTGACGAGGAAATTATCCAGCGACGGACCCAAGAAATTTACGAGTCTGGTATTCAAATGATTCGGCTGATTGAACAGCAAAAAGACGCGCAACGCTCGTTTAAATTTGGCTGGGATGAGGCATTCAGTTCTTACATGGATAACGCCACGAGCGCCGCAAGGGTTGCCGAGTCTATGTTCTCATCTCTTGCCAATAACATTGAGTCGGCAATTGATAGGTTTGTTAGAACGGGCAAATTGAAATTTGGTGATCTAGCACGATCAATCATTCAGGACATTATTGCGATCCAACTTAAGGCGCAGGCGTCGGCGCTGTTCTCAGCAATTGTTGGCGGGTCTGGAATCAAACTGTTCGGTTCTGAGCTTGGCGTGTCTCAATATTCTTTAACGCCTGGGGCAACACCTTATTCTGGTTTAGGTTTACGCGCCCGCGCTAATGGCGGAGACATTTCATCTGGCCAACCGTACCTCGTCGGCGAACGCGGCCCTGAGCTGGTGGTGCCTAGAAATTCTGGAACCGTGATTCCCAATCACGCGCTGGCCGGCGCAATGGGTGGCCAGGTGATTAATTACAACGGGCCAATCATTCAGAACATGAATGCCATCGACACGCAGTCGGGCATTGCGTTTTTGTCTAAAAACAAACAAGCGGTGTGGGCGGCTAATCAGTCGGCGCAACGCTCTCTACCTGTGAGCCGCTAAATGAGCCTGCAAACCATTCTTTCGATCTGCGAGTCGGTGGGCATCAATGACCAGCGATTCGTCGGCCAGACCCTGAGCCGCAACCAGAAAATCACCACCTCGGAGATTCTGACGGTGGTGCCTTTTGCGTTTGATATGCGGCCGATGAACTATCTGCTGTATTCGCAAAATCGCGGCACATTGAACCAACTGCGCCTGGCCGACAAGTCGCTGACGCAGTACCTCAATTTCGGTTCGACCGGCTGGCTAAATTACATCAAGTACCAAGGCGAGATGACTTCGGTCCAGATCGCCGCCTGCCAATGGCAGACCTCCAGCGCAAACAAAACGCTGGTGCTGGGGTCGCTGCCTAGCATTAGTTCAACGGCGTATCTGTTTAGAGTTGGCGATTTTGTACAGGTCGGCCTCTATTCGTACATTGTCACAGCCGATGTTCTGCGCGGCACAAACCCTACGGTGAACGTGCCGGTGCATCGCAACCTCATTTCAACGCTGGCATCCACAGTCGCCTGTGTGGCCGGCGAGTTTGGAACCACGGTAAGCATGGGCGGCACGACGTACACCGGCATCACGTTTCAGGTGGTGCTGCGGGACTACCCGACCTACACGCTGGTGCCAATGACGAACGATTCGTTTATTTCTTGGAACGGCACATTTAAAGCATTTGAGTCTGTCCTATGAACATCATTGCGCCTGTCGACAACACAAACAACATTCGTATTGCCGATTTTATTCGGATCAATAACGGCACAGACATTTTCCGGTTCACGACCGCGCCATCAAATCAACTTGTGCCGGCGGTCGACGCAACCGAGTTCAGCGCCGTCGGTACGCTAATCAAGGTCGGCAATGTTCAGCGCGACATTAAATCGACAGCCAACGAGACAACGGTAACGCTGGTCGGCATTGACACGGCAATGCTTGGTTTTGTGTTGGGGCAATCAATTAAAGGGTCGGCGATCCAGATGTGGCACGGGTTCTATGACACGACCGGCGCGCTCATCACCTCGGGCGGCTCTGGCGGTCTGTATCAGTTCTTTAGCGGCTACATCACATCGTTTCAGATCAGCGAGCAATGGATGGAAGAGGCGCGTATTTATGTCGGCACAATCAACGTCGCCGCGTCGTCTGTGCAACTGATTTTGCAAAACCGAATCGCCGGTCGCTACACCAACGACAACGCCTGGCAGTTCTTCAATCCTGGCGATACCAGCATGAATCGCGTGCCATTCATTCAGAACATCAATTATTACTTTGGCAAAGATGCCCCTGCGAATTCGTGAGGCGACGCCGGTCGATCTGCCGCAGCTACTGAATATGTTGCGGAAATATCGGGAGCAAACGCCGCTAGACTTTTTGTCCGAGGCCGATAATGCGTCTTACATCACGCAAATGCTGTGCGAAATCATGGCGGGCCGGGGGGTGGTGCTGGTGGCCGAGGACGATGGCCTGATGGGAATGTTGATTGCCGGCATTCACCCGAGCCGCTGGTCGCCGGCGCATCTGCTATTGACCGAGCTGGCCTGGTGGGTCGAGCCAAAACATCGAGGCGGGACCGCAGGGCACCGGCTTTTGAAACGATACATTGAGGCGGGACAAAAGATGAAAGAACAGGGGCGTATCTGCAATTTCTTCATCAGTAAGATGAGCAACAGCCCCAACCTAGACTACGGTCGCTTTGGGTTCAAATATTTAGAAGAATTTTGGGTGATGTAATGCCAGCTTCAATTGTTCTTAGCGCTATTTATGGCGATGCTCTTTTGGCTGCGGCAGCTCTTGGGTCTACTGGATATACAGCCGCTGCTTTTGCAATCAATATGGTTGCGTCTGCAATTATTAGCAAAGCATTCGGCCCTGAAAGCCCAAACTTTAACGACGCTCAAGGCCAGCCCAACCCTGGCAACAACCAGCAGCTAGGGCCAGCCGGCGACAACAAGGTGCCGGTGGTCTATGGCTCGGCCTATGTCGGCGGCATCGTTACCGACCTGAGCATCACCAGCAATAACCAGCAAATTTATTATGTGCTCACGCTGGCCGAGGTGACCAACACCGAGGGCCAGAACGGAGCCACGCCAGACACCTACACATTTGGAAATGTGTATTGGGGCGGTAAGCGATGCGTATTTGATCCAACAGATCAGTACAAGGTAACTGGCCTGCTGGACGAGTCGACCGGCATCACCGACACCACGGTCAACGGCAAGATCAATATTTACCTGTTTAGGAATGGCTCGTCGTCTGGCGTCAATACTGCTCAAACGGCCATTCAGATCATGCAATCGGCAAACTTGGTGTATCAATGGGATGCCACCAAGCTAATGAGCAATGTGGCGTTTGCCATCGTGCAGCTCACCTACAGCCAATCGGCCAACGTCACCGGCCTGCAACAGACCCGATTCCAGATCACCAACAGCCGCTATCGGCCAGGCGATTGTTTCTCTGACTTTCTGCTATCGACGCGCTACGGCGCGGCACTTGACGCCACGCAAGTCAACACAACATCGTTTACCGATCTGAATACCTATTCGGATCAAATGATGACCTACACGCCATACACGGGCGGCAGCTCAACTCAAACGCGCTTTCGCTTTGACGGCATGGTTGACACCAACCAGACCATCATGGCCAATATGCAAGCGATGGCCGCGTGCTGCGATTGCCTCATCAAATACAACGAGATTCTCGGGCAATGGGGCGTGATTGTTCAATCGCCGACCTACACGGTTGTCATGGACATTAACGATTCAAACATGGTGTCGGCCATCCAGGTCACACCGATTGATCTGTCGTCGTCCTATAACGTCGCCGAGGTCAAGTTCCCGGACGGCACGGCAAAGGACGCATTTAATTCGGCCACATTCGATTTGGCGGTGGTCAACCCGTCATTGCTTTACCCTAACGAGCCGGTCAACAAGCAAACAGTCACGCTCGGCCTGGTGAATAACTCGGTGCGCGCGCAATACATCGCTAACCGATTCCTCGAGGGCGCTCGGGAAGATTTGATTGTTAAGGTCGACGTCAATTTTTCCGGTATTCAACTCGAGGCCGGCGACATTGTGACGGTGACCAACGCCAACTACGGCTGGACCGCAAAGCTGTTTCGCATCAGTCAAGTTACCGAGACATTCACCGACGATGGCCAGATCACGGCCAGCCTTACCCTGCAAGAGTTCAACCCGGCGGTGTACGACGACGTTAACGTCACACAGTTTACCCCGGCACCTAACACCGGCATTGGCTCGCCGCTGGGCTTTGGCACGCTCTACGCGCCGACAATTACCAATGTGCAGATCAGCAACCCGGTGCCATCGTTTGACATTGCGGTCACAGCCGCGAGCAACGGCATTGTTCAGTACGCCAACGTCTACTATTCGCTCTACTCCAGCCCGACTGATTCGCAACGCATCTTTATTGGCACGACAGCGGTTAACCCTGGCGGCAATCCCTACAATCCGTCGTCGTCAATGGGCGTTCTGACGATCAACTCGCTGCCGCAAGGTGATTGGTATTTCAGCGTCAAATATGTCAACGCGCTTGGCGAATCCAATTTCTCGCCGTCGTCGTCGGTGTTCCAATGGCGACCGCTAACCTTGCAGTACACCGAGCGCTGGCTGGCGGTGGCCTATGCCGACAACGCGACCGGCACTTCGGGGTTCAGCTATAACCCGCGCAACAAAGCCTGGTTTGGTCTGTATAACAACGACACGGCCAACGGCGGGACCGACCCGACGCTCTACACTTGGTACAGCGTTGCCAACTTCGGCACGACTAACTACCTGCTGTACGCCAATCGAACAAACCGCAAGTTCAGCTTTAACGTTGGCAACGCCGGCTACGTCAACCTCGGCGGCGCATTTGTGCCGACGGCCACATCAATCTATGACAGCAATGTGTGGTCTGGCCTGGTGGACCCGTCTGGCGCTCTGCAAAGTTTTATTGACCTTGACGCGCGAACCGGCCAGACGATCATTGCAGGCACTACATCCAACAACCTAAACGACGGTTTCCTTTCGGTCACCAACAACGTCGACGGAACGATGCGAGTCAACTTGCAGGAGTTCCTCAATTTCGGCTCTGGCATCTACACGAAATCGTTTTCTGCGGCCACGTTAACGATTGACGTCTATGGTCGCGTCGTTGGGTTCCAAGAACAAGACCAGTTTTTCTACACCGAAACGGTTTACACGGCTACCGGTGGACAGACCTCGTTTAGCAACACGCACACCGTTGGCTGGATTCTGGTGTTTAGAAACGGCGTCTTGTTGGACCCAACCGAATACTCGGAGACGTCGACCACGGTGGTTATGGGAACCGCGTGCGTTGCCGGCGAAACGGTGGTCATTATTTATATGCGCGGCGTTAGCACCTCGGCAGCTTATGAGGCGCTAAACATCACCATCGCCAGCAGCACGACAAACTCAATCACCTACACCGGCGCGCCGTATCAGATCATCAACGCCGGCGATCTGCTGACATTCACTAACAGCGGGACGCCGACCACCTACACGGTGTCGACGATCAACACCAGCACCAAGGTCATTACTTTTACCGGCACGATTGCCGGAGCGACCGCAGGCAACAGCGTTTACCGCTACCGCGCCGCCAGCTCTAACTATGCGCCGTTCAGCCGCTATGACCAAGATGTAACCGGCATCACCTTGTTCACGCCGACTGCCTACGCCATTCAAAACGGTGCAGAGTCGATCTACGTTAACGGCAGTCAAATCAATGAGATTGATTACAACATCACCGGCAGCACAATCGATGGGTTCCCTGCGCCGCTGACAGGCCGGTTTACGATTATTCAGTACGCACCAAATAACTTGGCGGTGCCGGCCAGCAACATTGCCAACACGACGGCATACAGTTCCAACGGCCAGACAACGTATCCGTTTGCCTCTAATCCTTTGAGCATGGAGGTCTACGCCAACGGCGCGATTTTGGCCAAAGGCAGCAGTTACGATTACACGGCCAGCGCCGCAAACTACATTCTCACGACAGCATTCAACAACGACGTCACCCTGCTTAACCAGCAGACATTCGCACGAAACGGAGCCGCCTAAATGACGCAAGCCTATAACCTTTCCCAGCTCGCCAACAACCTCAACACCAGCGGCCAGCTAGACGCCACCGACGGCTTGGTTAATGCTGTGCCTGTGGCCAACGGCGGCACGGGCGTAAGTTCAGCCGCAGCCGCAGCCGCCTTTTTTGGAGGCATTTTGTATCCGGTTGGTTCTATTTATATCAACGCAACAAACAGCACCAACCCTGGCACCTTGCTAGGTTTTGGCACTTGGGCTGCATTTGGTGCTGGTCGGGTTCCGGTTGGTTTTGATTCTGGTAATGCCCTGTTCGACACAGCAGAGGAAATTGGCGGTAGCGCCGATGTGGTCGTTGTGTCGCACACGCACACGGCAACTTCAACCGTCACCGATCCGGGTCACAATCATACCTATGAGCAGCCCAGCAATACCTTCATTCAGGGCTCTATTGGCGGTACTGGTCTAACCAACAAATTTACTGGGAATACGGGCTCTAGAACAACGGGCATAACCGTAGCTACTACGGTTGCCTCTACTGGCTCGTCCGGAACCAACGCCAACTATCAACCGTACATCACGGTCTATATGTGGAAACGGACCGCGTAAGCCAAATTTCAATTGCCGCGAATTTATGGGCGATGCGATAATCGCCCAACAAGACACGACAACGTGAACCCGCAGAAAGCGGGCGGCGTCACCACCTGAGAGCAGGGAAAAGTCATGGCTATTTTCAACAAGAACACGCTGGCCCAGGTCAGCGGTTTTGACAATCCGATCCTGGCCGGCGAACTGGTCTGGGATCAGCAGACCTACTGGAATCTGACGTTTACGTCTACGTCTGGGCCGGTCAACCTCACCGGCGCGACGATTGACGCGCAGATTGTCCGGCGGCAGGTCACGAACATTATCGATACCCGCAACGGGCTGACGTTCGATATTGCCGATTACACGCCCACGCCGGCGGCGATCCCTCTCACAATCACCAACATCAACGCAGCTGCTGGCACCTGCACGTTGGTGATTGATGCCGGCGCTTGGTCGCTCATGTCAACCGACCCGCAGCTCGAAATCAACGCCACAAGTTGCGTCGGCTATTCGGGCCGGGTCAAAGTCTCATTCCCTGCGGCTGGCACTACGCCCGCCGATGACATGGTGATCTTTCTACTGTTCCTCGTTCGCTCGGAC
>Ga0075458_10000725_pt1 | contig 10810 bp, 16 predicted proteins | sample DEB3_08_DNA_FD_77576 | JGI IMG/M metagenome (GOLD analysis project Ga0075458, IMG submission 77576) | Aqueous microbial communities from the Delaware River and Bay under freshwater to marine salinity gradient to study organic matter... | ecosystem: Environmental > Aquatic > Marine > Coastal ... | reverse complement strand
ACATTCAAGCCAACGCTTGTGCCTGTGCCAGCAGCCGCAAAGACTGCGTCCAGACTGTCCAAGTCAGTATTGATCTTTGTGCCCCAGGTGTCGGTGCTCGCACCAACTTCTGGCTTGGTCAATAAAAGGTTGGTCGTTGTCGTATCTGCCATTTTTTACCCCTATGCGGCCTGCTGCCACGATGTTGAATTGTCCGAAATCTCTGTCCAGGTTTCAGAGGTGTCTGACTCTGGTGTCCACGTCTTTGCCGTGTTTGCCACTGGATCCCATGTCTCTGGTGTATCTGACTGAGGGGTCCAGGTTTCGCTTGTGTCGGGCACTGCGCCCCACCCAAATCCAACCATCACCCCGACAGATCCAACTGCCTCGTTGCCGATTATCGCAACAGAGATGACGTTTGACGCACTGCCAACTTCCCCAGTCCCAGAAACACCAGTGATGGCCTGAAACGAAATCACCTCGGCCGACATAGTGCCAACAGCACCAGTGGCATCGTTTCCAGTTATGGCCGTGGATCTGGTGACTCCGACTGAGTCAACTGCACCAGTGGCCGCATTGCCACTGATGTCAATTGACATGGCAGGCGTGACAGTGCCAACGGCCAGCGTGGCCGCATTACCAGTGATTGCTTGGGATGCGTCTGGGGAGACTGTGCCAACGGCACAAGTGGCCGCATTGCCTGTGATGGCAACTGTTACGGTCAACCCGACAGTGCCGACATTGCCAGTGGCTACGTTGCCGTCTTCTTGCTCTGAGATGTTGACAAGTGCAGAACCAACGGCCCCAGTTGCCTGGTTGCCGCTGATGACGACATTGCCTATTCCATAAACACCAAGGCCGTAGTAGCCTGTGCCGTAAGCAGCCATGGCGCTGCTCCTGCTTTAAGCCAGCCTGATCAGGCCAGTGCTTGCGTCATTGGTCGGCATGGTCAGCGTGAAGGTTCCAGCAGTCACGGTCTGACTGCCGAAAGTGTGGACGCTGACTGCCTTGTTTGATTGGGTCGAGTTGTAGATCAGGACCGCATCAAAGGCCGTTGAGAGGGTCACTGAGCTGAAACTGATGCTGGCGCTGGGCGTGACAAATGCAGTGGTCCCGGAGGTGCTGGGAGCCGTTCCAAAGGTCACTGTGACACCGCCAGCAGAGTACCCAGTACCAGTGACCTCGCCAGTGGAGCTGTAGGCCGTGGTGGATGCGTTGACGGTGGCGCTTGCCAGGTACAGGGCTGCCTTGAAGGTGTCAGCCGCAGTGGATGCCCTGACCACTCCAGTGCCAAAGTTGTGATGGCCGACCAGCAGCTCACCCTTAAAGCTCGTACACATCGCCTGCGTGTTCGCCATGATTTAACCCTCAAATTGGTTGACTGATGCCTTCGGCAAAGATGCCGCGCTTAAGCACCATGTGGACTGATCGATGGACCAACTCACCCTCATGCCAATACTCAACCCAGCTCGTTGTCTCGGTCTCAGTATCAATGGACCCCTCACGCTTTTCCAGCAGTGACTCGTCCATCTCGCCTTTGGTTGTCATTACCATTCGATCACCCAAATGTTTTTGCCCTGGTCAGCAATGCACCGCCACTGGTTGAACCTCGATCATCTGCAATCTGCAATTGATCCAGGCCAGATTGATACAGCCCTGACCACACCGGGATTCTCGCATCATCTTGAAGGTAGGGCGCAGCCTGGAGCAGAGCGCCGTACAGGTAAACGTCAGGCGCTTGTGCCAGCAACCAATTTGTTGAGACAGTGGCTGACAACTTTGACAACTTGGCATAGTAGGCCAGTTCTGCGGTATACGCAGCGTCAGGGATCGGCAGCACTCGGATCTGGCCTCCAACAATGCCGAAAAAGATCGGCACGCCGCTGGATCGGTACTGAGTGCTCAGATTGTCGAGTGAATCAATAGTCTCAAAGGTCAATGGCGTGATGGGATTTGTGCCAGTCAACTTGATGGACTTCGTCTCCAGAAAGTCATCAGGCACTGCGCTGTACTCTGTGGAGATCGATGCAGTGGATCGCACGATCATCTGCCGGGTGCGCAGTTGGCGCTCAATCTGGGCCTCTGCCAGCGCGATGAAATCAGGGATGGCCGTTGTCAGATCGGTGCGGTTGAGCCAATCGCCAACTGATGTTTTCAGCTCAGTGTATGTGGTCAGTGCCATCAGCTTGCCTCTTTTTCCATTTCCTCTTTGACGATCCAGGTGTGTTCGTGCTTGAATTCAAACGTGCCAATGTGGCCGATCTCTTTGCTCACATCATGGTCAATATACACCTTGAAACCAAGCTCCTGGGCCTTCTTGCAAAAGAACACGTCTTCGCCCATGTAGCCTCGGGTGTCGTACTGCCAAGGCATATCGAACCAGGGTTCTGACATGCCCTCAAAGACGTTGCGCTTGATCAGCATGACACCAGTGCCAACACTGCCAACTTCTTCAAGCCCAGTGGATTCTGGCATCGAATAGACTGGTTTGCGCTTGCCGTTCTCGTCATAGTTCTGTGCGGTTGGGCCTGTTGGCATTCTGCGCCTTGCGCAGTTGGCCGCAACGATGTCAACATCATGCTTGAGCAGACGCTGAATCATGTCCTGGGGGAAAGTCATGTCTGAGTCAATAAACAGCACATGCGTGCAGCCCTCGCGCATTGCATCCAGACACAAATCAGCACGCTGGTTCTGGATCAGCGTGCCTTGCAACAGTTTCAGACTGATGGCATCAGTGGTGTTGAGCGTGTGATACGCCACCATGTTGACCATGCAATATGTGTAATTGGTGTGGACCTGATCACGCGCTGGCGTGCAAACCGCGATGTAGTTCATACTTGGCCTGGCCTCACGCGAAAGAAACGATTGTCAGCATCGTTAAGCCATTTCTTCATGTAAACCGGGTCATCGAGCTTGCCTTCGGCCTTGAGCTTGTAATACAAAGCCTCTGGGATGCTGGCAACATGATGCCATTCACCTGTCCAGTTTGCCTTGTTGTCAATGGCTGCAAAATCACGCTTATTGGCCTCAATAACTGCCGTCACGTCTTGAGTCGTCTGGATAGTCGTCTCTTCGGTGTCAGGGTTGAAGTGCCAGGTCCGAGTGATTGCCTTGTCGGGGCTTACATCAAGAATTTTTTTGTCCATGTAAGTGGGGCCAGGTTTCCCTGGCCCCTCTCCTAATTAACTATCAGGAAGTGATCAAGTCAGCGGCCAGGCCGTGGGCATTTTCAGCCAACACTTTCAAGCCGTACTCAATCAACAGCATGCGTTTTTCAGCATCGCCAGTCTTCGCCAATTCGACTTGCTGGTAAGGACGCAGCACAGTCATCTTTGCGTAGTCGGGATCGATCACCCATGCGTCACGCTCGCGCTGGAAACGGTTGGCGATCACAGACACTTGGCCGAAATCGCTGACGTAGATGTCAACGGCCCCGATCAAAGTGGCAGGGCGATCGCCGCCATTGATGTTGTAACGCGAGGAGGCAATGCCAGAGAAACCAGACACGCGCTGCTTGTTGACAGGACCGCACATCAGGATCTTGGGAGTGCCGCCAGCAGTCCACACCTTCTGGATGACGTTCTTCAAGATCGTCTCGGTGAAGGTACGCACGTTGCCGTCAGTGCGAGCACTGTTGGGCAGAGTGGTGTAGCTGGGATCGACACCGTTGGTCTGCTTGTCAGTGTTGGTCTTGACAAACGCGCCCAAGGATGCGGTCACGCGAGCAGTGGTGGTGTTGCCAGCAACTGCGACACCGCCATTCAAGAAAATGAATTCTTGATCGCGCTTCAACTCAGAGCCGCGCTTGGCGATCTGATAGGCCAACTCAGAACGGCGGCCTGCTTTGTTGACCACTTCTTCGGTGTTCGACAAGATGATGGTCTTGCGCGAAATCTGAGCGTAGTTGGTCAAGCGAACAGTGGCGGTCACTGAGTCAAAGGATGCAACATCATCACCCTCAAGCTGCGCGTTTGCGGCGGCATCTGCCAGGGTGTCGGTCTGCCACTCGAACAGCGTGTTCGTGATGGTTTCGCGGCCAATGTTGGACTGGAAGGGGGTCTCTTCGGGAGCGATGTTGGTGATGACATTGCTCAGGTCTTCGCGGATACCCTTTGCAGAGTAGGTCGTGAAGGTATTGCTTACGATGGACATAGTGTTACCTCAAAAGTTGGTAGATTGCGGAGGCCGCATCATCGACACGGCCAGTCTTTGCGAGACGCTGTTTTGCGCGCGTTGCCTCAGTTGTCTGGGATACCCGGCCTGCTGCTCCTGGCTTGGCAGGCCGTGGGCCGTTATTGGTCACAGGTGTGATTGCTTTACGCTTGGTCATCATCTGGTCGTACAGCGCCGCTTTACGCAGCACGACAACCGCCCTGTGGTCCACAATGGCCTTCAACTCCTCTGGTGTAAACCCGGTCTTTTGACCGAATTCGACCAGCAACTGCTTCTCTGCTTTGGCCTTTGCAGGGTCTTTCCACTCGGAAATCGCCGCGATCAGCTTTTCGTGCTGCTCTTGCAAATGCTTTTGCAACTGCTGTTGCTGTTCTTGCTGCGTGAGCTGGGCCACTCGCTGCTGTTCAAACTGAATAGCCTGGAGCTTTTCCTGTTTCTCACGCATCACCTCTTTTTGCCGCACCCATTCGATGGGGTCTTCTTGGTAGAGACGGTCCCAATCGATCTTGGCATCAGCACCTTGGAGCTGGGCCTGTAACGCTCCCAACATCTGTGCGTACTGCGCACGTTCGGCACGCACTGCCTCAGTCTCAGCCTCGACCTGTTTCCTGATCTCAGCGATCTGCTGCGTTTTGCGTGTGTAGTCCTGGGTTCGTGAGTAACCTTTCTGGAGCTCGTCCAGCGTCACCTCGATTTCCTTGCCGTCTACCTTGACGGTGAAAACCTGTGGCTGTTCTTCTTCCTCAGATTCCTCATTTTCTTCGGACTGTTCCTCTTGCGTTTCATCGTCAGCAGCGTCTGCATCTGCTGACAATTCCTCGCCAGAGGCCGCGCCATCATCCTCTTCGGACTCTGGCAACTGCGTCTCTTCGGGCGACTGTTCTCCATCGACTGGCAGTATTCCCTCGAGAGCATTGGCCGCTTCGGCCAAATTCATTGGACCCGCAGGGGCACTGGGTTGTGGTGCTGCCTGCGTGTTCATACGGTGACTTTCTGGGCGCGTTCAATTGCACGCTGCGCCAGTTTGCCGTTGTCCACCATCTTGGTGACTTCGGTCTTGAACAACTCAATGGCCTTGATCATTGCGTAAGCCTGCTCGCGCTTTTCGGCCTCCTCGGGCTTGCTGCCCTTAAATGCCCAGAGCTGCTCGTTTTCGAGCTTTTCCAGCGCCGCCGCAAAGACTTCGTCTTGCAGCAATTGCTCGGCCTTTCGGCCCCTGCGTACCTGATCTTCGTTCATTGAACCATTCCACTATTAGGGTTGATGGGTGGCACTGGCGCTGATGTCTGCTGCATGGCCTGGGCCATCAGGGCAGACTCTTGGCGCAGTGCCTCTCTGTCCATAGCCTGCTGGGCTTGAATCTCAGCAGTGCTAAGTTGCACCCCATACTTTAACTCAAGCTCGTACTTCTTGAGCATTAAGTCCTGTACCAGTTGATCTCTTCGATAATCATCGTCCCGGATCATCTTCTCGCGCTGCAATTCCAGCTCTGCCGCCTTTTTCTGGATGTCAGCTTGGATCGACTCGGCCTGAACCTGAGCCAGCACTTGCTCAGGGGTCGGGCGCTCAGGGTTCTTGGGCGGCATATAGCCTTCCGGCACATCCTTGAAGTATTGGCTGGCATCCTTGAACCCGGACAATTCCACGATCTTGCGCAGGGTGCGCGAAAACTGGGCCACGGTCACAAATGGGTTATCAGCGCCCATGGTGCTCAGAGCTTGCTCTTGTTTTTGCGAGATCATCATCAGACCTTGCAAACGCTCATTCACGTCACCCTGGCCCAGGCCAATGTTGATAGACACGTCCATGGAGTTATCCCAGGCCCGGGGATCGATCTGCACCCACTCATTGCGCAGGCGCACCATGCGGGGCTTGTCCTGGTGCGTGGTGATCAGGTACAAAATGCCCTTAAAGAGCTTTTTCATGCCCTCGGCCAAGATCCGCGATGTCAGTTCAATGCGGCCCTGGCTGGCGCTGATGGTGGCAGCCACCGCTGCCTTGGTGCTTGACTGCAAGGCATCAGCATTAAGACCCATCGCGGCCTTGCTCATCCCGGTGCGGTCTTCCTTGATCTGGTCCACATAATCCAGCATCGGAAATGCTGCCTGCCCCACGAATGGGGTATTGAATGGCTGCACCATGCCAGGGGCACGCATGCGAATGACAGCGCCAGTCTCGTTGTTGAGCACGTCATCAATGTTGACCTGGCCTTCGACAATTGCGGTCCTGGGGTGGATCGATTGGGCCAGCGAATCCAGCGTATTGCGCAAGATCTCAGACTTGATCTCTTGCAAATCATGCGTGATGTCGAAAATCGACATGGACTCCAGGGGCGAGGTGTGGGGTTCTGGATCGCATGGGAAGTCCACGAATGGGACATAGGACGCAGGCAGATTGCGAACGATGTTGTAGCCAGAACCCATGCAGCAAATCTTGCGCAGCTCAGGGATGCCGTCCTGGTCATAGTCCACACGCGAGTACGCCTCAACGTAGAGCACGCGCTGCATCATGGGGTTGGTCGTGTTGTTGTTGCCAGTGATGTTGTTCAAAGGCTGGCGCGCCAAAAATTCCTCGTTGGAGTCCAGGTCGTTGGATGTCAGGTTATCGCGCACCTCATCCTCGTCATAGCCCATGGCGATCAGATCGGCCACGGTCAGCATCTGGCGGTGCGCAATCAGGGCAGCATCCTCAAAGGACCGCGCGCGGCGGTCAATGACCAGCTCCTCTGGCGGCACGGCCATGATCCGCACGCGCCCATCTTTGACGATGCGCTTGATCTGGACATCATGCAACATGGGCACTGGCGGCGCTGGCTGGCCTGCGGCCATGGCTTGCGCGTTCACCTGGTCAATCATCTCTTGGGAGATGGCCGGGTCAGGGTAGGACACGACAATCTTGACCTCAGCATTTTCCTGGGACAGGATTTGCAGGGTCTGGTCATCAAGTCCTGAGTATTCCTCAATGCGGACCTTCTCCTCTTCCTCCCACCAGTATTTGGCGATGCCGCATTTCCTGACCAGCGCGTCCTTGAAGATCGCATAGGTGGTCATAAAACCGTTGTTGTCAGAATTGAAGATCAGGTTTGCATAGTCAGTGGCCTGCTGTGCGCCCATCTCATCCTCTGGGCCGCGAGGCATGTATTCAACCGTGTTCTCGGTGCTGAAAAACACACGCATGAGACTGGGCATCATGGCGCTGACAGTGTCTCGCACCTCCATGGCAACGACCTGGGAGCGACCCTCTTCCTCATTGCCAAAGGGGTCACCACGGTAATACTCGGTCCCCTTGGCCCTGATGGGACTCAGGTCGGAGTCGATGTAGCTGACAGCGTCCTCGAGGTCAGAGGTGATGATGCCTTGCAGCTCGCTGTCATCCATCGTCTCTGCCGCCACGATGTCGGTGCTGATATTGAGGTCGTTGATCATATTGGGACTTTCTTCAAAACCACATACATTGACTCAACTGCCCTGGGCGTGCGCAGCAATTGATCTTGTGGCAATTCTAAGTCTGCGCTTGCACTTAATTTGTACTCAAGGCGCTCCATGTTGAACCGCGAACCAGTCCAACCAAGATACCAGGCCCAGGCGCAGTAATAAACCCATGAGTTCTCGTTAAACGCACGCACATGCGTGGGGTCTTGCCAAGCCCCCAGACTCAGGTCATAGGGCACTGAGATGTGCATCTCGCCACCCATTTCCAGCAAATCTCGGCAGTTGGTCATGGCCGCGACCAGATCTGGGATGTGCTCAAGGACATCAATGGCGATGATCTTGGAGAACATGCCGCGCTCAATGGTCACCTTGTCAATGGGCGACCAGATCACCTCGCCATACTTCATTTTGGAAATATCGACAACCCAGTCAGCGCCGACATCTGACCTGATGTCAGCGTTGACGCACTCAGACCGCCGATCTCGGCCACTACCCAGGTTGAGTATCAAACCAGAGCTTGGCATATTCGGGCCTGTTCTTTCTCAGCCATGGCATGGCCTGCCTGATGAGCTTTGCGCCATCAAGGCCAATTGTCTGGCTGCCAACGTGATGGACATAAGACCGGGACAGATAGTGCTGAAACCCGGCCGCATTTAAATCAGTACACTGCACGTCATCTGAGTACCAATTCAGAGGGGGATACTTCGCCGTCTCCCAGGCTTCCCGCGAGATCCAGGCAAAGATGGGGGATGGGCACTCCATCGGGACAATGTGATCTTCAAATGGGTACTTGAAGTAATTGAGATCCTCGCCAAAAGGGTTGGATCTGATGTTTTGTGTGGCCCTGGACGCATCGCACCTGGCAGCCACCCAGCCGACTTTGGGCACTTCCTTTTTGAGCAGTGCCACATCGGCCATCAGCATTTGGTAGCTGGTGGGGGTCAGGACAATGTCGTCATTTGCCACCACCACAGAGTCAAAGCCGTCAGCAAAGACAGCATCAATGACCTCGTTGTAGCACTCGCCAAACGTGCTTGGCTGGCCGCAAATCATGTGATCGGCATCATATGGCGTGATGACTGACTCAGGGCCGCGCAAATAGATGGGCACTTCGCTTGCATACTCGCGCACGCTCGTGACCATCATCCGCAAGCACTTGCCACTGACAGTGGCAACAGCAATCGGGGCGATCAATCCTTGCCCTCAACATTGATCGTGATCAGCGACCCCATGCCAGCAGACCCCATGTCGTTGCCGCTGTATTCGCCCTCATCTTCTGACTCTTCGTCCATGTCTTCGGACTCATCTTCACCGCCAGCGACCCAGGCATCACAGGTACGACTCGACGCGCACTTGAAGTCAAAGATCTCGCAGTAACCCAGATCCCCAGCTTCGATCATGGCCCAGGGATCACCCTCGTCACCAATTCCCTTGGCGATGCAATCAAGCATCGACTGCTCTTGGTTGAAGGCAGAGCAGTTACCGCAAAGGCATGTCTTCGCGTCCTTTTCGCTGACCTCCCAGTCTTTGGCCTTTTGCATCCAAAACTGCTTATTGGGCAGTGCCGGGTTCTCTGGGCCGTAGGCCGCAGAGTCGATGGCCTTGCCACGGTTCTTGAGGTTGACCGTGATGTCTTGAGTGGCAATGGGGCACTTGTCCCCATTACCCTTCATCATCTGTTCGGCTGCGCGTTCATAGTCTCTGGTTGCCATAGTCGTTCACCACTTTACTTTGTTTGCCCAGTACGCCGCAGACATCTTGCCCTTGGCAATGTTCTTTGCGTGCCTGGCCTTGAATGCCTCGTTTTTCTTGGTCCCATCAGGCGACCCAGAAACACCTTGCTGGCCAAACCTGATCAGCTTGACCTCGTCCCCACTCTTTGCCAGCACAGCGTGACTCTTGGTCTTGTGCCCAGGCGTGCGCTTGGGGGTGTTGTAGCCTGAGAATGTCTCAGATCCGCGCTTGATCATTTCTTCTTGGCAGTTTTCGCTGCCTGCTTGAAGGCTTTGGCAGTGGGAGCGCCGGGAGTGCCAGGCTTCCTCATCTTCTCCTTGGACCCGGCAGCGATACGCTCACGCTTGGCCGCAATGTTGGCATACAAACCGGGCTTCATTTCATGGCCTTTTTGGGCTTGATCTTGGCCTCTGACAGAGCAATCGCAATGGCTTGCTTGGGGTTCTTCACCACTTTGCCACCCTTGCCAGAGTGCAAAGTCCCAGACTTGTACTCTCCCATCACTTTGCCAACTTTCTTTTGCGCTTTGGTCATCTTCATGCTTGCCCTTTCAAAAATGGGTTGTTGGTGGCTGGATTCGAACCAGCGACACGCCTACTGTGCTTCATTGCAATTCCACACAGCATCGACCGTGCATTAATCGGCCCATGACTCTACCAACTGAGTTACACCAACACGGCTGAGGACTGCTCTTGCATAACGCAAAGCAAATGGGGATGCACACCCAGCAATCCTCATGCGTGTTAGTTGTTGGCGGCTGGCACTGATCTCCAGCTTTCCTGTGTTTCCCACAATGTCCTGATCCATGCTTTAGCCTTGCAAGACTTCTACACTTCCGCCTCAGTGGGCAATTCCCAAGTACCGTTGCGATTCGTTCTAGACCTCCACGCAACGACAGGTGCTACTTTCGAAAATCAGCACATCAGTCTGTGCATTCACCAACACGGCTGGGGACTGATCCGTCAGGTTGTGGCTCGTCGGTGCGACTGACGGTTCGTCCGAAATTTGCCCCAATCCCCATGCGTGTTAATGCTCCCCCCAATTATGCAACCCTTGGCAGATTCCTGCGCAAAGGCTGCGACCACTTACCCGAACCAGCCGACCCATACATCCCGACAACAGCGTCAGACGCGAAGGTCAAGCAAAAAGCATCAGCCCTGTCAGGTGACGGCAGGCCGCGCTTTTTGATCTCGTCCTTACCCTCAATCTGGATCTTCCCGCTGGACGTGAACGAATACCTCACAGTCGCCAACTCAGCAATTAACGCCTCATCCTTGGGCATGCGGCAGTCACGCGCCTCAAGCCATGCCTTGGCCTTGTGCCAGAGTTCAGCCTTAAGATTCCTGTAAGTATTGCCCATGGCCGGGGACTCGGCTACGTTGATCCCGCGGGCAGGCAAACCCAGTTCCCTGAGCCGATCAACAACCCCAGCGCCCAAACCAATTGAGTCCACAAGGATCTCATGCGGCCTGGCGCTGGGCATCAAGACCTCC
>Ga0075458_10000724_pt1 | contig 10819 bp, 9 predicted proteins | sample DEB3_08_DNA_FD_77576 | JGI IMG/M metagenome (GOLD analysis project Ga0075458, IMG submission 77576) | Aqueous microbial communities from the Delaware River and Bay under freshwater to marine salinity gradient to study organic matter... | ecosystem: Environmental > Aquatic > Marine > Coastal ... | reverse complement strand
TCGGATCACCTCCGGGATAGGGATCGATCCCACCACGCCCAGTGTGTTGCTTTTGGTCATCTTGCCGGCAATCACACCAGCCATGTAGGCCCCTTCGTAAGTGCGGCTGTCATAGGTGCGCATATTCGCTGCGGTCTTGTACCCGGTGGCGTGTTCAAACCGGGCGTCCTTGAAGTCGGCCGCGACCTTGAGCATCGGCTCCATATAGCCGAAGGTGGTCCCAAAAATCAGTTTGCTTCCCTGGCTGGCCATGTCACGCAATACGCGCTCGGCATCGGCACTTTCAGGCACCTTTTCAACAAAGCTGGTCGCAACCTTGTCGCCGAACTCCTTTTCAATGGCCTTGCGCCCGTTGTCATGCGCAAAAGTCCAGCCGCCGTCACCCACTGGGCCAACATAGGCAAAGGCAATTTTCAGCGGTGCAGCCTTGGGGGCTGGCGCCGCAGCCGGGGTCGCTTTGGGTTCTTCTTTCTTGCCACATCCAACCAGTGCAGCGCCAAGCACCAGGCTCAGTGCTGTGGCACGAATCAGATGGCATTTATTAAGTGTGGTCATGGGTTCCTCATGGTGATGGTTTAGCGGACAAATTCTATAAGTTTCAGGCCGTGGGTGTGAACGGCTTACCTAGGGATGCCGGCATGTTAGCCCGGATCCACAACGGATTGCGTGAAATGAGAACCAGCACCAATATGGTGGCCAAGTAGGGAAGCATGTCCAGAAACTGGCTGGGAATCTGAACGCCCTGGCTTTGCAGGTGAAATTGAAGCATGGTGACGCCGCCAAACAGATAGGCGCCCAGCAACACCCGCACTGGCCGCCAGGTGGCAAAGGTGGTGAGAGCCAGGGCAATCCAACCCTTGCCGGCCACCATGCCCTCGACCCACAGCGGGGTGTAGATCACCGACAGGTAGGCACCCGCCAGTCCGCACAGGGCGCCGCCGCCCAACACGGCGGCAAAACGGATCAACCGCACCGGATAGCCAAGGGCATGGGCCGACTGCGGTGATTCGCCGACAGCGCGCAGCACCAAGCCGCTTCGAGTCGATTGCAGCCAGACCGCCATCGACAGAGTCAGCGCCATGGCCAGATAGACCATCGGGTGTTGGCGAAACAGGGCTTCACCGACAAAGGGAATGTCACTCAGACCGGGAACCACCCACGGCACACGCTCGGGCAGCTTGGCCTGAACGTAACTGACACCGACAAAGGCTGAAAAGCCGGCACCAAACAGGCTCAAGGCCAGGCCGGTGGCATAGGGGTTGGTGCCCAGCCAAATCACCAGCCAGCCAAAGAGGGCTGCCATCACCATCCCCGCGCCCATGCCTGCGACAAAGCCCAGCCAGTCACTCCCAGTGTGGACGACCGTGGCAAACCCGGCAATTGCTGCGCACAGCATCATGCCCTCGGCCCCCAGATTGAGCACTCCCGACTTTTCATTGAGCAGCAGACCCAGTCCGGCCAGCGCCAGCACCGTGCCGGCATTGAGCGTGGCGGCCAGCAGCAGGGCGTAGGTTTCCATCAGCGGACCCTTCCCAACCACAAGCGGTAATTGATCAGCGTGTCACAGAGCAGCAAACAAAACAGCAGCAGGCCCTGAAACACACCCGAGATCGACTTGGGCAGCCCCAGGCGGGACTGCGCCAACTCACCACCGATATAGAACATGCTCATCAAAATGGCCGATAACACCATGCCTGCTGGATGCAGTCGCCCCACAAAGGCCACGATGATGGCTGCAAAGCCATAGCCCGCCGGCACATAAGGCGTCAGTTGCCCAATCGGGCCAGCCACTTCCAGCGCGCCAGCCAGGCCAGCGGTTGCGCCCGAGATCAGCAGCGAGGTCCACAGCGCCTGACGCGAGGAAAAACCGGCGTAGCGTGATGCAGCCGGCGCCAGCCCCCCCACTTGCAGGGCAAATCCGGCACGAAGACGAAACAGGAACACCCACAGCAAAACAGCGCAAGCCAACACCAGCGGCAGCCCCAGATTCATGCGTGAGCCTGCCATCAAGCGAGGAATCTGGGTGGCAGCTTCGAAGGTCCTGGATTGTGGAAAGTTGTAGCCTGCCGGGTCTTTCCAGGGGCCATGCACCAAAAAACCCAGCAGCTGAATGGCCACATAGACCAGCATCAGGCTTACCAGAATTTCGTTGGCGTGAAAGCGCTCACGAAGTGCCGCCGTGATACTGGCCCAGAACATGCCACCCAGCACGCCCGCCAGCAACACCAGTAGGACCATCCAGGACCCGCTGGCCTTATCGGCTGTCAGGGCAACGCCCGCAGCACAAATGGCGCCCATAACAAATTGACCTTCGGCGCCGATGTTCCAGACATTGGATCGGAAGCACACGGCCAACCCCAGCGCAATCAACAGCAAAGGGGTTGCCTTGATGGTCACTTCACCCAATGCGTAGCCCGATCTGATGGGTTCCCAAAAGAACATTTGCAGACCCCGCAAGGGGTCTTTTCCCAAAGCGGCAAACAACAGCACGCCAAGCATCAGTGTCAGCAGCAAGGCAAGCGCTGGCGAGACCCAGGTCCAAAAGCGCGAGGGTTGCGCCCTGGGTTCAAGGGCCAGCATGGTCCGACTCCAATGTCTGCAGGTGTTGTTGTACTGACTCGTGCCACAGGCCGCTCATCCAGGCGCCGATTCGCTCAATGCTTGCCTGTGCAATCGGTACGGAAGGCGAAAGTCGTCCTCTGGCCATGACATACAGGCGGTCGCTCAGGGCAAATAACTCTTCAAGCTCCTCACTGACCAGCAGCACGGCGCAACCTGCATCGCGCAGGGCCAGAATTTCAGCATGAATCTGGGCCGCCGCACCCACATCCACCCCCCAGGTAGGTTGCGAAATGATCAAGAGGCTCGGGGCGGCATCGATCTCGCGACTGACAATAAACTTTTGCAAATTGCCACCTGACAGGCTGCGCGCGGCGGCGTGCACACCCGAAGTTTTAACGCCAAGTCGACCTATCACCCGCTGGGCTTGGGCGCCCATCATGTGGGTACGTATCCAGCCCAGTGGACCCATGGCCTCGTTTCGGGTCAACAACAAGTTGTGCGCCAGGCCGAAGCTGGGTACGGCACCTCGACCCAGCCGTTCTTCAGGCACGAAGTGAAGCCCCAGCGCACGACGTCGGCGGGGACTCAGGCGCGCCACATCCTGCCCGGCCATCCAAATGCTTCCTGTGGGCGCGCGCAGGTCTTCGCCCGAGAGCGCAAACAGGAGTTCACGCTGGCCATTGCCGGACACGCCAGCAATACCGACAATCTCCCCTGCACACACCTTCAGGCTGACCTGATCCAGATCGACACCAAAGGGGTCCAGGCGCGGCAGGTTCAACCCCCTGATCTCCAGTTCAACGGCGCCTAGCCTGGGCGCGCTGCGCTGTATGACCGGTGGCTCGGCCCCGATCATCATTCGGCTGAGCGAGGCGTTGCTTTGCTCTCTGGGGTCGCACACAGCGCTGACCCGTCCCGAACGCAGTACCGTGCAGGCTGTGCAGAGTGCGCGGATTTCGTGCAACTTGTGACTGATGTAGAGAATGCTGCAACCCTGGTCGGCCAGCCGGCGCAACACGGCAAAGAGCTTTTCCACTGCCTGGGGTGTCAGCACAGAGGTGGGCTCGTCCAGAATCAAAAGCTGCGGTTCACCCAGCAGAGCGCGAATGATCTCGACCCGCTGCATTTCGCCCACACTCAGGGTGTGGACCAGGCGCATCGGATCGATATCCAGACCGTAGTCGCTGGCCTTGTCCCGGATCTGTTGGGTCACCTCAGCCAGCGACAGTTTTTGCTCCAGGCCAATCCAAACATTCTGCGCCACACTGAGAGAGTCAAAAAGGCTGAAATGCTGGAACACCATGCTGATGCCCAATGCGCGCGCCTGCTGCGGGTTGCGCACCTGGACCATCTCACCGTTGAAGCGGATAACGCCGGCATCGGGCCGCACGGCGCCATAGACAATCTTCATCAAGGTGGACTTGCCGGCCCCGTTCTCACCCAGCAGGGCATGGATCTGGCCTGGCATGACGATCAGGTCCACCGCATCATTGGCTACCACGCCAGGGTAACGCTTGCTGATGCCTGATAACGCAAGTCGTGGCGTGTCAGGCTCGGCGGATGGTTGCATAGAGGTAAATAAGGGCCAGCGCGAAGGGGTGATCAAGGGCCTGAAAACTGCATGCCTGAGTTTTGCCCCCGCTTCAATGGGCGTGAAGCGCCTTGAGGTTGTCGGCGGCCCGCTCACTGTTGCGGTCCTCGCGCGATGGCACGGCTTCCAGCGCCCTGATGTAGACCGGGTCGAGTTGCTGCTGCCGAGCACCTTCCAGCACCAACGTCTTGTACCAGCTGTAAGGTGTGGTGTAACGGTCTATGTTGGTGGCCTGGTAACTGGTCACCATTTGCGTCCCGCGATCGGTATGGACCTCTAATTGCACTTCGCGGTAACCAGTTGAAAGGCCTTCGGCCAGGTCCAGTCCGGGTTTGTCGGCCAGCTTGATTTCGTAGAGCACACCATAAACCACAGAGCCGCTCTCAGCTTCGATATCACACTTGCCCGAGCCGTCTTTGCTGACTTTGTGCCAACGCAGTGAAAAGTTGGGCAAAGAGGCTAAGCCAATACGTCGAGCCGATGGAGCGCGCAACAGCATGCGCGGGCCCAGCATGTTCGAACCATAGGCAAAGTAAACAAAGGTATCGTGACTCATGGCGTGCGCAGAATTTTCTTGAAGATGCTGTATCGAAGCAAGTCCTGACGTGGGGTCATTCAGCTTATGTCTGGAATTGGGTAATGACACCGCCACCCAGACACACATCTCCATCGTACAGGACGGCTGATTGCCCCGGCGTTACGGCCCACTGAGGCTGGGGGAAGCTCAATTTAAAGGTGTTCCCATCAAGATCGGACAGGGTGCAGCGGGCATCGGCCTGCCGGTAGCGCGTCTTGGCGGCATAGACGCTGGTCGCTGGCGGGGCGCCCGCCACCCAGCTTGCGTCCTGCGCATGCAGTGAGTTAGACAGCAGGAGGGGATGATCGTGTCCCTGCACGACCCACAAGGTGTTGGTCTGCATGTCCTTGCGAGCCGTGAACCAGGGCGCGTGTTCGCCCCCACCCCGGGGCGCACCCTTGGGCTTGACCCCGCCGATCCCCAGGCCCTGGCGTTGGCCCAAGGTGTAGAAGGAAAGGCCGACATGCTGCCCAAGCACGCGCCCATGGGCCTTGTCAGCAGCTGGCGGTGTGCCATCACGAATTGGTCCGGGCTTCATCTGGATGAACCGGTTCAGGAATTCGCGAAACGGTCGCTCGCCGATGAAGCAGATGCCCGTACTGTCCTTTTTCTTGGCGTTGGGCAGGCCAATCTCGGTGGCGATACGGCGAACCTCGGTTTTAAGGAGTTCACCGATGGGAAACAGGGTTTTGCTGAGTTGCGACTGATTGAGTCGGTGCAGAAAGTAGCTCTGGTCCTTGGCCGGGTCCAGGCCTTTGAGTAATTCGTGCTTGCCAGTCTGCTGGTTCAGACGCACTCTCGCGTAGTGCCCCGTGGCGATCTTTTCGGCACCCAGGCGCATGGCATGGTCCAAAAAGGCCTTGAACTTGATCTCTGCGTTGCACAGGATGTCCGGGTTGGGCGTGCGACCAGCCTGGTATTCACGCAGGAACTCTGCAAAAACGCGGTCCCTGTACTCTGCCGCGAAGTTGACATGCTCGATATCAATGCCGATCACATCGGCAACCGCTGCCGCATCAACAAAATCGATGTTGGAGGCGCAGTACTCGGAGTCGTCGTCATCTTCCCAGTTTTTCATGAAGATGCCAACCACCTCGTAGCCCTGCTGCTTGAGCAGGTGAGCACTGACCGCAGAGTCCACGCCTCCGCTCAAACCGATGACAACCCGTTGTTTACTCATTGGGCAGCAATTATCCCTCTCGGGAATGTGACGGGTGTCCTTGAATTCGCGTACAGTTCGGACCCATCAATTTATGGCTTTAGGAACAGACGAATGGACTTGCAACTCCAGGATAAGACAGCATTGGTGACGGGCGCCAGTGTCGGGATCGGTCGCGCTATCGCAAAGGTGCTGGCGGCCGAGGGCGTGCGCTTGGCCATCACGGCGCGACGGGCAGAAAAACTCAAGGAGGTGGCCAGTGAAATCGTGGCTGCCGGCGGGCCTGCGCCAGTGTTGATCGAGCAGGACATGTACGCTGAAGATGCAGCACAGCGGCTCGCGCAGGCTGCCATCAGCGGGCTGGGGCAGGTGGATATTCTGATCAACAACGCCGGTGGCTCACGCAGCTTCAAAGATCTGCATGTCAGTGAAGCCCAGTGGCAGGAAGCCATCACGTTGAACTTTCATCGACCACGGCAGCTGGGCGATGCCCTGATTGACCAGATGATTCAGGGCAAGTGGGGTCGCATCATCTGCATTACCGGCAAGAGCGAGCCCGAACATATCAATGGGGCCTTTTGTGCCAAGGCCGGGATTCACAGCTGGGCCAAAGGGTTGTCGCGCATGGTGGGCCAGCATGGCATCACCGTCAACTGCATTCCACCCGGGCGTATTCTTTCCGAGCAGATCATGCGCAACTATTCACCCGAGTACCAGAAGTGGCAATCGGAGAATGAGATTCCGGTGGGACGCTATGGCGAGCCAGAGGAACTGGCCAATCTGGTGGCCTTTCTGGCTTCACCACGCGCCAGTTACATTACCGGCGCCGTCATCCCGGTGGACGGTGGCTTGCGCAAGTATCAGTTCTAGAGTTCTCGCATTACAAAAGACTGACCCCACTCCACTGGCCCTGCCCCACCAGATCCTTGACGGTTTCACGCATTTCGCTGAGCACCGCAGCGGCGGCTGGAGACAGGCGTTCTGCATCGACTGAGTAGAGATAGTTGGGCCGCTTCAAGTTGGCATCGGAAAAGCCAAGAATGCGCCACTGCTTGTTGGCCGCCCCATCCAGCAAAGTGGCGGACATGGGCTTGATGGTGGCCCCCATGCCATCCTTGACACAGGTCAGTAACAGAGAAAGGGAGTCTATTTCTGCGACTACACGCAAGGGCAGGTTGCGCTGTTCAAACTCAGTGGTGATGCGCCGACGAAGACCATGGATACCGGTTGGCAATATCAAGGGCAATTTGGCAACCTCGGCACAGGTAATCCGGGTGCGGCCTTTGGGCACCAAATTGCTGTTGGAGGGCAACAGCAAAAACAGTTCCTCTTCCACCAGTGGCTCAGCTGGAAGGTCCGGCACGGCATCGCGACTGAACAAGATAGCCAGATCTAACTGACCCAGGCGCATCATCTGAGCCAGATGCCCACTCATGCCCTCCACTACATTGAGCACGATGCCGGGGAATTTTTCACGAATCCTTCGCATGAACGGTGGGCCGACAGCACATACCGTGGTGGCAGCCAGCCCCAAAGAAACCATGCCATGAACAGTGCCGGGCTCCTGACGGGCAATAGACAGGGCCTGGTCATGCTGACGCAAAAGAAACCGTGCATGATGGTGCAAGGCGGCGCCATTTTCGGTGGGGGTCACGCCCTTGGCGCTACGGATCAGCAATGGCTTACCCACTTCGGCTTCCAGCTTGGCAATTTGTTGGCTGAGGGCGGGCTGCGCAATAAAAAGCTGGCGTGACGCTTTGGCGAGACTGCCGCTTTCAACAATCTGGACGAAATATTTAAGTTGACGCAGGTCCATGGCGGAGCTTTTGTTTGAGCAGCTAGCTTAGCATTGTTATAAGTTGATCTTATACCCGTCTCGGAAAACAGTATTTTTCATATAGACCCCGAGTTCTTATCATGCAGTGTGGATTCAAATGCAACCCCTAAACACTGAGGAGTCAACCATGGAAGTCAGCAAAAAACATCTGAACCGTCAGCGTCGCACGCTACTCAAAACAGGCGCTCTCGTTGCCGGAGCCTCGGCGTTGGGCTACAGCGCTCTGGCTGGAGCCCAGGCCAACACCATCAAGATTGGCCACTTGACTCCGCTGACCGGTTTTCTTGGCGCTTTGGGTGAGTACGCCGTGCAGGGTATCAAGATGGCTGCAGAGGAAATCAATGCCTCGGGCGGCTTGCTGGGTCGTCAAATCGAACTGATCAGCGAGGACTCGGTCAATCCGCAAACTGCATCCAGCAAGGCGCAGCGGATGATCGAGCAGAACAAGGTGCAGGTGTTGATGGGCGAGATCAATTCAGCCTCTGCCCTGACCATTTCGCAGGTCGCGGCCCGAAACAAGACCCTCTTCATGAGCATTGGTGCCCGTTCGGATGCGCTGCGTGGCAAAAACTGCAACCGTTACACCTTCCACGTCGACATCCCTGTGACGGTGATGGTCAATGCGGCGGGCGAAGCGCTGGTACGTCAGGGTCTTGTCAAAGGCAAAAAAATCTTTGCCCTGACCTCAGACTATCTCTTTGGCCACGATTTGTCCAAGGCGGCCAAGGCCTTTTTCAGCCGCAATGGCGGCACTGTAATTGGCGATGAGCTGGTGCCTACCGATCTGGCTGACTTCAGCCCCCAGCTTCTCAAGATACGTCAGGCCCGGCCAGATCTGGTCGCAACCAACCTCGGTGGCAACCAGGTTACCAATTTTGTGAAGCAGTATGCTGAGTTTGGCCTGAGCTTTCCGGTGGCGGGCTTTAACCTAAATACCGCTGATGCCTGGGCTGCAGGCGAGGGCAATCTGGGAGGCATTTGGCCGACGGTCTGGCATCATGAACTCAAGACCCCGGGGTCCAGCGCCTTCGTTGAAAAGTTCACCAAAAAATACGGCCGTATCCCTGAAAACCATGCCTGGATCGAGTACGTGTCTCTAATGATGATGGCCCAGGCGATCCGTGAGACCAAATCGGTCGATACAGACAAGCTGATTGCCTACTTTGAGTCTGAGGCGCAATTTGACGTACTCAAGGCGCGCAAGGCTTACTTCCGCAGCTGGGACCACCAATTGATGCAGGAGGCTTATCCCTTTACCGTCAAGCCCAAGGGCCAGGCCAAGAACAAGCAGGACTTCCTGTTGTTTGGGGATGCCGTTCCGGCAGCCAACGAACCCCTGGAAAAGCTGGCGCCACCCAAGTCTGCCAGCGAATGCAAGATGTAAGCACCCTGTGAGCTGAGCCAGCCGGCGCCCGGTGAGGCGCCGGTGTTTTTTCCACTTCGGATTCCAATGGAAATCGTTTATTTACTCGAGCAGGTGGTCAATGGACTGGTGCTGGGGGGCTATTACCTGCTGTTGGCGCTGGGGCTGTCACTGATTTTCAGTGTGGGCGGAATCGTCAACCTGGCGCATGGTGCCTTTTATGCACTTGGCGCCTATCTTTCTCTTGAGGTCATCAGGTTTGTCGGTTTCGGCGGCAGCATCCTGATCACCCCTTTGCTGGTTGGCCTGGTCGGCATTGTTTTTGAGCGGTTTTTGCTGCGCCGCTTTTATGCGGCAGATCCAATTCTTAGCCTGCTGGTGACATTCGGTCTGGCCATGGTGGCCGAGCAGGCCCTGCGAATGATCTGGGGTTCGGCCCCATTGCCATCTGGCATGCCCGCAGAATTCAAGGGCAATGTCATGCTGGGTGAATTCATGCTTTCCCGGTATCGGTTGTTCATCCTCGGGGTGGTCATTGTGGTGATGAGCGGCATCTGGTTGCTGCTGCACAAAACGTCCTTTGGACGGGTTGTGCGTGCCGGCGTTCAAAAGCCTGACATGGTGGCCGTCCTCGGAATCAGGCTTCAGCCATACATGACGTCAATTGTGGTCTTGGGCGTAGCAACTGCCGCCTTAGGAGGTGTGTTGTTTGGTCCGATTGCCATCGTGCATCCCGCCATGGGTACCGAGATCATGACGGTTGCCTTCGTGGTGGTGGTGATCGGTGGTCTGGGCAGCTTCTGGGGCGTCGTCGCTGCTGCGGTCTTGGTCGGGGTGGTGCGTGGTGTCACAACCCACTTCCTGCCCGCGGCTAGTGAGGCTTCGATGTACATCCTGATGGTTCTTGTGCTGATGCTCAGACCCCGTGGCCTGCTCGGCGAGCGGATCGAGCGATTTGAGTAAGTACCGGTTGACAAGTGCAATGAAGGCCCTGATGAGCTCTAAAAACCGCCCCCTTTGGGTAGCTGCCATTGCCCTGGTGGTTTTGCCGCTGTCATTTCAATTTATTGGGCTGACTCTGGACGCTGCTACGGTGGTCGTGGTGCTGTCTCTAGCAGCCATGGGGCTGAACCTGCTGGTGGGTTACACCGGGTTGGTTTCCTTTGGCCACAGTGCCTGGTTCGGAATTGGTGGTTACGCTGCGGCCCTGGCGCAATTGCACTGGTTCAAGGGCCAGATCGTCTTGCCCTTTGCGTTCTCACTTCTTTTCACGGCCTCCCTGTCGCTGGTCGTTGGGCTCTTGATCCTGCGTCGTAGAGGTGTTTACTTTTCGTTATTGACTTTGGCCTTGTGCGCCTTGACCTTTGCCATTGCATTTCGCTGGACTGCATTGACTGGTGGCGAGGGCGGGCTAGGGGGTATCGAGCGCGGGGGGGCTGCCTGGCTTGATTTGGACAGCCATCTCAACTACTACATAGTGGTCGCCCTGATTGCTTTTGCGCTGCTGTATCTTATGTTGCGTGTGGTTCGCTCTCCGTTCGGGCATGTGCTGGTCGCGATTCGCGAGAATCAACAGCGTGCAACTTTTCAGGGCTACGACATCGACCGTTACAAACTGCTGGCCTTTGTGATATCAGCGAGTATCACTGGGTTGGCTGGCGCTTTGATGGTTTTTCTGCATCGTCTTGCAGCAGCCGAATCCACGACGGTTGGGTTTTCTGGCGAATTGC
>Ga0075458_10000720_pt1 | contig 10860 bp, 3 predicted proteins | sample DEB3_08_DNA_FD_77576 | JGI IMG/M metagenome (GOLD analysis project Ga0075458, IMG submission 77576) | Aqueous microbial communities from the Delaware River and Bay under freshwater to marine salinity gradient to study organic matter... | ecosystem: Environmental > Aquatic > Marine > Coastal ... | reverse complement strand
CCGGCCAAATTTTTTGTAAGGTCAACTTGCCCATCATTGTTAATGGTTATGAAGTCCGAGAATACAAAAGGATGATATCTTGTGTTTTGCTTTTCCAGTAAAACCTTAGCCAAACTTGTAGAGTCATATGTCCTGATGCCACCCTTTACCTGATTGATTAGATCCAAAATAATATTAAGGCTATCGCCATCAATCTTAACCTCGCTCTTACTGCGCGGTTTAATGGATAGTTTTTTGAGACGCTTAACATCAGCCTTGAATGTCTTTTGAAAGTCACGCGATATTCTGTACATATTGAGTGCCATCAGGTGCTTCCTTAGACCTGTTGAGTACCCATACAAATCATTCTTGCCTAATGCCAGATACGCCTTCTTTGAGTTGGAGTTCATTGCCGCGAAATACTTACCACTCTTAAGGAGGTCCATGACAAGCATACTTCTCGACTTCATGAGTGCGGCTGTTTTAATATCGCCAGCATAATCATATGAGAAGCCCTTTCCAGAGGCGGCACTAAGTTCCATGTTTTTTATCTTGTCGTATGTATCGGCAGACGCGTACAGAAGCGCGGCTTCTACAATCTGCGCGTCGGAAACTCCATATCTTTCCCGCACCATCGCCATGACTTTTTCTTGAAGTTCAGCGTCAATGGTTTTGAATTTATCAACGGCGGCCAAAAAATGCCCGATACTTTGATAACCCATAATGTCAGCTACCTCAGAAACGGAAACGCCACCCTTCTCAACAACCATCTTATCTGGAATAGACGACACATTAAATTTGCGCGTTTCTGATTTATTCTTTTTCATGCTATCAGCCAGCTCATTGAGCGACTCAAGGCTAATCTTCATGTCGTAAATATAGTTACGATTCCTCGGCGACCTTCCAGTTAACAGGAAATATACAGGAGCCGCATCGTCGGAAAGTGTTTGTTCTAATATATCACGCGCCTCGTTCAACGCGCCTATAAACATATCGGACGTTTTAATAGCCTCGGCTTCGCTTTCTGACCGTCTTATATTTTGTATATATGCGTTCTCAAAAATCTTGGCTTGCTGCCCAACGGTCATGGTGACAAATTTCTTCTTGATGTTCTCAGGCATAATCTCCATGATTTTCGTGTACATGCTTTCATCAAACATGGGCATGGCATTAAGCGTCTCGATCTGCTCGTCCGTCGCCAGCAACCTGTCGAAAACACCACGGAGATTATCGTCCAAGGGAACGGCCATAAGCTTTACGGCCTTATAAATCTTGGCGAGAATACGGCTAATGATTGCGAAAACATTACGTAGCTCTTCGGATGGGGTCTTGCCCTCCATAAGATACTTCTCATATGAACGAGCGAACATCTCATCAACGGCTGTCGCTACCATAGCTTCGATTGGGTCGGCTATGTCCTCATCCTCGATAAGCCTGTCTCTTGGGATAAGTTTTATATACTCAACGCCACCTTTTTCATCGAGCTTTTTTATAAGCTCTTTATGCATTGCGGCGGCTTTCTCTGTAGCCTCAGCCTTTGTCTTGCCGTAACCGACGCGCTTACCACGGAAAAGTATGGGGAAGTTTTCAGTGGATTCCTTGTCTCCGATTTTGTACGGATTATATCTTTTTGTTTCACGATATAGCGCGTCTCTATTATCATCTAGCCACTTCAAGACTTTATCGTACTCGCCCTGATAATAAGCGATACCTGAATCTCTGGCTAGGTCACGTAGCAGACGCAACGATATGTGTCCATATTCGTGCAGAACGGAAGATAAATCAGCCGAAGCAAATAGCTTCATAAGTGGCTTGCCAGTTACATCAAACGATACGGATGCGCGAGGTTTGCCGGATTGTTGGAATAATGTCACACCCTGCAATACACTGTTTCTCATCTCAGGAGTAATGTCGAGCGCGTGAACTGTCGTAGTTCTATAAAATCTACCTTCCTGCTTGGCTTGTATTTGTGCCTTAGTTTCAGGAGGATTTTCTATCTCCACGTCGCGGACAGTAGCCCCGAACTTCTTGCCAAATTTACGCGCATAATCCGGAATAATTTTATCGTAAAAACCCTTCATTCCCTCACCGCCGATTTTAAGATCGACTCCACGTAGGTCAGAGCGATGAATAATAGATCCTGCGGCGGCTGATTCTGCCATTTCCTTGCGAGCGCGTTCAGCAATCTCTTTGCCAATGTGATAATCAAGCTCCGCGTCAGATTTTAAAACTTCATTTATGACCTTGTTGTCATTTAGATCATAAGCTTTCAGCTTTACAGTGCCATCTTTATTTCGTTCCGTTATGACTTGCTTAATTTGTTTACTCAGGTCATACCGTTTAACCTGCTGCTCACCTGTCGTCCACGCCACACGGTCATAGCCCTGCTGCGCGGCCATCTGTACAACGCGACGGAAAGCCATCTCTTGCCATGTTTTTTTGAAAGGAGCATTTGGCACGACTGCTGAATCGGATATGTCCGCATCACGCTGCGCCGACTCAACAGCCTCTTCTGCGCTTTTGAATATCTGCGAAGAAACCCCCGGGCCGATATACCTCCACGCCTCAGACTTGCCCGTAGTGTCATATCCTGCTGCACTATCTTCGGCACGAACGTCTATAAGCGTGTACCCTTCGGGCATTTCGCCGGATTTCTTATCGCCAGATTTCCTATATCCAGACTTCCTCCCTTCCTGATGCCAGTCGCTTTGTATCTCCTCGACGAACAGCACATTTTTGCCATCGTCATCAGTGCGGTCGTTCAAGCGAACGTGAACGAGAATGTTTGGGACATCATAATGGGATGACCGATAATCTGCGCCTGTGTTACCGCGCTCGATAAATCCTTGTTCGCCGCCATCAGTATCACCCCATCCGGGAGGTGATTTAACCGGCTCTTTCGTGACACTATCCTTAGCTGGAAGTGTCAGCAACACCTCGCGGTAGTTGGAGCCGCCGGGGAGGGTGTATTGTTGGAATTTAACATTGCCTACAAGTTTAAACTTCTCCATTTCCAATAATAAAGCCCCGGCCTCGTCGAATTTCTGCTGTTCCGTTAGACCGACAATTCCATCCATATATTCAGACACGGAATTGTATTTCCATTTTTTACCACCAAGCGTCACTTCTTCAATCTTCACTTTATTCTGCGCCAGATAATCCAGAATTTCCTGCTTGGTTACGGACTCTTTCCCTTTTAAAAATTCATCCAGACCAGTCCATATAATTTCTTCTTCCTTAACGCCAGAAGCTTTACGCAGCGTACCGAGAAATTGCTCTCCCGTACCTTTTTCCTGTTTTAATGATTCCACAGAAGATATGAGTGTTGACACAAACAATGGCTCAATCGAAGTTTCTCCACCCTGATACAACTCCTCACTCCCATCAGGGACATCATCGCTAGACACGTCATCCATTCCTGACGCATCCTTCTCAGCATTAATCGCGTCGATAATCTGTCCACGTTCAGCCGTGTCTATATCAAGGCCATGCTTATTCATTACCATCTCAAGCCAATCAGCCTCTTGAGACGCGGCTTCTGCTTCACGTTCTTTATCAGTCATCTCAGGACCAATCACGCTTTCATTGCGTATAGCCTCGACAAGCGTATCAACGTCAACATAATCATCAGGATTCCCGTCCAACTGAATTTCTTCTGGAAGGAAAGAGTTTAGATGACCAATCGTAATTGTGCCTAAATCGGTAATCGGTCTTTTTGCCGCCGACGAATAACCGCCCTTTGGTTTTTTAACAAACAGTCCGGCTACAGAATCTTTATCGAGAACTTCCTTTAACCGCCTATAAGCATCGCTGTCCTGTTCAACCCCACCCATTTCAGAAATGGCGTGAAGAAACTTCTTCTTAACCTTAACGCCCTTAACGCCGGTGTAACTTACCTTGCCCAATAAGTCCTTATCTTTTGGCTTCGCAGCAGCCTCAGCTCTGCGCTTAGAGCGCGTCTTGACAATATCAATAATTTTATCTGTATACATCCGGTTATTCCCCTTCTTCGAGAAAAGAGGAGAAACCGTTTTTTCGCTAACGCCTTTTACATCTACATCAAGCAATCTTTTGATTGCAATATCGTATGCGGCCTGACGCTGTTCAGGGGTCACTTTTTCAGTGCGGGAAAGTATGGTTTCTGTCTTAGCCCTTACGAGATCAGTAACAAGATCCACCTGCCTCTGTGACCACCGGCTGCCAGTAACCTTGCTGGCTTCTTGTATCTTCCCCGCCAACCAATCGAGCTTTGCCTCAATGTCGGCATTGCTTTGCTCGAACATATCAAATTCTTCGCGTATCTCAGCCTTATCCTTAACCGCCATCTGCTGAAATGAGTTCATAGCACTCATAATCATGTTAAGGTCGTGAGCCGTTACAGCATTAACATCCGTTGATGCTGCGGTATCCAGTGCGCCGGTCTTGTCTCCGGGCTGAATAACAGCGGCATACTCTCCAACTGAAAACTCAACTGGCGTGTTATCTTCTTCTGACGTTGAGATGCGCTCTCCTATATCTGGAATGAGCTTCTCAACTTCAGACCTGTCATCGTCGGACATTGACTGATACACTTCCGTAAACTTCTCACGGTCCACATAGACTGTATCGTTTTGGAATGCCTCATCCAGCAAACTTGAATACGCAGCCTTGTCCTTGGAAACCGAAATATTCTCAGCCGCCTTTCTTAACCTTTGGAAATTACTATACTGCTTTTCAGCGGAAGGCTTTGCGGACCTAGCATGTTTAATCGCACCGCTAACAGTTCCGGGTGCAATTAACCCTGCTGCGCCATATAGTCCAGCTACAGCCTCATCTCTAACACCAGTGAAAAGACCTGTTTCGTCTGCGCCGGTAAACTCCTTGCCTCCGGTTGACTTCATAAACTCAGCAATCTCAACTGCCATATTGCCTAAGACTTTTTGCGCTCCCTCAGTGCCGCCCTCTATAACAACTGCCGATGCATACTCCTTGCTGTACTTAAACAATATTTGATGCGCCCTCGGATCTCTAAGAGCGCGTTTCAACATGGATGCCATCATTTTATCTTTAACTTTATCGGGAAGCATCTTGTATATACCGGAAAGCTTCCCCATCTTACCGAACGAAACCGTATCCAATACCGCGCTTAACGAACCGGACGCAATTGCTAGAGAATTTGCAAACCCTTCATCAAGTTTATTCCCCTGAGAATCACGCAGCAATCCAAGCTCAATACGGTTTTGTCCGATCTCCTGAACGGCAGATGTGGCATAGCTTGTTAAAACAGTAGCTCCGAAACCTGCAACTGGTCCAAATGATGTTGTCGCCAATATAGAAGCTGGAACCACATGCATTGACTGAAACGCCAATAATGGGGCCATCTGCGTCATATTCGTAATGAATGGATGCTGGCTTGTAACATCCTGTGGCATAGCTGCCATTTCGCCCATTGTGGCGTTAATGTTACCCCAAGTTTCTTGGTTGTCTCCATCAGTAATAAGCGACGTACCTAATACTCCAAGCTTTGTTTGTTTTGCGCCGGTATCAACTGAATACCTAACGTCCTTAACTAGCCGAGACAGGTTCTCAAGTGCCGGAAGATCACCCTCCGCTGCTAACAAGTTCTGCTCATGCCTGACGCGGTTACGCCACCAAATACCAATCTCAGGCGAGTTTTCATCTATAGAGCTTAAATCTTTAAACGCTTTTGCGTTCTTTTTCTCATCTTCTATTTTTCTATCAATGGCATATCTCATCTGCGATGGGTCCGACATTAACGCAGCATCCTCGCCTGAATACCCTATTGCCCTCGCCTGAGAAATAAACGCCTTCGTTGTGTCGTCACGGATTGTTTTAAGGTCAGGCATATAATTGCCCAAGGAGCCTACATTGGTCTTTCCGGTAGATAAATCGTAAGAAACATCAACCTCATTTGATAGAGGATCAAAATTCTCCGGTGCTTTTTCTAATGGATCATTAAGGCTTTCGTTGACTTTTTTTACTTCGTCAACATAATCTTTTAAAGGATCTGACATTTATTATTTCTCCGTAAACTTAACTACGCCTTCGCTGTTTTGCCGCGCCACAACTCCCTTAACAGCCTTGATACGCTTATCTAGTACAAAATACATTATCTCAGTGTCACTTATTGCGTACTCTGTTTTTCCATTAACAACCACCGGTTTGCCGTTCTCGTCCCTAACGATTTCTGCCTGTACGCTAGTATACGGAGAATCCTTGCCACTCGCGCGTATTCTGCCGATCTCTTCTTTGGCGGCTGCTATCTCATCGCCAGACATAGGATTGTCGTTAAAATAATCAGTTATTACTTCCGGTGGGGTAATATTTGCCTTCGGGTCCAAGGAAAGCTTGTCAAATGTAAATTTATCAATATTAGAAGTTGTCTCACCTTCGCCCCACATATAATTCCAAAAGGCCCAAAACTGCCCTGTTCTGCTGCGGCTCCTGTCGATATAGCTTTCGGAAACTTTAACTGTTTCTTTACCGAGATGTGAGTAGATGATTTCACCAATCTCCTCTCGACTCATTTTTTTACCGGGAAACTCTTTATTGTACTTCTCAACATCACTGGCAATAGCTCTGCTTAATTGCCTCTCGAAAAACCCTCTACGCTGAACTCTAGCTTTTGTCTCATCTTCTGATTCGTTTCCTGTTTGCGGATACATATCCAATCCTATCTTAGCGACTTCTTCAAAAAGAGCTTGTTGATTTGCGGCAGTATTTTCGCTCGCTGTATTATTGGCAATAGCTAGCAAATCATTTCTTCGCTTTTCAGTAATGTCATTCAATCCAATAATATATGCGCGTTTCTCCGGCAAAGTTTTATCAGACATATTGAAAATAATTTCTTGCTGCGCACGACTAAAATTTTGCTCACCTAAAGCAATATCTGTCGCTGAACCTTTTTCAATGTCGCCCCTTAAAAATGCAAGACGATCCTCGATTTTCTTCTTATCTTCTGATTTGAGAGCTACAACCTCATCGGGCGACAGAATAGCATCAATGGAGGTATTTTGGAGTTCCTCCGCAGACTTACTTTCTAACAAGTTAATCTTATCAAGAGCAATTTTACCGCTTATATCCTCTTTTTTCTTACCCACGTCGGCAACATAATTATTTCTTAACTCGTTATATCCATCTTGCCCGAACAGCGTAACGATTGTTTCCGGTGGACTTGACGCTGTATCGTCAGCGTTCTCCCTTATAAAGTCACGCAAGCTTTCTATTCTTGTGTTTGCAGACTTCTCTGTGTGCCTACCAGACGAAAGCATTTTTTGTTTATGAAATGATATTAATTTCTCAGTATCTCCGTTTGCCTGTTTTACAAGAGATCGAGTTTCGGGGTCGTAACCTGAGTTAACGAACAGAAAAAACGCAGCAGCCCTAAAGCTTTCGGGATATAATTCCATTTCTGATTTAATAAAATGCTGATTATAAATAGCTCTAGCCTCCTCTGCTGTGTTAATTTCTCCAAAAACAGCAGAGTTAATTCCATACATTGACGTAGCGTTTGGGTCTTTATCCGTTGGGTCGTCAACCCTGACACCACCGCCTTCGGTTTTATACATCACCCAATCTATTAGCAATTTATTAAACTCATCCGGTGGTCTCGTTCCCCGTTCTGGCTTTTCAACGCCACTGGAAAAACCACTAGTAAGTAAAGCCCCACGAGTATCGAGTGGCAGCTCCCCAAACGCAGTCATAAATTGCCCCCTTACAACTTGCTTGGCTTTATACGCGGCAACAGGATCGTTTCTATACGAAACATCAATTGCTCTTAATGAGTTTATGTAAGCGTCGGAAGCCTCTTTATAATTTCCTCTCATTGCATGAGACGAAAAATTCCCGACCTGAGTTTCCACAGAACTAAGGGCTGTAGCCTGATTATACTTATCACGCGCATCAAATGACTTTTGATTTATATAGTGACCATGCTCTGTAATCCTTGACTGAATAAACTGAGCATTAAAAATCTCTCTTCTTCTGGGGTCGCTAATACCATTCAATGTAGTAAGCGCATTTGCTGAAAATGTTTTTTTATGAGTATCTACATTGTTGTAAAGCTCACTATCCTGATCGGCCTGATCTATAGAATCATAGTACATCTTATCAAGGTCAGCCTTGGCCTTGATAATCTCAAGCTCATCCTCTTCTTCCTTGCGCTTCTTGGCTATCTTCGCAAGGTCATCCCCAAATTCAGACACAGCCCTTCCGCGCCTGATACCGGCCTCGGCCAATGAAGTGTTGTCGTATGTTAGGATTTGTCTGCGCGGAGTAGGCGTTGGACGTGCGCCGAACACAGATTCCTTTGTCGGTAACTCAGGCATTAGTATCTCCTTGCGCTGTTCCAAGAGATAGTTTCATATCTCGGACTATTCCATGAGATAGTTTCAGCACTCGATGCCGACGGATTGTACTTACCAAACATTCCTGCATCATATCCTGTAGAGAACGCTTTACCAAAGGACTTCATCATGGTCGTGTTAGCGTCTGCTTTCGCCGTGGCGTATTTAATCTTTCCTTCATACAGGCTCAAATCCCCTTGGCTCTCAAGAACCCTTGCGCGGTCCTCCCCTTCATAGAGGGCCATATTTTTTCTATATGCTTCCTCACCCTTAATGCCGGACAAAACACCGTAAATGCTTTCAGCCGTACCGCCGCCACCGGCTGCCAATGCCGTAGCCTTAGATACTCCAAGCTCGCCCATCCTAGCTTCTTCCAAAGCAGCTCTTTGCGAGCTAGCTCTTTCTTGTCCGGCGTTAACATACGCTTGTTTTTGCACATACTGCGCTTGCTGCATCTGCGCTTTTCCGGCGGCCTTAATTGACTGCGCTTCCATGAAGCCGCCAGCTAGTTGAAGCCCCATAGCCACCATTGTTATTGGATCACCCATAGAAATAAACCCCCTTAAACCACTTGAAACCTAACGAGGTTAAAAGACGATGAGCTGTTTTATGCCTACTATCAGGAAAAGCGAGTATCGGTCTATCAGACGGTAGCTTATCCAAAAGAGACATAATTTCCTTCGCGCACCTGTAAATAATCACCTTACCAACTCTAACATTTTCTTTTATGTCAGAAAATACTATATAAGACGATCTTGTAATCGCCACACCACCCAAGCCAGATAGTGTCCCATTTAAATAAAACGCATACCCCTTTAGAGACGAATCCGGTAATAGGCCACCATAAAATTCTTCATAATCACTCACTGATAACGGTCTTACTTCAATACCGTAATCACGGAGTATCTCTATCGTTTTTCTCATTTAGCTGAACCCCGACAACACAAGCTATTAATGTACATGGACGCGGTGCGTTTGCTTCAAAGCATATGCGAGCGTCAGGAGAATACTCCCCGTCAAACTCAAACATACCCTCGTCATAATCGCTCCACACTGTATTGGTAGCTGTAGCCGTCCATCCCTCAATCAACGGCAAACTATCCATCCAATCAAATGTCGGCCCATATGTTAATCCTTGATAATGTGTGTTTTTTAAGATAACACCGAGCTGAGTAACTATCTTGGGCTGCGTAAGCGGAGTCCCGCCTCTATCGTATATCGCTGAAATCTTAACCGACTTATATTGTGCTGTATAACCAAGCCCCACAACAGCACTCGTTACGGCGGAAGTAAGTCCCGTAATCTGCGAGCTTGTAACCGTATACGTGCCGAGATCGGCTCCGTTGCCCCACACGACCACTTCTTCACCCTCAAGGTGCGAAAGACCTGTGATGGTGGTAGTAGAAGCACCAGAATATAGAGTAAAGCTATCAGCTTGCTTGTTCAGCGTACTGCCCTGACACTCGCTCTCCAATGCCCACTTTTCAACATATCGCACAGTGCTTCCGTTTATAACGCGCTTTACACAATAATAAACGCTATCCTCTACGTCTCCCGGAAGAACAAACACGTCCTCAACGACTCCGTTTGTTCCGTCAGCATCTCCTGTTGTAACCGTCACCCAACACTTTACATTTTCTAATTGGTCAAGAATTAACACGGCTACAGTTCCATCGGATAAAACGCAATGCACTCGCGTGTCAGGTTGCCGCTGTACTGCAATAGCTGAAATATCAGATGTAATAATATCGGGACATATCTTTGTCAGATCATCGCTAACAAAGTTATCCTTCTCCAAAAGATAATCGGTCTGGAAAAGACGCACCCCTGACTTCTGAACGAACAGCGCGACGTTATCTATTTTAATAGCCTGTACTGCCGCAGACCCCTGCGACGATGGTGATTTAAGGCTTATATTGCTTGGCGTAATAGGCTCATCAAGATTTGACGACTTCGCTATCCACTCTGCTCCATCTGCGCCTATATGAAGCTTATTGAGCGAAAGCAGCCAATTTATATTATCAACTGGACCAGAACCTATAAATGTTCTTATTGGACCTGAATCGCCCTCAGTGTCAGGATCGAAAGACTCATACGCATCGGAAACGGAACACCAAAGCTTACCCTTACCACCCCAACACAATCTGCCATTATGCAGCGCGACAGCAGACGGCCACCCCCTATACTCGGACCAATCGCCTTCTTCCCATGCCTCTGTTGCGGTAGCCGCCCCAAGTGTTTTTATGACGGCAGCAGAAACGCTTGTGGATGACGTAAACGCAGTAATCCTTACCACGCCCACGATGCCGCCCGTTGTATTTGACAGCGACAACTCTGCGGTTCCAGATGTATAATCTCCGGTATCAACGCCTATCCTGTAGTAAATTATCTGGTTATCAAGGCCATCATTATAGTTAACTGTTGCGTTTGTAGTATACGTCGTAACATCAACCCAAGAAGATGTGTCTCCTATAGACCGCTGTAGCGTAACGGTAGCAGACCATGTACCGGCTCTAGTAACCGTAATATCTCTCTG
>Ga0075458_10000719_pt1 | contig 10860 bp, 10 predicted proteins | sample DEB3_08_DNA_FD_77576 | JGI IMG/M metagenome (GOLD analysis project Ga0075458, IMG submission 77576) | Aqueous microbial communities from the Delaware River and Bay under freshwater to marine salinity gradient to study organic matter... | ecosystem: Environmental > Aquatic > Marine > Coastal ... | reverse complement strand
GATGCAATTACCAAAGAGTCCTCAGCCTTAGAGATTGGGGCTACGAAATCAGCACCCATATTGTTTAGACCACGTACTCTCTCATCCAATAGATAGCCAACTACTCGACCACTTCTGGTCTCAACCTTCAACACAATTCGATTTGCACCTGGATCAAAGCTATCAACTCGCACGACCTTATCTGAAGAGGCCTTGATGGTAATCGGAACTGTCGCGCCTCGGCCGTTTTCGGAAAAACTTGTCACATCTACGATCGCATCTCCCAGGCCGCTATTTACCAAAATTAATTTAGATTGACTCGTAACATTTGCGGTGCCACCAACAAACCAAGATGTTTTGCTGCTATCTGCACAGGTAAGAGCCGCCGTCCAACGATTAGAGCTCGATTGAATTTGATTAACGTTGGTGGGAGTTCCTTCAATAAATAGAGCGTTTTTTGAGATGGAGTAGCTGCCCTGACCGTTCTTGCGAAGTTTGGCGTTGGGCTGGGAAAGTTCACGAATCAAAGTACTTTTGCTAGGGAGCAGATTTGTAGTCCGCGAATCTCCAACCGCTCCCGGACAAACCGTTGCTGAGTAACTTTGAGTAATTTCCCTTGAAGAGATGTCTTGAGGTAACAAATACGCGATGTGCGCTGCGACAACAAAGAAGAGCAGGGCAAAGGAGGCTCTGGTCTCTTTCATGCCAACTCCTCCTCTCGCATCTGACTTCTCTTGCGTCTTGCTGGCAGGGCGAGAATGATCAAAGTGACAAAGGTGATTAACTGCAGAGAAATCCAACCGCGACGAGATGTTGCATCATGAAAAATTATGAACTCTCCCGGTTCTGACACCCTAAATCTTGGAACTCCACTCTCAGTAACTGTTGCTTGAACATAAGTTCCATTTAGTAATAATTTCCAGCGATCATCATATTTTTCTGTAATTACGATTGTTCCTGAAGTTGTTAGTGAACCTTGAGCGCCGATATCGCCGCTTGGCAATACTGAGTACATTCCATCATCTGACAGAAATGAGATATGTCCCAGCGCCCCCGGAACTTTCCATGAAATACCTTCATTTGTATCAGCAGCTCGGGAGAACCCTCCAGCTCCATCTATAGTTCTAACTAAATCATAGTTCAAAGGGCGAGCCATAAAAATGTAGCGAATGCCAAACTCAGCAAAAACCTGACTGCTCGTAACTCCAGATCCAGAAACCAAGTCATTGATCGCCTTGATTACAACTGGAGATAATCCTGTAATGACATCTGGTTCTCCCAGTTTTAGGTCACTATCTCTGGCAATGAAATAATAAATCCGACCATCTTTGTTTCTAATTACTAAGGTTTTAAACTTATCTGCAGTCTGGGCATTTGCGCTCAAAAACGCCGGAAGAGCTGAGTTCTGCTTGGTGTGTAATGGGGTGCTCACGGCACTGGATACCCACCAAGTTGCTGTAGTTAATACTGAAAGAGTTGCTATCACGCTGGTAATTCCCAACAAGATGTGTCGGTAGTCAATATTTGATTCTGACAGCTTAGGAACATAGTGATCGACCATTATGATTGCAGCTAGCAGTGCCACTAGAGTGGGAATCACCAACAAAGAACCAACCCATAGATTCTCAGCTTCAAAGCTGCCATGTCCCGCAACCTGTCTCGAGCCTAAAATGGCTGCGAATCCGATAAAAAATAATGCGATCTCTCCAAGGCGGGCGGTTTTGCTAACGAAGGTAGCAATCAATGAAATCAAAAGTATTGGAGACAACATCCAAATAGGTGGCGCGCCCAATCCACCTGGATTTGCCAACAGTAGAGAGAAGACCTCACCTCCCCCAATAGTTACACCTGGATCAAGCAGAATTCTGGATGGATGCAAAATGAACTCCAGAGACCAAGGCGCGTTAACAAGTATTGGCGTCGCGATGAGTGCTATTCGACGTGAATTTTTCCCATCAAATATCTCTTTATTGAGTGGATTAACTTTTGAATTAAACGCCACAACATCAAAAATAACTAGAATGAACTGCCACAAAACTATTGTCATGAAAGCCAATGGTGAAAAAGCGCAGACAATAGATAGCAAAAGTGCAAGCCACCAAGTTTTTCGCCAACCTAAATTCTCTAACTGTTCTAATCCAAATAGTGCCCGAATTAACCAAGGTCCGATTACAACCAATATCACAGTTCCCAGTCGCCCACTATTTATGGCCGCCAATGTTGTGGGAGAGAAGGCATAAAGCAATGCCGCCCCGAGGGCAAGAAAATGCATTTCAGTAAACTTTCGGGCAAGTGAGTAAGCACCCCAGAGAGCCAATGGAACCGCTGCGATAAATAACGATGTAACAAAAAATGATGAGTTGGCAGCAAAAGGAAGTGCTGCAATGCCAATGAAGGCTACCCAGGGTGGCACATTTGCGCTGGAGCCCAAACCGACTGTGTGCCAGGAATCTGAATAAACGCTCAGTAAATCTAAAGCACTGGAAGGTGTTTCAGGCAAAGCTCCGCCGACAATTGTTCCAAAACGTGAGCTAGATGCGATCAAGGTAATTATAAAAACCAGAATTGAAATTGAGAGGATCGGATGTTTGAGTAGCCATGAAATAGATGAAGGCGGTTTTACCAGTTCGATATCTGCATTTTCTAAAGCTTCGTCATTTAAATCCAAAGCAGAGCTAGTATGGGTAGACCCGTCATCTTGTAGCGAGCTATTTCGCCAAGCCCGAGAAATCGCAGCTCTCGCCCTCTCTATTGCTAACTGCAGTTGTGAGCCACGCGGTGGAACAAAGCGAGCTATTACCTGCGATGAAACCAAGCGATTCTTGCGTCGGTTTCTTCGAGCGCGGATTAGATCTTGCGGTTGCAAAATTAATAAACCAACCGCTGCTATTTCATCAAGTGCGTAGCCCGGCAACTTTGCCAGCAAATACCCAATTGCGCGCGCAAATGAAGCGCTTAGCAGTTGCAAAGCAATTAGTGGCATCATCCACCAAGAAACATTGACGAGCATTACGTATGCAGCATGTCTTCGATCCAACAACAGGGGACGATGCAAGAAGGTGCCGGAAACATCGATACTGCGACGTTCATTTGCGGCCGCCTCTGCGTGATAGGCAACGGCTTGAGGTGCAACGATTACCGTATGCCCTGCAGTATGTACTCTCCAACCAAAATCAACATCATCTCTGAATAGCGTTAACTCTGGATCAAAACCACCCAACTCTTCAAAAACATCCCGTCGTACTAGTGCGCCGGCGGTACTAACCGCCAACACCTCACTGACATTGTCATGTTGGCCCTGATCTGCTTCTCTATATTCCAAGCCGGTCCATCGCGCTCCATTGCCGGCGATGCTTACACCGACCTCTAACAAATGGTTTCGATCATGCCAACCACGTAATTTTGGTCCCACAACGGCAACGCTGGGTCGTTCCTCTACCGCAGCCAACAACTCAGTTAACGCATCGGCAGCTGGAGCGCAATCATCATGAATCAACCACAACCATTCAGTGCTATCACTTGGCGCAGGTTTCAATTTTGAGCTTGCCAGTGCTTCACTTACGGCTGCTCCAAAACCTTTATCTCTATCGGTAATGACTGTGGTTATGCCCGCGCTCTTTAATAGTTTTACAGAGCTATCCTGTGAACCGGTATCAATCGCAATTACTTGATCGATAACACGACGTTGCTTGGCAAGAGATGCAACAACTTCAGGCAGCCAAAGCGCACCATCATGAGAAACGATGATTGCAGTTACAAATTGTTTGGAAGTCGGCATCTCACCGCCTCTTGCTTAAATGAAAATATAAGGTTTTTGGATGAAAGGTATTTACGCGGGACGACGCTTGAGGCGACGACGTTCGCGTTCAGATAGACCGCCCCAGATGCCAAAGCGTTCATCATGAGCGAGTGCATATTCCAAGCACTCTTGTCTGACCTCACAAGAGAGACAGACTCTTTTTGCCTCACGGGTTGAACCACCTTTTTCAGGGAAGAATGCTTCTGGATCAGTTTGGGCACATAGCGCTCGCTCCTGCCATGACAGTTCAACGATTTCGCCATTACCCAATTGGATGCTTGGACCGGGAATGAAAGTCTGCTCTATGCGACGAGCATCAGTCATTAGCAATACTCCTAAGACAGTGGCCCACACCTTACGGCGGGCCCAATGGGGAGAATTACACGCGTGTTATTCCCAGGAGTCAAGCCGCAAAGTCCGGAAATCCAGGTCAAAAATCAGATTTTTAGGGGTATTTTGTTGAGATACCTCTCAATTACCGCAAATTTGAGATTTATTCACCGATTATCTCGTCGATTAGTTTGCTACCAGGTGGAATCACTTGGCCTGATGCAATATAGCTATCTCGAATCTCGCTTCCCGCCCCAACATTTGCCGAAGCGGAAATCATTGAGCCCGAGATTGTGCAGCCCTCATGAATCAGCACACCATCCTCGATTGTCGAACCCTCTCCCACATGGGCGCTGGGATGAATCTTGGCATTTGATCCAATCAAACATCCATTTGCAACCCCACTTGTAGCGGCCGATAACTCTGGTTTAAGAATCAAATCCTTAGAAGCTTTAATAAAAGAGTGTGGGGTCCCCATGTCAATCCAGTAGTCATTATCCAAAAACCCAAACAAATCAAATCCATCAGATAGCAACTTGGGAAAGGTATCTCTCTCAACGCTGACAATCTGCCCGTTTGGAATCTGCTTTAAGGCTCGATTGCGAAATATGTAGCAACCCGCATTTATTGTGTCTGCAATTGGGTTATCCATCTTCTCCAGAAAACTTTGCACTCTTCCTTCTTGATTGATAGGAACACATCCATAAGCACGCGAATCTTGAACCTGAGTCAAGTAGAGAGTGACATCGGAGCAAGTCTTTTCATGAAATGCAATTTGATCACTTAGATTGTGACCACTTAAGACATCTCCATTAAAGATTATGACTGAATCATCATCGGACAGATTCAATTTGCTTGCAGCGTTTGCGATTGCGCCACCAGTTCCGAGCGGAACCTCTTCAACGGCATATGTAATTGAGATTCCAAACCTTGATCCATCCCCAAAATACGGCTCAAAAACCTCTGCTAAATAAGAGGTTGCAAGCACCAGCTCTTTAATACCCGAGTTACGCGCTTTAACAATCTGATGCTCAGTAACTGGCTTTCCAGCTACTCGCAACATCGGCTTTGGTGTGCTGTTGGTAAGTGGCGCTAGACGGGTGCCCTTTCCGCCAACTAGCAAAATACCTTTAGTGACCATTATTAGGCACTCAAACGTTTCGCAGCTTCATTTATTTTTTCATCAGTTGCCGTGAGTGCGATGCGAACATGGCGTGCACCTTTATCTCCATAGAAACTTCCTGGAGTTACCAGCACCCCCCGATCAGCAAACCATGCAACGGTTTGCCAATCCTCTTCACCACGACTGCACCACAGATATAGCCCAGCCTCTGAAAACTCAACTTTAAACCCCAAACCCTCTAGTGTTTGTCGCAGAACGGCACGACGTTTTTTGTAACGCTCTGCTTGTTGCTGAACATGGATTTCATCCTTTAAAGCTGCAGCGGTTGCTAACTGCACGGGAAGTGGAACCATCATCCCCATATGTTTTCTGATTTCTAACAATTGTTTTATGAGTTTGGCATCACCTGCAATAAATGATCCTCGGTAACCGGCGAGATTTGAACGTTTTGATAATGAGTGAATCGACAATATGCCTTTGTTATCTCCTGAAGCTAGAGATAAGACCGATCTACCCTGCTTGGTATCTGGGAAAGAGAGATAGCATTCATCGCTAGCAAGCACTGAACCAGATTTTCGTGACCACTCGATTGCAGCCATTAACTCGGCATCATTATGCACTCTGCCAGTTGGATTTGAAGGCGAGTTAATCCATGCCAAATCAACGCGATCCACGGGCCAATCAGAGGCATCTAAATCTACCTCAACTACCTCAGCGCCAGCCAAAATACCGCCAACTCGATAAGTAGGATAGGCAATCGCGGGAATCAAAACTCTTTTGGCCTGAAGTAAAAAAGGCAGCAACGCTACGATTTCTTTTGAGCCAATAGTTGGTAAAACATCAAACTCTCCAGAAGCACCAAGTACCTCACTACAGTAACGATGCAACTCCGTTCTTAACTCTGCAGCTCCAGTAGTTACGGGATAGCTCGGAGAATTGGAGTTGGCACGAAGGGCCTCTTGAATGAACTCTGGAGTTGGATCAACTGGGGTGCCTTGCGATAAATCAATGATTCCTTGCGGGTGGGAACGTGCTCTTTGCCCGTATGGAGCTAGAGCATCCCAAGGAAAATCAGGAAGCTTGATAAAAACCCCTTATTCAGCTGGCTTCTTTTGAATTTGAAGGAGTTTGGGATGATCCTTTGAAATCTGCCCTACCTTGCTGGCACCACCAGGAGATCCGACTTCATCAAAGAACTCTGCATTTACCTCTTTGTAATCACTCCATTGGGCGGGAACATCATCTTCATAATAAATAGCCTCAACTGGGCATACCGGCTCACAAGCCCCACAATCCACACACTCATCAGGCTGGATATACATCATGCGATCGCCTTCATAAATGCAATCAACTGGACACTCTTCGATACATGACTTGTCCTTTACATCCACACATGGAAGCGCAATCACATAAGTCATGTTCTACTCCTCAAACTATTGATGGACATTTTGGAATGGCCTTTGGTGACTCAACGGCCCATATCCTACAGAATAGGCGGGTATGAAGCGCGAGATGACGGAGCCCCAGACGCTGAATATTTATGACACCCTAACCAGGCAGATAGCTCGGGTAAGCAGTTCTGACGGAGAAAGCATTCGCGTTTATTGCTGTGGTCCGACGGTTTACAGAGATGCTCATGTTGGAAATTTAAGAACATTTCTATTAGGAGATTTGGTAAAACGCGTCCTGGAGTTTTCCGGACATAAAGTCAAGTTGATTCAAAACATTACCGATGTCGGACACATGAGTGATGATTTTGAAGAGGACAAAATGTTGTCCCAATCAAAATTAGAAAAGCGCGACCCATTTGCGATTGCTAGGGATTACGAGGCCAGATTTCATACCGATCTAGCAGCACTTAATATCTTGCCTGCAGATAAATATCCCCGTGCTAGTGAATGCATTGATTTAATGATTGAGCATATTAAGAAACTGATTGCTATGGATTATGCCTATGTTGGAGATGATAATTCGGTTTACTTCTCCGCCGCCAAATTTGCCAGCTATGGAGAGTTGAGCGGTAATCGCCTAGATGCTCTCAAGCCAGGACACAGATATGAGTACAGCGAAGGTGGTGCTAAGAGATTTCATGCGGATTGGGCGCTTTGGAAAGCTGCTGGCAATCGAACCGAGATGATTTGGAATACCCCTTGGGGAATGGGGTTCCCGGGGTGGCACATCGAATGTTCCGCTATGTCATTACATTATTTAAATGGACATGTTGACCTACATATCGGTGGCATTGATCTTCGTTTTCCGCATCATGAAAATGAACGTGCTCAATCAAACCCTTTAGTGCAAGAGAGCTCTGACAACTCTGAAGCGGTTTCACTTTGGCTGCATGGGGAACATCTTCTTTTTGAAGGGCGCAAAATGTCCAAAAGTGCAGGAAATGTGGTTTTAGTTAGTGATGTCATACAAAAAGGAATCGATCCGCTTGCCGTCAGATTTTGCTTTTTGGAGAACCGCTACCGCAGCCAGATGGATCTTTCTTGGGCTTCAATCAATGCCGCCTATACAACTCTGCAACGCTGGCGTGAAAAGTATCAACAATGGAGGGTTGTTGGCGCAATCGAAACCAGCCGCGCTAAAGAGCTGGTTAAGGCTATGTTGCAGGATTTTCTAAATGATCTTGATACCCCTAGAGCCATGCTGAAACTACGAGCGGTGGAGAAGGAGCTTGAGTTAGAGGATAGTGAAAAACTCTATATTTTTGAGTCAGTCGATGAGTTATTTGGGCTAAAACTGCTAAAGCTTCCGACTAGAGAGTTAAACGCGGAGCTCAAAAAACTTCTGGACGAGAGAGTTGCAGCGAGAGATGCCAAGGAATTCACTAAAAGCGATGAGCTTAGAGAAATACTGCTCGAAAATGGTATTGAGGTAAGAGATACCAGCGCGGGCCAAAGTTGGAAGTGGATCAGATTTTAATTTTACGAATCAAAGTAATAAAGCAAATTAAAATTCCACCAAAAACCAGAGTATTGCCATAGAGGTTAGCTTGAATTAAAACCTCTCCCCCATTACCTAAAGTTGATGCGCGGACAATTAACGCAAGCCAGCCCAAGATAAAAGCTATTTGAGAGCCCTTATTCCGGTTCATGTTGGTAACCATTTTGAGACCCAGCAAAAGCGCAAAAATGGAGATTAGTAAACCGGCAGGGCGGTATGAGTTGTGCAGAAAAGTTCCCGAAACTCCAACTAATGCACCAAATAGTAGGTTTAATAAAAATCTCATATCTAATTACCTGAATCAGAGATTCCGGAGAAGAGATCAATCTCGCGGCCATCAGCATTGAGATCCTGCCCTTTCTTTCCATAAACCAAGCGGTAAAACTCCTGTCCCCACACCTTGAAACCCAAGTTATCTGAAAGCGCAAAGAAGGGTCCATCAACTGATATTTGAGTTGGATGCGCCTTCATCGCCCGCATTTTTTGCTCCGCATATTTTTCCGCGTTAATTACCGTTGTTACTACATCATCAGGTTGGGCGAATGGAAAATCCTCCGCTTTATCAACACCAAAAAACTGGTTGCCCGTGCCCTTCATCGCCTCTATTCCCTTTTCAATAACAGATTTCGGAATAGTGTTCCAGTAGATTTTTTGGATCTCCCATCCTTTTGTCCGGGCTAACTCTGCAGCCCGCATAGCAACGCGATGGGCCTGTATGTGATCGGGATGTCCGTACCCACCAATCTCATCGTAGGTAACCATTACCTGTGGCTTTACCTCAAGGATTATCTCCACCAGGTGCGCAGCGGCTTCATCTAAATCAGCATTCCAAAAATTATCGGAGCGCTTATTGGGTTCCGTATCCATCATTCCGCTGTCTCTATAGGTTTTGTGTGGCGCCCCTAAAAAGCGAAAATCTTTTACACCCAATACTGCCATTGCATCAGCAAGTTCGCCTTCGCGATGCTTACCAAGTTTGTCCTCTTGATTACTAGCTAGGTGTGCCAGTTCTGGAACTAAAACCTCACCCTCTTCACCTCTCGTGCAGGTCACGAGCGTAACTTTTGCACCACGCTCAACATAGAGCGCCATCGTGGCCCCGTTATTGATGGTTTCATCATCCGGGTGGGCGTGTACCAGAAGAAGTCGAAGATTTTCCATTATGGGAACAAAGCGTACTGGTTCCTATTAGTTAATTCCCATTCAATCTCGTACGATAAAGCCGATGAGCACTTCTGAAAGATTAGATGGCCGCGCTCGATTACCAAGGGATGAGCGGCGCGCCATACTGCTATCTGCCGCACTTGAGGTATTCACAGTCTCGGGCTTTCATGCTGCATCAATGGATGACATCGCAGATCGTGCAGAGGTTAGTAAACCAGTTCTATATCAACACTTTCCTTCGAAGCTGGATCTTTATTTAGCGGTCTTAGATCTCCATATTGATTCTCTGGTTTTTGCGATTCAGAAAGCAATTGCCTCCACCAAGGAAAACAAGAATCGCGTTAAAGCAACGGTTGATGCTTACTTTGGTTTTATTGATTCAGAAGGTGAAGCCTTCAGATTACTTTTCGAAAGTGATATGAATGTTGAACCGCAAGTTAGGCAACGGCTAAACCGTATGACTTATGACTGCGCGGCTGCAGTTAGCGCTGTCATTTCGATTGATACTGGCTTACCAAAAGAGGAATCGATGATGTTGGCTATTGGTCTGATCGGTCTCGTTCAGATAACTGCCCGCCACTGGCTAGAAAAAGATGGCAAAATCGATCGAGATAAGGCCTCGGCCATGGTCACCAATCTCATGTGGCGCGGTATATCTGGATTCCCGAAACAGAGTTAAAGCTTTAAATCGCGTAAATTTCACATAATCTTTAGGATGGGTCTATGACAACAAAGAAGAGTGCAGCCGGCAAAGGCGAGAGCGCCAAATCTGAGGTTCGCATCTCAGTTGCCGATCAAGTACGAGAGTTGACCATTGAAACGGCAGCTGATCGTGAAGAGGTAGTTGCTTTGATTACCAAAGCATTAGATGCAGCTCAACCACTCATTCTCACAGATACTCGTGGCCGCCAATACGTTGTTCCAGCCAACAAGATTGGTTCAGTTGAAATTGGCGATATCTCTGAGCGTCGCGTCGGGTTTGCCGGCGCTTAAATCAAATTTAATTCTTCCAGCAAGGTGTAAGTGACCTCCCTATATTGGGCTGAAATCTCGCTGTGATTCGAGGTAGTTAAAAAGGATTTGCCCGAAGCTTGTGAATCATCAACCGTTTTATCTCTAGTCAATGTGGGCTCAAGAACTTCAAAATCCTCTGCTAAATACTCCGGAATCTCCAAACTCTCAGAGTTAAGCTGCATCGTGATTAATAGATGAGGTTTCTTCTGGAATCCACCGGCAATTACAAACTCTTTCGCGTGCAGCGCACCCCGGATTGGCAAGATCTCAAGAGTCGTGGGGATAACCACTAAGTCAGCCAATTGAGGGAAATACTGCAAAAGGTGATCTGGAGCCGAAGCGGTATCGATGATTACCAAATCAAAATCCTTGGTTACTTCCCGGAATCTCTCCGGTGACATCAGTTTTTCTAACTCGAGGTTACTGAGTCGAGAAGATGATGACAGTAATGAAACCCGCTCCCCCGTGCGTATCAAAGCTGTTTCCAGCGGGTACTCCTCGG
>Ga0075458_10000715_pt1 | contig 10897 bp, 8 predicted proteins | sample DEB3_08_DNA_FD_77576 | JGI IMG/M metagenome (GOLD analysis project Ga0075458, IMG submission 77576) | Aqueous microbial communities from the Delaware River and Bay under freshwater to marine salinity gradient to study organic matter... | ecosystem: Environmental > Aquatic > Marine > Coastal ... | reverse complement strand
GGTGGACGAGGCGCGCGGAGGTGAGCGCAGCCGCCGCGCCGTCTACGCGCGCCGCGTGGTGGCGATCTGCCTGCGCGAACGCGGGTACTCCCTGCCGGAGATCGCGGAGGCGATGGGCCTGAAGGCCCACACCACCGTCCTGCGGCTGATCCAGGGCTTCTGGCGGCGGCAAGGCGTCCCTGACAACAAGGTGGAGGACATCGCGCGGGCCAAGGCGCTGGCCGGCCGATTGGTGCGCGAAGCCAAGCGCAACGACGCTGCCCCGCCTCCGAAGCCGGAGGAGCCGCTACCCGTCACCCCGCGCGACCAGTGGCACCGGGATTACCTATGCGCGGTGCGGCGCGTGTCGCGGACGTTCGTGGGCGAGCAGGCCGGGGCGTGGGAGCACGAGTGCCGCCGGTTGTTCCCGCACTCGTGGCGGGCGCAGGCGGCGGTGCTGCCGCGGGAGATGCGGGCCTAGCGCCCGAAAATCCGCTCTCTGAGCGACGGAGTGTCGGGGGTAGCTACCCTCGTGCCAACCTCCAGCGAATCGCCCACGCTGGCCCCGGTTGCGGCGTCGAGGTGAGTCGTTGCGGTGACGCTCGGGACCACCTTCCCGGCGGCGAAGGCTGGCACCCGGGTGAGCGTGGCCTTCTGCCGGCCGATGTCGATCGAGGGGAGGCCCCCGGCGGCTGCGTCGGAGAGGACGATGCGCAGGCCCAGGTTCTCGACGGTGAGCGTCTGGACCTCCTCCCCCGCTTTCGAGATCGGGTGGACCTGCCAACTCTCCGGCCCGCTGTGGATCACGGCGCAGCCGGAGAGAAGGCAGACGGCGAGGATGGCGCCCTTCACGGCTTCTCGACGAGGCCGAGGGCGCTGCCGATCTTCGTCTCGATGTCGTGCGGCACGACGTAGGCGATGGCCGCCGAGATGACGAGCCAGACGGCTGTTGCCACGACGGTTGCCGAGCCGGGATCGAAGCCGAGCATCGCGGCGAGCTTCGCGCTGACGAGCGCGATGAAAGCGCCCTTGATCGGGGTGGTCTGGTTTCCCATGTTGGTGACTCCTATTCCTTGGCGTGGTGAAGGCCACGCGGCCTCAGAAAAGATGCGAGCAGCACTTGAGGCCAAAGGACAGGCCCACAAGTACGGCAATGAGAAGGTCACTGTTCATCGACTTCTTTCCTCCAGGTACTCGTTGAATCGTCTGGTCACTTCGGCCACGTCGGCTTCCGCTCGCATCATTCTCCACCAGAGCAAGGCGAGTGCGACCGTCTGCGCGAGGCCGGAAGTCAGGTCGGGGATTGAAAAAGCTTCCAAGGGCCATCACGCTCCTTTGCCGAGCGCGGCGAATTGCGGGAACCGGGCAGCCATTATGTTGTCGATTCGGGCAATCTCGTAGAGGTGGTGAGGCTCGTCCTTGCGAAGCTGGACGTGGTTCGTGTCGGGGGTTCGGAACTTCGCGCCCGGCGTGAGTCCGAGGCCAAGGGCTTCGGTCACGAACGCTTGGTAGCCGTGGAGGCTGGCATCCCAGACCGCGCGGCCGGAGAGCATCAGGAAGCAGTCCATCGCTTCGCCGTGCTGGTGCCACGAGATCCCGGGAACGGCGTTCGTTGCCCACTTGCCGTGCTGCGGGCCGACGATCTCGATGCACGCGGCGATGCGCGGGGCGCCCGCGGCCCTGAGCCGAGTGCATTCGGTGGCGATCTCCCCGGCGGTGCGGGACTGGCGCCAGAGCCGCGCCTGCTGGAACGGATCGCGGATGGCGCAGTAAGGGCGCAGCTCGTCGCCGCGGTGCTCGCATCGGGCGAGCAGGAGGGTGAACTTCTCCCGAGCTTCGGGGGTAAGTGCTTCGAGGGTTATCACTGGATCACCGTCGATAGGACTTGAGGAGAGGCAACGTAAGGACACCGCGGAGTATTGTCCCAATGATTCGTTGGGGAAGTCCTCCCGGAACAGGTGATGCTGTTAGTCCGACTGTATCCAGTCCCGGGCAGGGAGGAGTATAGAGCGCAGGTATATCCATTCTCGGAACGCAAATTATGCAAGGCTAGAGACCCCGAAGTTCCTCCCCATGGGTCCCCCCAGCAGACCCGACTCGAATCCGAGATTTTAAGAGCGCACGCGCCGCCCGGATAAACAATGAAGTCGGTTTCCTTGTACGCTCCTGCGGTCGCGGTTGGCCCGTCTAACGTGGAAGGGTTAGGGCTAGAATATGCACTCCCCCAGCACGTCACCGAATCATCCGAGTTTTTGTGAGCACAAGCATAGGGGTTCGAGCCGGTCACTCGCACGGCATCCCATCCCGACCCAGCCGGGATGTTGGCAAAGAACTGCGATGCGTTGCCGCTGTCTCCCCAGCAGGCAAGCGTGGTGTCAGTCTTGACGCCACAGAATAGCGTACCGCGATCCGCGCTGATGCTCAGGAACGTCCCGCTTGGGGCTGTCGATGGGGAGGCCCAAGTGATGGTGTCCCTCCACGTCACGCAAGTTACGCCGTAGTGCGGAGGGCTAGAGCAAGCATCGACCTGGGGGTCGTACCCCTCTTCCCCCCAGCATTCGATGGTGTCGTCGCTCTTGATGGCGCAGGCGGTATCCCCGCCAATGGCAAGCCCTTTATACCCCGTCCCGCCCGGAGCTTCGGCAATAATCCCACTGCCGTCCGATGCGCCACTTAGGCCGTCAAGAAAACAAACGATTTCCCCGTTAGCTTTGATCCCGCAGAACACGTTCCCCGAAGCAGCTGTATCTACGAATGTGTTTGACGAGATGGCGCTCGGGACGCTGGTGTTCGAGGTGTCAACATCGCCCCAACAAATCCAAGTTCCGGCGACCGCTTGCTTCCCGCAAGACTTGTTTTGGCCAAGGATGATGTCGCTGAACTGGCACTCGGTCGCACCAGAGACTGTGCCGAATGCCAATACGAGGAAGAGGGTAATTACCGCGCGCATCAGTCTCGCTCGCACTTGAGGGTGATGGTGAGGGCAACGGTCCCTGCGTCCTGCGGACTCGGCGCTTGGATATAGATCATGTCCCCGGCGGCGAATGACAGGGGGTCGTTATCCGTGGTCTCGAACACTCCGTCCGATTCATCGCCTGCGATGGTAATGGTGCCTCCGAGCGTGTAGTCGTAGGTCGCGCAATCGGCTTCGGCGCAGTAGTAGATGGAGAATACGTTGCCGTCGCCGTTGGATGGGCCGTCGAGGTGATGTGCCTTCGACCCGGCGAAGTCGGCGGGACAGGTGACCGCATCCGCGAACTGGTGGGTAAAGAAAACGCTGTTGGCCACCGCTACGTCGGACTGCGAAACGACTATGGTGTAAGGCGTTGCGGCCGTCGGCCCCGTGGCGCCAGTCGCACCAGTCGGCCCTGTCGCCCCGGTCGGCCCGGTCGGTCCAACCTGTGCAACCTCTCCGAACTCAAAACCCGTATGGTCGTCATTGACGATTACCGCCATGCCTTCGACATCGGCGTTCACCTGCGGCAGCACCGGAGAGAAGCCGGAGCCGCTGTAGTCGTTATCGACCGGGACTTGAATCGCCCTGTTCTGCGCGATGTCCTCGACCTGCTGCGTCTGGAGGGTGTGCCGGTTGAGGTGAAGGTTGACAGCCTCCGGCGTGACGCTGCTCATGTTGGCCGTCCGGTCCACGCCGTCGTTGCGCTCGATGACGATGATCGAGCCCGAGTCGCATCCGTTGGTGGTGCCGTCGCAGTGCCCCGAGACGAAGGTGAGCGTCCCGCCCGAGGACGACGCGGCGCCGGTCACTGTGTAGTCGGTGGAGAGCGTCTTGCTCGTCCACGTCGCGCCAGAGTCGGCCGAGGTCTTGACGACAAGGTCGGCTGACGCCTCGAACGGCCACGTCACGCTGAACGCCGTCTGGTTGCTGGAAGCCGAGTATCGCAGCGGCCGGTAGTTGTCGGCGATGGTGAAGGCCGCCAGCACCGGCTGGGCGAATGCCAGCGAGGCCAGAGCGGCGGCGAGAAGGGAGCGGATCGTAGTGCGGTTCATGGTCAGTTACCTCCGGGGGTGAGTTCGCCTTGCGGCCAGTAGAACGATGAGCCTTGGTCACGGTAGAAGCGTTCGCGGGAAGCGAAGCTGCGCCTAGCGGCGGCTTCGTCTCCGAGGAGCATGAGTTGGTCTTTCACCCCTCGCTCGAAGATAAGGCGCGTGTACCAGAGCGACGAGCCGGGGATAAGGTTCCGAGTGCCAAACTCTACCAGCGACTTCGAGGACAGGTCGCCCTGCACTGACGAGAAGGCGAGCCCCGTCAAATCTTTCGCCATGCCGTAAGTAGGGCCAAGTAGTGTGTCGATGGGGCTGCCGCCGAAGCGGTTGCCGCCGCCGAGGCCCTGGTACGCGAAGTCTCCCGCGATGGAGGCCCCCCCGCCCTGCGCTGCTGCCGCTCCCCAGAACTCCGGTCGTGTCATGTCGAGAGGCGTCCTGCCGTTCATCAGAGCGCGGGCCTGCATGATGACTGCTCCGGCCCCGGTCGTGGCGATGAAGAACGGGATAACGTAGGCCGCCTTCTTCCCTGCCGTCGGCTGGTAGAATGCCCGCGCGAGGTGTGTCGTGGCCATCGTGATCGGGAAGGTCTTGAACTGGAACACCTGCCGAGTGAGTTGGCCGCGGAAAGTGCCGGCCTGCGTCCCGACTGTCGAAATGTATCGCTCCAGTGCTCCCGGCGTCGGGACTGCGAAGTCCGTCTCGGTGCGGACCATGCGCATCAGATTGTCTGCGACGCGCTGCACCTGCAGCAGCGGGAGTTTCCCGTTGACCGCGGCGATTCGGTCCATGAACGTCGCAGGGTGGACGTAGCGAGCCCCGTCGAAGTCCACCGTGCCGTGGGCGCGAAGCGCCTCCCAATCGGCGGCGTCGAAGCCATACGCTTCGAGGGCACGCGCCGTCTTTGGGTTGTCCACGCGGATTTCGTCCAGCGACTTGCCGGAGAGTTCACCGAGCGCCCCAAGGAACTCCATGCCGAACGCCCCGCGCCGTGCGTCGGTGACGACATTGAGACCAGAGGCCCGCATGGTTGCCTCCGCGGCGTTGGCGGCGAAGCCTTTGCCGACTGCTTCGTCAGCGAAGCGATTCGTCGCGATGCCGTGGCGGACCCACGAGTCCCACCCGATGCCCGCGCGAATGGCGAACAGACGATGTTCCTCGCTCGTCATCTGCGCCAGTTGCTCGCGCATGACGCGGACGTAGGAAAGACCGTTCCACGCAGCGGTAGTCTTGATCGTAGCCTCGTCCGCCATGCTCGAAACGGCTGCCCCGCCGAGCTTGGTCGAGACGTTGAGGGATGCCACCGCCTGCATCATCTGGACGACGCTGCCCGGGTGGACCGAGTTTCCGCGCACAGTCTCCCACATCCCCTGGATGCGGCGGACCTTCGCCTCGGGGCTGTTGACGTTCCACCCCTTGCTCGCGAGCCAGTCTTTAACCGGCCCGAGCTTTCGCAGGCCGAGTTGCTTGGCCACCATCTCTTGCATCGCGGCAACGCCCGCTTCGGGGTTAGGCCCAAGCACCTGCATATGCCCGATCTCTTTGGCCATGCCGTCGAGGTGCGAGATGAAGCCGCCGAAGATGTCGGAGTTCCCCGCCTTGCGGTTGTAGGCAAGCCACGAATCGGCGTCCTTGAACACGAGAACGCGGTGATCCATATGCCTGTTGGCGGCAGCGCCCTTGCCTCGCTTCGCCACAGTCGTTCCGGTGATGTCGCGGAAAGCGGCTTCGAGGACGTCGGGAAGATCGGCCGCCGTCATCGGGGTGCCGTCCGGGCGCACCATCTTCGCCGGATCGAGAAGCGGCTGAATGAAGGTCCGCCACTTGTCGAGGCCCATGCGGAGCACAGTGCCCGTGTCGTGCCACTGCGGCGTCCCCCAATCCGCGCGGGAACGGATCATGCCGCCAGCCTGGTTGAAGAGTTGCCGGGCCTCCTCGAACGTCTCTGTGAACGTCTTGGCCAGTGCCTTGGCCGAGGCTGATCCGGTATCCTTGCCGCGAAGTTCCAGCGCGACGGACTCTGCAAGTGCGTGATCCTGCGTCTGGCCGATGATGCCCTTGGCGCGAAGCTGGGAGATTGCGTCGGTCACCCGTCCTTGGAAGTGCCGCTGCCAGAAATGCGCCTTCGACTCTGCGTTGCCCCATCGGGCCATGCCGGTCACGTCGCGCACGATCTTCGAAGCGGCACCGAACACGGGACCCATGGGGTGTGCAGCAGCTTCGGCCGTGTTCCAAGCGTCAGAACGCACCTGCCGGATGGCGTTGGCCTTGCGGCGCAGCGCGTCGGCTTCGAGGCTGTCGAGGGCGTCGAGGCCGCGGGCGGCCTGTCCCGCCTCGGTCGGGCTGACGCCGGCGTTGATCTGCCGCTCGATCTGTTCGCGCAACTCGTCCGCTCGCTTCTGCGAGAGGGCCTTGGCGGCGAGCGCTTGAGTGATGCACTTGTCGAAAGCCGTGGCCACTTACTCGCCTCCGATGGCGCAAGCCTTGATGGATCGAAGCATGGCGATTTCCTCGTCGGCCTCGTCCATGATTTCCCCGACCGTGCGGGTTTGCGCCGCTCCGTCGGAATCTCGAAGCACTCGGCCGCCCTCGCCCTCTGCGATGCTGGCCGAACGCAGTTCGTCGTCAGTGAAGCCGTCCACCACGGCCTGATCCTCGCTCGGCAGCGCGTCGGCCGCGACGGGGCCTTCGCCTGTCGCCCTCCCTTCCCAGTGCGCCTGCACCTCGCCCACCGTCATCGCAGGATCGCCGGTTTCCGCAATGGCCTCACGCACCGCCCGGCTGACCTGATCCTCGGGGCCGAGCCTTTCGGCCAGCGCCGCCGCGCTCTCCCCGAGGTCGCCCGCCCCGCGGATCGCCGCCGTCTCCGGCGCGATGGTGCCGGGGAAGTCGTAGTGGGCCGCGACCGCTGCCTGGTCGGCCGTGGGCTTGAGCCGGACCACGAAGCCGCGGAAGCCAGGCCCCCGAGGACCGACTTCGAAGTCAGGGATACCGGCCTTCTTCGCGTACTTCTCCGCATCCTTGGCCGTGCGGAACGGCTTGCCGTGGTGCTGGCCGATGCTGTCCCCAATGCGGCGAGTGGCATCGAGCTCGGCCTGACGGACGGTTTCGGAATGCTCAGCGATCCCGGCGCGGATGGCGTCACGCTCGGCCACCAGCGCCTCGCGCTTCGACAGGGGTACTCGCGGCAGCCCTTCGGCCTCGGTGAATGCGTCCAGCGTCGCCCGTGGGTCGGCGGCGTCGGTGATGTCCAGGGTCTTGCCTGCCACCGACAGCCGAACGCCGCCCTTGATCGGGACGGATTCGACCGCAGCTCGGCCGGCGCTGAACCCGGGAGTCCCGAAAGCCTCGGCCAGTCCCGGCCGTGCCACGTCGTTGGCGAAGTTCTTCGCCCTCATGGTCGGAGCGCCCGCCCCGAGGACTCCCGCCTCGGCCTCCCCGAGCCGCGTCGTTAGTTCGCCCTCTCGCACCCGTGCCGCTTCCAGCCGGGCCGTCAGCCGTTCCCCGAGGCTCGGCACCGCCCGGCCTTCCTCGAAGGCTGCGGTCGCCTCTCGAAGCGCGGTGAGGTGCTCGGCGGCTGCGCCAGGGATGTTCGGGAACGGGTTGGACGCCGCGACATGGACGTTCTCTTCGATGGCGTCTGCGGCGGCGTCTGCGATGCTGTCACGGACCATCTTTCCCGCTCCGGTGGCAGCCCTGTAGGCCCGGGCTGCCCCGATGCCTAGTGCCTCGAACGCAGCGCCGCCTACGCCCGCCGCAGCGACGTCTACGGCCGCCTGTCGGGGCGTCCAGTCCAGCCCGAGGCTCTGGCGATAGGGGGCGGTGTGGCCCACTTGCGATACCGCTTCGGCACCAGCGTTGATCCCGGCTTGTGCGAGGATGCGGGTCAAAACCCGCGCCTCGGCTCCGGGGCCGAGGAACATCGAAGCGATGTTGACCGGGTCGGTCATGGCCGCAGCGGCGGTGCCGAGGAAGCCGGGAACGCCCATTGCCCGGGCAGCCCTCGCCTCGGCGTCCTTCGCCTCGGCTACCGTGGTCGAGAACGCCTCGTCGGCCGTCTGAATGTCGATGCCTTTGGCCTTGAGCGCGCGGATCTGCGGCTCGTACTGCTTCACCCGGCCTTCGAGGACCCCCGATGTCGATAGAGGCTCAGCTACTGTCCTCCCGTCCACGATGCCCGTCCCGCGAAGAACCTCAAGATCATCGGGCATCTGCTCGGACAGCGCTTCGAGTGTGGCGATGTAGCGGTCGCGCATCGGCTCGTGGCCGGCCACACGGGTTGCGCGGAAGGCATCCCAGCCCGCGACCATCGACTCGGCCGGGCCGAGGATCACCCGCCCGGAGTCTTCGGGAGTCGAGAGAGGAGCCAGCGGCTCCGAATCCCTGTCGGAGTAGAATCCCATCAGAACTTCAGCCGGAACGGCGACTGCCCGTCAGGCTTGGCCAGGGTCACCATGCCGCCGGAAAGCTGAACGGTGACCCCGAGGCTCCCGTCGCGGTGATAAGTGAAGCCGCCGGTTTCGCGGATGAGCTTGGCCACCTCGTCGGCCGATAGCCCGAGGTTGGTCCCGCCCATCGCTTCGATGTCCGAGCCGGTGAGCGAGTCGATGCGGGCTTGGTAATCGACCCCCTTCGCCCCCGGAAGCTTGCTGGTCTGACCGCCGTAGAAAAACGGGCCGTTGGTCGTGACTTCTTTGATGCCACCGAGAGCGTCAGCCGCAGCGGCCTTGAACCCCGCCGAGGTGTAGCCTTCGCCGCTGCGAAAGGCCCGCGCCGCGTACAGGTCGCGCGTCGCGGAGAACCATCGGCTGCGTTCTTCGGGGCTGTCGCGAAACAGGTCGCCGGCCGCAGCGTCGAAGTCCTTCATGGTGCTGTCAGGAGAGCCCTCGGCCTTGAGCAGCCCGCCCTTGATCTTGCGGTCGAGGCTGCCGCCAATGGCGATGTCCTTCGCGACTTCGGTGCCCACGCTGCGGACCGTCTCTCCAATGATGGCGTAATGCGTGGCCCTACGCTTGTAGAGTTGGCGCAGCGTTGCGTTGGCCTGATCTTCGCTCGCAGTCTGCATGATGGCGGCGAGGGCAGTGACGCGCTCGGTTGGCCCGAGTTCGTCCAGTCTCGCGCGCATCTGCGAAACCTCGGCCTGCGTGAACAGCGGGAACGGCTGACGAAACTGTTCTTCTGCGCGCGAGACCCGCCTCACGCGATCATTCAGCGTCGCCACGAAGTTTTGTGGCGTGTCGAAGGCCATCGGCGGAACGCCAGGCTGCCCGGGGTCGGACAGTCTGCCGAGGTCGGCAAGCCCTTGGATCGGATCGTTGCCGGTGAGCAACGCCCGCTGCTTTTTGACGGCATCCTGCGCCAAGTCCCAGACCTTTGCCTGGGCAACGTCGAACACTCGCTTTGGATTCGGCTTGTAGTTTTCCCCGTCCCACGTCCCAGCCAAGTCGGGACGGTCCTTGGCGTACACGGATTCAGTGCTGAATGTCGGATGGTTCGGCTTTTTGAATCTGTCCGACCAGTGCGGGAGACCATCCGCGGGGTTAATCGCAGAGACCTCCTTCGCCTTCCATGCCCCACGGAAATCGTAATCTTCTCCGCTGTCCCTTGGATTGACGTTCGCCGCACGCCAAACTTGAAAAGCCTTTTCTTCCTCGGGGTCGAGTTTGGTGTCATAGGCAGAAGGGTCAACCGAAGTCGGCGGCCGGAAGCCCTGGACGTAAGCCTCGGCGTCCGCCAGCGGCAGCGACGTCACCGCAGCCCCGATATGCGGGACCATCGCCGCCACGCGGAGGTCATCGAAAACGTCGGGGTCGATCTGGACGCCGCCGTGAAGCATCCGCTCCTGCAAGTCGCGCTGCTCCGGCGTCAGGATGGCGCCGACCTTGTTCGCCTCCACCAGCGACTTGGCGATGTAGGTGTTCGCGCGGACGCCGCTCTCTGCCGCAGCCCGAGCGTGGGCCTGCGCGGCGTTCCTGTGCCCGATCTCGGCGGAAAGCTGGGAGGCGAGGCGGTCGCGGAACTTGACCGGCAGTTCCGGCGCGATCTTCCCCGAGACGATGCCCGCATACGTCGAGTCGAGCGTCCCGTTCGCCGTCGCTGTGCCGAAGATGTTTTCAGCCTGCACCGCGTGGACAGCCTCGGTCTTCTGCATCGCCGCTTCGTCGGGAGTCCACAGCCCCATCGCCGCGCCCTTGTCGATGCGCTCGAACGCACGGCCGAGGAGTTCGGCGGGGATGGCCTCGTGGTGGAGGAGCCTCGCCCGCGTCGCAGCCTCCGAGACGTCCGACTCGATGCCGTTCTTGATCTCGCTCGCGTGAAGCTGGAACTGGTACTCGTTGGCCCGGTGCGTGATGCCGGCCAGCGCCTCGGCGCGGCGCGCCATGATTTCGGACTGTACCCGGCCGCGCATCTGCTCCGGCACCGCCCCGGCCAGCGACCCGGCGAAGGAGTCGAACACCTTCGCGTAGTTCTCGGGGTCTTTCGGATCGCGCCCGGTGAACTGGCCGGAAAGCTCGGCGACCTTCGCCTTGATCTGCGTCTCGGTGCGGACGGCGTAGGCTTCGTGGGCGGCGGCGTTGTATGCGAGTGCCGCGGGCGTGATCGGCAGCTTGTCGGACGGGTTCTGCCCCGACATCACCGCCGACTCTGCGTTGCTCTGCGCCAAGGCCATGCCCGCACGCTGGCCGACCTGCTCCAGTTTGCCGAGGGTTTCCTCGAGAGGGTCCTGCAGCGCCATTCCGAGAAGCCGGGAATCGGTGCCCTGAGGAGAGTAGCCCGGCTCGTATCTGGGGTTCGCGGGAGCCATCAGCCCAACGCCCCGTAGAGGTCGAGCAGGCTACCGGCAGCGCCCGCCATGCCCTTGATGCGGGCGTTTCGCCGCACCGCCTGGAACATCCCGAGCCGGGAGCGCAGGTCT
>Ga0075458_10000711_pt1 | contig 10931 bp, 9 predicted proteins | sample DEB3_08_DNA_FD_77576 | JGI IMG/M metagenome (GOLD analysis project Ga0075458, IMG submission 77576) | Aqueous microbial communities from the Delaware River and Bay under freshwater to marine salinity gradient to study organic matter... | ecosystem: Environmental > Aquatic > Marine > Coastal ... | reverse complement strand
CTCCTCTGCCGTGGTTTGAATTGGCAGCAATGTAAAGGCCACTAGAAGGTATGGGAAAAATCGGGCCGCATCCCAGCTCCAGGAGTACGAGTCACTGTTTATCAGGAGATCGCTCACGCCAAAGAGGAGCAAAATAATTGAAAAGCTGCCAAAGCCGATCCAGGTTTTGGTCCACGAGTACTTATCATTAAATGTAAAGAGTTGTTTGATACTGCGCTTTAGGAAGAAGCGATAAGCCAATATCGTAGCCACAAATAAGGGGATAAAGGAGACCAACACCGTGGCGGCAGCGCTCCACGGTGCTAGCTGACGGACCTGCGCCAAATCCTCATCGGCGGTGGAAAACAGCAAATCTAAGTCGTAATCAAAGAATTTTGCCGCTGCCAGAGTGAACAAAAAGCCCAATACCTGCCAGGTAAAGATAATGCAGACCGTGCCGGCAACCCGGCGCCAAATATGTGGTCTCGGAGTTTCGCGGGCTACTTCTTGATTCACAACCCAAGCATAGGGACATCATAATTGTTCAACTTTCAACTAATTAGTTTTTCCTCTACTCTGAGCACATGGCAAAAAAGAGCGCCCCACGCTGGTTAAACCCCAGGGAGATGAAGGCTTGGCGCTCTTACATAATCGCCTCTCGACGTTTACTAGAAGCACTGGATGCCGATCTTGATGGCCATGATTTAACTATGGCCGATTACGAGGTAATGGCTCAGTTATCTGATGCCCCTGGCCGCCGAATGAGAATGAGTGAGTTGGCAGAGCTTGCGATGCTTTCTAAATCGCGGCTTTCGCATCGCATGAAGGTGATGGAGAAAGCGGGTTGGGTCAAAAGAGAAGAGTGTGTTGAGGATCGCCGCGGTTATTGGGCGGTTATGACAGATAAGGGTTGGAAGGCGATTTTGGCTGCGGCGCCGAGCCATGTTGAAAGTGTTAGAAGGAGATTGATTGATCAGCTATCGGTTAAGGAGCAGGAGGCGCTGGCAGGGATTTTTGGCCATGTGACAGAGGAGCTTCGTAATCAGTTCCTAAAAGAGAGTAAGGGATAGATCTCCGCGATAGCAATATAAGGATTTTAGAAAGAGAAAAGCCCGGCGCATATGCAGCCGGGCTTTTTCCGTAAATCTGGTGCTAAATTACTTAGCAGCCTTCTTACGACGACGCTTCTTTGGAGCAGCCTTCTTAGCTGTTGCCTTCTTAGCAGCAGCTTTCTTACGGCGCTTCTTTGGAGCAGCCTTCTTAGCTGTTGCCTTCTTAGCAGCAGCTTTCTTACGACGACGCTTTGGAGCAGCAGCCTTAGCAGCAGCTTTCTTACGACGACGCTTTGGTGCTGCAGTCTTTGCAGCAGCTTTCTTACGACGCTTTGCAGCCACGTAGATTTCCTTTCGAAATGGTTCGATCCGTCACCGAACCTGTTCAAGGCAAATCGTGACAGTTATTGCGAGAACTTTCCACTATTTTGGGTAAAAAAACCGCCTGCGTGTCGCAATTCATTTTTTAGAAAATATGTGCTTTTGAGGTTTACAGCACCCAGTGAATTGCCCATTTTTACGCGTAAAAACCGCAAATTTTGAGTTTCTGGCAAAAAATGAAGGATTAATTCCTGAAATTACTGAGGGGTAGCGAGAAAAAAAATTTTAAATATTTTCCTGATTTTGGCGGATTTTTGCCTGTTGGACGGCAAATTCATTGGTCCTGACGTCGTAGTTGCGAAACTTCGGCATGACCGCTGCAATCGCTGCCACAAATCCAATACATAGAAAACCACCGCCAACTATTGAGGTGCGAAGGGATGTCAAAGCGGCCATGCCACCGGCTCTAGCTTGCCCTCCAAGGGGGCCCAGCAAATAGGAGAGCATTTCAATTCCCGCTAGTCGACCCCTAAGTTCATCGGGGATTGATTGATTCCAAATAAATCCACGGAACAGGGCGCTGATCTGGTCAAAGGCGCCGGCCACAATCAGTGAAGCGATCACAACAGTTAAAGAATCGGAGGTACCTGCCACCACTATCGCCACACCCCAGCCCAAAGCCCCAACAACAACTGCCCTGCCATGGTGCGGATAGTTGCGCATCCAGCCACTCATCAAGGTAACTATGACCGCTCCGATAGTTATGGAGGAGTAGAAAAATCCGAGCGCATATGGCGCGCCAATTGCATCGGCCCAAAATGGGAAAAGAGCCATTGGCATCGCCAAAAACATCGCGGCTAAATCAACTACATAGGTGCCCAGCAAATCTTTGCGGGTGTAGGCATAGCGAATTCCTTCCATTAAAGCCGCGATGGAAGGTGGAGTTGATTTACTTAATGGCGGAACACTTCGCACCCGCCATAACAAAGAAAGTGAAATCACAAAGGTGATGCAGTCAACTAGATAACCAGCTCCAGCGCCATGGGCTGCGATGATTATTCCGCCGGCAGATGGACCAACGATGCCACCAAACTGCCATCGCAAACTCATTAACGCACTGGCACTTGGCAGATCTTCATGATTAACCAAGCGGGGCAAAATCGCATCCTGGCTAGGGCGCTTAAGTCCACTCAGGGCAGCGAAAATCGCTGCAATTATGAAGATCAGAATGACGCTTGGCTCATCGCGTAGTGAGTTGATAAGCAAAACAATGGTGGCTAGAAGTGTTCCAAATTCAGTCAGCCAGATCATCTTTTTGCGATCTACATAATCGGCGAGCACTCCGCCGTAAAGACCAAAGATAATTAAGGGGATAATTTCAACCGCACCGATTAAACCCACTGCCCAGTAGGAGTTAGTTAGCTCCTTGATTTGAAAGGGGAGGGCGACAAAGGTAATCATCGAGCCGAAATAGGAGAAGAATCCGGCCACCCAAAGCAGACGGAAATCCCGATACTTTTTTAACGGGGTTAAATCAATCGCGTATTGCCGCACAGTTAAGTGTAGATCCCTGAATTAGTGAAAGGTTTGTGCTTCGCCGGGAAAGGTGCCTTTTTCGACATCTGCCATCCAGTTGCGGGCGCCCTCAATCATCTCGCTGCGCAGATTTTTGTAAGCCTTTGCAAACCGGGGCGGCTTTTCAGTCAGTCCCATCAAGTCAGTCCACACCAGTACCTGGCCATCGCAATCAATTCCGGCACCAATTCCAATAGTTGGAATTTTCAAAGCCGCGGTGACGCGGGCCGCTAACTCTGCTGGGACTAACTCCAAGACAATTGCGAAGCATCCAGCATCTTGCAGCGCCAAAGCATCTGCCAATATCGCATCGCCTGACTTATTTCTTCCTTGAACTTTAAATCCACCAAATGCGTTAACCGACTGTGGGGTCATTCCTAAATGACCCATGACCGGAACCCCATGTTTGATCAGATTTTTAATCTGATCGGTAACCCGGACTCCGCCCTCAAGTTTTACGGCATGGGCTTTAGCCTCTTTAAGAAATCTGATGCCGGTTTGTAGCGCCTGCTCGGCGTTGATTTCGTAGGAGCCAAAGGGGAGATCCGCCACAACTAGAGCGTTTTTTGAGCCCCTAACTGCAGCTCGAGCTAAGGGGATTAACTCATCAACGGTAACTGGGATGGTGTTTTCTTCGCCCAAAAAGTTATTGCCAGCGCTGTCGCCGACGAGAAGTACTGGGATGCCTGCCTCATCAAATACCGTGGCGGTTACCGCGTCATAAGAGGTGAGCATGGGCCACTTCTTGCCCGCCTTTTTCCAGGCAGCAAGATCGGCGATAGTAAAGCGGGCCATAATTTCCTTTCCTCGAAGCCGCTGGTGCGGTCCCCGGGAGATGTGGTTGAACTCTATCGGTACTCTTGAACTGTGCCTACATCACTTCGCGTCGCGTTAGCTCAGGTAAACCCTGTGGTTGGCGATTTAGAGGGCAACGCGAAATTGGTTATCGAGGCGGTTTCAATGGCGGCCGCTTCAGAGGCTGATGTAGTTGTTTTTCCGGAGATGGTTTTGACTGGATACCCAGTCGAGGATTTAGCGCTTCGCCCCGCCTTTCAAAAGGCCTCAATTGAACGGGTAAAGAAATTGGCTACGGAGATAAAGGATTTGGGGGCCGGCAATCTTCTGATCATTGTGGGGTACCTTGATCAAGATGTGGCCTCCGGAAAGGCGAGACCCAATAACGTTGTGGCTTTGATTCATGATGGCCAAATAAAAGGCAGGTATGTAAAGCGTCATCTGCCTAACTACGGGGTATTTGATGAGTTTAGGAATTTCGCCCCGGGTTCTGGAACTTTGGTTGCTCGCTATCTCGGAGTAGATATTGCGGTCGCGATTTGCGAAGACATCTGGCAGGACCAGGGTCCGATTTCAGAGTTAGTGAAGCGCACACCTGGAATTCTTTTGGTGCCTAACGGCAGTCCATATGAGCGGGATAAAGATGATCTGCGTTTGGCCCTAGTGCAAAAGCGTTCCAAACAGCTTGGCGCACCTGTTGTTTATGTAAATATGCATGGCGGTCAAGATGATCTGGTTTTTGATGGTGATTCATTAGTGGTCGACAAAGATGGCGATTTGCTAGCTCGGGCGCCACAGTTCGAAGACAGTTTGGGATTAGTAGATATTGAGCTATCGCTAAATACCAGTCAGCCAGATTTGATTATTGATAATGCTCAAACTCCGCCGGCAAAAACCAATGCAGTTATGGCGGTTGAATCACATCGACTTTCCGAGGCTGAAGAGATTTGGGCGGCTTTAGTAACTGGCTTGCGGGATTATATTGGAAAAAATGGCTTTAAATCAGTGGCTTTGGGGTTGTCAGGCGGAATTGATTCAGCATTAGTGGCCACGATCGCTGTCGATGCGATTGGCAAAGAAAATGTTTATGGGTTTTCACTGCCCAGTAAATACTCATCAGCGCACTCACTAACTGATGCAAAACAATTGGCGGAAAATCTTGGTATCGACTATCGAGTTATTGAAATAGAACCCGTGGTGCAAAGCTATAAAGCTGCGACTGAATTAACCGGCCTGGCCGAGGAGAATGTTCAAGCTCGGGTACGTGGCTCCTTGTTAATGGGCATCTCTAATCAAGCGGGTCACTTAATTTTGGCCACCGGCAACAAATCCGAGTTGGCGGTTGGCTACTCAACACTTTACGGAGATGCGGTTGGCGGTTTTGCTCCAATAAAGGATATTTTCAAAGTTGATGTTTGGGGATTGGCCCGTTGGCGAAATCAGCTTGCCAACTCTCAAGGTCAGATCCCGCCAATTCCGGAGAGTTCAATAAATAAGGAGCCCAGCGCCGAGCTACGCCCGGGACAGAAAGACTCTGATTCTCTTCCTGAGTATCAATTGTTGGATCAACTCCTGAAGCTTTACATAGAAGAAAATGGTGATGCCACATCTTTGTTGGCCGCCGGTTTTGAAAAAGCTTTGGTGGATCGAGTGATCGCCATGGTGGATAAAGCTGAATATAAGAGAAGGCAGTATCCACCTGGACCAAAGGTCTCGGCTATCGCATTTGGAAAAGACCGGCGTCTGCCAATGACCTCACGCTGGAAAGAACGTTAATCTGCAAATAATTTGCAATTAGCGCTTTTTAAAATCCTTACTAAAATTCTGCTTATGTTCTCGATTCCGCAGTGGTACTTCACCCGCCGCCGGGTAATCGATTTTGGCCGCACCAACTCTTGCGGCTGCTGCAAATAATCTAGCTGACTCTTTTTCAGCATAAGTATTTGTAATTAGCCCTGCCCAAATTCAAAGAATTAATTTTAAGAGGAGCATGTAATGAAGGTTTATAAGAATATAACTGAGGTTTTTGGAAATACTCCGCTGGTTCAATTGAATCGTATTACCGATGGCGCTTCAGCAAATGTCTTTGCGAAATTGGAGTTTTACAACCCCACCAGCACTGTAAAGGATCGAATCGGAATCGCGATGGTCGATGCAGCTGAAAAGAGTGGTCAGTTAAAGCCAGGCGGGACAATTGTTGAGGCAACTTCGGGCAATACTGGAATTGCATTAGCGATGGTTGGTGCAGCTCGCGGCTATAAGACCATTTTGACCATGCCGGAGTCGATGTCTAAAGAGCGTCGCGCATTATTGCGTGCCTTCGGAGCGGAGTTGGTTTTGACCCCAGCATCAGAGGGCATGAAGGGTGCGGTCGCAAAGGCTGAAGAGCTGGGTGCCAATGGCGCGGTTTTGGTGCGCCAATTTGAAAATGAAGCCAACCCAGAGATTCACCGCAAAACGACTGCGGAGGAAATTTGGCGGGATACAGATGGAAAGGTTGATGCAGTTGTTGCTGGTATTGGAACCGGTGGAACCATTACAGGGATCGGACAGGTTTTGAAGTCACGTAACTCGGCGATAAAGATTTTTGCTGTAGAGCCAGCCGCATCACCAATACTGAATGGTGGAAAACCGGGTGGACATCCGATTCAAGGCATTGGACCTAATTTCATTCCACCTATTTTGGATCGTAACGTTTATGACGAAGTAATAGATGTATCAGCGGATGACGCGGTGAAGTTTGCCAGGCGTGCAGCCGCAGAAGAGGGAATTTTGGCGGGCATCTCTTCAGGTGCAGCGCTTTGGGCGGCATCACAAGTTGCGAACCGCGCTGAATTCTCTGGAAAGAATATTGTTGTAATCATTCCCTCATTTGGCGAGCGTTATCTCTCAACAATTCTTTACCAAGATTTGATGGAGGCTTAAGTGTTCAAGCGCATAATTGAGGATCTCGATACCGCGTTGCAGCGCGATCCTGCTGCGCGTAATCGACTGGAGGTTGCGTTGACCTACCCAGGTGTACATGCCATCTGGGGTCACCGCATCGCACACTTGTTGTGGCGACGCGGTCTTAAGTTGTTAGCGCGCATCTATGCGAACTGGGTCAGAGCTGCAACCGGTATCGAGATTCATCCCGGCGCAAGAATTGGACGGCGGTTCTTTATCGATCATGGGATGGGCGTTGTCATCGGCGAAACAACAATCGTTGGTGATGATGTGATGATTTATCACGATGTCACATTGGGTGCACGCACCTTTGAACATGGGAAGCGACATCCAACGATTGGTGACAACGTAGTGATTGGCGCTGGTGCGAGAGTGCTAGGAAATGTCACCGTAGGGACAGGAGCTCGCATCAGCGCTAACTCCGTCGTTACTCGGGATGTCGCCGAACGTACCGATATCGATGCTTCAGAGCAGTTTGTGATTTAGGCAGGCTGTTTACATTCACTTTTGTAACATGGCCGTAACTCGAGCAGGGCACAATCCCTCCCATGTCTTCCCAAGAATTAGATGCAGTAACCATTGCCAAGCAACAAGAGTTTGTTTTGCGCACCTTAGAAGAGCGTGATATTCGCTTTGTTCGGCTCTGGTTTACTGATGTGTTGGGCTTCCTCAAATCAGTTGCCATTGCGCCACCAGAGTTAGAAAGCGCATTTGCCGAAGGTATTGGATTTGATGGATCTGCAATTGAAGGTTTTGCGCGCGGAACTGAATCTGACATGTTGGTAAAGCCAGATCCGGCAACCTTCTCTGTCTTGCCATGGCGCACTGAAAAACCTGGTGCCGCTCGAATTTTCTGTGACATTACCTTGCCCGATGGAAATCCATCTCCAGTGGATCCTCGGAATGTTTTAAAGCGAACCCTAGATAAAGCCGCCAAGATGGGTTTCACCTGTTACACCCATCCAGAGATAGAATTCTTTTTATTCAGAGATGCGCCGGTCGCTGGTGTAAAACCAACTCCAGTTGATTACGGCGGCTACTTTGATCACACGCCGACCGCTGTTGGCCACGACTTCCGTCGTCAAGCGATTACCTTGCTCGAGGCAATGGGTGTATCAGTTGAATTTAGTCATCATGAAGGTGCACCGGGACAGCAAGAGATTGATTTGCGATATGCAGATGCCTTGAGCACCGCCGACAACATCATGACCTTTAGACACATCATCAAAGAGGTCGCGCTGGATCAGGGTTTCCATGCTTCATTTATGCCAAAACCATTCACAGAACACGCGGGATCAGGAATGCATACCCACTTCTCGCTTTTCCAAGGCGAGAAAAATGCTTTTTTTGAAGCCGGGAAAGAGGAGCAACTCTCTGATATTGGAAGATCTTTTATCGCTGGAATTATCAAACACGCACCGGAGTTCATTGCGGTAACTAATCAATGGGTTAACTCATACAAGCGAATTCACGGGGGCGGGGAAGCACCTGCAAAGATTTCATGGGGCAAGGAAAATCGTGATGCGATGATCCGCATCCCGATGTACAAACCAAAGAAAGAAAACTCCACTCGCATCGAATTTAGAGCACCGGATTCTGCATGTAACCCGTATCTAGCTTTTGCTGTGACTATTGCAGCTGGATTAAAAGGGGTTGAAGAGGGGTACCAACTTGAAAAGGTCTCAAATCCTAAGACGCTACCTGCTAATTTAAATGAAGCAATTGGTGAAATGGAGAAGAGCCAGTTGGTTCGAGAAACCCTCGGTGAGCATGTATTTGAGTACTTCCTTCGCAATAAGCGTGCGGAATGGTTGGAGTACCAAAAACAGGTAACCGCCTTCGAGCTTGATCGATACTTGCCAGTTCTTTAATGAGTTAGATAACCTTTGACCATGTTGCGCAGCGAACTGCTTTCACTAAACACACTCCTCCTTCGCTGCCGTGGCGAGGCCATTTAACCGGTCTCCTCGCTGCGGGGTTTTTTATCGCCGGTTAACGATCCGGTAAACCCAATAGATTTAAGGAGTAGCAGTGAATTTCCCAGAACAAACAGCTTCAAAGATGCCTAAGCATCGTTACTCATCTTTTGTGCCAGTCGTTTTAAGTGACCGTACTTGGCCCACCAAACAAATGACCAAAGCCCCGCAATGGTGCTCAGTTGATCTCAGAGATGGCAACCAAGCTCTGATTGATCCAATGGATGTTCCGCGCAAATTAGCGATGTTTAACCTACTTGTGAAGATGGGTTACAAAGAGATCGAGGTTGGTTTTCCAAGCGCCAGCCAAACTGACTTTGATTTTGTGCGCAAGATTATTGAAGATGGTTTGATTCCCGATGATGTAACTATTCAAGTTTTGACACAGGCCCGCGAGAACTTAATTCGGCGCACATATGAATCATTAGCTGGAGCAAAACAGGCTGTAGTTCACCTATACAACTCAACCTCTACTTTGCAGCGCAGAGTGGTTTTTGGACTAGATAAAGAGGGAATCAAAAAGATTGCGGTTGATGGAGCCAAACTTTGCAAAGAGTTAATGTCGACGGTGCCTGGTACCAAAATATCATTTGAGTACTCACCTGAGTCTTACACCGGCACCGAGTTGGAGTTTGCTCTCGAGGTATGTAACGCAGTTAATGATGTCTGGCAGCCCACTCCAGAGTGGAAAACCATTATTAACCTGCCAGCGACTGTCGAAATGGCCACTCCAAACGTTTACGCAGACTCCATCGAATGGATGCATCGCAATTTGAAGTATCGCGACAGCATTGTTTTAAGTTTGCATCCACACAATGATCGCGGCACTGGGGTTGCTGCAGCCGAACTGGGTTATTTAGCTGGAGCTGACCGCATCGAAGGAACCTTGTTTGGTAATGGTGAGCGCACCGGAAATGTTTGCTTGGTAACACTTGGTTTGAACTTGCTGAGCCATGGCATCGACCCGATGATTGACTTCCATGACATTCCCGAGATCCGGCGCACCGTTGAGTACGCCAATCAATTACGGGTACCAGAGCGTCATCCATATGGCGGCGATTTGGTTTTCACAGCTTTCAGCGGTTCACATCAAGATGCCATCAAGAAGGGTTTTGAACATCTTGCAAGTGATGCCAAGTCTGCTGGCAAAGAGATTGACGATTTCACTTGGGCGGTGCCATACCTACCAATTGATCCGAAAGATATTGGTAGATCATATGAAGCGGTAATCAGAGTTAACTCGCAATCTGGCAAGGGCGGGGTTGCTTACATAATGAAAAGCGAGCACCATCTAGATCTTCCACGACGTTTGCAGATTGAGTTTAGTCAAGTAATTCAGGCACACACGGATGATCAAGGGGGAGAGGTTTTCCCAGAGCAGATGTGGCGGATATTTGTTGACGAGTATCTACCCGCTAATGAAAATCAATGGGGTCGCTTTAGATTATCTGGGTTAACTCAATCGAGTAGCGCAGATGGCAAAGTCAGTTTGAGTGTTGATTTATTGGATAACAAAAAGCCATTGACTCTATCTGGCGATGGCAATGGACCGATTTCTGCTTTCTGTCATGTCATGCAGGCACATGGCATAGATGTGCAGGTGGCTGATTACTACGAACATGCCATGAGCTCAGGAGGCGATGCAAATGCTGCTGCTTATCTTGAGTGCACGGTAAATGGCGGAACCTATTGGGGGGTTGGTATTGACCCTTCCACCACAACAGCATCACTAAAAGCGGTCATTTCGGCGGTAAATCGCGCTCTTCGTTAGTTACTTTGACTAACGTGGGCCCGTGGCGTTGTACCGGGATCAGGCTGTAGTAATTCGCACTCAAAAATTGGGTGAGGCTGATCGCATTGTCACTTTAATTAGTAGAGAACATGGTCGAATTCGTGCTGTTGCTAAAGGGGTCAGAAGAACTAAATCAAAGTTTGGTGCTCGCCTAGAACCAGCCAGTTATGTAGATGTTCAGCTCTATACCGGCAAAACCTTTGATGTTGTTACCCAGGTTGAGAGCTTAGAAAACTTTGGCGATGTAATTTCCCATGACTACCAAAAATGGACCATTGCATCTGCAATATTGGAGGCTGCTGAGCGTTTCACCTCAAATGAAGGTGAACCTGCGTTGCAACAGTTTTTGTTACTTACCGGTGGACTTAAGGCGTTAGCACATGAATCGCATGATCCCTCCTTAATTCTTGATGCCTACTTGTTGCGCTCTCTATCTATCGCGGGATATGCACCATCGATGACGATCTGTTCTAGATGCGAGGCTCCTGGTCCGCA
>Ga0075458_10000710_pt1 | contig 10942 bp, 11 predicted proteins | sample DEB3_08_DNA_FD_77576 | JGI IMG/M metagenome (GOLD analysis project Ga0075458, IMG submission 77576) | Aqueous microbial communities from the Delaware River and Bay under freshwater to marine salinity gradient to study organic matter... | ecosystem: Environmental > Aquatic > Marine > Coastal ... | reverse complement strand
GGCCTTCGCCGTTCGGTGATATCGGTCGGACTTGTTATGTTCTCGCCATGAAGAAAGTTCGGTTCGCAGTCGTGTTCGGTCTTCTCGCCGTCAGTCTGCAGGTTCTAGCCCCGTCCGGCCCCGTGAAGGCGGCCCCTGTCGCGTGTTCCCGCAGCGGGGTCGCGATCACCAACCCGTACACCGTGAAGATCAACGGCGTGGAAACACCCGCAACGGAACCGGGCCGGTACGGCGATTTCTGGGTTCTCGTGTGCCGCGACACGAACAACCGCGACTACGGCGTTCTCGCCGGCCGTTACGACGCGCGCACTGACGGTGGCCAGGGTCGGTTCACGACGGCTGACCTGAACACTGAGTTCACGGTGTCATTCATCCCTGACGCGGGCACCACACCGATGGTCGCCCAGGGTCACGGCGTCATGAGCAACTTCACCATCGACGCGAATGACTCGAACCGCGTCACGCTCACCACGAAGCCGATTCTCTACAGCGACATCTACGGCAGCGACTGCGGGAACGCCGGGCCGGCTGACTGCGTGCTGGCGGTGAAGAACACGAACGGGGACAAGGCGAGCGCCGACAACATCGAGATACGTGTCGCGGTCCGCTACTCCGAGAGCGGTGGCCCGTCAGAGACGGACTTCAAGGTACTCAGCGGCATGCGCTGGAGTTCGTCGGCGTACTACTTCTGGATGACGACGCGCTGTCCCACCCAGAACGCGGGCACCGGGTCGGCACTGTCGATCGACGTTGGTGGCCCGCACTACAGGGCAGACGGCACGTCGCTGAACTACGGCGACATCACTGTCTTCATTCCCACTGCGGGGGTCATCGCGTGCTTCGGTGCGCCGCCGTCAATCGCGAAGGACATGCTGGCGATCTCGAGGACGGTGAACGGAACTACCGCGGACGGCACCGCAGGGTCCACCACGGACGTGGGGTTGCAGTACACAGTCACGGCCGACGACACCACGGGCCTGACGATCACCATCCCGCAGGTCACGTTCTCGAAGCCCAACTACAAGGTGGCGACGAAGAGCGGAAAGTCACTGGCCAAGAAGACCAAGACCTACGCGTCGTTGCTGCAGCAGGCTGTCATGAAGAAGCCGGCGGGTGGGTCGTACAAGGTGACGTCGAAGTCGACCAAGGTCTGCTCGGGCGTTCTCTCGAAGGTGTACGCCTACAAGACGGGCACATGCAAGGTGAGCGTCGCGACCTACAGCAAGTCGGGCAAGAAGGTGGCCAGCAAGACGGTCTCGTTCACCGTCGGCGGCTGACGCCGCGTCAGACCTTGTAGACGAGGTTCGCGGTCGCGCACAGGCGGCCGCTCTCGGCACCGCGCACCTCCGCCCTGCAGAAACAGATCGAACGACCGCGCTTCTCGATCCAGCCCTCGCACACGGCGTCCTCATCCTTCACGGCGGAGAGGTACTGCACGTCCATGCTGATCGTCACCATCGAGCGGCCCTCGGTGCACCACCCCACGACCGGCACGACCGTGGTGTCGATGAGGCTGGCAATGGCGCCGCCGTGCATGATCCCCGCGGGCTGGTTCATCTCCTGGCGCGCAGGAAGGCGCATCCGTGCGTAGTCCTGGCGCAGTTCCTCCACGACGAAACCGAGATGGAGCGCATAGTTCGACTGCTGGTCCCACGCCGGGAAGTGCGACCACCGCTCGGCGGCATCGGCGGGGAGGGGAACAAAACGGTCGGCAATCGTCATGCCCCGACCATAGTTACCCGGCCGTTGCGGGCCGTGGGTCACGGACACCGCGCGACACCCAGACATCGACGGTGACATGACGGACGGGACCGCGCCTGGCACCGGACTGCCACTGCAGCGGGGTCATCAGGAAGAGATCGTCTGATGACTGGTCGTCGAGGTCGAGGCCGAAGGTGACTCGCTCGGCAGACATCGATTCCGTCGGTGGCTGTGTCCGCCTGTCGAAGCGTTCGTTCGCGCGGTCATCGGGTTCGTACGCGGGGCGCAGCTCCCTCAGGTGGTCCGGCCCGGGCGTGGCAGTGACCCAGATCCCGTCGTCACCCAGCACGCGCGCGAACTCGTCGAACGGGTGCGGCGCGAAGACGGAGAACACGACCGAGCACGATGCATCGAGGACCGGCATGCGGTACGCCGATGCGACGGCGAACGACGCCCCGGGCATCGACCTGGCGGCCATCTGCACGGCCTTCCTAGAGATGTCGATGCCGAACAGCGAATCGGCATCGAAGTTCGAGAGGTACCACCCCTCGCCGCACCCGACATCCAGAACGGGTCCGTCCGGCGATCCGACCGCGCGGGCGACCGCGTCCGCGATGGGCCTGTATGCGCCGGTCGAGAGGAACCGCCGTCGCGCCGCCAACGATTCCGAGGTGTCGCCCGGCGTGGTGCCCGCCGGAAGTCGACCGCCGACGAGGAGATTCAGGTAACCCTCACGGGCGCGGTCGAACGAGTGGTTGTTCCCGCACACGGCCGAACGGTCGATGTTCGCCAGAGCGAGGCCGCAGTGGGGGCACGCAAGGACGCTGACGGGAGTCGGCGAGCTCGGCATTTCTGCAGTCTGTCAGGACGGCTACGGTCAGGGCATGCCATTGCACCACGTCGCCTACGCCACGAAGGACGTCGAAGCCACCACGCGCTTCTACGAGGAACTGATGGGTTTCCCGTTGGTCCACACCGAGATCACCGCGGGCGGCGAGGAGACGTGGCTGCGTCACATCTTCTTCGACATCGGCCCGGATTCGGACGGCAACCACGAATCGATCGCGTTCTTCCAGGTGCACGGTGTCGGGGAGAAGCCGGATTACACCACCGACGTGTCCGACGGTGTCGGGCTTCCGGTGTGGGTGAACCACTGTGCGTTCCGTGCGACGTCGGAGAAACAAGAGGAGGTCCGTGCACGCATGACTGCCGCCGGCATCCAACCGCTCATGGATGTCGACCACGGTTGGTGCCACTCGCTCTACTACGTCGACCCGAACGGCATCATGGTCGAACTGTGCCGCGACACCCCGGGTTTCCCGCCCGACCCGCCCGAGGCGAAGAGGCTGCTGACGGCCGATCCTTTCGCGAACGCGAAGAACGGCTGACATGCCCCGCCTCGGCCAGGTCGGCAAGGACCACGTCCATCCGTACGCGCGCGCCGTGTACTCGATGCTGTTCGGCGACCGTGATCCCGTGGCCGAACCGGGGACCGATGCGGGCACACCCGGCAACTGGTGGACGGTGTTCGCACTCGTGCCCGATGCCTTCGACCACACGTCGGCCGGTTTCCAGTTCTACAGGTCGCCGGACCGCAAGCTCAGCCCCAAGCTGCGCGAACTGGGCCAGACCCGCGCCGGGTGGACGGTAGGCAGTCAGTTCGTCTTCAGTCAGCACTGCAAGGCCATGCGCGACGCCGGGTTCACCGAGGAACAGGTGAAGGCGATCCCTTCCTGGTCCGTCGCAGATTGCTGGAGCCCGGCCGAGCGCGCCGTGCTCGCGTACACCGACGCATTGGTTCTGCAGCACGGCCGCGTCGCCGACGGCGTGTTCGACGCGCTCCACCAACATCTCTCCGACGAGGAGATTCTCGAGTTCACCTACATCACGGCCACATACGCGATGCACGCCACCATGAGCAGGGCACTCCGACTCGAGTTCGACGACGTCGACGATCCGGTGGTGGAGAAGCCGGACTCGCGGGGGAACTTCACCGGTCTCGACGTGATGGCCGCAGCGGACACCGAAAACAATCAGTGACGCTCGTCGTCAGGTGAGCCTCACGGCGGGTCCGACTGGGGTCCGGCACACCGGCCGTCAGTACGATTCTGGCAAGGACACAATCCGGAGGATGACGTCATGAGCCAGTCGGCAACACTCGAGACACCAGCAGACAGCAAGATCGAGCACTTCGACGTGCTCATCGTGGGTGCGGGCATCTCCGGCGTGGGGTCGGCCGTGCACATGCAGGAGCAGTGCCCGGAGCGCTCCTTCGTCATTCTCGAGAAGTTCGAGTCGTTCGGCGGCACGTGGCACATGCACAAGTACCCGGGTGTGCGCTCTGACAGTGACCTCTACACGTTCGGCTACCGCTTCAAGCCGTGGGTCGGTGCACCGATTGCCACGTCCGCAGAGATCAAGAAGTACATGGGCGAGGTCATCGAGGAGAACAACCTCGCACCGAAGATCCGCTACCGCCACCGCATCACGAATGCCAGCTGGTCCAGCAAGGACAACAAGTGGACGGTCGACGTCACCAGGCTCGACACGAACCAGTCCTTCAAGATGTCGTGCAACTTCCTCTACATGTGCCAGGGCTACTACAACCAGGACAAGGGCTACACGCCCGAGTGGCCCGGCATGGACACGTTCAAGGGCCAGATCGTGCACCCGATGGAATGGACCGAGGACATCACGTACGACGGCAAGAACGTCCTTGTCATCGGTTCCGGCGCCACCACAGCCACCGTGGTGCCCGAGTTCGCGAAGACGGCAAAGCACGTCACTGTGCTGCAGCGCTCTCCCACGTACTTCATCCCCGGTCGCAACGTCGACGACCTGGCCGACACGTTGCGCCAGCTGGAGATCGACGAGAAGTGGATCCACGAGATCGTCCGCCGCAAGCGCCTGTTCGACGGGAAGGCCGTCACCGAGATGTCCTTCAACCAGCCGGAGGAACTGAAGACGTTCCTGCTCGAGGGCGTGAAGGCACTCCTGCCCGAGGACTACGACATGACCCACTTCACGCCCAAATACAGGCCGTGGCAGCAGCGCATCGCGTTCGTCCCCGACGGTGACCTCTTCGCGGGGATCAAGGCCGGCAAGGCCACGATGGTCACCGACGAGATCGAGACGTTCAACGAGACGGGCGTGCTCACGAAGGGCGGCGTGCAGATCGATGCCGACCTCATCGTGCCCGCCACCGGCTTCCATCTCAGCGTTCTCGGCGACATCCCCTTCAGTGTCGACGGCAAGCCGGTCAACTGGAACGACACCGTCACGTACCGGGGGATGATGTTCACAGGTGTGCCGAACCTGGCGTGGATCTTCGGGTATTTCCGGGCCAGCTGGACCCTCCGAGTCGACCTGATGGGTGACTTCATCGCGCGCATGTTCCGTCACATGGACGGAAAGGGTGCGAAGCGCGTGACACCGCGCCTCCGCGAGAAGGAGGACGCCGGCATGCCGGTGGGTGACTGGATCAAACCGGACAACTTCAACCCGAACTACCTGATGCGCAGCATCCACCTGATGCCGAAGTCGGGCAACAAGCCGGAGTGGATGCACGACCAGGACTACTGGTCGGAGAAGGACATCCTGCCGTCGGCCGACCTCGACGACGGTTGCCTCGTCTTCGAGTGATTCAGAGCGAGTAGACGCGTGCGGCGGTGCCGCGGAACATCGCGTCCTTGTCGTCCTCGCCAAAATCGGCGACCATCTTCTTCGCCGCGTTCCAGAACGTGCGGTAGGAGAGCGACAGCCGGTCCACGGGGAAGTTCGACTCGAACATGCACCGCTGCGGACCGAATGACTCGATGACGTGCAGGTAGTAACGCTTCTGTGCCGCGACCACCTCGTCGGACGTCGGCGGGCGCTCCGCCGTGTTCCACCCGAACCCGTTGTCCGGCATCGCGAGGCCGCCGATCTTCGCGACCACGTTCGGGCATGCTGCGATGTCGAGGACGTCCTTCTTCCACTGCTCGAAGATCTCCTCGCGCTGTGATGCGTAGGGGCCGACGCCGAGCGGCGTCCCGAAGTGGTCGAACACCATCGTCGTCCCTGGCACCGCGCGAGCGAGCGAGACGAACTCCTGGTTCTGGTAGTGGTAGTGCCACGTGTCGTACGTGAGGCCGCGTTCACCCAGCCGGTGCATGCCGCGCACGAAGTCGGGATCTTTGTACTTGTCCACCGCACCGCGGCCCGGGATGGAGAGGACCTCGGGGTGGTCGGCGCGCGAGAGTGCGTCGCGGATGCCCCGGAACATCCCGTTCGAGGCCGAGACATGGGCATCGAGCACCTCATCGAGGTTGTGGAGCGTGAGGTCGGCCTTTCCCACGAGTGCACGGATCGTCCGGCGCGGGTCACGAGCGTTTTCTTCCGCAATGAACCGTGTCTCACCAACGGGAGCAAGGTGGGGCGGTGCATCAGTGTCGTAGGTCGAACCACACTCCATGAAGACCGTGCACTCGATGTTGTGCCCGTCGTTCACGTCCGCCAGCAGGTCGTCGAGCGTGTAGTTCAGGCCCGCACCCGCTCTCCAGAGGTGATGGTGCGGGTCGATGATGACGCGGTCGGGGTCCACGACATCCTCGATCACGAGGTCGAGCCACTCCTGTGTGCCGGCGATCGGTTCGTTCATTCGTGAAGTCTTAGCACCGGTTGGTGACGGGAACCGGTGTCGACGGCGGGCAAAATGGTGGAGTGACCCCGAGGCGCACACTCAACATCGTCGTGGCCGTGTGCACCGTCGTCACTGCCGTTCTCGTCTGGCAGGTGGTGGGCTGGGGTGCGCTCTCGCGCTTCGACGTGACTGCGGCGCGCACGGCGCGCCGGCTGAAGCCGAACCGTGACCTGTTCGAGATCACCGTGATGCTCGGCCTGCGCGGAATCATCCTGACGGTCTGCCTTCCCCTCCTTGCGTGGCGGTCGTGGCGCGACCGCTCGTGGCACGCCATCGGCGGGTTCCTGCTCGTGTTGCTGTTCGAGACCGGGCTGGTCGGCGTGCTCAAGGTGGCAATCGGGAGGTCGTTCCCGTACCAAGGGGACATGGTTCTCGAGGCAGGGTTCCTGGCGTTCCCGTCCGGTCACGCAGGCAACGTCGTTGCCCTGTGGGGCTTCTGCGCGTGGTACTTCTCGAACCGCAATCCCGGCCTTCGTCCTGTTCTCTGGACACTCGTCGTGGTTTTCACCCTCACCGTCGGGGTCTCGTCGTGGTTGATCCGCACCCACTGGCCGACGGACCTCTTGGCCGGCTACGCGCTCGGTGCGTTGGCGCTGGTGACGGTGGTGTCCGTGCTGCGTGCGGTTGACGTCAGTCGACAGGCCACCGAGCAGCCAGTTCGCGCAACTCTTCCCTGAAGTCGGGGTGGCCGATCTCGGCAAGCGCGACGGCGCGCTCCCGGATGGTGCGTCCGTGCATCTCCGCCACGCCGAACTCGGTGATGACAAGGTCCAACTGGTGGCGGGGGGTGCTGATGATGGAGCCTGCCGGGAACTGAGTGAGGATGCGGCTCGTCACCACACCGTTCACCGTCGACGTGGACGGGAGACAGACCATGCTGCGGCCGTCGGCGGTCAGGCCGGGGCCGCTCACGAAGTCCTCGTGCCCGCCGACACCGCTGAACTGGAGACCGTTGATCGTGTCCGCCGCCACCTGGCCGGAGAGGTCAATGGCCACGGCACCGTTGATGGTGACCATGCTGCGGTTCCGGCAGATCATCTCGGGTGAGTTCACCACGCGCACGGGGAGGAAACGCACCGCGTCGTTCTCGTGAAGCCACGTGTACAGCTCGGGGATTCCCGCGGCGAACGTGGTCGGCGAGAACCCGTCGAACGGTGAGTTCTTACGGTTGGACACCTTGCCCGCCTGGTGAAGACGCATCAACCCCGTGGTGAACATCTCCGAGTGGATGCCGAGGTCACCGATCCCGCTCGCGGCGACCATCGAGGCAATCTGGTTCGGTATGCCCCCGATGCCGGTCTGGAGCGTGCAGCCATCGTGGATGAACTGCATCGCATGCCCTGCGATTGCCCGCTCGGCGTCTGTGGGGGTTGCATCGGCGAGATTCAGCGGCTGGCGGTCGGTGTGGATGAGGATGTCGATCTCGTCGAGCGACAGGCTGTGGGAGTGCTCGGGTTCCAGCCCGAACGTGCGGGGGAAGTGCTCGCTTACCTCCACGACCAACAGACGGTCGGGGTCGGCCCCGGCACGGTGCAGTTCGTCGACGGACGCGCCGGCGTGCAGTGACAGGCTCACGCGGCCGTCCACCGGCATCGCACCCGTGGTCGCCATGATGCGCGGGTTGTAGTGGCGCAGGATCGGCTCGAACCGGCGGAAGTCGGCGGGCACGAAGTCCACCGCCGCTCCCGCGTCGCGCAGGAACCGCTCGCCCGGTCCGAAGAAGCCGCTGCGGTAGTGCACTCCCTTGCGCATGAACAACTGGTACAGGTCGGGCAGCAAGGCACCGAAGACCTCGAGCTGGTCGAAGTCATCACGTTCCCCGAGAGCGTGGAGGAAGCCGCCGGGAACCCCGGGGCCGAGCGGCACGGCAAGTGAATCGGTCGACCGCACCTGTGCGACTGCGTCGTGCATCTCGGTGAACATGGGGGCTCCTATCGGATGATCAGGTAGGTGACGGGGAGTGCTGTGCTGATTGTGGCAGCAACCCACAGGAGGACCTGGGAGGTGCGCCCCGATGCGTGTTCGCCCATGAGGTCGCGTGACCGCGAGAGAAGGACGATCAGCACGATGAGGGGCGGGGCCGCGATGCCATTGAGGATCGCTGCGAAGTAGAGCGCGCGCACCGCGTTGATGCCGACGGCGGTCATTGCGAAACCACCCACCATCGACGCGACGATGACGAGATAGAACAACCGGGCCTGGCTGAGCTTCAGCCCGAGGCCCTCCCGCCACCCGAACGCCTCGGAGATGGCGTACGCCGTGGAGCCTGCGAGCACCGGCACCGCGAGCAGGCCGACGCCGACGATGCCCAGTGTGAAGAGGAAACCGGCCAGGTCGCCCGCGAAAGGTTTCAGTGCCTTTGCGGCCTCCTCCGCGGAGGTGATGGTGACGGAACCGTTCTTCCCGATCGTCGCGGCGGCCGTGACCATGATCGCGAACATCACGAGGACACCCGAACCCATGCCGAACACCACGTCACCGCGCATCGCGGCCATGTGGTCCCGTGTCGGGCTCGGTGTCCCGCCGTCTGCGGCGATCTCCTCGATCTCCTCGGCCCCCTGCCAGAAGAAGAGGTACGGCGAGATCGTGGTGCCGAACAAGGCGATGATCGCCGCGATGGTGGACCTGTTCATGTGCAGGCGCGGCACGAAGGTGTGCGAGAGGACGGTCGCCCACGACACGTCGATGAAGAACAGAACGATCACGTACGAGGCAATGGAGAGGCACAACCAGCGGAGGAAGCGCGAATACGTCCGGTAGGGGACGAAGACCTCGATCAGTGCCATCACGGCGGTGAACGCGAGGACGAGCACCACGTACGGGATGGGGACGATGAGCCTGGTCGCCGCGGCCATCGAACCGATGTCGGCCCCTATGTTGAACGTGTTGGCGATCGCCACGATGGAGACCGCCATCACGAGGACCCACCGCGGGAAGCGTGACTTGATGAGGGACGCGAGCCCGCGGCCGGTGACGAGGCCGAGACGCGCGGTCGATTCCTGCACCGCGGCCGCCAACGGCAGCGCGAACACCGTCGTCCACAGCAGCCCGAACCCGGATGCGGCCCCCACCTGTGAGTACGTGCCGATGCCGGAGGGGTCGTCGTCGGCCGCACCAGTGACGAGACCCGGACCAATGCGCCGGAAGTAGCCCGACCCGTGCAGCCGGTAGCGGTGGTGATGGTGCCTGTCGTCAGGTCCCCCACGCACGGTCATGCACTGATTCTTGCGCCATTCCCGTCCGATAGGTTGACCAAATGAGCAAACCCGACGTCTCCATCCCCGGTGAGCAGCCCCCGACAGATCTGGTGATCGACGACATCACCGTGGGCGACGGAAAGGTCGCCGCGTCAGGCAACATCGTCGAGGTGCACTACGTGGGGGTCGCGTGGAGCACCAACCGGCAGTTCGACGCATCATGGGACCGTGGCGAGACCTTCGATTTCCGCCTCGGTGCGGGCCAGGTCATCCAGGGCTGGGACGAGGGAGTCGCCGGCATGCGCGTCGGCGGACGTCGCCGTCTCACCATCCCGCCCCACATGGGCTACGGCGACTTCGGCGCCGGCGGTGTCATCAAGGGCGGGGAGACTCTCGTGTTCGTCGTCGACCTACTGAACGTGAACTGAGGACATTCGTCATGGCGGACATGAACTTCTACACAGCAAACGCATCGCTCGCCGGGGCCGAGAAGCTCGGCGTCGAGGAGATGCAGACGATCTGGCGCGTCGAGATGGCGGGCGAGTTGTTCTACAACATGCTCGCCGACCGCATCGAGAACGAGGAAGCAAAGGACCTGCTGCGCAAGAACGCGGTGGAGGAGCGCGGTCACGCGCGACGCATCGCACGAGCGCTCAGCATCAAGCTCGGTCACGAGTGGCAGCCCACGCCCGAGCAGCAGGAACTGCTCGACGTCCCGATGCCGCCGGTCATCGACGCGAATCTCTTCGCCGGTGTGGTCAAGGGCGAGCTGAACGGGGACGCCGGCTACCAGAAGTGGGCTGATGCCGAGACGGACGAGGAGGTCGTCCGCTTGCTGCGCCTGAACGGCCGCGAGGAGACCATCCACGCCAACCGCGCGCAGCGCGTCTTCGACATTCTCAGCGCGTGACGGAATCCTGAGGGAGCATCCGGCGGCGCCGCCACCTGCGGCGCAGCGGTTCGGTCGCGTACTTGCTGGTGGCACCGATGACCGCCGTCGACACGAGGACGCGCGGGAAGACGTCCAGTCGACCGATGTACGGGGCGAGCACCAGGGTGAAGAAGAGCGCGACGGGGTAGATCCACGCGAGATCCGTCACGAACTTGCCGACCCTGGAACGCTGCTTGGGGATGTCGCCTAGTGCATCGAAGAACTGGTCGGTGCCGGCGGTGACGGTCACCTTCTCGGTGAGGATGAGCGAATCGCCGGACTCGCGGAGCCGTTGGCGTTCCGCTGAGCGTTCCCACTCGCGCAGGTGCAGCACATCGGAGAAACGGAACACCATGTGGTACGGATCACCCGGTTCGGCGGGAGCGAGAACGGTCCCCCCGAGACTCCCGGACGCCTTGGTCGCGGCCTCGA
>Ga0075458_10000709_pt1 | contig 10947 bp, 21 predicted proteins | sample DEB3_08_DNA_FD_77576 | JGI IMG/M metagenome (GOLD analysis project Ga0075458, IMG submission 77576) | Aqueous microbial communities from the Delaware River and Bay under freshwater to marine salinity gradient to study organic matter... | ecosystem: Environmental > Aquatic > Marine > Coastal ... | reverse complement strand
ACATGAAACAAGGAAAGTCGCTCGTCGAAATGGCCCAGGAGCTTCAGCGGATTCAACAGAACGCGAAAGACTTCGTGGTCCCAACGGAAAAACTCTCTGCGAAAGTTATTGATCCTTCGCCGGGTTTCGAAAAAGGCGAGATTGCGCTTTCGTTCACGAACGGAAAGACGCACGATTTTTCTCTAACGAAGTGGAGCGCGAGTCAGCTCGCCGGATACGCGGAAATCCCGAAGCCATACTTCGATCGTATCCGCGTCGAGAATCCTTTACTGTGCATTGATTCGATCAACCACGGTCTTGATCGACAAATCGAATCTGCGAAAAAACAAGGAAAGCCCGAACACCGAATGGTTCGCACGCTCGACGGTCGAGTCCGCGGTCTCCTCTCATCGAAATACCGCATCCTCGACGCGCACGATATGTTTGAAGCGGTCGCGCCGACGATGCTCGATTCCGGGATGCAGGTTGTCTCCTCGGAGATCACCGAGAGCCGTCTTTTCATCAAAGCTCTCGCGCCGAAAATTCAGGGCGAAGTGAAGAAAGGTGACGTCGTTCAGTTCGGACTTACGATCTCCACATCGGACGTCGGCGCTGGTTCGGTTCGCGTCGAGCCTCTGATGTTCCGCCTCGTCTGCGCGAACGGTCTGATTATGAACACCGCGATCAGAAAATTCCATGTCGGTCGAAACCAAGCCGAGAACGACATTCGTGAACTTCTTTCCGACCGCACGCGCGAACTCTCCGATGCGGCTTTCTGGCACGAAGTCCGCGACATCGTGATTGCGTCGATGAAACCAGAGAACTTCGAACGTCAGCTCGACCGTCTCCGCATCGCCGCGAACGAGGAAATTAAAAACTTCGATCTCCCGCGCGTCGTCGAACTCTCGATGAAGGCCACCGGGATCACGGGCGAAGGGAAAAAGAATTCGATCCTCCACGCTCTCGCGAGCGGAAACGAAGGCGCTGGGATGACTCGCTGGGGACTCGTGAACGCCTTCACCCGAGCGGCCCAGGACGACGACGTTTCTTATGAAGAGTCGATCGAAATGGAACGGGCAGGTGGTCAAATCCTCGAGCTTTCGAAGCGTGACTGGTCGTCGATCTCGGCGGTGGCCCAATGAGCAAGCAATTGCACACACGAGGTCCTTGGGTCGTTATGCCTGGAAAATCGGTGCCGAGAATTTGTGTTGATGGTGACAAAGAATGGCCGATTGTTTTAACAGTTTCCGGTCATTCAGATAAAGCGATCGTCGCAAATCAACACCTCATCGCCGCCGCGCCGGAGATGCTCGAAGCTCTCGAGGCCGCCCGTGCAGAACTCGAGCAGTGCGAACCTCCGGACGAATATCCCGAAATGCAACAAAGCTTTGCCGCCATCATGAAGCAAATCGACGCGGCTCTCGCCAAATCCCGAGGTGAGACGTGAAGCAGTTCATTCTCGTTGGTACCGCGAAGGCGAAAGCCATCGGTCTCGCCGAGCAGGGTCATGACCGTGAAGTGATCCTCAGCTCAATCTATTCAGAAACGACCAGCGTCAGAGAACCAGGTACGCGCGAGGAAATCCCTCGCGCGGAGTTCGGACACATCGTCGATGAGATTCTCGCCAAAAAGAAAAAGGATCGACCATGAGCAACGCTCTGAAATCTTCGCTTATCATCGCGGCGCTTTTGGATGAACTTCCGCGTGACGTTGATCACTGGCGTCGAAAGAAAATCGAGTGGACTGAACTCCAGATACCGAGTCTCGCAGCCTTCGCTGAAGGTCGTGCGGATAGTTTGGAGAGCGTTCTGGAAACGATCAAAAATTTACGAGGAGAACCGTATGCCCCGCCGCCGAAAATTCGTCCCTGAAGACCTTCTAGGAATGCACCAACACGCCGGAGTCTTTCTCCCGCTCCGACCGCCGTTCTTGGTCGTCACCCAAGGAACCGAATCGAATGTGGACAAGCTCCCGTGGAATGTCGTAACCGAACGGTTCGCGAAGCAGCTCCAGGATTTCCTCGACCTTTCGTGGGGCCAGGTTGCGCTTCAGCACGACGGGAACGGAGGCATCGAGATCGCGGCTTTCCATTTCGACACGACTGATTGATGATTTTATCAAAAGCGATTTCGAGTATTGCGCGCGCATTTCGGTCGGGGGGATTCTTGCCGCAAGTTCCAAAGCCATCGCGGGTAAAGAACCGGATGCTGTTAGACACCTATCATCGGCTGGCTTGCTCAACCGGATGCGGGGTGCTCTCAGATCCCGCGCACATTAAATCTCGAGGAGCCGGTGGAGGCGACGTCGTTGAGAATGTGATGCCTCTTTGCCGCGAGCACCATACGGAACAACATTCGCTCGGGTGGAAACGGTTTTCTCAACGGTACATTCTCGTGGCAGTGGCACTGAAAGAACGCGGCTGGAGCTTCGACCAGGACGGGAAGCTCCGCCGCCTTTGGGATTAGCAGCCAGGAACTTTCTTGACCATCGCGAACAACTCGTCTCGGTGATGACCACTCGCGGTCGATCTCGTTACCGACCAATATTCAGGCAGTCCGGAATAAGGCTTCGTACCGAGGCCGATGATCTGACCTCGTTTTCTGATGAGCGTAACCATCGCCGAAAGACCGCATTTCAAATTGTTCTTCGGGTCCTTCAGTAAATTGCTTGAATCCGATTTTTTGAAGCATCCCTCATAACCGTCGCCGACGGACATTTGAAGCAAACCCACCGAAAGAGTCCCCGGACCTTTGGGCGGCGGCGGCTCTTGATACGTGCTGTTCGGGTTCCAGTCGTAAACGCCGTTGATTTTTGTCTTCGACTCAAACCAAGAAATCGAAGAGACGAGTTCTGACCAAACCCAAACCTTGTGAGTCTCGTCGAGCGCCGCGTAGTTCGGGCAGAAGTTCTTCACGTCTTTCGCATTAGAAAAAACATCGAGGTCTTTCTGCACGAGATCGACAACGGTCTTGGTCCATTCTTTTCGTTCCGCGCCGCCTTTACTTTCCCAAGAAAGTTTGATCTCCGACGCCGGAACGATTTCGGGCGGCTCGACGGTTTTCGTGCAAGCGATCGTCAGGAAGTAAAAACAGAGAAATAAAATCTTTTTCATTACGCACCCCATTCAAGGTTGGCCGGACGAACGACGCAGACGCGATCGTTTCGGCGGAAGATGGAACTGATTTTCGTGTACGCTTCGTGCTCCATCGCGACTTGGATATTCGTGCACCAAGGTCCTCCACCCGCGGCTTCGATCATCTGCTTGTTGTTCAGGCAGGTCGCGACGTGCGAGATCTTGCCGTCTCGAGGTCCGAAGAAAACTTGGTCTCCGAGATCGGCCTCTTCGACGGGGATTATTTTCCCGCCTCGAGCGATGAGTTCGTCTTTCAAATTCTGCGCCGTTTGGTCGCCGGACGGGTCCAGCCCGAGAAACGCGAGCAGCACTTGGGACAGGCCGGAGCAGTCGAGCCCGACTTTAGGTTTGGACCCGCCCCAGATGTACGGAAGGCGCACGAAACCGGCGCAAAATATTAGGAACTCTTCACGATTTTTCAATTGACCTCCTATGCGGTTCTCAAATTCACGCAGCTTTCCGCGTTGCACTCAAGAAATTTCTAAGCTGTAATTCGGCTAAGAACCCATCGAACACGACTAAGGTGAAAATAATGAAGCTGATTCTTTCGCTTATTCTCGCGCTTCAACCGTTGCTTCAACAAAATGCCTTTGCTGCTCCACGAGTCACGAGTTCCGACGTCATAGTTGGGCTCTCGACGGAACGAAATCTCATCAAGAATCCGAGTGCCATTTACAATGTTCTCGACGTTTCGACGTCGAACGCAGCAGTTGCAAGAGATACGACCAGCGGGAACCAGATCAACGGAGTGGCTTCGTTCACATGCGACTCTTCTTCAACGGACGGATACTGCGAGTGGGCAACCAACACGCCTCCAGATGACCTAACGTCCGGCAACTGTATGGCGGCGCTGATTTACAAAGGCGATGCGACCCTATATAAGGCCGAAGTTTTTGACGGTACTAGCGTTGTTGCGACGACAATTTCTCTCTCGAATGCGACGACCTGGACTGCGATCGACCCAATCGTTTATCCGTGCGGGACGACAAGAAAAGTTCGCTTTACTCAGAAGACGGCAGGTACAGCACCTGCCGTAAACGTCGGAAACGTTTCATGGGGTCGTGCAACAACAATCGCTCAGGTTAGTCAGGCAGAAATAGTCGGCACTGCTTATTGGGCAGCAGCATCATCTTGCGATTGGGCCGGAGCGACCGGAACATCTTATGTCGATTTCACGGCGGACACCGACTGTCCTACGCCAACCGTAACCGACGGCGCGACTGCCCCCGCTACAAAAATTCCTCAGTTAGATATATCGAACGCAAAAGAAGGAAAATATAAAATTTCGGCGAGCGCACATCTCTACACCGATAGCTCAACAATTTGTTGGTTCGCTCTGACAGACGAAAGCAATAGCATTTTAGCCGAAGCTTATATAAATGGGGCCGAGAATTCGACAGCGACCCAGGAAATGGGTGGAACTCAGGCTGTTGCATCGGGAGCTAGCAAAAGTTATAAGTTCCGGTCTCGACGGCAATCTGGTTCTGGAACGTGCCGTATTTGGAACGATACCGCGACCAAAACTGGCGGTATGAATATCACTGTCATGCGTTTCCCCTCGCAAGCGCAGACGGCGACGAGCATCGCCAATTCGTCCTGGTATATCGACGCGAACATCGGCGGCGCGAACCCTTCTCTCGGAACGTCAAACGTCTCTTCCTATACAGAGATCACCGACTCAGGGCTGACCCTCACTCAAAATTCAGGTTCTTCGACCGTTGGAATTCCTTGCGCGAGCGGAACGACGAACACCGCCGGTACCACGACTTGCGCGAGTGCGAATGAATCAATTGGTCTCACGTTCGATATTCCGAAAGCCGGCTCTTACCGCGCGTGCGCGAGCTTCGGACATTATGTCGCGACGGCAGGTTCCGGGACCGTGCAAAATGCATTCGAGCTTGTTGAAACGACAGCCGCGTCTTCGGCGATCGTTCAAGAAGGAAACGGTCGCGCGTCGGAAACCTACGGCACAGCGAGTATTACGGTCGGTTATCCGAACCATGTCTGCGGAATTTTTAAATTCAGCTCAAGCGGGACGAAGACGATCCGCCTCGCTTACGAGCAGTCCGTTACGGCAACGATTTCGTCGAACATCATCTTGGCCGACAAAAGCTCGAGCATCGGACAGAGGGACATCCATTGGGAAGTTGTTCCGATCACGAATCAAAATCCGATGCCGCTCATCATCGGCGGCGTTACGACCTCGAGCACGAGCGGAACGGAAATCCTGAATCGCGCGCAAGCGGCCTCGAAATGCACGTCGAACCCATGCACAATTTCTTATCAGACGGGCTCATGGCTTTCTTCGCTCACCCGCTCTTCGACAGGGGTTTACGTTGCGAACTTCTCTTCGTCATTGCCGCTCGGAACGACCTGCACCTGCTCGACATCTTCGGGACCGACCTCTTGCGTGACGAGCGACTACACGACAAGCAAGGTCCAGCTCAATAGCTTTTCAGGAACGACGGCGACGGACGGACTTATTGATCTGATCTGCATGAGTCCGAAGCAATGAGCAAAAACTAGCGAAAGGCCCAAGGATGGAAGAGAAAGTGATCGAGATGATCCTCTCCAGGATGGACCGGATCGAGCAGAAACTCGACCAAGTTCTAGAGCGGTACTTCATCGCTATCGGGATGACGATTTGCGTGGGAGCCATCATAACGGCTGGTTTTCAAATCGCACTGGCGTATTTCCAGAAGAGCTGACACGATCAAGTTTCAACGCAACGTTCATTCGAACTGAGGAGTCATTATGGGTGAAGTTTTGGGTATCAGTGAATCGCTCGAGGCCCTGAAAGCCGTCGAAATTCTTGTCGGCGACGCGAAAGAAATTCTCGCCGATGGAAAAGTCGACGTGAAGGATCTCGTCAGCACGGGCCCGAAGCTCGTCGGTCAAGTCGGCACGATCGTCGCCGGTATCCAAGGCGCGGAGAAAATTCCCGCCGAATTGAAAGACCTTTCCCAAGAGGAAATCTCGGCGCTCGCGCAAGCGGCTCTGAATATCCTCAACGCCGGAAAAGGCGCGTAGTCGTGGCGCAGTTCTGGGCCTTCATCACGTTCGTGAACAATCTCTTCAAAGGATTCTTTGTCGCGGTTGGGCTGATCGAGAAGGCCCAGGCCGACCACATGAAGAAAGAAAACCAAGAAGCAATCGGGGAGTTGACCGGTGGAGATCAAAGAAAACTTGAACGCGACGTTTTCAAAAATCCGAATGCTGGTGAAGCGTCCGGTCTTCCTGGTGCTGAGTATCGCGACTCTCTTCCTGGCGTCTTGCCTGACAAGAAGTGAAATCGAAGCATTCATCTTCACGAATAACTTCCCCCTGCCGGCGGAACTCTGCGCGCGCATTCCCGAACTGAAGGACTACGGCCACTACCGCCGCCTGAACAACGGGCAACTCGAATTCTTTTCGATCTGCAATAAAGAACTCCGAAAATTTTCATCCATCCACGAGAGAGACTTGAAGCGCATCCTGGACCAACTCACGCCGCAGCCGGCGAACAAAATCCAGGGAGTTCAAAATGTCGCCCCAAATCAACTCGACGTACGTGATCCGAGTGGCGTTTATCCAGGAGCTGAAACCCGACTTCGTCTCCCGAACGATCATGAGGCTCGAGAAGACGAATTTTAGCCACGTCGGGATTCTCTTCGAGGACATCGACTACAAGGAAAAGCTCTTTCATTCGATCGGTCTCGGCGTCTGCGTGGATGCGAACCTCGAGTATTTCAAAACCCACCGCGTCGTGAAATATTATGAAGTCCCGATGGACGTCACGCGCGAGGGCTTTTCGATGTATGTCCGCGGTCGCACGACCTCGAAGGTCAAGTATTCCCAGAGCCAGTATCTCAACCAGGCGCTACGCCTCGCGGGTCTCGCATGGCAGCCGGTTCGGAACGACGGGTCAAAAACGATCTGCTCCGAAGAGGCGACGCTCGCGCTCCAACTTTCGAAACTTGACGTCTCGCGGCTACAGGAAGACTCCGTGAGCCCGAAGATGCTTGATCTGTTCCTCGTGGAACAAGGTCTGGTGGCTCTGTGAGCCCGCTCCTGGGTGCCGTGCTGATGGCCGTGGCTTTCTTCCTGGGCCAGAAAACGGAGCAGGAGACGGCCTTTAAAACGCGCGAGATCGCCGAAGCCGCCACGCGATACTACTGCGCGGAGTTGAAACAGAATATTTATATGGCCGTCGACTCCGCCGGCGCGAACGTCACGGCGCTCACCCCGATCGAGGACCTCTGCGAAATTTCGCGCAGTTTAGTCGGGCGTGACCATGCGTATGAAAATTGCCTGGATCTTGAGCAGTATTGCGGCGAAGAAATCTTTAGATGGCAAATCAAAGGGAGATGACGGGCCAGGGATGGCCCCGATCCCGCCACGGAATTACAATTTCTTAAGTCTTTTCATCAACGATTCGATAAAGCTGCCCGGTGTCATCACCTTCAGGAGATGGCGGAGGCTCGCTTTTTTCGACATATGACCGTCGAGAGAAAACCCTCGCGGACGCATGAACCATCGCACGGCCTGGAAATCCGCATCTTTTCGCGCGCGCATCGGATGACGGCCAGGTTTGGTGTATGGAACCGACCTCACGAGACACGCTCCACGGCTGCGATGACGACGTCTTTCGCCAAAGCCACGATCATTGTCTCGCCGACGCGCAGTTTCTTTTGAATGGCGCGATACTCTTCGCGGGAATTCGCATATTTTACCCAGCGAACGATCTTCTTGCGAACGATCGCGACGACGTATTTATGCGTCTGACCGACCTTCAGACCTCTGATCGGACGATTCTTACATTTCATTGAAATCCCTTTCGTTTTCGTTCCGCGCCCACCGCGAAACGTTTATGGAAAAACGCATAAAAACCCGAAGGTCCCCCGTCAGCGACGTTACATTGCGAGTTCACGGGAGCACGAACACGTTGGAGATCCCGCCGGGCATCCGTCAACCGGGCGAGGCAACCACCCCCGGAACGGCTCAGAGGCCTGTTTTTCAAGGTTCTCTTAGCGCCTTTACGAGAAGACACGTCGCCTTCATCGCACATGAAAAATGGGGCCGCCTCAGTTGGGATGATCCGAAACGTCACGCCATGGCTAAACGTGACTTTGTTAAGCTCCGAATCACCCCACTCAGGCGACCTCATCGGCGGGACTTCCAGGGTACGTCTTTGATGTCTCGTAATGCCGTGCGACGCTTCGCGCTTCGCTGAATCACCCGTAACCCCGTAAGGCCACGAGTTCGATCCGCGATCGCTTGAGCCTGGTCTAAGGAATAGACCTCATGCCGCGAGAAGGACGCTCCAACAAAGACAAAGACGGTAATCATGATCGTATTTCCTTATGACGCACTGGCGTTACGAATTGGTGGGGTTCACGGATCTCGCTTCGTGCGCGTCGCACATGGCCTCGAGCTGATCCATGAGGGCCAGGAGTGCCTCACGTCCGTAATCCGTGGCCTTGAGCTTCGGGTTGATGCTTTTCATGCGTTGCTGAATCGACTTCCAGCGGAGCTTCTGCGCTCTCGTAAAGCAGATCGGAACGCTGAACTTGATTTGGTTGTCCTGGGCGTCATTCGGGATCTCGGGGAAGGTTTCCATACCGAGGAGCGTAAATTCGCCGATTGACACTTGCAACGGAAACTTCAAAAGATATTTCAAAACCAGAAAACGGAGAACGGCATGAAGATCGGCATTGTGGGACTTGGCGTCGTGGGCGGAACACTCGATCGGTGGTTTAAGCGCAACATGAACCACGACATCAAACGCTACGATCCCGACAAGGGATTTCACGATTCGATGATCGGTTGCGAGGCGGTCTTCATCGCCATTCCCGTGAATCCTTCGCCGGCAGGTGGTCAGGATCAGCATGACCTTGACGTGGTGGTCCAGGGATTAAAATACCAGGGCATCAAACGCATTTTCATCCGTTCGTCCGTGCTTCCGGGGACCGCGCAACGCCTCGGATGTATCGCGTTCCCGGAATTCCTCACCGAGCGACGCGCGGATAAGGACATGGAAGATCTGCCGCTCCTCATTGGTGGACATTTGGTCCAGGACGATCACGAGGACGGGCTTTTTGAATTCTGTCAGGACCTGTTCGGCGCGAAGCAATTCATCTGGATGACTCCGACCGAAGCGGAGCTGGCGAAGTACACTCACAACTGTTTCGGCGCCTTAAAGGTGACGTATTTCAATATGATCCGCGCACTTTCCATGCACCTCGGCTGCGATTACGAAGTGGTCCTCACCGGCGCGAAGCTCACCGGATTCATCAACGACGAGCATACGCGCGTACCCGGACCTGACGGTCGCCTCGGATACGGCGGGAAATGTTTCCCCGTAAATATGGAATCGTTCAAAGGATTTCTCGCTCAGAACGGTGAAGAGCACGGGGCCGCGCTCATCGCGACCGCTATTACCATGAACAAAGAATATCGGGGTGGTTTGTGATTCTTTTTATCGCGGGGTTCGTCGTTGCGCTTTTCGTTCTCGCCCCTCTACTCGCCTTCAGTGATCGCCACGTCTTGCGTCAGAACTATCGGATGAGGAAAGGCTTTACCCGCATCGCCGCGGTTCTGGCCGATCGCACACCGAATCGGGATCAGCGCAAGGAAATCAACATCATCGTTCGGGAGTTCACCAAATGAGCAAACGAGTCGCGCAGAAGAAAAATCGCAACCAAATGTATCCGAAGTTTTACCGCAAGATCGGGGACACGAACATGGTCCAGTGCTCGCGTCTGAATTTCCTCGAGGCCCTCCGCGACGGGAAGCTCACGATCGAAAGCAAGGTCGAGCTTCACGGCTACCGGACGACAACCTACGTCGGAACGGATTGGTCTGGTTACAAACTCCAGCTTCGCGCGGTGGATAAAATCGCGAACGAGGTGGCATCTTGAGGCCCACGAGAGTTCTCGTCACCGGATGCATGGGATTCATCGGTGTGCACGTTTGTCGCGCGCTCTTGATGAACGGCTACCACGTCGTGGGATTCGACAACCTTTCTCACCCGTCGATCGATCCGAGCGGGCGCATGAAATCTGGAACCGGCGATGCCTGGAAGAACTTCCGCTTTTACAAGGTCGATATCCGCGAGAAAGGCCCGATGCACGCGATGGCCGCAGCAGAACGGCCCGACGCAATCATCCATCTCGCCGCGATCGGTTCAGTCCCGCGCTCGTTTACTCAGCCGGCGCTGTATACAAGTGTCAACTGCGTGGGATTTCTCAACGTCCTCGAGCTCGCCGCTGATCTCCGCATCGAAAAGATGATCTACGCCAGTTCCTCGTCCGTTTACGGGAAGTCCCCGAGTCCCGTGCGACGCGAAGGAATGGAATTCCCTGCTGCTTCGCCGTACGCGCTTTCGAAAATCCATAATGAAAACGCGGCGCGCTTGATGTCCGTGATGATGAACGTCTCGACTCTCGGTCTGAGATTTTTCAACGTCTACGGGCCCGGTCAGAACTTCGACAGCGCGTACTCCGCGGTCATCCCGAAGTGGATCAACTCCGAAAGGCTCGTCATCAACGGAGACGGGGAAACCATTCGTGACTTTACCTACGTCGGGGATGTGGTGGACGCCGTTCTCCTCGGCCTCGAGAACCAGGCCTTCGTTGCGAGCGTGTGCAACATCGGCACGGGAAAAGGCACGACGATCAATGAGTTAGCCGAGATGATCTCTCAGGGACAGCGCGAGATTGTTCCCTCGAAACCCCGCTACGGAGACGTTTCTGCTTCGATTGCCGACGTCGATTACGCGGAAAAGTTGCTGGGCTTTAAGGCCCGCGTTACGCTGGAAGAAGGCCTCTCCAAAACGCGGCAATTCTACTCTGGCA